>Ga0335072_10010514_pt1 | contig 13316 bp, 12 predicted proteins | sample Lox_Sample_21_FD_206725 | JGI IMG/M metagenome (GOLD analysis project Ga0335072, IMG submission 206725) | Soil microbial communities from Loxahatchee National Wildlife Refuge, Florida, United States - Lox_Sample_2.1 | ecosystem: Environmental > Terrestrial > Soil > Wetlands | place: USA...
TCTCGTCGAACAGGTCGATCAGACTCGGCACTCCCATAACGATGCCAATACGCTCGCTGGTCCGTTCGCCGAGGTAAGCGGCCAGGCGGTAGTAGTCGAAGTAGTCGGTAATCAGCACGGTCATTCCGCATGCGGCGAGCAGTTCCGCGCGGGCCAGGAAGTCTCGCCTGTCCACCTGGGGTCCTCCGGCGAGCAGGTTGCGCATCGTGATCTCGGTTAGTTCCAGTACCGGCTTGCCAGCCACGGCAGGGTCGGTTTCGAACTTGGCCTTTGCCGTCTCGAGCATGTCGATGTTCACGTGCGTCGGCGGCCGGAAGCTACCTCGCTCCACCAGGACAGCCTTCTTGCGCAGCACCTCGCTTGGCTGCAGCACCTCACGGTCGGGGCCGAACATCGCCACGCCGCTCAGCCCGACCTGCACGAGCTTGAGCGCCATCAACCTGTTGTCCACGCCGCGGAACTCGATGCCGCGGAACTGGATCATGTCAATCTCGATGCGGCCAGTGGTCAGGCGGTCGAGGAGGCTCTCGATGAGCTTGTCCGGCTCGTGGTGCTGGAAGAACGCCCCGTACAGCAGGTTCACCCCGACTATCCCGAGCGCCTCTTGCTGCAGCCAGGCCTCGATGTCGAGCATCCGCACGTGCATCACGATCTGGCTCGGCTCGTCATGCGGCTGGGCCTGGAACTTCACGCCCATCCAGCCATGGCACTCGTTGCCGCCCTGGAAGCTGCGCGCCACGACCGTGTCGGCGAAAGCGAAGAAGCAGTTTTCGTCACCGCGCTTATGGCCCAGTCGCTCCACGTTCAGCTGGAACTCCGTGTCGAGCATGCCCTGAAGCCGTCCGGCGGACACGTATCGGTCGGCCTTGCCGTATTCGGCATCGCTCACGGCCATGTCGTAAGCGGAGATCGACTTCGCAACGGTGCCCGCGGCGCCGCCCACCCGGAAAAGCCAGCGCACCACCTCCTGGCCGGCCCCGATCTCGGCGATCGTCCCGTACCAGCGCGGATCAAGGTTGATGCGCAGGGCCTTCTGATGCGTGTCGGATTCATGAGCACCCATGATGAGCTCGGTCATCTGTCTCCCTGCCCGCTCACCCCGCCCGCCGCTACGGTCTGCCACCCTTGTCACAGGCGAAGCTCCGACACCAGCGTCCGACGCCGAAAGTGTACTAATTTCGCCGCGGCCGGCGCCAGCCCATGGGCGCGGACCGCCTCCGCAGGTCCAGCGCCAGATCGAACGTCCCAGCGGCGAGGGTGATCAGGGGCAGGTCCCGGTCACGGCAGCACGGCCGTCCGCGGGAGCAAGCGCAGCGGCATCGCGCGCGGCGCGGATCCGTGTATACGCGGTTCGCCCCAAGCTTCAATGCGCTCATGGTCCGGCAAGACCGCAGAACGTCCAGATGGCCACCAGCCAGGACTTCTGATGACCAACAGCCAGGACAACACCCGGCCGCCCACCCGGACTTACCAACGACCGTTGACACCGCGATTTGAGGGTGTGCTGTTCGGCGGCAAAACGGCCCGCAGAGCACGAGAACTACAGTTACGCGCTCTGGACGAAGTGGACTAAGTACCAGCTGAATGCCGTCGAGCCATCGCCCGTTCCGAAAATCAGCGTCACGCAGTGACCGGATACGCAACCAGCGATGAGGGACTGCGAACACCTGCCCAGCAGGCGACGACACAAGGAGCGGTATGGCGGCGGTCACGAACGGCGCGCTTCCCTGCGCCGCGGCACCCCGCCGGGGCGCGGGGGAGCACCGGCGGCAAGCGTGGTTGTCGGGGCTCTGGACGTGATTGCCCGACAGCACGGGCGGCTATCACGCCGCGAATGCAGCGCCCGCCGCCACAAACTCAAGACAAACCATCGGCGGCATGAACGAGCATCGTTGCTGCCCAGCAGACGCTTATATTTCAGCCCGGAACGCGAGTGGATCGCCTGGCAATGCTCGTTCATACCAGAAGGCGCACGCGCGAAGTTCGGGCTGTGAACGGCCTTGCAGTGTGGTCGACGCCGTCCGGCGACCGATGGCGTTATGGTTGCTGGCATGACGGCACAGCCCGTAGTACCGGATGCAGGTGAGCCGTACCAGGTGATCCAACTCGGAGGCCAAGCGGCGGCGATCGTGCCGCTAGCCGATCTGCAGCGGCTTCAGGCTGTAGAGCGTTTGGCACCGGCGGAGGTCGTTGAGTCAGCAGAGATCGAGACGACGCTCGCAGCACATCGTGAGTGGGTGGCGGCTGGCCGGCCCGGAGCGGTGTCTCACGAGCAGGCGATGGCCGATCTACTCGCCGAGTCGTGAGAATCGAATGGTCTCCGATGGCAAGGGCGTCGGCGCGCCGCTTCATGGCAGACCAGGATGGCCTGCGTGCTATCGGCGCAGTCGTCGCCGCGCTAGCCAAAGATCCTCTGCCCGCTGACGGCTTCCACGCGGGCGAGTATTACCGTCTTCGCGTCGGCGCCTAACGTGTCGTGTACCTCATTGAGGATGATCTGCTCACAGTCAGCCGCGTCGACCGCTTGTCCGTCTAGGTTTCCGGCGCTCTGTTCGATAGATCGAACAGAGCAGCCGGCAGTCTTGATGTGGGAGCCAAAGCGGGAGCCAAAGTACGCAGTGATCAGCCTGCAGCGGGCGACTTCCGGCGGACGTTGTACCAGGTAGATGGCACCTGGGCCTACGCCCAGCTCCTCCCGGCGCCCGGATTGGGCTCATTTGGGAGCAGGAGGTCCGGGGTTCAAATCCCCGCATCCCGACGGCTATTTTTCGAATGTGTTGTCAGTTTTGGAATGCAGACGCGGCCCGTTGGCAGCTGGCGCCTGAGGCCGGTCAGCGATGCTCAGTGATTGTGCTCGATGGCTCCCGCGCCTTTACCTAGCGCAGCGTCAGCTTTGCCTCGGACTCAAATTCGAATTGTGCCACGCGTGAACATTATGGGGCTCGGCGTCGGCCGCGGCTGATACGGCGCTGACGAGCATGACGATTACCAATCCGGCCAGCAGCCGCTGCCGCGCAGCGTCAGCCCCTGGCCGCCAATCGCCGCCGAGATGGCTGCATGCCGCGGAAGTTACCAGCGCAGATCTGGTTCACCAATTGCCACCGCCCGCCAGGAGCACGGGCCTAAGTGCCCCGCCAAACCCGAGCGGGGCAACCCCTCCGGCAAATTCGAGCAACAGTCAGACGCGCAGTCCGGTACAGGACGGAGGAGACGGGCTACCAGGCTTGCCGCATGGCTCGACTTCGAAGGCGGGGACGGTAACAAGTCCGCATCACCGGGGCGATTCGCCATCCTTTCCACTCGCCTCTCTGATGCTAGGACACGGGGTATGTCAGGACGAGGAACACCTGTTGCGCGGGCATGTTCAGAGCGGAGCCGGGATCAAAAGGACCCCGCGCCGCAGACCGTCGGGGTCAGATCACGCCCGCGCGCGTACCCCAGGCCGCGGCCGCCGCGCGCGACGAGAGATCGAGCTTCCGCAGGATGTTGGCCAGGTGCCGGTGCACCGTGTGCTCGCTAAGCACGAGCCGCTGAGCGATTTCCGTGTTGCTCAGCCCTTGTGCGACGAGCTTGAGAACGTCGAGTTCGCGAGGCGTCAGCAACGAGGTGGCTTCGGCTGAGGCCGAATCGCCAAGTTCGCTTGCGGGGGCACCCGGACGCCGGGCTTCACGCTCCGCTTGCATTTCGGCTAGCGCCTCATGAGCGACCCGAACCTGTTCGGCCGCTGGGTCGTCGCGCCCGAGCGCGGCGAGCACTCGCGCCAGGTCGAGCCGCGACCGCGCCGTCTCAAACGGGTCACCGCACCGGTGGAACAGGTCGATGGCGTCCTCGATGCGCGAGCGCGCCGTATCGAGGTCACCTTCGGCCTCCGCCACGATACCCTCGACCGCAAGCGCCGAGGCATGCAGCGAATCGCTGCCAACCTCCGTTACGACGCCCTGCAGCTCATGGTGCGTGTTCCTCGCTCGTTCCGTCTCGCCCAGTGCGACGAGCACGCGAGCGTACAGGTCGAGTCCGGCCGCGCGTTGGAGCCGGCTCTCCGGGCCGAGCTTCCGCAAGAATCTCGTCGCACGCTCAGCCGCAAGGGCTGCGTCCCCGCTATCCAGTGCGACGTGCGCGAGCCCGAGCTGTGCGTAGGGGTGGAACTCGACCTGGCGGAACAGCTCGGCCGCTTCCTCGAATCGTCCCTGGCGCCGCCGAAGGTCTGCGCGGCGAACCAGAGCCTCAAACGCCATGCCAGGCCGACTGACCCGAAGCTCCCGAAGGGCGGCCTCGAATGTGGCGTCGGCCTCCTCCCATGTGCCGCGCAGGACGAGAATCGCCCCGTAGTGCGCCCGGCAGACGGCAAAGAGATCCTGAATCCGCCAGCGCTTAGCGAACTCAAGCATCCGCTGCGACCACTGATGCGCGCGGTCGAGATCCCGCACACGCTCGCAAGCGGTGATCATGTAACAGCAGGTACGTCCGGCTGCCCACAGCTCTGACATCTCACCAGCCATGGCCGCCGCCGAGGCCTCGTCCAGCAGGCGGATCCCGTCGGCGATGTTTCCCTGACTTGCAAGCGCGAGACCCTCCAGCCCGAGGGCCGAGAACTCGATGTCGGGTACAGCCAGCGCGGTCCCGATCGACCGCGCTTGCTCGGCGAAGCGCTTCGTGGCCGCAATGTCGTTCTCGAGAAGGAAGGCGAATTCGCCTTCGCGCAGGGCAAGCCAGCCGTGTTCCGGCACGGGGTCGAGTCCTTCGAGCAGGCGGTGAGCCCGTTGCAGCCAGCCGCGCGCGACAGCCGGTTCGCCGCGAAAGGCGAGAGAGTCCCAGCCGAGCCAGATGGCCATCCGCGCGGCGGCGGCCGCGGCGCCGCGTTCACGGTAGAGGCGGTATGCATGTTCGCGCGACTCGATCGCGAACTGCGCGTTGTCGAGCCACCAGGCCGCCATGGCAAGGGCTTCGATCGCCTCGGCACTGTGGTTTTGTTCGGAAGCGACCTCGAAATACGCCAGGGCTTGCTCCCACTCGCCCCGGCTCAGCGCTTCGCGCCCCGCTGCCAGCGGATCCACGACGTCGAGCTCGGGCTCAGTCCTCATGGCAGCCACGCGAGAGTTGTTGCGCCGAGGACGGTTCCAGTGCGCCGTCGAACGTGGGCTGGGCAAGGTGTCGCGGCTTTGTTACGAGATAAAAGCGATCAGACCGCATGACGCCGGGCAGGGACTCGACCTGTGATCCAGTGTCATGGCTATCAGCGACCGTCAAGACGATGGCCATAGGGCTAGTGTCGACCACGATCCGCAGTCGCAGCAATCCGACGGCACCTATCGATACACGGCCAGTCGGCTGTGGCGATGGCGGCCGCGGCGTTTGTTGCATTGGATGATCAGCCTGTCGGACGCACTCGCCGACGAAGGCTCTCCCACGCTTCTGAACCGGCTTGAGGCGGCAGGCCCGATCACCCGCCTCCGGCGGCGCGACGATGAGCGGCGCGCGGGATGACCAGGCCGGCCTGGTAGGCAAACATGATGAGCTGCGCCAGGTCGCGCGCGCCGAGCTTGATCATCGCCCGGCTTCGAAATCGATCTGGATACCGGTTCGTTCGTCGAGCTGCCGTACCCGCTGCCTGCCGCCCGGCTCGCTCTACGCGATGTGCGACCAGGAGTGGATGGTGGAGCATTTCCGCGACGATCTCGCGACGCAGCTCGCAGTCTTCGCGGGCGATCCCGATTATGAGCAGCCCGGGGAAGATCGGCGAGCTCGACCGCCCGAGGATAGAGCGACTCGCCGAAGTGCTGGACTTTCTATTCGAGTGGGGTACTAGCTCAGACTTGGGGCGGCAGACGGCGATGCTGCTCAACCGGTATGGCCAGCGCACGACAATCTTTATCCTTGACCAGGCTCGCGCCTTCGCCTAGAGCGCCGGCAAGACACTCCTCATCGTCCTGAACTACAGGCCCGGACCGATCACCTTCGCGGTTCGGTTGTCGCGCAGGACGGTGTGCGGCGCGCCCAGGAGATCCTCGATCACCCTGCCCCACTAACACTTCGCTCTCTTCGACATGAACGACGTTCACCAGCGGGAGCATCAAGCAGGTCGGGGGTGCGTGCAAGCATGCGGTGAAGCATCTCGCTCCCTTCGGCGTGAGCGGGCGGGCTGAGCTACTTAAGTCGCTGCTCAGGTTGGCGGCAGCAGGCGCGCCATTAGCGCGCGGATACGGGTGTATCGCTGCTCTGCGGCAACCTTGCTCAGGCGCTGCTGATCGATCAGCGCTTGCATGCCGGGGTCGGCTTGGCGGTGGAATAGCTCGCGGATGATGGCCGCGCCTTGGGCCGTTGTTCCGCGGCTGAATGCGTCGGCTGTGACTCCGGCTGCGAAGCAGATCTCGAGACAGCGCCAGACGTCAGCGATGTCGGTGGGCTTTATCCGGACCGTGGTTGCGAAGGCCTTGAGGGTTAGCGCGCTGGCTTCGTCGGGGAACAGCAGTCTGACGCTCGACAGGTCGCCATTGAGGCGTTGCAGGTCCAGCGTCAGCTCGACCTGAGGCCTGGCAAGGGCGATCTGCAGGCCAGGGACTTCGGTGGTCACCAGGTCTGGGGCCACCGTGACATTCTGCCGTGGTCGGCTTGTATAGGCCGGGACGAGCACGTCAATGGCCGCACTGTACGCGGACGCCGCGGTGCCGGCTAGTCCTGCCGGGATGTCCCCGATTGTCTTCTCGAACCTGTCTCCCGCGACCTGCCGGTATCCGGCCGCCTTGAGGCGGCCGGCGATATCGAGGTCGCGGGCGACGACTGGCAGCACGCCGAGGTCGGCATCGAGAGTTTCCCGGTAGAGGCTGGCCCCGAGGTCCCAGCGGTAGGCGAGTACGGTCACCATGAGCCCGCCGATGATCCGGTAGTCAGTCGCCGTATCGAGGAGGCGGGAGATGTCGGCGAGGGCTATGTAGCCGAGGTCGTCTGCGACGGATCCGGCTGCAAGCGAGATTTGGTTCAGCGGTCGAGCAGCCATTGCCGTAGCCTTCTGGCGGCTTCGGCGCGGTCAGCACCGCCGAGGTCGTGCAGGTCCCAGATCATCTGGACCGGGTCAGCAAGCGGGATTCTGGCGCCCTTGAAGTCGGCTGTTACCTCTTGGGCGGGGAAGACGGACTGGTCGGCGGGCATCCTGACGATGACGTTGGCATCGTTGATCCCTGCGGCGTCGACGCTGTCGAGGTGAGCGTCATCGAATGCCGTGCCGGTGTACAGGATGAGCGTGCTGGGGCGGCGCCAGGGCCGGATGAGGTCTGGCCCGACGTCAGCGGACACCGCGAAGTCGTGCCGCCGCGGCCGCTTACGGGCTAGGCGCGCAGCAAGCTCGGCGGGCGCGTCGAGGCTGTAGAAGTAGTGCTCTGACCCACCCGGCCCTGGGTACTCAGCGAGAAAGCGGTCGAGCAGTTCTTCGCGGCGCGGCTGCCAGTGCCCGTGGCCCGCGCTATCGACAAGGCCTAGTCCATGCAGCTGGCGGAATACCTGCGAAGCCCTGGGCTGCGACACGCCTGCCCTCGTAGCCAGGGCCGTCGCGCCGATGCCGGCATCGCCATCCTGGTGAGCGCCGATGAGCGCGCGGATGATGGCATTGCTGCCCGACCCGTATGGCAGCGTCTTTCGCCTGACCGCCGGGGGAGAGCTCACCTTGCGCTGCCGCAACACGAGCCCAGGCGCGCGCAGGTCGAGGTCCCCGTGCTCGTCACCCCACGACCAGCCAGCCTGAGTCAGCGCGGCGCCCGCTGGCTCAGAAACGAACGGGACGACCAGCAGCGGAACGCCGTGCGCCTGGAGCATTGTCCGCTTGCTGTCCATGCTGTGGAGCTCGCCCGGATACGGCGCGCGGGATCTCGCCGTGGCGGCGAACCGCGCCCGGACGTGGTTGACTTCGATGGCCAGGAGCGCGTCAGGGCCTGCGCCGCGGGACCGTGGCGCTTTCAGCTGTTTCACGGCGACGCCAGCGTCGCGCAGTGATCGGACGACATCTATAAGCACGTAACTATTATAAGCACAGTGCGAATAACCGTTCGATCAGCTTATCTCATGGGGGCCAAAGTGGGAGCCATCATACGCAGTGGTTAGGCTCCGCCGAGCCACGTCTGCGGAGCATTGTTGCAGGTAGATGGCACTTCGGCCGAAGCCGAGCTACGCCGGCAGACTGCATTGGGCTCTTTTGGGAGCAGGAGGCCGCGGTTCGAATCCCGCCATCCCGACGGCTGTTTCGAATGTGACGTCGGTGATCTCGAGCAGGCGCGGTCCGTTGGCAGCTGGCGCGTGATGCCGGTCAGCATCGCTTTGCGGCTGTCCACCTTGGCTCCCACGTTGCACCGCGATAAGGCTCCGCCAAGCTGGACACCGTCGCAGACGGACGCCCGGCGACCAGGTATTGCCGAACCCTGCGCCGACCCCTTCTGGAGGCACGAGTGTCGCGGCTCTGTCGAGACTCATCGCGGATGCTTTCAGCCAGAAGAGGTTGGCACCAGAGACTGGTCTACGGCTACGGGCTGGGGTGCGGAGCGCCAGGTTCAGCGGACTGCGCGGATCCGGTGTCGACGGCGGAGCCAGCGGTGTGGCTGTCGTAAAGCTTGTCGGCGAGTTGGGCTGTGTCCGGCTCGACCAGCACCTTGCAGATCGCGCTCTTCCGCGAAACGACTGCGCCAGCGAAGTTGACGAAGATGCCGAGGTACGACGCCCACTCCGAGGCCCACATGTCGACGCGCAGCAGGCCGCTTGGCTGCGGGGTGATGTCAATCGACATGGTGATGCTCTGCTTGACGCCCCGCAAGGTGCCAGCGCGGCGGCGCTTGTTGATCCTGCCAGGCCCGCGTCCGTCGGTCCAGAGCAGCGACTTTGTGCCGCCAGAGAACGCGCTCTGGATCTTCTGGATGGCCTCCTGCTCGGTGTAACGGGTGAGGACGGTGGTGGTCGCGACAGCTCTCCTGCTCTGGACGAGCTGCCAGGCCGCGAAGGCCCCAATCAGGATGATAAAGATAACAAAAAAGGCCATGAGTCCCCCAAAACACTATGCAGCTGTTTGTTCTACTAGGACGAAATCCGGGTCATGTGCCAATGCGTGCCGGACTGGGCTCAGCCAATACGGTTCAGCCCTCAACTACTTTTCACTTAGCCGGCAACAAGTGCGCGGCAGCCCAGGCCAGCCTGCAGCCGTGTTCAGGAGCAATTTCCCCATTGACAGCTGTGGCGCGACGGGGGCCTTCCCATTGCCTCGGCCTCCTTACACCACGCGCACTTTGATCTGCCTGCGCTGACACACGCACACGTACCTTCAAGTCGCTCCTCGTATGCAGCCATGACGATCCATTCCATTGGTGTATCCGGTTAGAGTGGGAAGTCCGGATCTTGCGGGCTCCGCGACGTTAGATCCGCAGACCACGGTAATTGCTTCGGCCAGTGCGCCGCCAAGCCGACCCGGTAATGGTCGGACAACCTCGGACAGAGCCCTCGAATCCATTGCGTCGGCCGTGCGCACCGCCGACGTAAGCCCTTCTGCGATTGGCAAGTCAGACGAGGGAGATCGCCCCATGTTTGCAGTGATCGTCTTCGGCCACTTTGACGGTGCGAGCCGGCGCTTGGTGTGTAACAACCGCGATGACAAGACAGACCCGGCGGCGCCCGGTGAGGCGGTAGTGAGGAATCTAGCCACTTGGCGTTCGATCTGGCGAGTGGCCGCCGTCGGCCTCGCGGTAAGCCTTAGCCAGGGTGCTGCGTGAGGTTAGGGTTTGCGGGTTGTCCGGGCCTAGCACCCGGAGCCGGTCGGCGAGGTTCTGCTCGTACAGCTGGATGGCCTCGTCAGGCCGACCTGTTTTCCGGTAGGCGTCAGCCAGGGTGCCGCGTGACGTTAGCGTTTGCGGGTGGTCAGGGCCTAGCACCCGGAGGCAGTCAGCCAGGGTCTGCTCCAACAAGGTGATCGCCTCGCCTGGCTGTCCTGCAGCCAGGTAGGCGATGCCGAGGTTCTTCCGCGACGTTAGGGTTCGGGGGTGGTCGGCGCCAAGCACGCGTAGGCGGTCGGCAAGGTTCTGCTCAAGGAGTGGGGTGGCCTCGTTCAGCCGTCCAGCGGCCATGTAGGCGAACGCGAGGTTGTTTCGTGACATCAGAGTTGCTGGGTGGTCGGGGCCGAGCATCCGGTCGCGTTCGGCAAGGTTCTGCTCATACAGGACGATGGCTTCGTCGAGTCGGCCCGCTTCCCGGTAGGCGAAAGCGAGGTCGTTACGTGACGTCAGGGTTTGCGGGTGGTCGGGGCCGAGCACGCGGAGGCGGTCCGCGAGAGTCTGCTTGAGGAGCGGGATTGCCTCGTCGAGTCGGCCCGCCTCCCGGTAGGCATCGGCGAGGTCGTTCTGCGACATTAGAGTTTCCGGGTCGTCGGGGCCGAGCACGCGGAGGCGGTCGGCGAGAGTCTGCTTAAAGAGTGCGATTGCCTCGGACAGTCGGCCTGCTTGACGGTAGGCGAAAGCCAGACTGTTTTGCGATGTGAAGGTCTGCGGATCGTCGGTGCCTAGCACCCGGATGCGGTCGGCTAGGTCCTCCTCAAGAAGCGCGATCGCCTTCCGCTGCAGGCCAGCCGACCGATAGGCGATGGCCAGGCTGCGCCTGGACTCCAGGGTCTGCGGGTCGTCTGGGCCGAGGACCCGGAGGCGCTCAGCGAAGTTCTGTTCAAGCAGTGGGGTGGCCTCGTCGAGCCGCCCAGCCGCCCGAAGGGCGACACCGAGCTCGTGCTGTGACGCAAGGGTTTGCGGGTTGTCAGGGCCTAGCACACGAAGAGAGTCGGCCAGAACCCTCCTCCCGAAGGTGATAGAGCGGCCAAGGTCGGCTGCGACTCGTAGCTGCCGCACCGCCCAGGACCGTTGCCGCAGAAGTCGCTCGGCTTGTGGCGCCTCTTCCGCGCCGCCTTCAATGTACTCGTTCCACACTGCATCGATCTGGATTGCAAGCTCAGCTCCTTCGGCCCGGCGTGCCCACGCGTGGTCCTCGGGAAACAGCAAAGCGTCTAGGACGTTCAGCGCGGCCTGCACGGTTTCCTGCCAGCAGCCCGCAGCCTGGTCCCGCTCGCGCAGCACCCGCCCCAGTAGCCGATGCATGATCACAGCGTCCCCAGCGACAGACCACGTGAGCAGCGAGCCTGCTACGCACCTTTCCACGGCGACATCTATGTCTCTGATTCCACTGCCGACGCCTGTCCTCAGCTCGTCAAGCAGGCCGCGACGCACCCCATCGGGGGACAACACCGCCACGACGCGCAGTACCAGGCCGGTCAGCCGGGATTGGTCGGCCTCCTCGACAGTCTGCACTGACAACAGCAGCGCCGCTGCGACGGATCGAGGGTAGTCCCCGCCGGGAACGCGGCCGAGCAACGCCTCGACCGGCACCCTCCCTAGTTCGCTTAGGTAGGTGGCGAACGTCCAGCGTCTGCGGACCATGGTCGATGCAGCCTGCGCCAAAGCGAGCGGCAGATCCCCCAATTCCTCTGCGCTTGCGTCTGCGCCGATTTCATCGGCCAGGCCTGTGCGCTCGGCCAGATAACCCACCGATTCTGCACGCGTGAACACCGAGACATCGACCGGCAAGCCCATCTCGGCGAACGCTCGGTCGGTACTTGTAACCACGATTTGCGTGCTGCCAGCGGCGGGCAGCAGCGGGCGCAGCCCATCAGGGTCGGTGGCGTTATCAAAGACCAGCAAGCCCGGCGCCGTACGTGTGTTGAGGTGCTCTCGAAGTCGCCTGACCGATTCGGCCGAGTCGCCCTCGGGGTCAGCCACACCGACCGCGTCAGCGACTCGGGCCAGTCCGGCTAGTAGCACATCCGTGGATTCGGCGTTCACCCAGCCGACCAGACCCAATCCGGCCTCGACGCAGGAGCGTGCATACGCTGCGGCGACCTGCGTCTTGCCCACGCCCCGCAGCCCAGTCACCGCGCAAAGCACCGCAACCCGACCCGGTCTTGCTGCCTCAGCAAGACGGTCGACTGTGGTGCGGGCAACGAACGCGAGTGGTTGCCTCGGAATCTCCCCAACGACAACCGGAGACGGATCAGATTCCGGCTGCGACGCGGGCGCCTCCCTTGTTGGTGCCATGCGCCATATCCACCATGTCATTGCCGCCGCTGCGATTACCGCGGCCACGAATATCACGATCCAGACGAGCTTGTGCGCCGTTACAGATGCGGGAATGTAGCCGGTCACGACACTGACTGGAATGGCGAGCAGGATTGTCAGAACAGCGAGCGCCACCGTAACCAGGCCGGCGACCAGCATCCGGTTGCGGCGCAAAGCTCACCTCGACTCCACCAAGATCGATCTGGCACCTGGCAACAGCGTAGAAGGCAACGGCGAGTTAATAAGCTAGTGCATGTTCAGCGGCCAAGTGGCTGCCCGCACGATGACGCATGACGTGCAGATCTTCACAAGGAACTGCCTTGGCGCGTCAAGCTTGCCCAATGGATCGGCTGTCAGTCGCGGAATGCACCCACCCGCCGAGGCGGATCGCGTGGTCTACGCCGCGTTAGTGACCGAAGCCTGGCCGCTGCCACTCTCGACTCGCGTCTGGCGAGTTGATGAAGACCCTGCTAGTCCCAACGCCATAGGGCACGTCCTCCGGAACCGTCGGCGGCAGGGCCGCGGAAGCCTCATCGCTGACCCAACACACCGATTGCAGGCTCGCAATATGCCTCGATCGCGTTCACGGGCGGTCGGCCGCCTGGCGGCCAGCGCCTGGGTGCAGTTCTACCTGCCGTCGACGCCTGGAATCAGCCTCGGGCAGGCAGCTGCCACCGACCCGCTGCGGCATCTCGTGGGATGGAGATCTCGGTAGCGGGCCATTCCCGCGAGTTGGTGATCGGTGGGGCCCGAAGGTCCCCGGCAACGACCCGGGAACGGCACGTGAACCTTTTGGCAGCATGTCGCGTCATATGGACACCGCTTCGAATCGCACCTATCAATGTTCAAGATCCTCAGAGGGGCCTCTAGCTGTGGAAGAAGAACGCGGCATACTTCTGCCGGTCTATTTCGTCGCCGACGAATCGTTGTCCATGGAAGCAAACATTGGCGAGCTTAATGATGGCATCGCTTCATTGCGTGATGCGCTCGAACGCGAGCCGCTGGCTGCATCTAAGGTGAGGCTTTCTATCACCGGGTTCTCGGGCAGCGTCGAGACTCGAATGGAAATGGCCGACATAAGAGAAATGACGAGAACCCCGACTCTCGTGACAAGACCTACCGGTACGTCGTACGATTCGGCGTTCCGAGATCTCCTCGATCGCATTCCATCCGACCAGAAGAAATTGAGAGCGCAAG
>Ga0335072_10010515_pt1 | contig 13316 bp, 15 predicted proteins | sample Lox_Sample_21_FD_206725 | JGI IMG/M metagenome (GOLD analysis project Ga0335072, IMG submission 206725) | Soil microbial communities from Loxahatchee National Wildlife Refuge, Florida, United States - Lox_Sample_2.1 | ecosystem: Environmental > Terrestrial > Soil > Wetlands | place: USA...
CATCGACCGGAACCATTCGACCCCGTTGAGGATGATCGACGGCACGCTGGCGATGGTCTCCACGTTGTTGATCACCGTAGGGCAGCCGTAGAGCCCGGCCACCGCGGGGAACGGCGGCCGCAGCCGGGGCTGGCCGCGCCGGCCCTCCAGCGAGTCGAGCAGTGCGGTCTCCTCGCCGCAGATATAGGCGCCCGCTCCGGCGTGCACGACCAACTCCAGGTCGTAGCCCGACCCGGCGATGTCGCGGCCCAGGTAACCGGCGGCGTAGGCCTCGGCCACCGCGTTCTGCAGGCGGCGCAGCACCGGCAGCACCTCACCGCGCACGTAGATGAACGCATGGCTGGCCCGGATCGCGTAGGAGGCGATGATGACGCCCTCGACGAGCACATGCGGTGTCGCCAGCATCAGTGGGATGTCTTTGCACGTACCAGGTTCCGACTCGTCGGCGTTGACCACCAGGTAGTGCGGCTTGGCCGCGGCCCCGGTGTCACCCTGCGGGATGAACGACCACTTCGTGCCGGTGGAAAAGCCCGCGCCGCCGCGGCCGCGCAGGCCGGAGTCCTTGACGGCCCCGATCACCGCGTCGGGCTCCATCGCAAGCGCCTTCTGCATGGCTTTATAGCCGTCATGGCGTTGATAGGTCGCCAGGGTCCACGACTCGGGGTCGTCCCAGTACCGGCTGATCACCGGGGTCAACGGCGTTGCCTGGGTACTCGTCATGACTGGCCCTCCGGAACAGGAGGAGCCTGCATGAGGTGCTCCTGCGCCACCCGCAGGCCGGCCAAGGTCGCCGCACCGGCACCGCCCTGACCTTGGTCGGGACGCTCGTCGGGGAGGCCCGCCAGGATGCGTGACGTCTCGCGGAAGACACACAGCGGGGCGCCGCGGGTGGGCGGCGCGGGTTGGCCCTCGCGCAGCGAGTCGACGAGTTTGCGTGCCGACTCCGGCGTCTGGTTGTCGAAGAACTCCCAGTTGACCATCACCACCGGCGCGAAATCGCAAGCGGCATTGCACTCGATGTGTTGCAGGGTGATCTTGCCGTCCGGGGTGGTCTGGTCGTTGCGGATGCCGAGATGGTTTACCAGCGTCTCGAATATGGCGTCGCCGCCCATCACCGCGCACAGCGTGTTCGTGCAGACACCGACCAGGTAGTCGCCGGTGGGACCGCGGCGATACATCGTGTAGAAGCTCGCCACCGCCGACACCTCGGCGCCGGTCAGACCCAGCTGCTCACCGCAGAACTCGAGGCCCGCGGGTGTCAGGTAGGTGTCCTCGGATTGCACCAAGTGCAGCAACGGCAGCAGCGCCGAGCGCTTGTTGGGGTAGCGGCCGATGATCTCCTTGGCGTCAACCTCCAGCCGCGCCCGCACCTCCGGTGAATACGATTGCGGCGCACCTTCAACGACAAACTGGCTGGGTTCCTCGGGCGGTGGCCCGAGCCTTATGAAGATCCGCTCGCCGCTGTCGCCCACACCCGGTGCCGTCATCGGTCGACCCCGCCCATCACCGGGTCGATGCTCGCGACCGCGGTGATCAGATCGGCGACCATTCCGCCCTCGCACATCGCGGCGACCGCCTGCAGATTGGTGAAAGACGGGTCCCGGTAATGCACGCGGTAGGGGCGGGTGCCGCCGTCACTGACCATGTGCACGCCCAGCTCTCCGCGTGGTGACTCCACCGCGACGTAAACCTGGCCCGCCGGAACGCGAATGCCCTCGGTGACCAGCTTGAAGTGGTGGATCAATGCCTCCATCGAGCTGCCCATGATCTTCGCGATGTGCTCTGGTGAGTTGCCCATGCCGTCGGGCCCGACCTTCAGGTCGGCCGGCCAGGCGATCTTGCGGTCGTCGACCATGATCGGTCCGGGGCGCAACTTCTCCAAACACTGCTCGACAATCTTGATCGACTCCCACATCTCTTTGACGCGAATCATGTAGCGCCCGTAAGCATCACACGTGTCTTCGGTGATCACGTCGAATTCGTAATTTTCGTATCCGCAGTAGGGCTCGCTCTTGCGCAGGTCGTGGGGCAGGCCGGTGGCGCGCAGGATCGGGCCGGTGATGCCGAGCGCCATGCAGCCGGCCAGGTCCAGGTAGCCGACGTCCTGGGTGCGTGCTTTCCAGATGGCGTTTTCGTTGAGCAGATCGCCCATGTCGCGCAGCGGTTTCTTGAGTTCCTCAAGGGCATCGGCGATCTCGGTCTCCGCGTTGGGCGGTAGGTCCTGCGCTACGCCGCCGGGCCGGATGTAGGCACTGTTCATCCGCAGCCCGCTGATCGATTCGAACAAGTTCAGCACGATCTCGCGCCCGCGGAAGCCGACGAACATCGGCGTCATGGCGCCCAATTCCATGCCGCCGGTCGCCAGTGCGACAAGATGCGACGAGATCCGGTTGAGCTCCATCATCATGACGCGGATGACGTTGACTCGCTCCGGTATCTCATCGGTGATGCCGAGCAGCTTCTCCACGCCCAGGCAGTACGCGGTCTCGTTGAAAAATGGAGCCAGGTAATCCATTCGGGTCACGAAGGTGACGCCCTGGGTCCAGTAGCGGTATTCGAGGTTCTTCTCGATTCCGGTGTGCAGGTAGCCGATTCCGCAGCGGGCGTCGGTGACCGTTTCGCCTTCGATCTCGAGGATCAGGCGCAACACCCCGTGGGTGGACGGGTGCTGGGGCCCCATGTTGACGATGATGCGTTCGCCGGGGTCGGCATTGCGGGCGGCGTCGACAACCTGCTCCCAGTCCTGGCCGCCGGCAACCACGATCGTCTCAGCGGCGCCGTCATCCTGCGTCGAATCGGTGATTGTGCTCATCAGTTGTAGGCTCTCCGCTCGTCGGGCGGGGGTATCTGCGCGCCTTTGTATTCCACCGGGATCCCGCCGAGTGGGTAGTCCTTGCGCTGCGGATGTCCGTGCCAATCGTCGGGCATCTCGATGCGAGTCAGCGACGGGTGTCCGTCGAAGATGATGCCGAAGAAGTCGTAGGTCTCGCGCTCGTGCCAGTCGCTGGTCGGGTAGACCGAATACAGCGACGGGATGTGTGGATCACCGTCCGGCGCAGACACTTCCAGCCGGACGCGCCGATTGTGCGTGATCGACTGCAACGGGTAGACGGCGTGCAGCTCGCGACCCGTCTCGTGCGGGTAGTGCACCCCGCTGACGCCCAGGCAGAGCTCGAAGCGCAATTGCGGTTCGTCGCGAAAATGCTGGGCGACCTGCGGCAGTAGCTCCCGGCGAACGTGCAGGGTTAGTTCGTCGCGGTAGACCACGACTTTCTCGACGGCGTCTTCGAATTCGACGTCTTTGGCCTCGAGTACGTCGGCCAGCCCGTCGACGATCTCGTCGAAATACCCGCCGTACGGCCGGGGGCTGCTGCCCGGCAGTGTGACCTCGCGTACCAACCGTCCGTATCCGGACGTGTCACCGGATCCGGACGCCCCGAACATGCCGCGGCGAACGTTGATGACTTCCTCGTCAGGAGAAGGGACAGACCCGCCCGCCTCGCTGGCGGCTACCTTCGGGTCGTGATCCGGCGAGCTCATCGCAGCAGTCCACGCATTTCGATCGTCGGTCTGACACCCAGCGCGGCTGCCTCGGCTTCGGCAATGGCACGTTCGCGGTTGACGCCCAGCGGCATTTCCTGAATCTTCTCGTGCAGCTTGAGGATTGCGTGCAGCAGCATCTCCGGCCGCGGCGGGCAGCCGGGGAGGTAGATGTCCACCGGAACGAGGTGATCCACGCCCTGCACGACCGCGTAGTTGTTGAACATCCCGCCGGACGACGCGCATACGCCCATGGCCAGCACCCATTTCGGCTCGGCCATCTGGTCGTAGATCTGGCGCAGCACCGGTGCCATCTTCTGGCTGACCCGTCCGGCCACGATCATCAGATCGGCCTGCCGCGGAGTCGCCGAGAACCGCTCCATCCCAAAGCGCGCGATGTCGAACCTCGGCCCCGCCGTTGCCATCATCTCGATCGCGCAGCACGCCAACCCGAACGTCGCCGGCCACAAAGAGTTCTTGCGGACGTAACCGGCGACTTTCTCGACCGTCGACAGCAGGATGCCGCCGGGCAGCTGTTCTTCCAGACCCACGTCTTACCTCAATCCCACGTCAGGCCGCCGCGGCGCCACACGTACGCGTAGGCCACGAAGACCGTGAGCATGAACACCACCATCTCGACCAGTGCGAACGTCCCCAGGGCGTCGTAGCTGACCGCCCAGGGATACAAGAACACGATTTCGATGTCGAAGACGATAAATAGCATTGCGGTCAGGTAATACTTCACCGGAAACCGCTGCCCGGTCCTGGCCTGCGGGCCGCTCACCGATGTTTCGGTGGGCTCGATTCCACACTCGTAGGCTGCCTGTTTCGACTTGTTGTAACGCGATGGGCCGACCAGGCTCGCGATCGCCACCGAGCCGACGGCAAAGGCGGCGGCAATCGCGCCCAGCACCAGGATGGGTATGTAGACGTTCAACTCGCTCCATGATCCGTCGTAGGGCCGCCATGGCAGCGGCCTGGCGGTAACCGGGCTGCTGTGACGAACTGGGTCTGTAGTTCGCCACAGTGACCTTCAACATAGCGTCGTGACGGCCAGTGCCGTTGCCCGGGGTGGTGCTTTCGCCCGGTTTTGCTGTCCCCGCATTTCGGCGTCATCCAGCGGTGTGCCGGCAGCGGGCGCAGGCCCTATGGCGAACTGCCCCGTTCGGCGTCGTCACCGCAGGTGAGGACGGCAATTCCGAGCGTGATCGGGCATCGCGAGGCTAGCGTGCGGGGGTGCGAAGCAGACCGAGTGCCGTGCGGCCCAGCACGATGGGGTCGAGGGGATGCGGGACCGCGGCTTCTGCCCGCGACCAACTGGCCAGCCACGCATCGTCCGGGCGCCCGGTGAGCACCAAGATCGGTGGACAGGTCGCGAGTTCGTCCTTGAGTTGCTTGGCGATGCCCATGCCGCCGGTCGGGGTCGCCTCGCCGTCGAGGATGGCCAAGTCGATGCCGCCGGAGTCCATCGTGCGTATCACCATCGGCCCGGTCGCCACCTCGACGTAGCTCAACTCCGGCAGATCCGGGTGCAGCCGCTTGCCCAGTGCCCGCATCACTCGTTCGCGCGTATCGGCGTTGTTGCTGTAGACGAGGATCCGCAGGGCTTCGCTGGTTTCGGAGCTGGTTTCGGGGCTCGAGGCGGGCACGGTGCAGATGGTACTGGTCTCGCGGCGGACTTACCGGGGCGCCCGCACGAAGGTGGCGTCTGCTGCCGCCGTTGCCGTCCTGCCAATCATGCCTACCTTGTTCCAGCCCAAGCCGAACTGGGAGCGATAGATTTTGGTTTGCCCGGAGATCTTGATCGAGCCGTCCTCGAGTTCGGTGATCGTCACGGGCAGGGGTAGCGCTGCGGTGACGCCTTTGATGGTGAAGTTCGTCCGAAGATCGGCGGCCTTGCCTTCGGTGGGGTGCACCGCGGTGACGACGACATTGATCTCACCGAAACGTTCGACATCGAAGAAGTCGTCCGAACGGAGGTGCGTGTCGCGGCGGCCGATGCCGGTGCTCAGCGACGCGGTACGGATGTCGAGGCGGCCGAAGACCGCGCCTGTGCCGGTGAGCTGTCCGTCGCCGTCGAAGTCTGTGAAACGGCCCTTGACGTTCAGCAGGCCCCACATGTTCCTGATCTTGAAGGTGATGGCCGAGCGATCCGGAACGATGTTCCATACGCCGGCCAGGTCGGGATCGTTGAGCAGTGTTTCCAAAGTCGTCATCGTCGCCCCTCTCGTTTCGGCATCCGAGCCGTTCTTCTCACCCGAGCTAATCCAGCAGCGGAGCGATCCCGGCGGGGTCGAAGTACTCGTCGATCCGGTTGATCAGGCCGTCGGCGCCCACTGTTATCACGATGCAGACCCGCAGCGAGATCGATTGGCCGGCATGGCCGGTGGCGTGCAGGATGTGCTGCTGCACGAAACCGTGGTCGAAGAGCCGACGATCGAGAATCTCGTAGTGTCGCTCGGTGGTGGTTGTGATGAACCAGTCGATGACTCGCAGCGCACGGGCCTTGTCGTTATCCCGGCGCGCACCCACCCGCCATACCGCGATGTCGTCGCTCCACATTCGGTCGACCGCCGCCATGTCGCTCTTTTCGATCGCCGTGAACAGGCGGTCGGCCACGTCGACAATGGTCTCGGCAGTAGCGGGCATGGGACTGGCTCCTATTCGCTGTCGTATCCGGGATGGGCGACCGCCAATCGATGTCGCACCAGGGTGCGCAGGCAGGCCGTGACGTCCTCGGTGCGCTCGTCCAGCTCACCGGCCCGGATCGCGGCGGCAAGACCGGCCTCATCGTCAAAACCCAGGCCGGCAAGCGCCGCGCGCGCCCGCGCGTCGCCGTCGTCGAGCAGTTCGCGCTCCACGGTGCGCAAGACATTGGCGGCCACCCGGGCGTGGAAGTTCACCTGTCCGCCGATCGCCTCTCGCACATCGCCTTCGATGAATTCGGCCACCGCCGCCACCAGCTCGGCCGCCGTCGGTCGCCCGTGCAGCGAGTCATCGGACGTCATGGGCTGACCTCTTCGAGCAGGTTGAGCAGATCCCACTCGGTCTCGCAGACGCGGCGCCCGATCGCCGCCAATTCCACCGAGCGGGCTTGTCCGCTCAAGTGGCGCTCGGCCTGGTGCCGGCAGATGACACCCCAGCGCAGCGTGGCCAGCACCAGCCACCAGTGAAACGCCACTCGGTCGACCGTAGTCCCGCTGGCCTGTTCATAGGCAAGCAGAAAGCTTTCGATGCTGCCCAGGCCGCCGGCCCCCAGGCTGGCCGGAGCACCGAACCGCCAGGCCCGGATGCAAAACCAGGCCAGGTCTTCGTAAGCCTGTCCGACGTGCACCAGCTCCCAGTCCAGCACGGCGGCAAGGTCGGATCCGTCGACGATGAGGTTCCCCATCCGGAAGTCGCCGTGCACCAGCACGGCGGGCGAGGGTGGTGGCTTGCGGGCGGCCAGCCAGCGAAACCCCCACTCAAAGGTGGCCGTGGTGTCGCCCATGGCATCGAGTCGCTCGCGCCATTCGACGAGCTGGTCCTCGTGATCCAGACCCGGATCGTTCGGGTCGGCCCGGTGGATGGCGGCCAGCGCCTGCGCGGATTGGCGCAGCAAGGCGGCGCGGCCCACTTGCCCGTCGGCACCGTCGAGCTGACGCTGGATACGCCGGACGATGGTCTCGCCCTTGATCTCATCGCAGATGAGAAACGGATTGCCCAGTGCGGCAGGCGAATCGTCGGCGACCAGGATGTGGGGGACCGGTGCGCCGGCCGTGGCGGCTGCCGCCTGCGACCGGGCTTCGAGTTCCATGCCGGCGTGTACGTCATCGGGTGGGCCGGTGCGCAGGATCAGCGAACGGCGCCGCTCGCCCGTGACCGCGTCGAACGCCCACGTGGTTCTGCTGGCGCCGCCGGTCAGTGCACGCAGATTGTCGACCGACACCTCCGCACCCAGCGCGGGTGCCAACACGGCGCGTAATTTGCTCTGAAGTTCAGTCACTTGCTGCCGAACTTGAACAGCCGCTGTGCCACTCGGCGGATCTGGATCTCCTCGGCGCCCTCGGTGATCCGGTAGCGACGGTGATGGCGGTAAATGTGCTCGAAAGGCTCATGACGGCTATAACCGAGACCGCCGAAGATCTGCATGGCACGGTCAGCGGCGTCACAGACCAGCCGGTTGGCACGGTAGTTCGCCATCGACACCTTGTCGGAGACCTCCATGTGGTGGTTGCGGTCCAAGTGCCAGGCCGCGTATTGCACCAGCAGCCGGACCATCTGGGCCTCGGTCTGCAACTCGGCCAGTGGCCATTGCACGGCCTGGTTGACCGATAGCGGCTTGCCGAACACCGTACGCTTACCGGCGTATTCGGCTGCCCGGTCGATGCAGTATTGGGCCGCGCCCAGGCTGCTGGCGGCTTGCCGAATTCGGTTCTCGTGCAAGAATGTTTGGGCGACCTCCAGGCCGCGGTCCACCTCACCGAGTATCGCATCGGCGGGCACCCGCACATCGGTCAACTCGACCTCGCCGTGGTCGGTGGGCATGTTGAACGTCCACCAGTAGTACGGCACGTTGAATCCGGGCGCGTCCGTCGGGACCATGAACGCGGTGATGCCCCGGGGTTGTCCCGGCTGACCGGAGGTGCGGGCGAAGATCAAATCGTGGGTGGCGCGGTGCACGCCGGTGTTGAACCGCTTGGAGCCGTTGATCACCCATTCGTCACCGTCCTGTTTGGCGTGGGTTTCCAGCCATGTCGCGTCGGAGCCGTGCTGCGGCTCGGTGAGGCCGAAGGCCATCGAGCGTTCCCCGGTGATCAGCGCCTCCGACCAAACCCGGCGCTGCTCGTCGGTGCCGAATCGCTCCATCATGATCACCTGCGGGAAATTCCCGACGATCGAGGATTCGTTCTGCAGGTCGTTGTGCAGGCCAAGGCCCTTGTGCGCCAAGTGCTCCCGAATGACCGCCATATCGACGTTGGATCCGTCGCGGCCGCCGAGCGAGGCCGGTAACCCGTAGCGCAGCCAGCCGGCCTTGTCGGCCCGTCGGCGCATCTCGGCCAGCAGCTCCTCCCATTCCCGTCTCGGGATGCCATCGTTATCCCAATCGGTGCGGGCATGCTCCCGTCGCTGGTCGAAGTACTGCATGTTCTCGGCCTGCAACGGAGCGATTTCGCGCTCGATGAACTCGTCCATGTCGGCAAGCAGCTCCGGAAGGTGTTCTGGCAGAGTGAAATCCACGTCCGATCTCCTTACGATCTCGTTGCGCCGCCGTACAGGGTCTTCTTCCAGACCGTTGACAAGGTTGCGACGGCATCCTCGTCGCTGATTTCCAGGCCCAGTCCCGCAGGCCCGGAGGGGCCCACCACGACGGTGGTGAAGTTCTCGAACAGCAGCGCGATCGCCGCCGCCGTGTGTTGCGGATTGAGCTCGGCGCCGTAACCCTGCTGCTGGGCGCGGCGGACCGAGGCGGCCACGATGTCCATGCCGAAACGCCGAAATTCGTTCTGGACAGTGGCGAAGCGTTGCTGGGTGGCGCCCAGCTGGGCGACGGCGATCATGATGCCGATGTTCTGCTTGAAGATGTTCCAGTAGCCGGTGACCACCGAGCTGAAGAATGCGTCATCATCCGCAGAGTCCGGCAGGTGCACGCTCAACCCGGACGGTGTCAGGACATCGTGCAGAAAAGACTCGGCCAGCGCAGCGAGCAGGTCCTCTTTGTCGGTGAAGTACCGATAGAACACCGCCGGTGATTTCCCCGCGGCCGACGTGATGTCGGCCAACGTGGTGCCGTGAAAGCCACGTTCGGCGAACAGTTTACGTGCACCCTGCTCGATGGCCTGCCTGGTCTGGCGGCCTTTGGAGGTCAGTTCCCGCGAGGGCATCAGGCCTGGATTCGGTCGCCGGCTCGCAGCAGAGCGCTCGGCAGATCATGGCCGACAACCGACTTCGCAACTTCGGCCGCGGCGATGGCGGCCTGCAGTTCGACGTCGACATCGATATCGCTGTCACGCAGCAGGTACACCAGATCCTCGGTGGCGATGTTGCCGGTGGCCCCCGGTGCGAACGGGCAGCCGCCCAGCCCGCCGACCGAGGCGTCCAGCCGGGTGACGCCGGAGCCCACCGCCGCGTAGGCGCTGGCCAGCCCGGCGCCGCGAGTGTTGTGGAAGTGACCGCCCAGTGGCATGTCGCCGATGATCGGACGGAGTTGAGCGATAAGCGAACTCACCCTGCGGGGGGTGGTCGTGCCGATGGTGTCGGCGATACAGAATCGGTCGACGCTCTGCTCGCGGGCGGCGGCGGCGATGTCGAGCACCCGCTGGGGCGGGGTGGGGCCCTCGAACGGAGAGTCCCACGCGGTCGCCACGATCACCTCAACGGTGACGTTGCTTTCGTGCGCGATGGCCACGATCTGGTTGATCTGGTTGGTCGCCTCGGCGCTGGTGCGCCCGACATTGGCCTTGCTGAACGCATCGTCGGCCGCCACGACGTACTCGATCGATTGCAGGCCGGCGGCGACGGCACGCTTGGCTCCTCCTGGGCTGGCGACCAGAGCCGAGAACTCGATGTCGGGATAGTTGTGCAGCTGCGCGGCGAGTTCGGCGGCATCGGCCATCGACGGCACCTTGGTGGGGGACACGAACGCGGTGGCCTCTACTTCACGTACCCCGGTGGCAGCTACGGCCGCCAGCAGTTCCAGCTTGGCCGACAACGGGATTGGCTTTTCGATCTGCAGGCCGTCACGCAGCGACACCTCGCGAATATTGACTCGGGACGGAAGGTTCATAGCACCTCCTCGGCACGCAACTCGTCGAGTTCCTCGGCGGTCTTGCCCAGTAGCCCGATATAGACGTCGTCGTTGTGTTGTCCGGGATGCGCCGGGCCGGCGTTGCGCACTGTGCCCGGAGATTCGGACAGCACCGGCACGACCCCCGGTCCCAAGACGTTACGCTCGACGCGTTCGTCGTAGTGCTCGACCAGCATGCCGCGCGCCCGCAGCTGTGGGTCGTTGACCACCTCGGCGACCGTGTTGATCGGCCCCGAGATCACGCCTGCGGTGCTCAGCGTTTCGATGATGTCGCCGGGTTGTCGTTCGGCGGCCCACGCGCCGATGATCTTGTCGAGTTCGTCTTGATACCGTCCGCGGGCCCCGTGCGTGGCGAACCGGTCGTCGGTGGCCAGTTCCGGGCGGCCCATCGCCTTGCACAGGCGGGCGAACACGGTGTCCTGGTTCGCGGCGATGACCACCCACGAGCCGTCGGCGCTGCGGTAGATGTTGGACGGCGCAATGCCCTCCAGCCGGGTACCCGACGGTCCGCGCACCACGCCGCCGACATCGTAATCGGGGATCGTGGACTCCTGCACGGCCAAACATGATTCGGTGAGCGCGACGTCGACCACCTGGCCGTGCCCGGTCACGCTGCGGCGGTACAGGGCGGCCAATGCGCCGTGGGCGCCGAACATGCCGGCCAGGCTGTCGCCGAGCGAAAGAGCCAGCCGGGGCGGTGGGCCGCCCGGGAAGCCGTTGAGGTGCCGCAACCCACTCGCGGCTTCGGCCACCGAGGCGTAGCCCGCCTTGCGCGCGTCCGGCCCGGTCTGCCCGTAGCCGGATACCCGGACCAGGATGATGCCCGGGTTGCGTTCGCTGAGCACGTCGTAGCCCAGGTTCCACTTCTCCAGCGTGCCCGGCCGGAAGTTCTCCACCACGATGTCGGATTTCTCGATGAGCTCGAGGCACAGCTCACGGCCGCGTGGCCGGCGCAGGTCGAGCGTGATCGCTCGTTTGTTGCGGGCGTGCACCGTCCAGAAGACGTGGTGCCCGTCGAGTTCGGCCTGGCCCCAGGTGCGCAGTGGGTCCGGGGCGCCGGGCGGTTCCACCTTGATGACGTCGGCGCCCATGTCGCCGAGCAGCCGGCCCGCGAATGGTCCGGCGATCAAGGTGCCGAGCTCGAGCACCCGGATGCCGTCCAGCGGACCCCTGACGGTCATTGGGCCCCCGCGAAGTCGTGACGGACCAGCCAGTCGGTGACGATCTCGACGGCATGCCGGAGCTTATCGCGCTGGTCGGGACCGGCGTAATAGTGTGTGGCGCCCGGGATTTCGTGCATCTCCTTGTCGGAGTGCCCGATCGCCTCGAACAGCCGCCGGGTGTGGCTGGGTGTGCATGCGTCGTCAGCGAGATTACCGATCACCAGCGCCGGGACGGCGATATCGCGCCCACAGTCGACACCGTCGCCGCGGGCTTCGTCGTAACTCCATTGCGAGAGCCAGCCCCGCAGTGTCGAGAAGCGGGCGAGTCCGACCGGGCTCATGTTCACCACTTGAGGGTCACCCAGGTAGCACATTCCCGGGTTGCGTTCGTTGGGGTCGACGCTCGGATCCAGCCAGCGCGGATCGGCCATGGTGCCGTGCACGACGAACCCGAATTCGTCGTCGGGGCGTCCGCTCGCTTTCAGCTCGGCGAGCTTTTCCTTGACCCATGCGGTGATTCGCCGATTGCGGTCGATCTGAGCCTGCCGGTATCGGGCGAGAAACTCTTGGCTGTAGGGCGGTCGGTTGGGGTTGTCGGGGTTGTACAGATCGAGCTCGGGATCGCGCTTGCTGGGATTGGATTCGTCGAGGATGGATGCGTCCAGCCATTCGGTCAGCGTGCCGTGCCGGCTGATGTGCGCGGCCAGCAACATGATTCCGTCGGCGGCGGGCAGGTCCAGCGCGGTGAGGTCGGGGCCGTCGCCGGACGGGCTCGACGTGATGGTCGCGTGCTGAGCCTGCTGCTGGTAGAACACCGACAGCGAGCCGCCGCCACTCCACCCGGCCAGCACGACCTTCTGATAGCCCAGCCGGCTTTTGGCGTCCTTGATGCACTCGCCGAGGTCCTCGACCACCTTCTCCATCAGCAGCGCCGAATCCGTGCCGCGGAACCGGCTGTTGCAGTAGATGACGTGGTGCCCGGCCCGGGCCAGTCCGTTGATCATCGGCAGGTACGCGCCGCCGCCGATCGGGTGCATGAACACCAGCACGGTGTCCGAGGGCTTGTCCTTCGGCTTGAGCAGATAGCTTTCCAGCACGGTGGTCTCGGCCAGTCCGCCGTAGACATCCCGGACGCCGGAATTGTTCTGGAAGGCAACGAGATACGGGATTCGGTCGTAGTCGTGTTTCACCGCTGTTGTCATGAGTGCTGTCCCAGGTCGTGCGCCAGCACCTCGGCCGAGGGTGTCAGCCGTCCACGGGTGTCGACGGCGATGACTTGCCAGTCGACGCGCGCGTGCTCGTCGAACTTGCGGCGCGCCCGTTCTCGCGCCTTTTCCGGCGCGCCATGGTGAACCCCTTGCGGCGCATGGGAAATCAGGCCCGGCGGCATCGGGATGCCGTAGAGCGAGCCGCCGTGGAAGAACGCGATCTCGTCGTAGTCGACGTTGCGGTGATACCAGGGAGTGCGTTCGGTGCCCGGGATGCCTTCTGCAGGCCTGGGCAAAAAGTTCATCACATAGACGCCGGTGGCCTGCATGAACAGATGCACGGTCGGCGGCAGGTGGACACTGTCGGAGGTGATGACGTTGTAGTCGGCGATGTTGAAGGTGAACGCGAAGTTGTCACCGCGCCAGCCTTCGACATCAATCGGATTGTGTTGATAGTAAAGCGTCGTCGGGCCACCCTCGTGGATGAGCCGGACCTCGTATTCGTCGCGGCCGTCTTGGAACGGATCGGGGTCTATCGGTGCCGGCTCGGGGATGGTTGCCTGCGACGGGTCGAACGGGAAGTGCCGGCCCAGCTGGCCCGGCGGCGGAACCCGGAAA
>Ga0335072_10010517_pt1 | contig 13315 bp, 9 predicted proteins | sample Lox_Sample_21_FD_206725 | JGI IMG/M metagenome (GOLD analysis project Ga0335072, IMG submission 206725) | Soil microbial communities from Loxahatchee National Wildlife Refuge, Florida, United States - Lox_Sample_2.1 | ecosystem: Environmental > Terrestrial > Soil > Wetlands | place: USA: Florida...
GGCGGGAGTTGTGGCGCTTGAGGCGCAGAGCCAGTTCGACAGCGGCTTCGACCGACTGCGGGTGAGAGACCTCAATGAGTGCGACTCCCTCCTCATAGGTCTGCGCGAGCCCCTCAAGCTCGGAATACCCCGGCGCCAGCTCAACCGATAAGCCTTGCTGTTGAAACGAGCGATGCAGGTGCTCGGCCAGACGAGGATTATCGCTGGCAAGAAGTATGAGGGGCAGTGAGGACGAAAAACCATCAGATTCCGCTTGCCTGTTTTCAGTTTCCATGTTCATGGGCTGCTTGCTCCCTTTCCCGGCGGGGGGTTACTGCCAGCAGAGGTCCCTCCCGCCAAAGCAGGAAAATGGCACGTGCAGCACCAAAGCCAGGAAACGGCCCAGGTTGTTCATTCGAATAGTGTTAGGAAGAAAAACGACGGACAACCCTTTTGTCGCTCGTCGTCTGTACTCGGCTGCCGGAGTCTTTTTACACGCCGGAACAGGCAGGAAGATCTTCCTGTGACACGGAGAGCGTTTTTTGCCATGCGTCGAAGCCGCCCGTGAGATCCGCGATGTTGCGGAAGCCGGCGCGGCGCAGGATGCTGGTGGCGATGGAGCTGCGGTAGCCCCCCTTGCAGTGGACAACCAGCAGCTTCTCGGGGTCCAGTTCACCCGTTCGGGCAGTCAACTGGCCCAGTGGGATACGAATCGAGCCTTCAATTGCGCCGGCTCCAACTTCGGCCGGCTCGCGGACGTCCAACACCGTGATTTCATCCTTCTCTCTCTGCAGCAGCTGTGCGAAGTCCCGCGGGGCGACCTGCGGGATGTAATCGAGTGTGTAGCCGGCGTCGATCCAGCCTGCGATTCCGTCCTCGAGGTAGGCGTCTACATGCTCGATGCCGACCCGTGCCAGGCGCAATTGAGATTCGCGCAGATGATCGGTATCCTCGCCGATAAGGATGATGCGCTGGTCGAGACCCAGTATGCGGGCTGCCCAGGAGGCGTATTGTCCGGAGAGGCCGATGTGCACCGAGCCGGGGACATGGGCTACAGCAAACTCGATCGGCGGGCGTGTATCCAGAACGATGGCGCCTCCCGACTGCAGGTGCAAAACCTCGGCTGCGCCAAGCGCAGCGAGCGGAGGAAGATGGTTGAGCGCCGCCGCACCCTGCCGGTTCAGTTCCACGTCGCGGCCAAAGTATTCGGGCCGGGGCGGCAGGCTGTCGGTGAGCAGACGAATGAACTCGTCCGGGGTGCGCGCCTGCAGGGCATAATTGAAACGTCGCTCCTTCCCGATTGAGGACGACCGTTCCGTGCTCATCTGCCGCCCGCAGAGAGAGCCGGCTCCATGGGCGGGGAAGATTTCCGTGTCGTCGGGGAGCTTGAGCAGCTTTTCCTGGAGGCTGTTGTATAACAACGCGGCCAGCTCCTGCGAAGTGTGCTCGGCGGAGAGATCGGGGCGGCCCACATCGCCGACGAATAGGGTGTCACCGGTGAAGACGGCGCGTGGCTTCGCTGGCTCGGCGATGTCGGTCATCACTGCGCAGACGCTTTCTACCGTGTGGCCGGGAGTCTCAAGGAAATCAAGGCGGCAGTTTCCGAACTGGAGGAAGTCGCCATCTCTGACCGCGGTGTGCGGAAAAGTTGCGCCCGAGGCGGCTCCGATATAGATGCGGGCGCCGGTGCGTTCGGCTAGCTCGCGATGGCCGGAAACGAAGTCGGCGTGCAGGTGTGTCTCGATAATGTGCTCGATTTTTAATCCCCGCTGCGCGGCGGTTTCGATGTAAATATCGACGTCGCGCTGGGGATCGATTACGGCGGCTGTCCCTTGCGAGCTCACGAGGTAAGAGGCGTGAGCAAGGCAGCCGAGAAAAAATTGTTCTATCGCGACTCGTTCCGTGGGCATGTGTCGGTATCCTGCAAATATCTTACCGGGTAATGGGCTCCGGCCAGTGGCGCGACGCGGGTCATTCAGGAGCCCGCATAGAGCTGAAATGCGCCCCAGTAGAGCGGCTTGCGGTAGACGCTTCCAGAATGAATGAGCGAGAGCTTCGCCGTGCGCAGCGCCGCGTCCGGGCCGGCTCCGCTTTCGAGTTCGGTGTAGAGGCGGTCCATGAGCAACGGTGTGGAGGCGTCGTTGGCCTCCCACAACGCGCCGATCACGTTGTGCGATCCGGCGCGCAGGAACGCCCAGGAGAGACCCACCAGTCCTTCGCCGGCATAGGAACGCAGCCCCGATCCATAGCACGCCGATATGGTCACCAGCTGCGCGTGCAACGGTTGGCGCACGATGTCGCGCGCATAGAGCTTGAAGCGGTCGGGATGCTGCGGCGTGGCGGAGAGCACTACGGCGGAATCGAGCGGGCTCAGGCGGCTGGCCGTGCCGTGCGCAACGAAGTGAATGTAAGAGAACTGCTCCGGCCTGCTGGCGGCGTAGGCGGCAGGCACGGCTTCGGCCTGGGTGAGCACGGTGCGCCGGTTCTGCGGAAAGTGCCGGGTGATATCGCCGATTTCCGCGGAGGCGTTGGGGAGATTTTCATATTCAGACGATGGCGAGACGGGGTTGCCGATCAGCAGAAGTGTCTTCTCCTGGGGCCAGGTCGAGCCCGGGCTGAGATGGGAGAGCATGTGGATCGAATTTGCATCCGTCACTGTTACATCTTCGATCCAATAGTGAACTCCTCCGTTCGCGCCGGTTCCAGGCGCGAGGAGAGTCTCGAAATTCAGCCGGTTCAGGGCGCCGTCGGGAACGATGAAGACCCGGCCGCCCGGCGGGATCATAGCGGCCGCCGGAGCAACCAGCGTATCGAAGAGCAATCGTCCGTCCTCATTGGCGTCCCGCAGAGGATCGCTCGATCTCAGGATGGCTTTCTGATAGCGTTGAACCCGCGCGTCGATATCGGCCTGCTTCGCTAGCGTAAACAAGCGCACTCCCCTTGCCGTGACTGCCCAAAGCAGGGATTTTTCCGGCCCCAGCGAGTAGAAGAGAATTGCGGCGTTCAGGCGGCGGGCGACACCCCTGGCATCGATCGATGTTTCTGTCGTGCCCGTGGCATTCGCTGCTGTTCCCAGTCCCTCGGTGAGGGTTCGCGCGCGCCCCAGATCGAGAAGTTCAAGGGCCTGGTCGGATCTGTGGGATTCGATAAGAAAATCGGCATAGTCGCGGTAAAGCGCGTCGCCATTGGCAAAGAAGGGCAGCTTCAGTTCCTCATCTTTCACTGAAGATCGCTGGGTTTCAAAAGTGTGGATCGACTTGCGATACCACATCTCCGCTTTTGGGGGCTGGTGTCGCCGTACGTAGAAGTCGCCGATCGAATTTTCGATTTCCCATCGCAGCGATGGCGCATCCGCCGCCTCCTGGTAGACCTGTAATAGCATTCGCTCCGCCTCCGCCGTATGTGTCTGGTGTTCGGCGAGAATGGCATGCAAAAACAGGGGGTCGAGCTCCACGGATTTGTCCTGCAGGAATTGCGCAGCTTTCAGGGCTTCGTCGGTTTCGAGCTTTGCCGAGTCGAGTTGTCCCTCTTGATAGAAAAGGAGCGCAATGGAAGAGCGGGTGTCGGCAATCAGTTCCTTGTTATCGATGGCTTGGGCTGCTGCGAGCGCCTTCTTGTAGTATTCCTCCGCGCCTTTTAGATCGCCGAGCTGATAAAGCGACAAGCCGGCGTCGTTCAGCCAGTTGATCTGAGCCACGGTTGCGCCAAGATTTCTGGCCTGTTCCTCGGCTTCCTGAAAATTCGTCAGCGCTCTCTCGTAATCGCCGAGCTTGTAGTATGCCCAGCCAACGTTACCCAGGTCCGACTCGAGGATTACGCGCGCCTGGATGGACCTGGCAATTTGCGACGACGCGTTGAACCAGTCCAGCGACTCGTCGTAATGTTCCGCCTGCATGGCGAGCCAGCCTAGGTTCAGCAGATCGCTTGTCTCCAGGAACTTATCGCCTTGCCTCCGGGCGAGCTCCAGGCTGGCGCGGAAGGAATTGCCGGCCCTGCCCAATTGCTGACGGTGCACTTCGATCACGCCGTCGGTGCGAAGCACTTCTCCTTCGAGATGGGAGTGGCTGGATTCGGAAAGCTGGCGCGCTTCCCTCAGCTCCTGATCCGCCAGCTTCGGTTGGCCGAGGTGGATATGAGCCAGGCTGCAGAGCATCTTCCTCTTGATGGCAACGTCGCCGACGGCGGGGAATAAGCTCTCATCGCTCAGCAGGGCGAGCGAATCCTCGCTACGTCCTTCGAGGCTCAGAATTTCTGCATCGAGGAGACGAAACTCCGTCGCCCATTTCCGGTCACGCGCGGAATAGAGTTTCAGCCCGTGTTCGGCCTTGTCTCGCGCGTCGGCGAGATCCCCGCGCGTAATTTCCGCGCGGATTTCGCCCACAGCTTCCGCTGGATCGGGCGGGCGGGCCAGCGCAGCAGAGTGACATCCCGACAGGCCAGCGGCCAGCGCCGCGACGATTATGGCGGATAGGAAACACCGTTCGAGCGGGCCGTTGCAGCGCTTGCCATGCCCTGTGTCTGGCACCCCAGCTCGGCGCGAACCATAGTGAGCTGGATGGACTGCGGCAGAATCATGGTTTCGGCAAAGAAGAATCTGCCCACGTCGGAGACTTCCACAAAATGGCCATACGACTGCGCCGCGGCGGTCACTTCCATCTTGTCCACCAGCGAGCATATGGCGTAGGCGTCGCCTTCGGGGGTATTCTTGCCAGCCAGCCATCCATACCTGTCAATCGCCCAGCCGGGCACTCCGGGGGTGTTCCGCAGAGCCGTGGATTGCTGTTCCGCGACATCCCAGAGAACCGGCCATCCGAGTTCGGGCGTAAAGGATTCGTCCTCATTGTAGACATCTCCGCCGCGATGATGCGCAGGCAGCAGCGTGGAGTTGAGGCTGAGCTCGACATCTTTTCCAAGAAAGCGGAGTTTCTCGAAGTGAGAACCGGCGAAGGAGACCGAGGGAGGGCCACCGCCCTCGGGATGCTCTACGAAGAGCCGCGCTACGGCGCGCTCGGCCGTCAGTACGCCAAGAATATCGAGTCCTTCGACCACGGAGGTGACCCGTGCCGTCCATGGTCCGTTGGTCTTGGTGGGTCGGCCAGCAACATGCGTGTAGGTCGAACGGCAGGAGATGATCTCCTCAAATTTGAAGTCCTGTGCGCGCAGAGATGCATGGCCGCCAACCGATGGCAGCGACACAGATGCCTGCGAGGGAATGGCGCGAAACGGAGCGTCGATATAGCCGCCCAGCGAGTTCGCGTCCGCGTGAAAGTAGAAGACCTTCTTCACATCTGTTTGCATGGCTGCCATCCTGATGCGGTGATGTTACTTCTGACCAGTCAACGAGAAGCGGTAGTGGGCCAGGTCGACTCCGCTCCCGGCCGGAGCCGGGCCGGAGTTTCCCTGAACGACCAGGGTATAGATGCCTGCCGTCCTCTCTGCTGCCGGAACGCGGATGGACACCGTGTCCTTCGCTGCCTCGGCAGACACCTGGACGCGCCAGGCAAGTGATCCGGAAGGAGAATACAGCAGACATGTATAGCTCGAAAAGCGGTCCTGCGTCGGGATATCGACCAGGATCAGAAACGGCTGTTCGCCCTCGACAGCGACTGACGGAGTAAACCCGCCGCGGCTGTTGCCTCCGACCAGGGAGACGGTGGGCAGGATCTGCGGCGTGTGCAACTCCGCAACCCCGCTCCTGAAGTGCGGCAGGACCGCGATGTTCTGGTATGCGATGACCAGTAGGCAGGCCGCGAGCGCGGGCACCAGGAACGACGGTGTCCAAAGCCAGGCAAACCATGGCCTCTTCACCCGGTCCGGCGCGAGTTTTTCTGCGGGAAAGCTTTTCAGCTCTTCCTTTGCCGTGTCGAGAAAGACAGCCGTCGCGCGGACTTCGGCGGCGCATTCCTGGCAATCGAAGTAATGCTCTTCAAACTCGTCACGTAATTCGGGGGACAGCTCCTCCAGCAGATACTTTTCCACCAGAGAGAGCCTGACAGCTTCGTCATGATTCACAGTCATGGCCTCTTCTCTCTCTTCTCTATAGTGCCGGGGAGGAAAAATCGTGTCATGGACTTCTGTTAACTCGCCCGCTTCTCGCCTAAGCGATGGATATAAAAGAGTTTGAACGACTGTTTGGCGCGATGGATCAGTACTCTGAGGTAGCCGCGGCTAACGCCAAACTCGCTGCAGACCTCATCTTTGTCACGCTCATCGAGCAGTACCGACCTGAGCAGGTTGCGGTCGCGCGGCGGCAGTTCTCGCAGTATATTCCGCACCATGCGCGCGTTCTCGTTGGCTTCCAGAACAGCCAGGGCGTCGGGTTCGCGGCTGACAAAGACGGTCTCCGTTTCGTCCTCGATCGTTGACTCGCCTTTGTTCCGCGAACGGTAGTGCTCAAGCAGCACGTGGTTGCAGACTGCGTTGACATAGGCGCCCAGCCGTTCCGCGTCTCTAAGCCCTTTTCCGCCGCGCAGTTGCGAAAACACGCGGACGAAAGTCTCCTGCCGGACGTCTTCAATTGCTTCCCTGGAGTTCAATCGCGATCGCAGTTTGAGCTGGATCAGCTCGCTGAAGTAGCTGACAAAATGCTCCTCGGTCCGCGCGTCTGCAGCTATGAGCTTTTCAAGGTACGACGCATCGAACGCAATGAATTGCAAGCCTCGTCCCTCCGAAGCGAGTGGGCATGCGCCCAAGTTTACACCGCTTCGAGGAGCTTCTTCCAAAGCACGGCCGGCAGCTGCGCGGCGCAGCCTGCTTGAGTTACCGCGGCTGCGTTCGGGTTGGAGTGCAGTAGGCCGGCAGCGTACAACGCCGCTGCTCCTGTGCCTTGCTTCCTGGCTATCTGAAATTCGGCCCGAAGTCATAGATTGACTTGTTGTACCTTTCGAGGAAGTCCACCACGCGCTCGGTGAGCGTTGCCAGGGGAAGACGATCCAGGAAATGATCCGGGGCATGAACTGCGCGGCGAGAGCAGCCGCGGCTAAGGTTATCGCGGCCCGGTTTCTGCGCGCTGCCGTTGTCAACGATCGTGGATGCTTTCTCGTCACCATTCGTTCCGCTCGTGTGCATCGTGTCCCTCAGAATGCCGGCTGAAGTGAACCAAGGCAGAAATGCAATTCGATTGCAAGCCTCGCGAGGTCGTCGTTGCTTCTCACCGAGGCGATGCCGCGGCTTTCGTGGGAAAAGCCCCGGCAACGCTGGGATAGTGGCCGGCCAACGAAGAGCGTTACAAAAGAAAGCCTGATCTTTTCGCGAGGGATTCGGGCAGATCTACAAAAACGAGGGAGACGAGCCTTTAGAACGTGAAAACGAGCTTTTGCGACCATCGGCCCTCGCGAGGCGGCGCTGGAGGACTGCGCCGCCACCGAAGGATGAGCTGCAAAGCCGGGCGGTGAGACCGGCCGGAATGCCGGAAACGGAGGAGCCGGCGTTCTAAAGCAGTTCTAGGAAATGGTGTAACCGAAGGCGCAGTCTCAAGTCGACGCGACCACAGGTAGCGGCAACCTTCAACGCTCTAAAAGAGAACCACAGTATTTCCTGAACTGCCTTAGACGGCGGATTCCGCCAGCGCGTTTTTCTGGCTCTGAGCCTGAGGCTGCTCCGCCTCTATGATTGCCACGCACTCTTCGAGAATATCCAGAGCGATCAATGCTTCGTGCTGGTTAACGATAAGCGGGGGCGCCAGGCGGATCGAAGTCTCTCCGCAGCCGAGAATGAGCAGGCCCCGCTCAAACGCAAGGTCAACGATGCGGTCGCGCCATGCTCCCGCCGGCTCGCGCGAGTCCTGGTCCCTGACAATCTCGATGCCGATCATCAGGCCACGACCGCGCACGTCGCCCACAATATCGAAGCGCTCGGGCCAGGTGCGCAGGCGTTCAAACATGACTTCGCCTATTTTTGCCGCGTTGGCGATGCCTTCGCGCTCCAAAATATCCATCGTCGCCAGCGCCGCGGCAATGCAAACGGGATTGCCGCCGAATGTCGACGCATGCGAGCCCGGCTTCCAGTCCATGATCTCGGCGCGGGTCATGCAGATGCCCAGCGGCATACCGGAAGCGATACCCTTGGCGATGCAGACGATATCGGGCTCGACTCCGGTGTGCTCAATCGCCCACCACTTGCCGGTGCGGCCGGAGCCGGACTGCACTTCGTCGGCGACGAGGAGGATGCCGTACTTGTCGCAGATGCGGCGCAGCTCCTGCATGAAAATCGGTGGAGCAACGACGTATCCACCCTCACCCTGGATGGGTTCGATGAAGATGGCTGCGACCTCTTCCGGAGGAAGCGTGGTCTTGAAGAGCTTTTCTTCGATGTAGCGAGCGCAGCCGAGGGCAAAGGCGTCTTGCTCCTGTGGGCCGCCGCTACACCCGCGATAGGCGTAGGGATAGGGGACATGGGTAATGCCTGGCACAAGCGGAGCGAAGCGGCGGCGCTGCTGCGGCTTCGACGCCGTGAGCGAGAGCGCGCCCATGGTGCGACCGTGAAAGGCGCCGAAAAAGGCGATGATGTTCTGTCGCCCGGTATGGTAGCGGGCGATCTTGAGAGCGCATTCGATGGCCTCGGCTCCCGAATTGCCGTAGTAGAAGCGATGCGGGCCGGGCATGGGCGCGACCGCCGAAAGCCGCTCGGCCATCGTCACAAGGGATTCGTAGTAGAAGTCGGTGCCGGAGATGTGGATGAGTTCTGCGGCCTGATCCTGGATGGCCTTTACTACCTCGGGATGGCAGTGTCCAGTAGAGACGACGGCAATACCGGCGGCAAAATCGAGAAATTCGTTGCCGTCCACGTCTTCCACGCGTATGCCTCGGCCCCGCTTTGCCACCATGGGATAAGAACGGGTGTAGCTAGGAGAGACAAGGCGATCGTCGGCTTCAACGATCCGGCGCGCGTTCGGGCCGGGCAGCGGCGTGACCAGTTTCGGTCCGTGCTGGGCGTGGATTTCAGATCTCGTGGTCATCGTTGTCTCCTGGAAGGCGGGTTTGCCTGAGTATCGGGTGGTCCGCCGGTGCTGAGCATCGGAGGGTTTGCGGCGAAGCCGCGAAGTCCCTGGACCGGAAGTCCTAGTCGCTGCCGAAGAGGCTAGGTCGCGTGCGGGTGGGCAGCACGCGGAGATGCCTGCGAGGGGCGATCGCGCGGGCAAATGCCCGGTTCCAGCGCTTGCCGCTGGAATCGATGTGCAGGTTGGCTGCGGAGCCTCGCATGTTGGAGTGAGGATATCACGCTGGATACGGCTAGGGCGACCTGCATCGTCGCCGACCGGTCAGGCCGGGATAAGCTCGAACCGGTCCACGTCGACCAGCCCGAAATCGGTGATCTTCAGATGGGGAATTACCGGAAGCGGCAGAAATGCCAAATGCAGAAAGGGTTCCGATAGAGTGCAGCCCATGCCTTTCACTGCCGCCCGCAGCGAGTAAAGATCACGGCGTACGGTCTCAAATGGATTGAGGCTCATCAGTCCGGCGAAGGGCAATGCGAGTTCGGCCAGCACCCCGCCCCCCTGCACGGCAACGAACCCGCCGCCGAGCGCGCGCAGGCGGTTGACGGCGACGGCCATATCCTCATCGTTCGCGCCGACGACGCAAATGTTGTGGCTGTCGTGACCGACCGAAGAGGCAAGCGCGCCCTGGCGGAAGCCGAAGCCCTGGACGAATCCGCGGCCGGCGTTGCCGTTGCGGCCATGGCGCTCGAGCACGCAGACCTTGAGCAGATCGTGCTCCGGATCGGCGTGGCGCTTGCCATCCCGATAGGGCAGCTCCGCCTGCAGATGCGCGGTGAGGATCTTGCCGGGAACGATTCCAATGACCGCCGTCGCGGGGCCGGAGGCCGTTACGGCGAAGGTATCAGCCGTCACCGGCTGAAGCCGGATCGTATTTTCTCCCGGAGGGCCGGGGAGCGCTCGTTCTGTGAAGGTCTCCGCCGTGACTCTTCGCCCGCGGCGGAAAACGGAGTGGATGGCGCAGCTTTCGAGATCGTCGAGCAGTAGAAAATCGGCAAGGAAACCGGGAGCGATCAATCCGCGATCGGTCAGGCCGAAACCGCGCGCCGCCGACCAGCTCGCCGCCCGATAGACAGCGGCGACGGGCGCGCCGAGTGAGATAGCACGGCGGACGAGGTAATCGAGGTGGCCTTCTTCGTGGATATCCAGCGGGTTGCGGTCGTCGGTGCACAGTCCGAGAAAGGGGGATGCGAAGTCGCCGATAAGTGGAGCAAGCGCGGCCAGATCCTTGGAAACAGATCCTTCACGGATCAGCACCTGCATTCCTTTGGCAAGCTTCTCGCGGCCTTCAGCGAGGCTGGTCGTCTCGTGGCAGTTACGAATGCCGCACGAAAGATATGCATTGAGAGCATGACCGGAGAGCAGCGGCGCGTGCCCGTCGATGTGCCCGCCGTGAAATGCCGCCAGCTTCTCCATGCAGTCGGGGTCTTTGTTTAGAACGCCGGGAACGTTCATGAACTCGGCCAGACCGATGACCCTGGGATGATGACGATGCTGAATAAGGTCAGTAGCCGAGAGGCGTGCTCCCGAGGTTTCGAGAGGGGTCGCCGGCACGCAGGAGGAGAGCTGTACGCGCAGATCCATTGCCGTGTGCTCGGCGCTCTCCAGGAAATATTCGAGCCCTCTGAGGCCAAGCACATTGCAGATCTCATGAGGATCGCAGATGCCAGTGGTAACGCCGTGCGGAAGCACGCAGCGATCGAATTCGCCGGGAGTGACGAGCGTACTTTCGCAATGGACATGGCTGTCGATGAAGCCGGGAACGGCGAAGCGGCCTCCTGCGTCGAGTTCCTCTCGTCCGGAATAACTGTCGAGGGTTCCGACGATGGTGCTTCCACAGATCGCAATGTCGCCCGCCTGAACCTCTCCGGTGACGAGGTTCAGGATGCGGACATTGCGCACGGCCAGATCGGCGGGCTGCCGTCCCATGGCCTGGTCGATCTGCCGCTCCAGAACATTTCTCATGACCGAAAATCACCCCGCGGAGAGCCGGCTGGATTCCGTATTATAGGGCCCCATTTCTCGTACGAGGCTTCTCACTCAAGACGATAAGAGGGATTTGTTCCCACAATACTCCAGTCCATTGCGTCCTTGCGCTCCGGCACGCGGATACGCTCCCGCCCCGTTATGGCCGGGTTGACGCTCATCCGCCCGAAGGAGCAAGCATCCGGCGCACATCGCCGAGCTGCCTGCCCTGCTCCCTCAAAGCGCGGATCGAGAGGGCGTCGTGGCGCTTGGCGAGGCGTTGCCCCTTCGCGTCTGTAACCAGCGGACAGTGGTACCACCGCGGCGAGTTGAGGCCAAGGGCGCGATAGATCAGAATCTGGCGGGCCGTCGATCGAAGCAGGTCGGCCCCACGAACGACCTCGGTGATGCGCATGGCGGAGTCATCGACGACGCAGGCGAGCTGATAGGCGGGCACGTCGTCGCGCCGCCACACCACAAAATCTCCGAAATCGGTCCCGGCCGCAAAACTTTGCGATCCAAAATGGCCGTCGAGGAACTGAACCAGCTCGTCATCGGAGATCCGAAATCGCCAGTTCACGCCGGCGGGAGATGTATAGTCTGGCGGCGGGGCCCCGGGCAAAGACCGGCAGGTGCCGGGATAAAGAGGTCCTTCGTCGTCGTTGTCCTGCGGTGCAGCCACGGCCTGAGCGAGGTCCTTTCGCGAACAGCGGCACGGATAGATGAATCCGCCATCGAGAAGTCTGCGCCACGCGGCGAGGTAGTGATCGCGGCGCTCGCTCTGTGAATAGGGACCATAGGGGCCGCCCACATCAGGACCCTCCTGCCAGCGAATGCCCAGCCATGCCAGGTCTTCGAGCATGGCGTGGTAGAACTCCGGCCGGGAGCGCTGCGTGTCCAGGTCTTCATTCCGCAGGATCAGCGTTCCACCGCTTTCGCGCGCTCTCGCGTCGGCAGTGAGAAAAGTGCTGGCGTGGCCGAGGTGAAGCAGGCCGGTCGGCGACGGAGCGAGGCGGCCGCGATAGGGCTTCCTGACCGGGCACGGATCCATGAAGATGAGTGTAGGGCCAAGAGCTAGAACAAATCCGGAATGCTTGTGAAGGCAATACGCGTCGGAGCCGCGGCCTTGGCCAGCAGCATGCTCGCCGGCATCAGTGTGTCGAGGCCGTATTTCTGATTCAGCGCGTCCATGGTGGCGGAGAGACGGGTTCGCCGGGATTCGCTTTCGAGTCCGGAGAAGAGATTGAGCGTGTGGAGATGATCGGGCACCAGGTTGCCCAGGCATACGCCCACGTAAAACGGCTTCTGGTGCTCAGCGCCCTCCGGTCTCAGTGCCCACAGCTTCACCAGGGACTCGACCAGTGTCTGGCTGTCCTGGCATTCCACCACGGTGGTTCCATGCGACCAGGCGGTCTGCGGAATGCCGGAGTTATGCAGCTTGCGCGCGAGCACCCGGGGAACAGCGTATTTGATGGACACAGACAGATGTGTGGTCCACAGCCGGGCAGCGCGCAGGCGCATGGCGGCCTTGTGCAATAGCTTGTGCGCGACCGCGTAGCAGCCTTCCGGTGTGCGCAGCTCCGGAGGCAGGACATGGCTCTGGCTGATGGATTTCTGGTGTTCCAGCTCGGGATCATTAAAGTCCTCGCCGCGCAGCCAGTACCACAGCTTCTCGCCGCCGATGCCGCCCCATGCGTCGTTCATCTGCTCGCGAGTAAGGGCCAGCAACTGCGGCATCGTGCGGATGCCGCACTCATGCAGGCGGCGCTCCATGCGCGCGCCCACGCCGGGCAGATCGCGGAGCGCAAGGCGGCTGAGCGCCGTGGGCAGGATGTCCGGGGTGAGCGCCACCAGGCCGTCCGGCTTTTCCATATCAGAAGCAATCTTGGCGAGGTAACGGTTCGGCGCCAGTCCCACTGAGCAGCGCAGCGTCGATCCGACGTGCTTCCGGATCGAATCCTTGATCCGCCTTCCCAGGTCGAGCGCGGCCATGAGAGGCTGCTCGCGCCCGATCAGGCTCGACGCCATCTCGTCGATCGACATGACGGCGGAGACGGGAACGCAGAGTTCGATCGCCTCGACAATCCTGTGGTGATACTCGACGTACACTTCGTGGCGCGCCTCGATCAGCTCGATGCCGGGGCAGAGCCGCTTCGCGTCGCCCACCTGGGTGCCGGTGTGCACCCCCAGGGCCTTGGCCTCATAGCTGGCGGCGATAGCGAAGGTGGTGTCGGCCATAAGCGGAACAACGGCGACGGGGCGATTGCGCAGCTCCGGGCGCAGCTCCTGTTCGATCGAGGCGAAGTAAGAGTTCAGGTCGAGGAAGAGCCAGCGGATACGAGGCTCAGGGCCGGGCTCGACGAAAGGAGCGCGCAC
>Ga0335072_10010518_pt1 | contig 13315 bp, 13 predicted proteins | sample Lox_Sample_21_FD_206725 | JGI IMG/M metagenome (GOLD analysis project Ga0335072, IMG submission 206725) | Soil microbial communities from Loxahatchee National Wildlife Refuge, Florida, United States - Lox_Sample_2.1 | ecosystem: Environmental > Terrestrial > Soil > Wetlands | place: USA...
GATTCGAATCTGCGAAGGATCCAGGCGCTCGGCCCGCGACAGCCGCTGCTCCGCTTCCACGCGCGGGAATCGGGCGTACATCATCACGATTCCGGAACTGAACCAGACGAAGAACAAAGCGCAGAAGACGACGCCCATCCAGCGGTGGATGAGCATCGTCCACTTGCGGACTTTGGCTGCCGCGCGCGACATCTACCTCTTCCAGCTCTCGCCGCCGATGGTGAGAGTAACGCCGCTCCGAATGGTAAACGGCGTGGCCGGAAATCCAAAAGCCGCTGCGTAGTGCTGGCTAAAAAGGTTCTCCATCGATGTGTAAACGGCCACCACCGAAGTGACGTGATAGCGCCCGCTCAGGTCGAACTTCTGGTACGCCGGGTCCAGATTCTGGTTGGGCAGCAGCAGCGTGTTCCCGTAATACTGGTCGGAAAGGAAGGTGCTATCGTCGCGGCGGCCCACCATGTAGCCGGTAAACGAACCCACGAATTTGCCATGCCCGTAATACAGGCCGATGCTTCCGCTATTGGGGGCCCGGCGAAACGGCTTCTGGCCTTGGAGCGGCGAGTAAGCGCCAATGGGGATGTTAGGAAACTCCGGATTGTAGGAAGGGGCGCCGAATGCCTTGGTCACTACCGCATCCAGCCGGGTGTAGCTGGCTCGTAGACGGAAGCCGTGCCCGAGGTCGCTGTTGAATTCCAATTCGCCGCCCTGCGCGCGAGTCGAGCTGGCATTCACATAAGCGCCGAATTCGGAGGCCTCGGCCGCGCCGGGATTGATGCCGATCAAGATCAGTTCGCTCGGATCGAGGTAAGTGATGAGATTGTAGAACCGGTTGTGAAAATAAGTCGCATCGAAGCGCACTCGCCCCTTCCAGAGGCCCTGGCTGAAACCCGCATCGAGATCCTGACTCCGTTCCGGCCCGATCTGGCCGACGCCGAATTGAGAACGCTGCGGCGGAGTAAGAAGCGCCCAGAGTTGATTCGCCTGCTCGTAGGTGCTCGGTTCTTTAATCCCCTTTCCGAAATTGAAGCGCAGTTTCGAGTCGGAGATGAAGGAATTTCCAGAAGGCTTGCGGAGATAATAAGCCGCCGACGCCCGCGGCGACGCCGCGAATTCAAACACGGCGTTGTTCTCCAACCCGAGACCGCCGGTTACGTACAACCGATGGCCGATGTTGCCGTGGCCCTCGATGAAGTAGCTGTAATTGTTGCGCGTGAACCCTTCGCCGTCTTCGTGCTCATAGCGAAACCCGCCGGTTGCAGTCCAATCGGCGGTGAGCTGATAGTCCGACTGCCAGTATGCGGACCTGCGGGCTTCGTAGTCGGGCGATACTTCCGGATACGTTCCGCCGTAGTCCAGAATGCCCTGCCCGGTGACGCTGTAACCATTCCCGCCTTTAATCGTTACGACATTTCCCAGGGAATCTCCATAAGCATCGATTTGTCCCACCTGGAACGGGTCTATGTAAGTCGAATTGAACTGGCCGTAAGCGAACTGGAAGAGATTATGCCAGCGAGACGTCGTCTGGTCCTGAAGACTGGCATTCAGATACGTGTTATCGTTGCGTTGGGTGGCTGCGTCTTCGATTCCATAAAGCAGGATTCCATTGGGTGTGCCGACGTCAGTCAGGTTTTTCCGGTAGATAACACGAACGCTGGTGCGGTCATTCGGCTTCCACCCGACATTGCCCACATAAGTTGCATTGTGAAAGAAATCATTGGGGTAGCTGCCGGCAGTGTCGAATCGCGAGAATAGACCGAAGTAATCGAACTGGCGGTAAACACCGGAGACCGACACCGATTCGAAGTGGCTTCCGAAATTGCCTCCGTCCGACGAAATTTGCAGTTCTGGCGCCGGCGAGGTCCCGCGCTGGGTGGTCACGTTCACCACACCCGCGAGCGCATCCGCGCCGTACAGTACGCTGTTGGCGCCTTTCAGTACTTCGACACTGCTCACCCCACTGTTGGAAAGTTGCGCAAAGTCGAAATAGCCGCCGATGTCGTTGGCGGGAACGCCATCGATCATGATTTTGTTGAAATCGGACTCGCCGCCACGAATGAACAGCGAAGTAATGCCCCCGCGCTGGCTGGTCTGGACAATCTGAGCTCCCGCGATATCGCGCAGGTTTTCGAGTACGTCGAGTTTGTTCTGCGCCTGAATGTCTTGGTTATCCACCAGCGCAACCGAAGCGCCGACTTGCGCCAGCGGGGTTTCAGACCCGGTTGCCGACACGACGATCTCCTGTTTCAATGCTCCCGTTTCGAGCGTCACCTTAAGGGTTGTAATATTGCTGCCGTTCACCGACACTTCTGGGCTGGTATACGGTGCGAAGCCTTTCGATTCCGCTGCCACATGGTAGCGTCCCGGCTTCAAAGAATCGAACGCGAACGTGCCGTCTGCCGCCGAAGTGGTCTGCCCCACGTTCGAGCCATTTTGAGCGAGAGTAACTTGCGCGCTGGGAACAACCGCCCCCAGAGGATCCTCCACAGTGCCGTGAATGGTCCCTTGCGCATGCGCAACCGCGCTGTATGTCAAAACCGATAAAATTGCGGCGAGTTCCGTTCGCCATCGAGCCGACTTTGCCACGACGTCTGCCTCCGTTGAATGTAGCGACAGACTCTCGACGGTAACGGGAGTAACCCTTGAAGGAATATCGTGTTGGTGAGGGCGAATCGCACTCTTTCCGTTCTCCGCAGAAAGCCAGGTCGTCTACTCTCAGGTAGGTCTCCTGGCTGGGAGGGAGGCTGGAATCGGCCAGGCCGCTTCACCTTCCCCGATCCGAAAATCGAGTGGTACAACGAAGCGGTGAACCCTCGTTCACAGTGGCGGGACCGCGCCGGTTTTACACCGGACTTCCCTTTTACGCCCTTGCGGGCACCTGAGATTCCAACGCTATCATAGGGCTCCGGTACGGTCAAGGCAAAATGGCCGTAAGCATGAGGCGAGCGCAGTAAATATATGCGAGGGCGGAGCAGGCTGCAGCCGCAAAGACTAAGCCGGTGGCGGTTACCAGAAGAACGGCGCGACTGGTATCCGCACCCTCCGAGGCCGGCCGATCGCTGGGATCTCCCAGCCAAACAGTTGTTACCAGATTCCCCCCCGACCAAATCGGACCGATGAGCTTGCGGCCGATCGCTCCCGCCATCGCCGCTTCACTCCAACCGGAATTGGGCCCGGGCACGATCGCGTGTTGATGCCATCCGACTAGCAACGCCTTGCGGCCCGAAAATCCCGGAAGGATTGCAGCCAGTGCTGCGAGAAGGAGCCACGTGAGACGCGCCGGAATCCAATTCATCCAGTCGTCGGTGCGGGCGCCGCACCAACCGAATTGAAGGTACCGCGGTGTCCTGTACCCGACCATCGAGTCCATCGTGCTCACGATCTTGAAGAATACAAGTCCGGGAAGACCGGCAATCGCGTACCAAAAAATCGGGCTGACGAATCCATCGGTGAGGTTCTCGCTCAGACTTTCAATCGCCGCCCGTCGGCAAGCCGCGATGTCCATTTTGAGCGTGTCCCGGCCAACCAGTCTGGCGATCGCTTCGCGCGCCGCCGTCAAATCGTCGCGCTGTGCCGCCGTCTCGACTCGCCACGCATGGCTGATGAGATCCCTCAGGGCGATGAAGCTGTACACCAGAAAAACCTGGACGAAGATGCTACCGATGGGCGGTAGCACTTCGATGAATACCCAAACTGCACCTAGCCACACCGAGGCGAGCAGAACAAGCAGCAGGATTCCCCCGCCGTAACCATCCAGACCGATTCTTCGCAGGCCGCCTTCAAAACCAGAGAGCATCCGACCCATCAATCGAACCGGGTGCGCCGGATAGTAGGGGTCGCCGAAGAGCAGATCCAGTAGTACCGCCGCCAGCAGAATCCAGGCGTTCGGACGATAAGCTACGATTGCCACTTGGCGATCCAACCGATAGCCAATGCGTGCAACACCAGCCGCACCGGGTCTTGCTCGGCGAGCGCCGCGTGAAACTGTTCCCACAACTGCGGCTTGGCGGAGAGGCTTACCGCCATGGATGCTGCCTGCTGGCGAAGCACTGCATTCGCGGCGTTTTGGGGAAGCGTGTCGTAGCGGATGCGATCCATCACAGCGGCAAACGCGTAGGCCGCCGCGGCTACATGAGGTTCATAGAAAACGGCTTTACTGTTCTTGCGCATCAGGAGCAAGCTGGATTCGGTGAGCAGCGGGGCGATTTCGTCGAAGAATGACTCCTCACGCAGGCCGAACCGCCCGAGCGCGGAAAAGATGCTCCGTGTGTAGCTGGCTTCCAATCCGTTCTGCCAGCGGAGCGCTTCCAGAGTGGCATCTCGAACCGTCCGCCCGATCAATTCGCCAAGCTTGACGTGGGGACTCGTGGAAGTGAGCGGGTATCCCGCGGTTTCCGGTGCGGCAATCGCAAATTGGTCTGTGCCCGTGCCAGTCGCCATATCGCTCGAATACAAGCTGCGCACCGCGAGTCGCTGAAGGGCGGTGCTCTTCGCCTCGGTCATGGTCACCACGGCCCGAGCCATGGCGGCTTCCGTGAGCGGCCGGTTAATGAACAACATCGTGTTGATCGTGCCGCCTATTTTCTCCCATCCGCTCTCTCCTTCGCGCCAGCCGGCGGGGTCTCCAGCGCACGCGGCATTTCCCTGTACTCCGGCAGTTACAGCGGCGGTCACCTCCAATCCGAAGTCGCTTTCATTGGCAAGAGCGACACAATTCATGTTGGCGGCCGTTCCCATCAGAGCCACCTCATCCGCGCGGAGCCCAATCTCGCTGCAAACCAAATCGTGGTATCCAACCTGACCCAACTGGTGGATCAGATTCTGGCGCTCGATATGCGCGGCGCCCTCACAACTCTGGTGATTCCCGACGTAGCGCAGTCCCCTGGTCTGGCCACCGTTTCGCGCGGAAGTACTCAGGATCAGGTGCGGCCCGGCCAGCTCCGCAACCACGTAGCGCCCCGCGCGGCGCAGCACGAAATGAGAACCGTTGCGGAGAACTTCCCAATTCAGCTTGACGGATGGAGTCATAGCGGGATTCGAATGTCGGAATTTTGATTATGCGGCCAACCCGTGGTAGCCTACAAACCGAACGGCGGGATAATCCATGGAGAATTCGGCGACGATTTCCGGAACCAGCGCGTGGACGATTAGCGCAACTGCGAAGTGGCAGGCGATTCTAGCGGTCGGAATGGGCTTGGCGATAGTCTATGTCATCGGCTTTTCGCCAATTATGCGCGTCCATAATGCGGCGCACGACACCCGGCATTCCAATGGCTTCCCCTGCCACTGAGGTCGTGTGGATCAATTTCGCAAGCTCTTCTTTGTAGCCGTTGTTTCGGGCGCGATTGCGGGACTGGCGCTTTTCTTCCTGCAACATTACACCACGTTCCCGCTGATCGAAAAAGCCGAGGTCTATGAGTCGGCGGCCGAAAAGCTGAACCCACACCACCACGAGGCCGAAGCTTGGCAGCCCCGGGAAGGCATGGAGCGCACGCTCTATACCGCGGCCGCTTCTACCCTGACGGGAATCGGTTTCGCCTTGGCATTTTGGGGACTCATGGCTCTTAGGCCAAGTTCCCCGACCATCGGCAAGGGTCTGCTTTGGGGTTTGGCGGCATTCGTGTGCGTCAACTTGGCGCCTGCGTGGGGATTACCTCCCCAGCCGCCCGGAGTCCCCGTCGCCGACCTATACGCCCGCCAACTTTGGTGGATTTCCGCCGTTGCGACTGCAGCCGTAGGGCTCTGGCTGTTGTCACGGCGAAACAGTCCGGTTCCGTTGCGCTTATTGGGCATTCTGATAATGATTCCTCCCCACATTATCGGTGCGCCTGTAGCAATCGGCACGAGTGAGGTGCCAGCAGCATTGATTCGGGAATTTGCTTTGGCGTCGATTTTCAGTATGGGGTGCTTCTGGGGTGTGCTTGGCGCAGCGGGCGGATTCCTTTTCCAACGAAGTTCCCATGGGCAACAAAACTTCCCAGGATAATGTAATCCACGACTTCACCCACGCAGCAAGGAATGTCGTAGAAGCTACCATCGGCCGCAAGTTGACGACACCACCCGCACGAGAGACGCTGTCACCCTCAGGATCGGCGATATCGGCGATCGTTCGGCGTAGCAACATACGATCTACGGTTCGATTGACCGGCATGCCCAGAAATGAAGTCAAGAAAATTATCTTGACGGCCGGCCAGGCGTGCGCTCGCTTTCACTTCGAACGAGAGGTGCCGCCCAAACTCACGTCGTTACGGTGTACTGCCCTGCCGGCGATTCGAGATAAGCATCAAGTCGCAGCCTCGAAAGAAGGGCAGTTGAGCTATGCATGGACGTGTACGGCTCTCGATAGCCGGAGCGCGTTCGTTCCGATGTGGCAAACGGGTCCGAAAGATGCGGAAAGCATCCGCGCCTTCCTGGTCAGGACATCGTCGTTTGCGCCTGCCGGAATCGTAGTCGCCTTAGACGGACTGGAACTGCGCTGCCGTCATAATACTCTTCCGGACGACAACGCGATGCGCAAAGCCTTTGGACCGCCGATCCATTTTACGTCGCAGGCCCACAACGAAAGCGGGCGGAACTCTGATTTCGGAATTCTCGCTCCCTGGCTCGGCGAGTTGCCAAACGGCTTCGCCGAAAAGGTTCGTCGCCACGCGTCCTTGCTGGCGCTCTTATTCACATATCACAATTTCGCCTCTCAAAACTCACACGGCGTCAGTCCGGCAATGGCCGCGGAGGTGGCGGATCATGTTTGGACGATCGAAGAACTACTGTCCCGGACGGGAGCAGGGTCAAAGGGCGGCGCCGCCGAACGCAAATTCGCTATCGACAATTCCGCAGCCGGCTTGGCCTCATCAAGATCATGATCGCCATCTTCGTCTCGCAGGGCGTGCACAGCCTCAATCAGTCTTTTTCGCCATCTTCGGCCTTGTGGAGGTTCTGTGCCAAATAATGCTCGATGCCCATTTTGCTGATGGCATGCAACTGGCCTTCCAGGTAGTCCACGTGCTCCTCTTCGTCCACGAGGATCTCCTCGAACAGTGTCCGGGAGGCGTTGTCGCCCACCAGACGTGCGTCTTCGATGGCCGCGTTCAGGTGGTGAACGGCCTCCAACTCAAGCGCCAAGTCATTTTCTAATTGCGCCTTGACGTCTTGGCCTATCCGAATCTGACCGAGGTCCGACATATTCGGTAGGCCTTCGAGGAACAGGATGCGATCCATCAACTTCTCTGCATGCACCATTTCCTCGATAGATTCCTTCCGGTAATGCTGGGCAAGCCGGAAGAACCCCCAGTTGGCATTGATTTTCGCGGCTAGGAAGTATTGGCTGATCGCGGTGAGCTCGGCCCTTAGAGCCGTGGCGAGATGTTCAAGAATTTTGTCGTTGCCACGCATTTGCAAATTTTAACCCGATGAGCGGGCGTTTTGGCAAGGGGAACTACTCGGTTAACGCCGAATCTTTCAAGTATGCGCGGCGAAGCGGGAAGAACGCCGGGGGCTTTTGGGCGCACTCCTGGTCATCGGCGCAGCGGCTTGGACAGAGTTCGCACCGCTTGCGGTACTGCCGGTATGATTCGCAGCACACCGTCCGTGACAGCGTAACCGTCGAGCTCTCCTGATCGATTGAAAACATCACACCAACCTTGATCCCCGAATTTGCACCGCGGATTCCAAACTCGAATTCGCGCTACGAGAAATAAATAAGCATCTCATTTTCTGTAACTTCCGTCTGCCGAGGAGCCAATCGAGAGGTGGATGCCCAGGATTGATATCGAGCCGCCTTGGGGCATTTGACGCAGCATTCGTGACGAGATTTCGACTCCTGCGCAGATTTCATCATCACCGAAACCGGGTCGTCCGTGAAAAAGATATTCGGAATCTCCGATACCAATTTGTGCCGACCTCGATTTGGTTTGGCGCTGTTCTCCAGGCTGCCCGTTCCGGCAGCCGCAATCCCTCGGTCCCAGGGTGCTCCAAGATTTGAGAATAAAACAGGCGCAGTGAACTTGCAACTCATTTGCTATAGAGATTGACGCTCAGAGCCGGTAGCGCGTAATATAATGCCTGAAGGCAAATCTCTGCTGGCCACACTTGCAAATGGCTGGCAACTCGCGGAGAGTAGCCGTACCGCAGAGTATTCAACACGCCATGACCAACCTCTTCCGGAGAAGCTTTCGATCATCAGCCCTTGTCGGCCTTGGGCTGTTGCTGAACCCAGCACAGGCAAGCAACATTGCGGTGATCCGCACAACCCAGGAGGTGGTTATCGCAGCCGATAGCGCGGGGGTCATACAAGGCGACGGTCTCGCCGCTACCAAAGAATCCGTGTGCAAGATTTACCGAATTGACGACGCGTTATTCTTCGCCGTTTCTGGTCTCGTGAATGATCCTCGTTCCGGTTACCGTGTACCCGTTCTCGTGGATGCCAACAGCCGCGGCCGGGGCACAATTTCTGAAAAGCTCGAGAATGTGGAGCGCGTGGTTTCCCCCGCATTATTGCGCGAGGCTGGAGAGGTGAAATCACGAGATCCGGAAGGGTACGGAAGGCTGGTCGATTCCAAAGGTGCTCTTTCGGTGATCATGATCGGCATCGAGAATGGCATTCCAAGCGCGACTAGTTTCTCGATTGGACTGACGCGCACTTCTGACGGCACGATCCAGACGACTGTCGTTCACGACTCTTGTCCTGGAAATTGCCCTAGCGGTGTACGAGCCTTCTCTATCGGCGCGTCGCCCGCTATTGATGCCGTGCGCAGAAGGGGCGGTCTTCCATCGCTGTCGATGGCCGATTTGGCGGACTATATGGTCCAAGCCGAAATAGATGCTGGCACGGTGGGAGTAGCTGGTCCCGTCGATGTCTTGAGGCTTACGACAACCGGCCCAATCTGGGTCCGGCAAAAGGCTAGCTGCCCTGCATCGATTGCAACCGATTCGCATTAACGAATGGTCTGTTCTCCCGTATCACCCAGGTTTCTGCCTGCCGAAAATGCCAAGACAAACCCCTCCGAGCAGGCATCAAATCAGGGTCCATGTGTTACTTCGGAGACGCTGCCACGCGGCCTCACTCTGGTGCGCTCGCTGGTTACCTGAATCTTACTTGCAACTGAATTGCAGATTTCGGTTGACTTCAAAAGTCAATTTTCCTAAGATGAACCACGGGGCCCAAGAGTGATTCGCTGCTTGTTGTTTCGGTGTTTTCGCCCTATTTGCGACTGAAGCCACAGCGAAATCACAGCGGATAGAGAAGTCACAAAACCGTCATGATCGTTGATCCCTCACGTCGTTGATCAGCAGCTACTTGCAGCGCTGCGCAAGAAAAAGGCGTATCGAAGTGCCCAAGTGCGAACCGGAACCGTCGAAATCTCGAGGAGAAAAATGAATTATGAAGTTCAAGAAAACCAGGCAGAAGAGTTGGCCGATTACGTATCGATGGGCGGCGGTGGGAACCATGGTTGCCTATTCGGCAGTGGGCAGCAAGACGATCCATGTGGCTCATGCCCAAACACTGCCGCAACCAAACGGCGCGACATCTCCAGCAAAAGCTCTCCGTTTTGACATCGCGGCCGGGTCTCTTTCCGAAGTCCTTCCGCAGTTCGCGCGTGCGGCGGGAATAACATTCACCCTGTCCCCCGATTCCATCGGCACAATTACATCGCCTGGCATTTCCGGAACGTTCACGATTCAGGAGGCGCTTCGGCGTCTGCTGGAAGGGACCAGCGTAAAATTCCGGTTTACGGCCCCGACCGTCGCAGTCTTCGAACTTCGTGGTCCGAATGAATCGGTCGAAGTGACCGGGCGGGTTCCTGGCGCTGACCCTTATGCAGACCCGGTAGCGCCCTATAAGGCCGATCGCCTGTCTTCCGACAAGTTCGCCGAACCGGTTTTGAATACAGCTCGAACAGAGACGATTCTCACTCAGGAAGCGCTCGAAGATAAGGACGCGACCACTCTTCGCGATGTGTTGCGTTCGACGGCCGGCGTCACCTTAGGATCGGGCGAAGGAGGCAACGCTTTCGGCGACCGCTTCTTCATTCGCGGCTTCGATGCCCGCAACGACGTCTTCATCGACGGCGTTCGGGACCCGGGCGTCAGCATTCGCGAGAACTTCGACGACGAGCAGGTCGAGATTCTTCGCGGCCCCGCCTCTTCTTTCGCCGGCCGGGGCACAACCGGCGGCGCGCTGAACATCGTGACAAAGGAAGCCCAGGATACCGACTTCTATCATGTTGAGGCAGAGGGCGGATTCGACGACTCCAGGAAGCGCGGCGAAGTCGACCTCAATAAGGCCATCAGCCCTGTGCTGGACGTACGCTTGAATGGCATGATGCAATATGCCGATGTCGCCGGACGCAACTACTCGACTGACAATCGCTGGGGCGCCGCCGGAAACATCGTCTACCATCCGACTACCAACTTTAGAGTGACCGCCAACTATTCGCATACGTACCTGTGGGGCTTGCCGGACTTTGGAGTTCCGACAAACCAGGTCACCCGCGAGCCTGTCACCGAAAGCGGCGTTCCGCGCGACACCTACTACGGGGCGGTGAACCGCGACTTTACCAAGTCGACGCAGGACATCGGGACGCTTGACGCCGAGTGGAAGATTAACGAGCATGTCACGATCGAAAACAAGTTTCGGGCCAGCCATTCGCTGCTGAACTACGTCGGCGCCATCCCCGAGAACCCCAGCGCCAGCGGCGCGACGGCCCCCTACTCTTCCACTCTGACTTTCTACTCGGGCTACGTCCAACTGAACGCGCAAAGCCGGTATGAGCCAGTGAGTGTTCTGAACGACCAACCTGAGGCGATATTCAAATTCGACACCGGTGAAATTCGACACACGGCGATCGCGGGAGGGGAGTTCTCCAACGAGCAGATCAGCATCCAGGGCTACAGCGGTTTGACATCGGAACTGACCACTGGGCCTGTCGCCTATTCCTCCACCGGAGCGCCGATCGTCAGCGTCCTCAATCCCACGAACTTCTTAACCGGATTAGGGCCCATTACGCTAGCCGGGAATCCTTTGCGATACACGGTAAATACCAAGGCCGCGTACCTGATGGACACCGCCAATTACAGGGATGCGGTGATCGTGAACGCCGGCATCCGCTATGACGATTACCATATCGGTGCGGCCAACAACACCAGCGCCAATTCGGCGAATGATGGAATTGTCAGTTACAACGCGAACTTACTGGTGAAACCGGTGAAGATCGGCAGCATTTACTTCGCCTACGCAACCGCGGCCGACCCGGTGGGCGATGAACTCGACGCCACCTCGAGCTCGTATGGCGGTCTGGCGGCAACGCAAAACGCTACGCAGATTTTCGGGCCGCAAAAGAGCCGTTCTTTCGAGGCCGGCACCAAGTGGGAGTTTCTGCAGCGACATCTGCTGCTGACCGCCGCCGCGTTCCAAACGAATGTTACGAACGCCCGCGAGACCGCGCCCAACGGATTGCCTGGCTATACCAGCGGCCAGATCGTTGCGGGGGCGGCCTACCGCGTGCACGGTCTCGACTTCGAGGCCGCAGGCAAGATCACTTCCAAATGGAGCGTGATGGGCGGGCTGGTGGTGATGGACCCCAGAGTCACCAAGTCGATCGTGCCCACCAACGTGGGTTTGCAGCTAGCCAACATCGCGCCGCAATCGTTCAATTTTCTCACCAAATATCAAATTACAAGACGGCTGGAGATCGGCGGGCAGGGCGTCTACGTTTCGAAAATCCTCGGCGGTTCGTTGCTGGCTGCTAATGGCGGTATCGCCTATCCGGGCGCCCCCGACCCGACCTTCCTGCCTTCACATTGGCGGTTCGACATCTTCGCGGAAACCAGGCTCAACTCCTATGCGAGCCTGAAACTGACCGGCCAGAACCTTCTGAACAAGACTTACTACGACTCTCTATATCAGAGTTCGCAGCCGTTCATCATAGTCGCTCCCAGCCGGGCTGTCTACCTGACCCTGGCCTTTAACCTTGGTAAGTCGTAAGCGATTCACACATGCTGATTTGTATCCCTGACGTCCTGACCAAAGATGACGTCGCCGATTTCCGCCGCATCATGGCCGCCGAAGCCTGGGAGGACGGCCGGTCGACGGCCGGCGCGCAATCGGCGGAGGTAAAGAAGAACGAACAACTGCCGCCTGACGGGAAGGCGTCGCGACAACTTGGTGAACGCATCCTCCGCGCGCTCACCGGCAATACCTTATTTGTTTCGGCCGCGGTGCCGCTGCGCATCTTTCCACCGTTGTTCAATCGCTACGTTCCGGGGCAGTTTTTCGGCGAGCACGTCGATAACTGCATCCGGGGCGACCGTCTTACTGGCATGCGCATCCGCACCGACCTTTCGGTCACCCTATTCCTCTCGGAGCCCGACGAGTACGATGGCGGCGAACTGGCGATCGAGGATTACTACGGCTCCCACCGGGTCAAGCTGCCCGCGGGCCATGTTGTCCTCTACCCGTCGACGAGCCTGCACTTGGTAACTCCGGTGACGAGGGGCGCCCGCATCTGTTCCTTTTTCTGGCTGCAGAGCATGATCAAGGATCCGCTGGCACGGCGCATGACCTTCGATATGGACACTGCAATCCAGGAACTGGTCCAGCGTCTCGGCCGGAACGACCCCGAAGTCAGGAAGCTCACAAACATTTACCACAACATGATCCGGCACTGGGCGGAGGTATGACGGCAGCCTGCGATCCTCACGACATCGAAGCTACTAACGCACAGGCGTCTTTGCTCATGAAGGAAGGCATCCGTCTGATGCGTTCCGAAAGCGATGCGGCGGCCGCGCTGCTCTGCTTCGACCGCGCTCTCGAGCTACGGCGCCGGCTGCCAACGCAAGTTCCCGTCCACGCCTATGGCTTGGCAGCTTGTTGGCTCAATCGCGCCGAGGCGCTCACAGGTCTCGGGGCTGCCCGCGACGTCCTGGCGCTTCACGCCTACGGCGAAGCTTTGGCGCTTCTGCGCGCGCTCCCGATCGATCGCGATCCGCGCTTTCCCAGGCGCCTGGCGATTGCGCTTCAGAATCGAGCGTTGCTTCTGATCGCGCAGAACCCACTAGCGGCGGCGGCGGCCATGGGCGGCCTGGCTGATGCCATCGCGGTTCTCGACGGCGCTGAAGCGATGGACGCACAGGAGCGTGACTTCCTCCGCGCGGTCGCGTTGATGAACCTGGCGAACATTCAGGCGTCATGCGATACGGCCGTTTCAGACGCCGCGGCGCAGGAGGCCGCGAGCCGGGCACTGGCATTCGTGAAAATCCAGGAACACGAGGATGCGGCCGCGGCGGAGGTCGGCCTCAAAGCACGCCACGTGCTCTGTCAGAT
>Ga0335072_10010519_pt1 | contig 13314 bp, 11 predicted proteins | sample Lox_Sample_21_FD_206725 | JGI IMG/M metagenome (GOLD analysis project Ga0335072, IMG submission 206725) | Soil microbial communities from Loxahatchee National Wildlife Refuge, Florida, United States - Lox_Sample_2.1 | ecosystem: Environmental > Terrestrial > Soil > Wetlands | place: USA...
AAAGGGAAGTGATGACGCCGTCGGTAATTTGAATCTTGAAGCGGCTGTTCGACAGCTCATACACTCCTTCTTTGAGTTGTCTGACCGATGCCGGCTTGCTAGTTGCTGACCCGAGGTCTTGAACGTCCGCAACTCCAGTGCCTCCAGCCGCAAGAGCATAATACTTGTTGGCGCCCTTCATGTCGATCTCAAGCACCTCACGCCTCGGCCAAGGCAAAGTGTTTAGCGCGATAGGGTGGCCCAAGCCGCCATCGTCGAAACCGAGCGCAGCCATAGCGTCAGCGAGGCACTTCTTGCCCGTCGTAAAAATTTCAGCATAGAGCGCGTCTGAATCGTCGTAGCACATCTCGATTGAGCTGCCCGGCAGGCAATCGTGGAATTGGCAGAGCAAAATACCTTCCCACATGAAATCGATTTCCTTCTTCGGGTATTTGTAGGTCGGCTTGAGGATGGTCGCCAGGGTCGCGACCCACTCCACGTCACGAAGCAAGAACTCGGACTTGCGATTGTTGCGCTTGTTGTTGGCCTGGGTGGTGTATGTGCCACGGTGGAGCTCAAAGTACAGCTCGCCGTACCAGGTGGCGAATTCCGTGCCACTTTCGGCTTTCTTTTCAAGTCTCGCGAAGAAGTCGTCCACGGAGTTACCCAGCTTCACTCTGGGAAGAAGACCGACGGTGTCAGCTATACCGCGCAATCGGCGTAGCTTTTCGATGTGTGTCCAAGTTGGACCACCACCGCCGTCGCCTTTGCCGAAAATGAGTAGCGAGCTTGAATCCTGGTCAAGTGACTTGTGTTGAGAGATGCTACGCTTGACATCTCCAAAGTGCGCTTCAGCAGTGTAAGTCTCGGACGGAGGCATGTGACACAAGACTTGAGTGCCATCCAACGACACCCAATTAAAGGTGGTATGAGGGAAGTTGTTGATATTGTTCCAGCTCAGCTTCTGGGTGAAGAACCTCGTCATTCCCGCCAGTCGACAGAGCTGTGGCAACTGTGCCGAGTAACCGAAGGTATCGGGCAACCAGAAAGTGGTGCATCGTTGACCAAAATGACTCTCGAAGAAGCGCTGGCCATAGATGAACTGTCGAACGAGCGATTCGCCGCTTGGCATATTCGTATCGTGCTCAACCCAGCTGCCACCGATTGGCTGAAAGGTACCCTTTTTCACCTTTTCCTTGACACGGTCGAAGACGGACGGATAATAGAGAGAGAGCCACTTATATTGCTGAGCTTGGGAACAGCAAAATCGGAGCTCGGGATAGCGATCCATGAGATCGCACTGGTTGGACCATGACCGAGCGACTTTGCGCTTCGTCTCCGCCCAAGGCCACAGCCAGCAAGTGTCGATATGGCAGTGGCCGACTGCAGTGATCAACTCAGGCTTGTCGGAGTCATAAACTTTGGAAGAGTCGACGTTGCCAATGTACTTTCGTGCAACTTCACGGCATTTCTTGATCGCCTCGTGACTGCCTTCGCCCTCGATGAATGTGTCCATAATTGAGTTGCAGATCTCGAGGGCGTAATGCCGCTCCCACGAATCTGACGGGAATTCCCTGGCGGCGTCGCCAATTTCCCAAAAGTCAATATCCAAGGCTCGTACGTCCAGGTTCACAGCAACGATGTCTGCAGTCACCAGCTGGAACGTCCTGTCTGGCGGCGGCGGTTGAATTGTATCTCCAATAGCACAGCCAAACAGTCCGTTGCAGGCCAATTCGATGTAAAACAGATGCTCTTTGCCATCCCTGAAGCTGTCTGGGAGAATCCATTCGTTTCGATCGCCTCCGCCGGTCAATCCGTGAACGACGTCTCCCTTCTCGGTCCAGATCATACCCTCGCAATTGGCATCCCAGTGGAATTCAAGATGGTTCTTTTTTCGAAGGTCATCCGGAATCTTGAGCCGTATGCGGAACCAATGCGTGGCCCAGCTGGGACCGAAGGATTCGCCAACGTGTGTTGGCCTGAACTCGTGAGAGGTAGCATCTTCGAATGTGGGACGAGTTTGGCCTGGAGGCGAATAGACCTCGAGCTTGACCCATTCATCGCCGGAAGCTCGGCCTTCGTATAGCTTCCTACGACGATGTTAGGACGCCTGGGATCACAGCAGCTCCGTTGAAGGCTGTGGAGGGTAATGACGTACGCTTTCAGTCCTTTGCTCTCATACTGGCCACCGGCAGTGAACTGACCCAAACGGTCGCGGTAGATGTTCTCGATCTTCTCGGTTTCAGCCTTCAGAAGCTCCGTTGCATTCCGGGCGCAATTGAACTCACCTTCTTGCCGACAGGACGAGATACAAACCTCGGGTACTCCTTGGACGGGGCTAGCTTGTTGTCTGTCTCTCCCCCCATGGTTGTGGTGAAGCGATGGAGAACGTAGCAGCTGACCAGAAGGTTGTATTTGGGTTTGCGGTTAGAGCTTCGTAACTGTCGGATCCGTCTCTAGCCACGCATGGGGTCAGATGCGCGGCCCTTGCAGCAGAGGGACGTCGTAGCGCCGGCAGCTTGTGGCCCCACTGTATCAGCCGGTCCCCTCACGCCGTTCCCCAGGTGATCCAGCACATCCTGCACGGTCTAAGCTTGAAAGAGCTCGACGGAATCAGCAAAGTACCGCGTCCTTCACAGCTTTGTTCATTAGTAGAGTAACGACGACGGACATATTGCTCTGACCACTTTGCCTTTGGTGGTCGTAATTGTTTGAAGCTCATCTTTAGACACGAGATTCTGTTGGCGCAAAATTCACTCCCCGCTGCGAAGCGCTTTCTCGTAAGCTGTCTCACGTTTCATTTGATTCTCGACTTGAATTATGCTATTTTAGACCTCTGTCGCTTTCTGAATCTCTTCTTTTGTCACGCCTCAGTCTCGTAAAACACTTCAATTCGAAAGAGAACCAAAGGATGTCTCCTATGGCTAGCATTCGACGGGAAACACTTCGAATACTCCACGCACGTGAACAAGCTAGACCAAAAGGGCGCCTCCGTTGGTATGCACAACGGTCCCAGTAATGAAACCATCCTTCATCAGATACAAGTACGCCTCAGCCGTGTCCTCCGGCCGACCAAGCCTCTTCACCAAACTCTTCTGCACCCACGCGTCGCGGATCGGCGGCGGGACACGGCCACGCAGCAGCTCGGTATCAATGGCGCCAGGCGCAACCAGATTGACGCGGACTGGCGCCAAGTCGACGGCGAGGCCGCGCGCCAGGCCCTCGTTGCGGCTGCCGCCGGCCGCGGGTACCGACCAGCCCGGGCTCGGCTTGTGGCTGTTGACGCCGCCGGTGATGGTGAAGCTGCTGTCGGGCGACGCCGCGACGTACGTGCCTGCGTGCTTCGCGATCATGATGGGCGCTAGGTAGCGCACTACGTCGCTGCGCCGGATCTGCGCGATTTCAACCTCGGAGATCTTCGGGATGCCGAAGACGTCGCCTGCGCTGAACGAGATGTGGTTAATTTTCTTGCGGCCGTTGTCTGTGGCAGCGTCTAGGAGCGCTACGATGTTTGATTCGAGAGTCTCTTCGTTGGAGAGGTCACAGACGTGAGCGGACACCCGCGACTGCAGGTCGCCGTAGCTCGTCTGCAGCCGTTTGATTGTGGTCTCCAGCTTGTCCGCCTTGGAGCCCGTGATGATGACGTTGGCGCCATGCTCGACGCAGGCTTCGGTCACAGCAAAACCAATTCCACTTGTGGCTCCGAATACGAGAATCTGTTTGCCTTGAAGCTTATTAATGAACTTGTAGGTCGGAGAAGACATGGCGAGATGACTGTTGTGAGTGACTTGGACGCCGAGGATAGCTGAGATGGAGAAGCGCTCGAGCACAGCTGTTTTGGACTTGCACCTCTAAGTATCCTCGGAGCCGAATCTATATCTTTCGCGCCTTTCGCTGCTTCACAGTAGCAATCTCCGCCATCAAACCACGAAGGACGGGGTTAAGCGGAATTTCTGATGATTGGTCAATTGTACTTTGACGTCGGCGAAAGCTGCGCGTTAGTCTCCGATAACTTGCTCAGAACGGACCTTTGGTCAGCCCGAGGACCTCACCACCTCTACAACGTGACGCATTCCGGATCACCGATTGCGCTTTCGAATAAAAATCGGACCTTTTTGTAGTTAGCGGGGTAATAAAGATCTTCCGAAACTTCAAGTAGATGCATAAAGTCATGGCACTATTGGGCGATACGATTGACGGGTCTATTCAAGATGTGCTCGGAAACAAGGTCAATATGGAACAGACTTTTCAGCCGCAGCAAAGATACAGGGCAACGAAAACGATGCTCGCGCCGTGATCGCAACCCTGAAAATTGTCTCAAGCAATTTGCGGAGTCACCGCTGATTCTTGGACTCCAAAGTTCCCGCGAGCCATGTGCCGAACGAGAAAGACAAACTATGAATGCGTAGGCATGATGGTCCTGGCCTTAGTGCTGGTGGCATCCTCGCTCCTCCATAAGCTGGTGACCGTCTTCGTCTGCGTGTAGAACGCAATACCAGGCTTGCCGTAGAATGTGTTTGCGCCGCCGCCAGCGACGCTCTTCTTGTTTCCAGTGAAAGAAAAGTTGGGTAACGGCACCTGTATGGCGTCAGAAACAACGTATCTGGTAGAGCTCTGCTAGACTTACTGGGATGGGCACGTTAATGCCAACCTGGCCGGCTTCAATTTCGCGTTGGAAGCGGCCAGCCGTCGCACCTGAAGTGGTAAAAATGGCTGTGCCATTGCCGTACTCGTTGTCGTTGATCATCTTAATGGCATCGTCAATCGTTGGAACATTTAGGGTGACAAGAACGGGGCCGAAGATCTCCTCGCGGTAGCAGCGCATGTTAGGCGTGACGTTGCCAATGATTGTCGGGCCGACCTATTTTTGAAGTTTAGTTCGAAGCCATCATGTAGAAAGTAGCACCATAGCTTACCCAGTTACCGTTGGGGTACTTCTCCGGCTTGTAGCCCCGACCGTCTAGGTAGATCGTTGCACCCTCCTTCTCGGCGCTGTCAATGATATCTTCGATCCTCTTTTTAGCCTGTGGGCTGATGACGGGGCCCAGATCTGCACCCTCTTCGAAGCCACCGTTGACCTGGAGAGCCTTTGCACGCTCCGCAATTTCCGGAAGCCAGTCCTTGGTCTCGCCCACCATCACGCAGGTGCTGAGAGCCATGCACCTTTGGCCTGCCGCACCAAACGCAGCCCCAGCAATGGCATTGAGAGCGTGGTTCTTGTTGCAGTCTGGCAGAACAGCGGCGTGGTTCTTGGCTCCGAGGTTGGCCTGGCAGCGCTTGCCGTTGGCCGACGCACGAGTGTAAATGTACTCGCCGGCTTTGTTGCTGCCGACAAAGGAGATAGCCTTGATGCGGGGCTCATCCAAGATGAAGTCGACGGTCTTGGCGGCACCATGAATGATGTTGACGACGCCTGGGGGATAGCCTGCCTTAGCTGCGAGTTCGGCGAGAATCATGGCTGCACCGGGGTCGCGCTCAGACGGCTTGATAACAATTGTGTTTCCAGTGATCGTTGCAATGGGAATAGACCAAAGAGGAATCATAGCAGGGAAATCTACTTCCGGTCAGCGTCAAATATTTTGAGTCTCATTATCCACATACTGAATGGGCAGATGGCCGCGACCACGCCCAGCGGCTCTTTGTATGTGCGAGTCTCCATATCCTTTGCCACCTCGAGGACATCGCCCAGCAAATCCGTGGTGATACCGCAGGCCGTTTCCGCGACCTGCAGACCACGCAGCACGTCACCCTTTGCATCGGCCAATGTCTTGCCCTGCTCCAAGGTGATGCTAGCAGCCAGCCTGTCCCAGTTCTCGCGGATTAACGCGACATACTTGAACATAATCTGCTGTCGGGCCAGAATAGAAGTTGCTCGCCACGCCGGAAAAGCTTTTTCAGCACTGTCCACCGCCGCCTTCAATTCCTCATCGGTAGACTGCGGGACCCTCGTGACGAGGTTGTTTGTCGCTGGATCGTATAGATCGATCCATTTGGAGGTTTTCGACTGCACAAACCGGTTGTCGACGAAATACGGCGTGTCTTGAGGATTCTGGATGGGCTCGTGAGAAGCGGGATACTCGGCAACGCTGGCAGCTGTTGCTGATGCTGAGAGATGCTGGCTGGAAGCGTGCAGCCTCCGAATCGCCGTCAAACGGGCAGCTTGCGGAGTTGGTGCCATTGTTGCAGACAGACGAAACGATGGGCGGGCAGCCGATGATACCCGCGAGCTCAGAGCTGGTATTCCGCGGGTCAGAGCTCGTCGAGCGGCCATAACGCAGATGCAAGCGAGAAAACAGGAAGAAGGAAGATGGAGCGTCGAGGTGAAGAAAAGAAAATCAGCAATCGCACTGTCTCGACCACCTCTGACACCAGCACGGCTTCCGTCGGCGCATTATGAATTCGAACATTTCCATGCGGAGAAGGAGATCCGCCGGCGTGGCGGATTTAGGTCGGTAGTCGGATGTCGGGTGCCCGGATTTGGCATAACAAAAGTATCGGCCCAATTTTTGCCATGGACCCGAATATGCACTTATAAAACGAAAGTATCAACGTTATGGACTGGCTGGCACGCTTTTATTCTGTTTACAGATGACTGAAGATGCAAGTAAACCGCAAGACCATGTACCGTTGTCGCCGGCTGCAAAAAATACACTGACTCGTTCCACGTCTTCCGCTCTTTTCGGCCCTGACCTCCTCGCCAGTTCTTCTGCGTCTCACAATACCCAGTGCTTCCTGCTTCGCACCTATGACTTGTCCGAAGACCTGGTCGTGCGCTTTGTGACTTCCTCCTTTGCCTTGTCCGCGCCAGTGGATACGGCCTCGGCCGCCTTGTCTGCCGTCTTCTTCGCCGCAGCCTTGGCATCTTGCTTCTTAGGAGCGGAGCCGCTAAGGGAGACGAACACAATGGTGACAAGAAGAGCGATAATGGCGCCAATTGCACCAGAAACCTCTGGCACAAACTGAATGGCCTGGATGGGATCGCGCTGAGCAAGGGTAATGAAGAGATCGACCTTCTCCTTGATGAAGAAAACGGGGTCGTCCATGAACTTGAGATCAGAAGGCGACTTGGGCTTGTCAGAAGGCTTGGGTCTAGTAGCCTCTTCCTCCTCCTTTTCGCCGATGATCTTCAGGTCGAACGTCTCAGCCTTAAGCGCGTTGGCGTCCTCGACCGAGTGCCCGATGTAGATATTGTCGAAGAGGATATCCTTCTGCATGGTCCAGAGTTCGAAACCAATCTGTGCAGGCTGTTAGCTTTCGTTTTTACACGCAAAACAGTGCAAACTTACAGCACCCATCGGCTCAAAGTTGGCCGGGGTTTTATCTTCATAGTATTGCGGGTTGGCGATCTTGCGTGGCGCCCAGACACCCTTGTAGGCCGGGTTGTCAATGAAAGGCGCAGTCCATTTGCCCTTGTACTCCGGGTTCTGGATCATGGGGCGCTCCCACTTGCCGCATCCTGAGCCTTCGGTGCACTTGGGGTTGGGGACCTGAGGAGGCATCCAGTCGCCATCCTCATCGTCATCCCAGTCCTCTGGCTTCTCGGCTTCTGGATCAGGTACCATTGTTGGTTCGTCATCGAGCCAATCGGCTGGCTTCTCGGCGTCCGCGTCGGGAATTTCGTATGGGGCATCCTCGTCCCAGTCTTCAGGCTTGGTGGCTTCGGGATCCGCAATGCGAGCATCGTCAACCCAGTCCGCGGGCTTCTTGTCATCAGGGTCGTCGATCTCCTTTTCTGGATTGACGGCTGGGGCGAAATCCTCAAAAAGACTACCATCGCGAACTTGATCGCCGTTAATGCTGATCTGGTACGTGTTGTTGGGGTGGACGACCAGAGTGTAAAGATTGGTTGTCTTCATGATGCGTGCCATGGGCGGGTTCTTGAGGTGCTTCTCTTCGTACTCGCCGGTCTTCGGGTTCTTGTGGCGGAAGATGAAGTGGACCTGTGGAGAGCAGTCAGCGGAGGGAAGTATCCCGCAGAACGTAAATTCGGCGTACCTTGTTGGTCGAACCGCACTTGTCGGGGCCAAACATGATGACATAGGGAGAAGCGTTAGAGAACTCCTCGGACTGGAGCTTTTTATTGTTTTGAAGAAGCTTCATGTACGCGCCACCGCATTCAAGACCATCTAGGATATGAAGTGTTATTTTTTTTCGAGTAGCACTCTCTAAAACTGCTTACCTTGTAGTTTGACCTCGTACTGGACGACCAGAGCCTTGCCCTTGGGATCAATTGGCTTCGCAAACTTGGCAGAGATGGCGTGGTGAGCGGCCTTGTCCTTGACTACGAGGCCTTTGTCGCCCTCCATGCCCTTGAGGACAGTTGGCTCTTCGACGGACCAAGTGCCGACGTACTGCCACTCCTCCTCAGCATTCTTGTCGGTTTCTTTCTTGGCATGCGACGCCTTCCATCGCGAATCCCAGTCGTCTGTGAACTGCTCGAGAAAGGGAGCTTTGAGTTCGGTGGGCTGCAGGATGAACGTCAGTGACACTTCGATAAAGAACTCGAGGACTGGGCATACCGTGAAAGTCGGCTTGGCGACACTAGAAGAGGTAGCAGACTCTACGACCGATGAAGCTGAGGCGGCTGCTTCTGAAGCGGCACTGCTGACGTCGTCGACGACGTCCGCACTTACGGCTACAGCAGCGAGCAGTACCGCCGAAGCTATGGTTTGGAAGCGCATTGTGGGTGGAGGGCTCCCTGCGCGACGGCGGAAACGAATGTCAAGCAGAAGAGAAAAAAGTGCTCAATGCAACAAGACGGATCCGGAGGCAACTCGATGTGGTGCGGGAGAGTTGGGTTTAATTGCCAGCGGGTTGTAGATTTTGGACACGTTGAACATTTACGGACGGCTAAACGGGGGAAGCTTAGGTTGCGCTCGGACGCCATCACCTGCCGCAGTGGGCTTCCTTCTCGAACAATCTCGTCCTCCGTCCATGAAGAATCCTTTGATCCGCACGATGCCGTTTGAATACGCTGCGTCAATAGCCTCTGCGCACTCTAACTGCCGCAGCGTCAACAAATTCTTCCGCCTAGGAGCATGCGCCCGTCCGGCTGGAGTCTCGCGTCGTCCCTTGGGTGCTGTGCCGCTTAACGGATGCCCAGCCTGCTCCCATGCAACACCCCGATGCCATGCAAGATGAACACATCGAGCGCACCAAGCGCGGCGCTGCAAAGGGTCTTTTCAGGTGCGGCTGCTTTGACGACACCTCCACCATCGAACGTCGCTCGGCGCAATTGCGACTTTCAGCAAGTTCCTCACACCCACCCGCCAACTCGCCAACCCGCCGATAACGCCAATCTCCAGCCATCGGTGGCTTGGACGGCCTGGCGTGAGGGCGGCCCCGAGGTAGGGGGCGAATTAGTGCAGCACGTTGCGCGCTGAGGACGTGCTCACTATTATCTTTACATGCCTCCTATTCTATCGGCGACTGGGACAGTGCTCAGCCTCATGCACTCGGTGGCCAACCACGTTACAAGTATCGCCAGCTGTGGCTGCGCGTCGCACCTAGCTTTTCGCTTGAACTGACGCCTCTTCATGGTGCCCTCTGGACGAAGCCCTTGGCGACCCGTATTTCTATCGAACGCATGATCTTATCCATACCCTGAGCCCCTTGGCAGCTGACGTTTTTGGGCGTACATAAAGCTCGCAAGTGTCGCGAAGTCTTGGGGACGCGGCACAACCTCAGAAGCCATTCCTCCTGGTACCTTTACGCTGTCAAATCGCTGTTGGTGTCCTGTGATCACGTACCATAATGCGCCCCAGCTGACATCTTTTTAGTCCTGCGAAAAGCACTACGACGCCTCGGTATTTCATTTGCCGTGGAATTCTCCTGAGAGCGCACGTCTAACCGTAAAAGCTGCTTCAAAAGTCACCAATCCAAATTCCGCCTCCCTAAAAAACCCCAGCGCGAAATATGGGCTGCTCGGAGGACTGCCACTGCGGCAACTTCTACGAATCTTGTGGCTGCGTTGTCATGTAGATGGTTGGACTGTGTTGGAAGCTGGATCGGGGAATGACGGGACGGACGCATCTTCTGATAGCAATGCTTCGTTTAAAGCTATTCGGCTCAAGCAGAGCCGGTAGCAATTGACTCTACGCAACATTCCTAATAAGCAATGCACAACCTTGCAAGAACACACTGCGAATTCCCGTCTTTGAATTAGAAGACCTGTGTGAACGCCGTGACTACTCCTAACCTCACATCGACCAACCCTGTCTACTTTCGCCTAAGCAGGTGCCTACGGGGCGTGTGAGAATGCAGAAGTGATTATGGGAATCGCATCTTCTGCCATCGTACGCTGTCGTCCAGTTTCATGCCTCATGAGAAAGCCTGTCGCTGGCAAATGTGAACATGTTCGGGAGATGGCTCCAGTTTTACTGAGAAGCGCACTGCACCCGCTCAGCGTGAGGATGCATTTCGTCGTCATCGTCATCCAGCGCCGACATGCCGCGAGATCGTTGCTGTTGCGTTGGGTCGACTTCCTCAAGAACAAAGTCTTCTACCATGGAGTCTGGAGGCGGGAGTTGATCGGGGATACGGGGTGGAAGTATCTTCTCGAGGGACTTGACGTCCTGATCTGTGAGGGAGGCGCCGTCTGGGCCGCCTAGGCGCTGCGGGAAACGAACTCCGAATTGGATGTAAAGGTTGCCAAAGTCGTGATGGCGGTAGCTCGGCATACCTTGGCCGCGAACAACCTTGATAGTATCTATGTTTCTGTTAGTTTGATGCTTCGTCAAAACGTATTGTGGGGAGCTTACCAGGAGCAATAACTTCGCCGGGAATTATATCGATGCTCAGCCAGCGGTCGTCCAAATGCTCAATGTGGACCTGGCCGCCAGCCAGGGCTGTGAGAAGGTCAATTTCCGCATGATAGAACAGGTCGTCGTCTTTTCGTTGGAATCGAGGATGAGGCTTCTGCTCAATCTCGAACACAACATCGCCGGGCTCGACACCAGGCAGCTGATCGCCCTCTCCCCTGAATTCAATCTTTGTGCCGCTCTTGACACCTCGGTCAACGTGGACATGGAGGACCTTGCGCTCGACAATGGTCTTCTTTCCGTTGCAGGCCTTGCATCGGTCGCGGTCGCGGATGATCTCGCCCTCGCCCTGGCAGTCTGGACATACGGTCTGGAAGCGTTGAATCATTGGGCCCATCTGCCTCATCATGGTCTTCATGCCGCGGCCGTCGCAGCCAGGACATTTCCTGACGGCACCCTCTTTGCCTCCGATGCCGTTACACTTTGGGCAGATGACAGACTTTTGCAATGCCAGCTTCGAAACCTTGCCCTTGTATATGTCTTCGAGGCTGACCTTGTGCACATGCGTTATCGTACGGGCCTTCTTTGGACCAGTATCGCGCATGCCGCCGCCGAACATGGAGCCGAATCCTCCGCCGCCGCCAAAGAACTGCGCGAAGAGATCTTCAGCGGCTACATGCGGTCCTCCTGCACCCGCTTCCAACCCTTCTTCACCGTACTGGTCATACAGCTGCCGCTTCTGCGGGTCGGAGAGAACCTCGTAGGCTCGAGAGAGCTCCTTGAATTTAATCTCGGCTTCGGGAGTCTTGTTCTTATCTGCGTATGACGTTAAATAGAAGATTCCAAGCCGAGCTTCCGTCATTTGGGTGACGTACCTGGATGATACTTCAATGCACCTTTCTTGTACGCGGATCGCAGCTGAGAGTCATCTGCCTCCGGAGGGACCTGGATCTTGTCAGCCTTCTCATCAAACCGACAAGCAGCAAGACAAAGTGAAACTTACGCCTAGCGCGTCGTACAGTGCCGTATCTTTCACCATTTTGTGGTCTGGAGCCTTGAGCTGGTCTACGTGTGCGCAAGTGTTCGAAGTTTAGAGGTTCCGGACGAGAAGCTGAGGATGGCGGAGAGAAGGCTGAGGAGTTTATAGGTGACGAGTCGCCGCAAATATATGCCCGGCCTTCTAGAAACGCCTTCACGTAAGCCGGTGTCGTCCAAGGGCAAATTGTTGAGAGAAGTCGTAGGCTGAAGACCAGACTCTGGTGCCGGAGGCTGTTCAAAGGGTATACCAGTGTAGGAGACACTAGCGTCAGGGCTGGCAGCAACGGCGTCTATGTATGCGCTCTCGAGTTCAGGCAGAAATCGGTGATGGATCCAAGGAAACGCTGCTGGTTGAAAGGATCATAAATTCTGGGCTGGGTGGTTGTGAGGCTCGCAGGCCCGAAAGGCAAAATCGGGCTAAGCGGCCAGCACCGCCGACATTCGTCGCTCTTCCATGAACTTCCAGCACGACCAAAATCGCATTCCAACGCCGCACATGCAATGCCAGGAGTGTCGAGCCACGGCATAAGTAAGGCTGGCTAGTGTAGACCGAGTATTTTCATTCACATGCCGCAAATTCTTACCAGGGGGAGTGTGTAAAGTAGCGGTATGCGATTGCTAATGCTGCATCACGGCCGCATTTGGAACGGCTAAGCGACAAGCGCGCGGCATTAAGCGACGCACCCGTGGCTTATCACTTTGAGCACGGCATTTGTTATCGACCTCGTATAGCGTTTCAGAGAGTCTTCCAGCTTCAGTTGGTCTTCACTTCGTAATGGAGAGTGACGTTGGCTTTCAAGCAGCTTTGGAAGAAGCGCGAAAGGGCGCCGCAGAAGGCGGCGTGCCAATCGGTGCCGCCTTGGTTTCTGCCGATGGAACGTTGCTAGGCAAAGGCCATAACATGCGCGTGCAAAAGGGCAGTGCTACTCTACATGTGCGTCTTAGCCATAGGCCATTCGACCCTCTCTCAATCGGCTCGAGAAACCCACGGCGCTGATGTAGACCAGGGCGAGACTTCAGCTTTGGAGAATGCAGGACGCTTGCCTGCCAAAGCCTACAAAGGCTCTACTATGTACACGACTCTGTCCCCATGCGACATGTGCACTGGCGCTTGCTTGTTGTACAAAATCAGCCGAGTAGTTGTTGGGTTCGCGGCTCTCGAACTATGAGGCTGATCCAAGCTGACTTCACCTCAAGGGAAAACAGGACGTTCATGGGCGGCGAGGAGTACCTGAAATCCCGAGGCGTGGAAGTCATTGTCCTCGACAACGCCGAAAGCTACCAATTGATGCAGACATTCATCAAAGAAAATCCCCAGCAGTGGTACGTTGAACAGGAGCGAGGCAGCCTTCCCGTCCAAAGCTCTGGCTGAGATGCCTCTTTCTGCGTCTAGGAATGAAGACATCGGCGAACCGTAGCAGACTCGTGCTTTCACGTCGAGCTCGCACATCTTCTGATTTCCTCGAAGAAGAACCTCAGGTCGTCCGGCTTCACAAACGGAGTCACGCCGTGGCCAAGGTTCGCTATCCATCCCTGG
>Ga0335072_10010520_pt1 | contig 13312 bp, 11 predicted proteins | sample Lox_Sample_21_FD_206725 | JGI IMG/M metagenome (GOLD analysis project Ga0335072, IMG submission 206725) | Soil microbial communities from Loxahatchee National Wildlife Refuge, Florida, United States - Lox_Sample_2.1 | ecosystem: Environmental > Terrestrial > Soil > Wetlands | place: USA...
GGCCGACGTAGAACACGGTGACCTGCTCGTCCTCCGGAAGGTCCATCGCCGAAGCGAGCCGCACGCCCAGCACGGCGGTGCGCAGCCCGTGCTCCAGCGGCTGGCCCATGGCCAGGTCGGTTGCTAGCGCGAGCACGGCAACGGCCTCGGCGAGGCGTAACTGCCGTGACGGCGGAGTCGTCGACACGATTCAAGTCTTATCCCATCCATGCCAATCCTGGCCGCCGTTGCGGTCGGGTCATGCCGCGATGGCCAGGCAGATGCGGGTGATCATCCTTCTCGGCCCACCAACAGCACGAGCTTCCCGCGCACGTGGCCCTGCTCACTCACCCGCTGCGCCTCGGCAACCTCGGTGAGCGGGAAGGCCCGCGCGACCGGAAGCGAGAAGCGCCCGGACTCGATCAGCCCGCCGATCTCGCCGAGCACGTGGACCGCGCGGCCTGCATCGCCGCTGCTGAACCTCACGCCGTGATCCCGGGCTCCGCTGAAGTCGGCGATCGTGATGACGTGCTCCGCTCCCCCGGCGAGCTCGATGAGCTCGGGAAGCACACCGCTCCCGGCAACGTCGAGAGCGACGCCAACGCCATCGGGCGCCAGCGAGCGAACCCGCTCGACAAGGCCCTCGCCGTATTCGACGGGCTCGGCCCCCAGCGAGCGAAGGTACTCGTGGTTTGCCGGACTGGCCGTCCCGATCACGCGCGCACCGCGCGCCACGGCGAGCTGAACGGCCGCGCTGCCGACGCCTCCTGAGGCGCCGTTGATGAGCAGTGTGCTGCCGCCCGCGACGCCGAGCTGGTCAAGCGCGCGGGTGGCCGTCTCGATGGCGGCCGGGAGCGCGGCAGCCGCTGCGAAGTCGAGCGACCCCGGGATCGTCGCGTAGTAGGACAGCACCGCGAGCTCGGCTTGGGCAGCCCCCTCGACGGAGAAGCCGAACACGCGATCGCCGATCGCAACGTCCGCGACGCCCTCGCCGAGCTCGTCGACGACGCCCGCCGCCTCGTGGCCCATCGTCTGCGGGAGCTCCCCGTCCATCAGCCCCTTGCGCTTCTTCCAGTCACTCGGATTGACGCCGGCAGCGCGCACCGCGATCCGGACCTGGCCGGGACCCGGATGCGGATCGGGCAGATCCACGATCTCGAGGACCTCCGGACCGCCGAAACGACTGAAACGGACTGCCTCCATCGTTCGCTCCCATCTGCTTCTTCCACCATCGCGGGCAGCCCGTCGGGCCTCGGCTATTTCACTTTCGCTGATCGTCGCGCACAGTACTGCCTAGGAGGTGGGGCGGCGTGGGCGATGCGATCGTCGGGATCGTGGCCAACCCGCTGTCCGGCCGCGACATACGGCGATTGGTGACCCAGGCCTCGGTGTTCCCGACCGCCGAGAAGGCGAACATGATCCAGCGCATGCTCACGGCGCTCGCCGCGGTGGACGTGCACCGGGTGTTGCTCGGCACGGATCTCGGCGGGATCTCGGCCGCGGTGCTGCGGGCGCTGCAGCGGCGCCGGGCGATGGGCCGGGCCGGCTCCGGCTCGGGCCGGGACCGCTGGCCCGAGGTCGAGTTCCTCGACGGCCAGCCGATCCGGCAGACCGCGCAGGACACGGTCGATGCGGTCCGGCGCATGGTGACGGCGGGTGCGCGTGTGATCGTCTGCCTCGGCGGCGACGGCACCGCGCGGGTCGCCGCCGGCGCGGTCGGCGAGGTGCCGCTGCTGGCCCTGTCGACGGGCACGAACAACGTGTTCCCCGCGGTCCGGGAGGCGACGACGGCCGGCCTGGCCGCCGGGCTCGTGGCCACGGGCGCCGTGCGGGCCAGCGACGTCACCGCGCGGGCCAAGCTGCTCGAGGCGCGCGTCGGCGACCGGACCGAGACCGCGCTCGTCGACGTGGCCGTCTGCACCGAACGGCACGTCGCCTCCCGCGCGGTGTGGGATCCGGCCACGCTCACGCAACTGTTCTGCGCGTTCGCCGAGCCCGACGCGATCGGCCTGTCCGCGATCCTGGGCCAGCTATCACCGGTCGGCCGCGGCGAGCCCGGCGGGGTCACCGCACGGCTGGACGCCGGCTCGCCGCACCGGGTCCTGGCGCCGATAGGGCCCGGGCTGGTCGCGCCGGTCGGGGTCCGCGAGGTCAAGCCGATGCGTCCGGGACCGGCTTACCCGGTAGCGGCCGCCGCCGGAGTGCTGGCCGTGGACGGCGAACGAGAGCTCACGTTCGAGCTGGGCGACCGGCCGACCGTCAGGCTGCGGGCCGACGGGCCGTGGTGCGTAAATGTCACGGCCGTGATGGACGCGAGCGCCCGGCTCGGCCTGCTGCGGCGTCCGCCGGAAGCGCCACCCGCACCTGAGCACGATCCCACGGAACGGACCGCCTAGGAGGAGGCAGCACATGACCGACACGATCGAGCGCCGGGCGCTGACCCGCGATCAACTGCTGAGCGCCTACCGGATGATGCGGGCGATCCGTGAGTTCGAGGAACGCGTGCACGCCGAGTTCGCGACCGGCGAGATCCCCGGGTTCGTGCACCTGTACGCGGGCGAGGAGGCCTCGGCGGTCGGCGTTTGCAGCAACCTGGACGGGCGCGACACGATCGCCAGCACCCACCGCGGCCACGGCCACTGCATCGCCAAGGGCGTCGATGTCGGCGAGATGATGGCCGAGATCTACGGCCGCCGCAGCGGTAGCTGCCACGGAAAGGGCGGCTCGATGCACATCGCCGACCTGTCCAAGGGCATGCTCGGCGCGAACGGCATCGTCGGCGGCGGGCCGCCGCTGATCTGCGGGACGGCCCTCGCGGCCAAAATCAAGGGCACCGGAGGGGTCAGCGTCGCGTTCTTCGGGGACGGCGGCAGCAACCAGGGCACGACGCTCGAGTCGATGAACCTGGCCTGCGTATGGAACCTGCCGGCCGTCTTCATCGCCGAGAACAACGGCTACGCCGAGTCCACGGCCAGCAACTGGTCGGTTGCCAGCGACAACATCGCCGACCGCGCCGCCGGGTTCGGCATGCCCGGCGTGATCGTCGACGGCTTCGACTTCTTCGCCGTGCACGAGGCGGCGAGCGAGGCCATCGCGCGCGCCCGCGGGGGTGGCGGGCCGACGCTGATCGAGATGAAGTTCACCCGGTACTTCGGCCACTTCGAGGGCGACCAGCAGACCTACCGCGGCGACGAGGTGGCCCGTGCCCGGGCCGAGCTGGACTGCCTCAAGCGGTTCGCGGACCGGGTCGTCCAGACCGCGGAGCTCGCCCAGGCCGACCTCGATGCGGTTGACGCGGAGGTCGCGGTCATGATCGACAAGGCGGTCGAGGACGCGAAGGCCGCTCCGCTGCCGACCCGGGCAGACCTGCTCACCGACGTCTACGTCCGTTACTGACCGGGAGGCTGGCCATGGCACGCACGATCACCTACCGCGAGGCACTCAACGAGGCGCTGATCCAGGAGATGGAACGGGACGAGAGCGTCATCGTCCTGGGCGAGGACAACGCCGGCGGCGAGGGCGCTCCCGGCGACCATGACGCCTGGGGCGGCGTGCTCGGCGTCACGAAGGGGCTCTACCACAGGTTCCCCGGGCGGGTTCTGGACACCCCGATCTCGGAGTCCGCGTTCATCGGCGCCGCGATCGGCGCGGCCACGGCCGGGATGCGCCCGGTGGCCGAGCTGATGTTCGTCGACTTCATGGGCGTCTGTTTCGACCAGATCTACAACCAGGCCGCGAAGTTCCGGTACATGTTCGGCGGCAAGGCGGTCACGCCCGTCGTCATCCGCACCATGTACGGCGCCGGGCTGCGCGCCGCCGCCCAGCACTCGCAGTGCCTGTACCCGCTGTTCACGCACATCCCTGGGCTCAAGGTGGTGCTCCCCGCCACGCCGTACGACGCCAAGGGCCTGATGACGCAGGCGATCAGGGACGACGACCCGGTCTTGTTCTTCGAGCACAAGGCGCTCTACGACCTGTCCGGCCCGGTGCCCGAGGAGAGTTACGCGCTGCCGTTCGGCGAGGCCAGCGTGGTGCGCGAGGGCGGCGACGTGACGATCGTGACCATGGGCCGGATGGTGCACACGTCGCTGGAGGCCGCCGGGCAGCTCGCCGCCGGCGGCGTGCAGTGCGAGATCGTCGACCTGCGCACGACCAGCCCGCTGGACGAGGACACGATTCTGGAGAGCGTGGAAGGCACCGGGCGGCTGGTGGTGGTGGACGAGGCGAACCCGCGGTGCTCGATGGCCACCGACATCTCGGCGCTGGTCGCCCGGAAGGCGTTCGGGTCGCTGCGCGCCCCGATCGAGATGGTGACGGCGCCGCACACGCCGGTCCCGTTCTCCGGCGCGCTCGAGGACCTGTACATCCCCGACGCGCAGCGTGTGGTCAACGCCGTGAAGACGGTCGCGGAGTACACGCGATGACCGACGACAGGATCGTCCCCGTGACGATGCCGAAGTGGGGCCTGTCCATGCGCCTGGGCAAGATCACCGACTGGGTGGTGGCCGAGGGCGACGAGGTGAAGGCCGGCGACGATCTGGCGGACATCGAGACCGACAAGATCGCCGGAACGCTCGAGGCGGCCGACACCGGGACCGTGCGCCGCATCGTCGCCCGCGTGGGCGAGGACGTCCCGGTCAGCGGGACGATCGCGTTGCTCGCCCCGGCCGGCGTGACCGACGACGACCTGGACGCCGCGGTCGCGCAGGCGCGGATGGTGATCGACGCCGGAGTTGCCGACGAGGCCGGGGAACCGGTCGTGCAGACGGCGGAGGTCGGCGGGCGGAAGATCCGGTACGCCGGGGCGGGCCAGGACGGCGACGTCGTGCTGCTGATCCACGGCTACGGCGGGGACCGCAATTCGTGGCTGTTCCTGCAGGAACCGCTGGCGGCGGGGCGCCGCGTGTACGCACTCGACCTGCCCGGCCACGGCACCTCGACCAAGGACGTCGGCGACGGCTCGGTCGATCTGCTGGCCGACGCCGCCGCCGGGGTGCTGGACGCCGTCGGGGTGCCCGGCGGCACCGCGCACCTGGTGGGGCACTCGCTGGGCGGCGCGGTCGCGGCCACGGTCGCGGCCCGGGACCCCCGGCGGATCGGCTCACTCACGCTGATCGCGCCGGCCGGCTTCGGCGCCGAGATAAACGCGGGCTACCTGAGCGGGTTCGCCGAGGCGCAGACCCGCCGCGAGCTCAAGCCGGTCGTCGCCCAGTTGTTCGCCGACGAGAGCCTCGTCACCCGCCAGCTCGTGGACGACCTGCTCGCGTACAAGCGGCTGGACGGCGTGGACACGGCGCTGCGCTCGCTGCTCGCCGCGCTCGTGGGCCCGGACGGCGCGACCCAGCGCATCGACTCGGCCGCGGCCATCGCCGCCCTGAACGGCGTGGTGCCGGTCACGGTGATCTGGGGCAGCGCCGACCGCGTCATCCCGCCGGCCCAGGCCGAGTCGGTCCCCGGCGCGACCCGCCGCCTGATCGACGGCGCCGGGCACATGCCGCACATGGAGCGCGCGGCCCAGGTGCAGTCCGCTATCGAGGAGTCGATCGCCGCCGCCCGGCCGCGGTAGGCACGGGCCCGCGGTCAGCCCGCCCGCCGACGTCGCAGGCGACGCCCAGCCCGCGCACCATCGCGTTGGCCGCTTCGGACGCCTTCCGGTCGACGGCGAAGTTGTCCTTGCCCCCGAGCTGGTAGTTCCAGATGCGGGCCGTATTGGGATACCGGGCACCGATCGGATCATCGGAGTTCGCTGCGATCGGCCGACATCACGCATCGTCCTCCGTGCGTCGAGATCGTGCCTTTGATGATAGGCCGCGGTGGCTCAGGGGGCGGTGGCGGTCGCGACCACGCGGCGCAGGGCATCGAAGGTGGCCAGGGTGCGCCGGCCTTCGGACTGAGCTGACCGGAGTGCCTCGTCGGTGCCTGCCTCCACCGCTACCATCTCCTGCCACAGCCCGCGCTCGGCCTCGCGCCAGCCGGGCCGCTGCTCCACCCGGACATCGGTGAAACCGGCGGCGGTCAGATCCCGGTGCAGGTGTACTACGTGCAGCCGCGCCGGTACCCGGTCGTCGGGCGGCCCCGTCAGTTCCCAGCAGGTCACGGCAACTCGCCCGCCCGGCCTCAGCACGCGACGGATCTCGGTCAGCGCTGCCAGCGGCGGATCGGCGAACTGGACCGCGTCCACGCACATCAGCGCGTCGGCCGCGGCGTCGGGCAGGCCGGTCGCGACCAGCGTCCCGGCGCGGAACTCCGCCCGTCCCTCGGCCAGCACGCCCGCGCTGCCGCGCCGGGCCTGCGCCAGAGCGACCTCGGAAAAGTCCACCCCGAGCAGCCTGGCTCCGCTGCGCCGGGCCACCTCGATGCCGTAGCCGCCGCGCCCGCACGCCAGGTCCACGAGCCGCGCCTCCGGCCGCAGCCGCAGCGCCTCGCTCACCTCCGCGATGCCCGGCCACGGCAGCAGGCTGCTGGACCGGAGCCCGGGCGGCAGCCCGAGCGCTCGTGCCCAGATCGCGTCCCTGACCGGCGACGCCGCCATCTCGGCATACCAGCGATCGAAGTATTCTGCATCGCGTGGGACAGGACGAACAGGCTGTTCTGTTGCCATAACAAGCATTTTGCCTGAACGCCCCGGTTCGTCGTTAGCCAGGGCGCCTTACGGGGAAGGGATGCCGGCATGCTGGTGACGGGCGTGCTGGCCCGGCTGGCGTGGCGGTGGCTCGCGGTGCTGGTGCTGATCGTGGTGTCGGCCGGTGCCGCGATCGCGGTAGCGCTCCTGGTGACGCCGTTGCAGACCGTCACCGTGGCGGGCCAGGTGATCCAGGTTGGTACGAGCACACCCAGTCTCAGCCTGTCCGGGCCCGGGCAGGTCGACCTGTTCGGGCAGAGCCTGCCGACCGATCTGCGCTTCGAGGGCCCGGTGCGGCCGCGGCTGCAGCTCTCCCAGATCACGATCAACAGCGAGCTGACCACGTTCGTGCAGGGCGACCACCCGACGGAGGCGGAGCGCATTCTCGGCTCGCGGCTCGCCGACGGCTGGAAGCGCTATTTCGCCTGGGAGACCGGGATCGCCGGCGCGGGCGCGCTGATCCTGGTGGGAGCCGTCGCCGGCTGGCGCCGGCTACCACGGCGCGCCACGATCCAGCTACTCGTGGCGGGACTGGTGATGACCGAGGCACTCAACCTGGGCGCCATCATGATCACCGCCTACACAGCGCCCGACCAGCTTCGCACGGTGCACTCGCTGAACGAGCTCGTCGGCACGCAGACCCGCCTGCCCCGGATCCAGCCGCCCGGGCCGCCGCTGACCGCGGTGCAGGTCGTGGTCATGGGGGACTCCACCGCTGCGGGGGACGGGCTCGTGCCGTTGCCAGGCGCGAGCGGGGCCGCCCGCGCCTGCGGCCGCAGTTCCGACTCTTACGCTAATGACCTCTCCCTGGCCAACGGCTGGAAGGTGCTCAACCTGGCCTGTAACAGCGCCACGATCAGCCAGGGCCTGCTCGGCCCGCAAACGAGCGGCGGCCAGACGCTACAGCCGCAGTTCGCCGAGGCGGAGCGTGCCACTCATGCGTCGGCGATCATCGTCAGCGTGGGCGCCGACGACCTGAACTGGGCGGCCACGGTGGAGTACTGCGCGGTCGCGCCGAACTGCAACGACCGCGCCACCACCGCCTACTTCCAGCAGCAGCTCGCCTCGTTCAGCAAGAACTACCTCGACCTGCTCAGCAGGCTGGCGGCGCTGCCCAACCACCCTCAGGTGATCATCAACCGCTATTACGATCCGTTCGGCACGCAGCCCGGCTGCCTGACCCGGGACGGGCTGACCGCGGCCAACCTCAAGACGCTGCTGTCCCGGCTGGAGACGCTGAACCAGGTGCTGGCTCAGGGAGCCGCCCAGTTCGGGTTCTCCTCGCCGCAGCCGGACTTCTCGGGGCACCAGCTATGCACCCCGCAGCCCTACGTGCAGGGCCTGGGTGAGGCGGCGCCGTTCCATCCAACCGTGCTGGGCCAGCTCGCGATCGCCCTGGCAGACCAGGCCGCCTTGCGCCGGCCCCCGCCGGGCGCCTAGCTCACCGCTCGCCCGGCGAGCGCGGCGGGTTCGGCGGCAGCGGGACGTGACCGGCCGGGGTGGCCGGCGCCGGCCACCCCGCCGGGACGGACGCGGACCCGGAGGCGATGGACGGGGAACGGGCCGTGCCGCCCGGCAGCGCCGCGGCCGGGTCCGGCAGCGGGGCAGCGCTCACCCGCGGCAGGGTGACGATGGCCGGGTCGCATTCAACCGACTGCAGCACCGGGCCCGCAGGCCCTCGGGTGACCAGCAGCACGGCATGGTCGGGCAGATGCTGCAGCACGGCCGGCTCGACGGCGTACTCGTGCACGCGCTGGCTGGTCGCGGCGTTGCCCCAGTTCGAGCCCTCGGCCCAGGACAGCGCGGTGGACCAGGTCCGGGACACGCTCCGGCCGCCAGGCCGGCCGCGATCACGGTGCTCGCCGCGGGATCCGGACGCCCGCCAGCCGGTCCCCCAGCCGACGTGGATGGTGTCGGTGTGCCCCTCGGTCTCGGTGACGGTATGCGTCTGGCTGCCGCCGAGGTTCGCCGTGAGCTCAGAGAGCACGAACCTGTGCTGCCGGCCGATGTAGCTGGCGGCCTGATCCGCCTCGACGTGGTTGCCCAGCCGCATGAAAGCGGTCGCGCCGCCGCCGAGCAGGGAAAGGCCGGAGTCGCGCAGATGGCGGAAGAGCAAGGTCAGCGGCACACCGCGGCGCTCGCAGGCGCTGGCGAGCCGTTCCAGGTGCGGGCGGCTGATCTCGTCGGCGTCGGCGATCAGCACCGCAGGGGCCGGCTCGTCGCTGCCGGTCACCTGGACCGTGAGCCACTGGATGGCCAGCGCGGCGAGTACCTCAGCGCGTGCGCTGCGCGCGCCCGGCTCGACGGCGAGACAGGTCAGGTAGGCCGGGCGGAGCCCGGCGGGCGCCGCGGCGCCCGCGTCGGCGGTGCGGGCCAGGCCGGCCAGGAACGCCTCGATCCGCACCAGGTTGGGCTCGACCTGGCGGCGGTATTCCGGCGCGAACAGCTCGCCGGCCAGCAGCTCGCGCTCGGAGGCGGTCAGCACCCCGGCCCGGTCCGCGTGGCCGAGGGCGGTCCCGGCGGCAGCGGCCAGCCGTGGCAGCGTGACCACCCCGCTGAGCGCGCCGTGCAACTGCTCGAGCACCCGGGTGTCGACCGCTCGCTCGGCCCGGGCGCCGCCGGGCTCGCCCGCATGTACCGCCTCGGCGAAGGCGTCGGCGAACTGGGTGTCCGACAGCCCGGACAGCAAGCCGGACGCGCCGAGCTCGGCGGGCAGCAGCCACGCCACGGCCGGTACCCCGGCGGCCTGCGCGGTGCCGATCAGCTCGCCGCAGACCATCTCGCCGGTCAGGTCCAGCACCAGCAGCGGCTGTGCGGCCAGCAGGGACGTGCCATGCGTGGTCAGCAGCGCCTGCCAGCCCCGCAGGCTTCCGCCGAATACGTCGACCCGTTCGGAGCCGGCCGGCGGCACCGCGCTGCCCCACTCGTCCGCGTCGGCCACCCGGCTCAGTTCGCCGCGCTGCCACGCCGCGTCCCGTTCCTGCCAGGCCGCCAGCGCCCGGCCGTGATCGTCGCGGACCCGGGCGACCTGGGCGGCCGACTGCCGCGACCGATTCCATTTCACGGTTGTGACCGCGATGCCGGGCACGCAGATGATCAGCGCGATCAGATCCTGCAGCACGGGGGGACCGGTGCCATTGAGGTTGGCCTGGCAGCCGTCGGCGAGTAGCAGCACGATGAGCAGAAGGCCGCTGGGCAAACCGAGGAACTTGCGGAACCTGCGGTAACTGGCGTGGTCCGCCTGGGCACGCTGCTCGGCCGCCGCGCGCATCGCCGCGGCGTCGGGCGCAGGCTCGGGAAATGGCGCGGCGAGCTGCCGCCGGTCACGGAACACCCAGCCAAGCCGCGGCCCGGGAGTGAACAGCCCGGCCCGCCGGCCGAGCGCGTCCGCCGACGGCGGCTGAATGCTCATGCCGAGATGTTATCAAATGAACGTTTATGGATTTATTAATCGACCGCGCCTCCACCGGAAGGCGGCGGCGCGACAATGATGAGGCGTACCGTAAAAGAATGACGGACACGAAGGCGTGCCTGGAATTCATAGAGAGTCAGATGGGGCAAATACAGTACATTGCCGCCACGGCGAGCACGATCGCACCGGCCCAGGATTGGTTATCTGATTACACCGGGCCGGTGTCCGGGACGTTTTCGCTGAGCGGCGTGACCTACCCGACGCAGCCGGCCCAGCCCACGCAGCCGCGATCGCCGGAGACGTATATCGGCCTCGAGGTGCAGAGCTGGGTCATCACCGACACCGAGTATCTGGTCGCGAGGCAGCCGGCCCGCGCCGATCACGTTTTCGCCTTCCCGTCCTCGCAGCCCGGCCGGAAGATGTTCGTCCTGTACGACATCGCGGGCCAGACTCCGATCGCCGCGCACGTGCCGCTCACCGGAAACGTACGTTCCTACCTGGTCGCCGCGGGGCAACCGGGGTACGGAACTGCCTTCGCCTACCAGAGCTACCTCTACGACCAGGCGATGTGCCTGATCGCCGCCATCGCGGCGGACCGGGCCGACATGGCCAGGCGACTGGTCGCCGGCCTGCTGCGGTTTCAGACGGCCGCGGGCCGCAACGCCGGCGGGTTCATGCTCAGCGGCCAGCAGCTCAGCCCGGATTACGGCGACCCGGTCTACCGGACCGGCGCGCACGCCATCGCCACGTACGCGCTGCTCGGCTACGTGCAGGCGCATCCGAGCGCCGAAGATCAGGATTACCGGGGCGCCGCGCGCAGGGCACTCGGCTGGCTGTCCAGGCAAAAGGCGGTCTCCGGCGCGCAGGCCGGCCTTTTCCGAGGGGGCGGGGGCGTGTATGACGCCGCGGGCGAGACGCTGGATTGCGACGCCGAGATCACCGGTTGCGCCACCGAGCATCAATTCGATGTATGGCACGCCTTTGTCAAGGCCGCGCTGGTCCTGGAGGACGAACGCTGGTCGGTTAATGCCACCGAACTGGCTGAAGCGATCTGGAATTTGCTCTACGACCCGGTGCGACGGCGGTTCTACCAGGGGTACGAGTCAGGCTCGGGACGCGACAGCGGCGATCCGCTGGACATGCATTCGTGGGCTGCGATCTGGGCCGACCGCTGCGGCAGGCCGGACGTCGCCCGCACGGTCCTCAGCGACGCCGCGCTCGCGCCGTTCGAGGTCAGCCAGGACGGCATCGCGGGCTATCAGCCCGAGTACGCATCCGACCCGTCGGGCGACTATCCGGGCGCTAAGCCGACGATATGGAGCGAGGGAACGTTCTTCACCGCCTACGCCTTCCGCCGGCTTGGCCAGGACGCCGCGGCCGACGCCATCATCGCGGGCATCGACCCGGCACAGCAGCCGGACGGTTCCTTCGCCTATTGCAGCGTGCACGATCCCGCCTACGAGCTGACCCCGAGCCAGTGCGTGATCGGTCCGGCCTGGGCGATCCTGGCCGACCTCGGCAGCGGGATCTGGGACGAGTCGCCGGTGGCGGCCCGCCCGCGCCGGGCCGGACTGGTTTAGGCTCATAAGCCGTGATGGCCCCCATGCCAGGCGCGACATCCGATGGCCGGGAGGTGGCGCGGCGGCTGACCGACGACGGCTACGTGGTCGTGTCCGGCCTGCTGAGCGCGGACGAGGTGGCCAGCGCCGCCACGGACCTGCGCCGGGTGCTCGAAGTCGTGCCCCGCGGGCGCAATGCTTTCGAGGGCCTGTCCACGCAGCGGATATACGCGCTGTTCGCGAAGACTCGTACGTTCGATCAGGCCGCCATCCACCCGCTGGTGCTCGAGGTGCTCGGTCAGGTGCTGGGCCACTATCAGCTCAGCGCGCCGGTGGGCATCAGCATCGGTCCGGGCGAGCAGGCGCAGATCCTGCACCGCGACGACGCGGTCTACCCGTTGCCACAGCCCAGCCCGACGGTGGTGGTGAACACGATGTGGCCGCTGGACGCGTTCACCAGCGACAACGGCGCCACCCGGTTCATCCCCGGCAGCCATCGCTGGGCGGCAGGGCGCCAGCCCAGCCCCGATGACGAGGTCGAGACCGCGACGCTGGCGCCGGGTTCGGTCATGTTCTACCTCGGCAGCCTGTGGCACGGCGGGGGGGCCAACCACACCGACCGCCCGCGCCTCGGGGTGATCCTCGAATACGTCGCCGCCTGGCTGAGGCCGCAGGAGAACCATTGCCTGGCCGTGCCTCGCTCAGTGGTCCGGCAGCTTCCGGAACGGCTCCAGGAACTGCTGGGCTACAACATCTACCCGCCGTTCCTCGGGTACGTCGACGGCACCCATCCACGCAAGGTCCTGTCCGCCGACGAATAACCCGTCGCCCTCGTTACGCTCAAGGGAACATGGCCCGCGACCGGCGGGAGTGCGGGGGCTGGGAGATGAACGCCATGGATCCCGGCGAACGGCGGCTGCTGGCAACCATGCCGCTGCACGCGATCACCGCACTGCACGGCGAACCGGGACTGCGCGAGCGTTTCGCGATCGAGACCGAGGTCCTGCCCGCCGCCGACCGCGACAGGACGCGCGAGGCGCTGGATCTCGCCGCCCGGATGCACGCAGGCGACCGGCGCCAGCGCGAGCCGTACGTCAACCACCTGCTCCGGGTGGCCATCCGGATCATGACCTATTACCGGGTTACCGACGCCGACGTGATCTGCGCGGCGCTGCTGCACGACGCGGTCGAGGATCACGCCACCGCTCTCGCCCCAGGCGGCGGCCAGCGCGAAGCGCTCGACGCCATTGCGGGACGGTTCGGTCCCCGGGTGGCCGAACTGGTCGCGTCCGTCACCATTCCGCCGTTCGCGCCGGGGCAGGACAGGCACGGCCTATACCGCCAGCACGTGGCCGAGAGCCTGCGGGCCAGCCCGTGGGCCAGGGTCATCAAGGCCTCGGACTTCACCGACAACGGGGTCGGGCTGATCCACACCACCGGATCCGCCCTCCCCCGGCTGGCCCGCAAGTACGCGCCGCTGGTCCCGGTCCTCGCCGAGCTGATCGCCCGTCCCGACACGCCGCTGTCCGACGACGCCAAGGCCCGCATTATCGGCCAGCTCGAGGCCGCCGGACTGCGGTTCGCAGCGATCATGGCGACACCGCATGGCGAAGCCGAATCCGAATCCGCGAATTGAGCGGAGCCCACCCGGCGACCTGAGCGCCCCGAGGTGCTCAGCCGAGAACCGCGGTTCCAGGATCGCCGCCACCGACGGCCTCGCGGTACCGGCCGACGATCGCG
>Ga0335072_10010523_pt1 | contig 13310 bp, 8 predicted proteins | sample Lox_Sample_21_FD_206725 | JGI IMG/M metagenome (GOLD analysis project Ga0335072, IMG submission 206725) | Soil microbial communities from Loxahatchee National Wildlife Refuge, Florida, United States - Lox_Sample_2.1 | ecosystem: Environmental > Terrestrial > Soil > Wetlands | place: USA: Florida...
CGCTTCCAGGGTGTAATCGGCGCCGTAAAACCAGAAGCGACGTTTTGCTCCCCGATGGATGCCGAGCGGTCCACGTATTGCGTTGCCAAACGCTCCCTCTTGGATCTCGTCGTGTTTGGGAAACACCTCGATCCCCTCAGCCAGACCAGATCCCTTTACCGGCACTCCCAACTTCTGGGCCAAGTCGTAGATGTAAACGCGGCACTTTCTCGCCAGCAGCGGGACCGCAAGAAAGATCCAAAGGTGGCCTCCCCTTTTACTCATCTCGAGTGCGGATTCCACACCATCCTCGGTCAATTGGTACTGAAGCTTGATCAGGTCATCCATGGAGTCCAAATAGTCGGCATCAATTGCGACCCACTTGCACCGTTGGTTCAGAGGGTTGATGGCGTAGAGACCTATAGTGAGCTTTCCCTCCAGGTGGTCGCCGATCGTCTTCTCGTTCAACAGCAATGGAGCGCCCGTTTCGCGCTCCTTGGGGCGGTAGTAATAGTGCCGGCCGCTCTCCGGATGCGGCCGCATGGATTGGAGGGTATAAGCGCGGCGATTGACGAACAGATCGAGGTAAGTCTTCACCAGCGCGGGGGTTGCACTCAATCGTCGCTTCACGATTCACCTCCTTTCCACGCGCGCACCGCTCGCGCGCTATGTGTAGATAAGCCGGCATCGAATTTTCGTCAAACGGCGGCGGCAAAAGGTTCCTTTACAGGCAGCCAGCCATTTCAGCCGATTTCCGTGGCTCGAGCAGCCACCCCGGAGTCGCCCGGAGCAGACCTGGGCGTTCGACCAAACTCAGGAAGTCGTACTCGTGAACGAGAAGATCGAAATCACTGGTGCTGTAGCCCCCGTACTGCTGATCGTCGAAGTCGATCCAGAACCATGTGCCCGTCTTGCGATCCAGGACATAAAAGGCTCCCGACTCTGGATCGCCTTGGACCGATACGAGCAGCAAAAGTGAGGTTGGAAATTCGATCCAGCGTACGGGTTGAGCGTTCTCCGTGATTGCGAGTAAAGCAGCGACCGCGGGTTCACTCGAGACCGTCGGTACCGCAAGAACAGGCTGTGCTTTCATATGACCGAACATAGGTTCTCCTTTCTGGCGAGCGATCCCCGGCCTGCGAACACAGGTGGATTGAGAGCGGATGCGAAGTGGCTGGTTTTTGGGGGGCTGCGAACTTTAATGAAATCGTCCGACTAGAATGGCCGCAGTTCGCACTGTTCGGTTTACTCGTTATCCAGATGCTTATGCAATCGATTTACACAAGCCGACTTGTCATTACTAATCCGTCAAACTTCCTCAGGAGGCCGTTTCTGGATAACTTCCTCTTTGTCGACAACACAGTGGAACAAAGCTCGGGGACTTTCTTTAGGAGCACCAAATGACCACTGCCTCAAGCAGTAGTCGTAAGGTCCCTCGCTGACTGAAAGACGTTAGAAACTGGGGTGACCGGCCAATCTCCAGCTCCACATCAGAAACGACGTCGAGGTGAGGTCGATCGCGGGTTCGGTTGTGCTGTAGGACTGCATGTTGTCGCGATAGACGGCGACTTGCGAAGCTTTGAAGGCGCCATCGTTTCCGTTGAAGATTTTGAATGTGTCGACGCCGTCGGCGGGACAGAGAACCATGCCACTGACGACTCCGGAAGTGGCATAGCTTGCCGGGCCTTCCGTGGACGCGCCCCAGAGGATGGGCGTACCTCCGGATGTTCCGTCGAGCGCGCCAGCGAGATTTGCAACCTGGTGCTGAATGCAATTAGGAAACGTGCTGCCGTCGCCAACGATGAACGAAGAACCCCAGGAGTTCGCGCCCAGAATGTTGGCCAGCCATCGTTGGGAGTAAGTGTCGTAATCCTTGGAGTGAGTGAGGTAATAGGCTTCGCTGGCCATAACCGACAAACCGGCGCCATGCGAAGTAGTGTCGCCATAATTCCAGTGGTTGCCGAAACCCCAGGGATCGGCGCCAGCCTGGGTAATTGCGTCACCGACCTGGCGCAGGAGTTGTTTGGCAACGTCAGTTTTCGAGACGTCGAGGTCGCCGGGATCTCCTGCCATTTCGAGTGCGCGATAGAGTTCGAAATGTGCGAGGCCGCTTACGTCGTAGAGATTCAGAGTATCGCTGTTTCCCGTATCGTAGACATAGGTGACGTAACGGTGGGCGAATTCTGTTGCGCGCTGCAGATAATACATGGGATCGGCGTGTGGCAGTTCTGTGGGCAGGTCCTGATCTGCCTCGGCAAGTTTCACGGCGAAATAAAGTTCGGTTGCGCCCAGTTCCATGTCGTCGTCCCAGACGGTCTCGCCATAGCCATCAAAAGGAGAAACGGTCAGAAGGCAATTGTCACAGGTTCCCGAGCCGGAGCCTGAGGGTGCGGGGTCAGGATAAGAAGTGTTGGCGAGGGCGAAAATATCTTCGGCATTTTTGAGGCATTGATTCGCTAAGGCCGGATTGACGCGGCGATTGAGTTGGTAGCAAAGCGCGAAGTCCGCCGCTAAACGGCCGGCGAGATTCGGGCTGATGGGCGAACCGGCGGGTCCGGCCGAGAACACGGGGCGATAGCAAATAAAAAAAGTAGTGTAAATGTCGCAAGGCTTTGGATCCCCCTGCTCCTCGAAATTGTCGGCGGCTTGGGGCAAAGTCCAGATGTCGTATTCGGTGATCAGGCAATAGGGAGTGACGTAGGATCCCCCGCAATTGCCGGTGGCTGAACTCGGAACGCCTTCGCCGTAGTAATCCCAATCTTGAGAGTTGTCGACCTGGTAATAGAGTGTTTGCGTTCTGTCATCCCACATCTTCATCAGCCAGTCGATTCCAAACCTGGCCTCTCCGGTGAAATCGGATGAGGCCGGAGTTCCGAGTCCGCTGGCGCCCGCGTAAGAAATGGAACCCGGAGGAGCAGGAGGGGTCATGGGGGCGCCAGGTCCCATCTGATTGGGAAAATCGCGGATCCCAATCTGCATGAGCGCGGTCGTGTAACTCATGGTTTCTACGTATTTCATGTAGTCACCGGCGTCCCACCAGCCGCCGGAAGCGTCGATGTTGGGCAGGCCGGCTGAGACCAGGGGCAGCATCGGCGGGAAGTTGTCGATGAAGTCGTTGCTGTCGAGGGGCGGCGTTTGATAGACGCGGGCGTTTGCGTCTTTGAGGTGTCCGGGCGCTGTGCGGAGGGCGTTGAATATGAACTCGGAGCCGTCGCGTTCGGTTTCGTAGAAAAATAAAGTGTTGAGCATCAAGCCGGGATAGAGAATGTCAGGCTGATCAACGGCGAAAGTCGGGGAAGTTGCTTGCACGGGTCCGGAGACGGAAATCGTGTAGAGGTCGCCGCTGGGAGCGTTGAAATCGAGAGCGTAGACGTAGTAGGTAAGTGTCTTGCTGTGGCTCCAGGTGCCGAGCAATGCGCCGGCGGAGCCTGAAAACGAGACTACTCCTTGTGAGTTCACGACGGTGAAAGTCGCTCCGGTCTGCGAAGAGGTGCACATCAGGTATGCACGAAAAGGAGCTTTCCCGGTTTCGTAGCCAACTTGGCTCACGCGCACGTAGGCGGACTGCGACTGCATGGGGCTCGCGAAAGCAAGGAGAAGGAGAAGGAGCGGGAGGAAGAGGCCAACAATTCGGACGCGTGAGATGAAACGCAGGGGAGGCAACATGACGGACTCCTTTTAGGCGGGAGGCGACTTTATTAAATGCGTTTAATACAGGGATAAATATTCGTGCTTTTCGTTGGTGGTGTCAAGGGAAAGTGCAAGGTGCACACACGAGTATCTGCGCTCCGGAACGAGCATTGAACATCTAGTTAGGAGGACGAGCCCATCCGATCCGGGTGCCTGCGATTCTAAGCGACGACAATCTTTCTTCGGATGACGGGCAACTCCGGAAGTTATGCTCAGGATTGATTTTCAACGACGCTAGCCACAAGTCGGCCTCTAGGAAGTTTCACCACGTAGGTAATGATAAACGCCAATAGGAAAAGGGATCGAGTGTTGTGCAGAACCCTGGCGCTATGCCGACTTCCCGTTCGCTATCCGAAGCATAGATGTCCGTATCATCAGATTTCGCCACTTTGTGTTTGAGTTTCGAAGGGAACCCGATTACCAGCGTCTCTCGGTTATGAGGACTTCGTCGCTTTGGGTCAGTTTTGCCCATTACTGCGAGCGGCGAAGTCGCGCTGGCAGCCCATACCGGCTTGTCGAACAGACTGGAACTCTGGGTGGTTACGAACACTGCCAAAGAATGGCTCGGAATCGAGCGCGGGGTAAGAGCAATATCCACCGTCGATGGCGCGTCGCAGCATCTCCAAAGCGGCACGTTTTTGGCCGCAGTAAGCAAGATGCATCGCTGAGAAGTAGTTCGTTTCCGAATCGGAGGATGGCTTCACCCGGTTCGCTAATTCAGCAATCCGATCGGACGATTCGCGTCGCAGACAGCCTACCAATAGATTGAAGCTCTCCCATCCCGCGATATGCGGTTCTTCAACCTGAAGGGCATCGGAAAGCCGTCCCTGTCTTGTCAGCAGGTGGATGGACAGCGCATTGGTCCAATCGGTTCTTTGTTCGATATGGAGGTAGTCTTCCGCTCGTCGATAGTTGCCGAGCTCGATGAACACTACGGCACAGGAGCGCAGACCGAAGGGGTCGATGGCGAAACCTGCGTCGCATTCCCTGGCTGACTCCTGCAAAAGGCCCGCATATCGAAAAACGTAACTGAGCGAAAAATGAGCAGCCGACTTATCCGGTCTTCGGCGGACGAGATCGCTCGCCATTGGCAGCGCAACGGAACCATAACCGCTCTCCACCTCGTGAACGATCAACGACGTTGATGCTCCGACGTTGCCCGGATCGAGTTCCAAAACGCGATGAAGATCGTTGAGCCAACTCTGCTCTGCGGTCTTACCCCCATCCGCATAGCGAAGCTCGTAGTATTCTCGTTGCGCCAATTCTTGCCATGCCGGTACAAAATCCGGGGCTTCTTCGACCGACTTTTGCAGTAATGCGAGCCCCTGCTTGTTAGCGGCAGCCGGACCGGAAGGGAAAGCGAAACTATGCAGATAAGATTCGTATGCTTCCTCAATCAGATGGTGCGCTTCTCCTGCGGTCGTCATCCCTGTTGCACCAAGCGCTGGGGCTAGTTCGGTCCGCGTCAGCCCTGCCAATTGACCCTGAATGGTACGAAGGTCGTTTACCGGGACTGAAGTCTTGCGCTGCAGGAGCACGCGGCTGGAATCGACATCAAAAACTTCCAGCGTGATATCAACGCTGTCTCCCGTATGAAGGTAGCTGCCCGTCACGACCTTCGACACCTGCAGATCGTGCCCGATGGAGCGAAGATCGCGATCATTGGAAGCGTATTTGTTTGTCAAGGAAAAAGGCCTGATCGGAAGCGAACGCGCGAAGTCGAGCTGGGTTTCTATTTCTTCGGGCAATGCAAAGCTTAGAAAACCAAGCCTGCTGTCCTGGCTGTCGTTCCGGAACGGTAGTATTGCAACCGCTCCCGCTGTCGCAACGGGTGCCTTCGGAGAGAGGGAGGAGTTAATTCGCCGAACTGTGAATCCGACAACCAGAATTGCAAGTGCAAGCGCGGCAGCGGCGGTAATCATCCAGGGCCTGCTGTCACGAAGTCGTTCCCGTCTATGTGCGGCCAGGCTCTCGCGCAACCGAACTTCCTCAAGCCTGGCTCGTTCCGCTCTTCGCTCATCAAGTCGCTTGAGTCGCTCTGCGAGCTCTTTCGCATCCTTCATTCGGAGCAGGGGGTCGCCGCACGCTGCCTCGCTTATGTCCTCTCGAAGAAGTGGATCGTCAATCTGCGCTTCCCAACCGGGAGACAGGGGCCTCCGCAATTCGCTGGCCACAATCTGATACAAAATGACGCCAAGCGCGTATACGTCGGAGACGGCGGTGGGCGCCTGCCCCGAGAGCACCTCCGGAGCAAGGTAGGGGACGGTTCCGGTCATGGAAGAGACTGTTTCCGTCGTGCGCGTGAACCCGAGATTGGTGATTCCCATCCGGGACAATTGTCCCGGTTCAAGAAGAAGCGCACTGCCGAAATCGCAAACCTTCACGGTCCAATCGCCGTTCTGTCCGCGTGAGATCAGGATGTTGGATGGTTTCAAGTCGGCGTGAATCACGCCGACTGCATGCGCATCGGCCACAGCGCGTGAGATCTCAGCTGCAAGGCGAACACGAGATTCACGCGTTGCTCGTGCAAGTCCCTCTCGCGATGACGCCCATTCGGTAAGGTTTTGGCCCCCGTATTCACTTTCGAGGTAGTACGGCGGCGTCTCGAAGTTCCATTCAAAGACCCGAACAAACTGCTCACGTTCGCCCAGGCTTTGGCGGAGAAACCGGAAAATGGTAGCTTCGCGCTTCAGACTTTTCAGTCGCGCGTCGGTACTCGCAAACTTGAAGACTCTCAGTTCTTGAGTCTTAGGGTTACGGCACAACCAAACCGTGCCGTTGTCTTTGGCATCCAGTGCACGCACCAGGCGCCAATGCACGCGCCCGGGTACGCACGCTCCCTCGTCGAGCTTCAGAGGCATCTTGGCAGTCGAAGGCGCAATCGGCACACTTCGAACTTTGACCCCCATGCGGTAACCCACACGCTGGACGGTCTTCACAATTGTGGAGTCTTCGTCACCGATCGCCTTGCGAAGTTTATAGATCGCGGTGGACAGCGAACCCTCAACGACTGTCAGCCCAGGCCATACAGATTCGAGCAGTTCTTCCTTGCTCGTCACCTCCTCGGCCCGATGTAAGAGGATCCGCAGGACCTCCAGAGGCTTCAACTCCAGTTCGACAGGTGCCCGGTGAACGCGAAGTTCGAGTTTCGTCTCATCGAATTCGCACTCTGCGAACAGCCAGAGACGGTCGGATGTACCTGCGAATCCCGAAAGCAGGTCGCTGATGGACATTGGCTTACATCCTTGAGAATTCCTTGATGACTTCGTCAGGACGCCATATCAAGCCGGGACTAGATTCTAGGGGGAAAGAGCGAATGCATCAAGCATAACAAGAGTTCCCTCGGAGGTCGCTATGCAGAATCCTGCGTCTTATTCCCGGAAGGTCGTTCCTCTGTTGTCGCTGGGTTGCGTTTTGGCATTCTCACTCTTTGTGCATGGTCAGAACGCAGAAAATGCCGCGCAATCACCCTGCCCTACGACCGCGTCAAATGGCTCGGCTGGCCAAATCTCAGCTCTTGAAGCCGAGAAACAAAACCTGAAAAATGCGGGAAAGCAACTCGGTGCTTTATTCAAAAAGAAACCGGCTTCAACCGCGGCCGCATCCGCCAATCCATGTTCAACGACGGCACCAGCACCGGCTGCAGCTCCAGGAGCAACTGCGAATTCCGCACAGCCCGCGGCAGGTACGCGGCCTATCGGATCTGTCGGAGGCGTTCCTTCTGCGTCTGCGGTCGGCGCCACGTCGCCCGCTGGGACCAAGATCGATCCCATCGTCGTTGCCCCGGTTGAACAGGGTTCTCCATTCGCCATCAGCCCCCGCGGCGTCCACGTGGCCACGCTCTCACATTTGGGCAGCCGCTTTGTTGTAGTCTACGATGGGGTGACCGGCCCGAAATTCGATCAGATGTTCAATGCAGGGGCAGGGGCTACGGGCGTCGTCTTCAGCCCGGATGGCAACCATTGGGCCTACAGCGCGGCTCAGGGAAGCGAATGGTTTGTCGTTCGCGACGGCAAAGAGGTCTTTCGCAGTTCGGACACGGGCGGCGGTACCCTTTTTGGCGCGACCAATCTCGGATTTACCTCGAATAGCCAACATCTCTTTTTCATGTACTACAGCACCGTTCAGACCTACGCCAACCGGTCCAACGCGGTAACCCACTTTGTGTTCGACGAGAAGGCCACGCCTCCGGGCGCCAATCCCGATCTCCGCAGCTATGTGTTCAGTCCGGACGGCGACCATGTTGTCTATGTTGTGACAGAAAGTGCCGACCCGTCTAATCCCAATCCAGGCGACAATCACCTGTGGGTGGACGGCAGACGGGCCACTTATGTAGCCGACTACCCGAAGTGGACCTCGGACAATCATTTGGTCACAGTGCAAACGGTTCGGGTGAATGATCCCAGGATCGGCAGCGTTGCCAACCTTCTTTTCGACGGCAAGCCGGTGCTGCGCGCCGATGCCCTGAAAGCCTACGTTCCCCCCAAGGGAGATATGTGGGCGGCCGTCGTGCAGCTTCCGCACGTCAACCCCAGTAAGTCATTTCTAGTAGTTGGCGGCCACCAGGTGCCTGGAACTGAAATCACCGGCGGCAGCATCGGCGACGTGGTCTTCAGCCCAGACGGCAAGCATTACGCTGTGGTGTGCAGCAACAGTAACGGCCGCTCTTACGTCTTCTCCGACGGTAAGAAAGGTTTGGAGTACCAAACGATCCGAAACCTTTCCTTTACCGCGGACTCTTCGACGCTGGTGTATAGCAGCTACGGTGCTTCGAATGGTCAGAGCTATCTGATTCTCAACTGGGAGGAGTCTCAGCAACCCATTCCTATAGATCAGGTTGTTCTCTCACCTGTCGGTCCGGATGTAATGACGGTTTCCACCAGCGTCATCTCCCGAAACGGCAAGCTCGTGAATCTCCCTGTAGCGAACCCGCGTGCATCGCAAATCTATGACCTCAGTTTTAGCCCGGATGGCTCCCACTACGCTTATGTCTTGAGCTACAACAGCGTCATATCGGTCGTCGTGGACGGGGTAATTAAAGGTCCCATTTTGCCTGCCGATATGGGAGCTACGCTTACCGATTTCATGAGAAAGCCCTATGTCTGGAGTCCTGACAGCAAGCATATTGCATACTTCTGCCGTTCCACTGATATGGCGCTGGGCAACGAAGTATTAGTCTGCTTGGATGATCACGCCGTGCGTGTCGGGCCCGGAAATTTCGGCGGTCTGATGTTCACCTCGGACAGTAATCATCTGCTATGGGCCTTTACTGACGCTCGAAGCAACCTCAAGATCTTTGCCGACGGTTACCTGGTGGCCCAAGGCTACGTTGCTACGTCGCTGGTGAAGGAAGAGTTTCAAGCCAACGACGACGGCTCCGCTTCCGTTCTGCTCCAGGATGGCCAATCATTGAAACGCCTGACTATTACGCCCTCACCGAATAGCAACTGGACGAGGCTTTTCGGCAGTACATCTCTCGCTTCTGCGTCGCGCTGACGAAACGGAATCACTGGGTGAGTTTGCTTGGCGATGAGGATTTCGAATGAAGAATAGGAATTTGTGGCTACTGGTTTCTCTTGGTGTGGCTTGTGCTTCCTGCCGCAGCAACACCGACAGCCCACCGGCTGCTTTCGCGGCATCTTCGACGGGTCGCAACGGCACATACATGATCTGCTATACGCAATCGAACGCGCATGGCATCACGGTCAGTTCCGTTTTCCATGTGCCTCCGGTTGACCAGGTCACGATGCTCGAAGAGCCGTGGGCGAAGGACTTTCGGCGCTATGTCGCCCAATCCGGTGATGCGGGTGCACTCTCTGTAAGGTGCACGCAGGTGGATCCCAAAAATCCCGATGCCGCTCTGAAGGATAAGATCGACGCCTGGCGAAAGCAGGGCGTTCACGTGGTTCAGGTCAGCTGGAAGTATGCGGGCGGCTGATCCGTTTGGGGCCGAATACCTGACTGCCGAATCCGCCCATTGAGGCCGTCCCCCAAATCTTCGAGAGGAGGAAGTCTTAACGCCTGGGAAGACTCTGCTCTCCGGTACAAGCTTTGCGGAGGCAGCCCTCGCCATTGGACTCGCACTGTGCTGTCCGTACCGGCTTTCGCACGCGCAGCAAAATCCCTTCGGTCAGCCTGGCGAGGCGCTCAAGCAAAAGGCGACGGAGAAGACCGTTAGTGCGCTGCTGAACAACGATCTTCCGCTCAGGCTCGACGCCAACTCCTTCTATCCCGGCGCCCCGCTGATGTAGCGGCTTGCAGTTCGCAGGTTCGCCGGTGCGCTCGGAGCGCCATCGAGTGGGCCGTGAGCTAGTTAAAGGAGGAATGGAGCATGAAACATCCGATTTGGGTACTCAGTCTTCCTGCCGCCTACTTGGTGTTGTGCTTGCCCGCGCGGGCTGAAGATCCCGTCATCCTGCCGGGCCTTACTTATATCTGCAACGGCGAGAATCTGCACATCGACAGCTGTAACATGCGCGATCTCTCGGACAACTCAAGCTGCCTGGTGGCGCACCCTGATCACGTGAAGCCGAATGGCTTACCGACGTATACGAACGAAACACGTGGCACCCTGAAGAAACTGCTGCCCACCTGCCAGCAGCCGACGGCGCAGCAGATTGCGGCGGTGAAAAGCTTCCAGCAGCGGCAGCAGGCCGCCCAGGATGCCGCCTTCAAAAAGGCGGAGGCCGGTCCGCCGATGCCGACTCGTGCACAAGTGATGGAGTCCCTGCAGCCCAAAGATCCTGCCGAGCGCCAGATAAATCGCTGCATCGCGGCTGGCCGGCTGCCCGCAAGCTGTACCGGCAAGGCCCTGCTAGGCGGCTTCAGCAAGATGATTACGGGGATCCTGCCTTCGGTACAAGACTCGAGCAAGCCGCCCGCGGGCCCGATGCTGGCCGGCGTGTTTCAGGGCACGGGAAACTGGCGGTTCGACTTTGTGGATGGCGGCGTGTTGGTGAACTGTTCGTTTCTTGCTCCGAACGAGGAGACCTACAGCGTGAAATTCGAACCCAATCGCGCGGCGCTTATCGTCAACACCACTCCCAAGCCACTCAACCTGACCTTGCGCGCCGATGGCACCATCGTAGGGCCTCCGGGGCCGGTGACCATCGACGGCGTGATCGCGACGGGCTATCACAGCGGGATTGCGCCCGGCGCCGTGTACAAAGATGGGGCCGGTAACCTATATGACGGAAATGGCAACAAGCTGCAGGCGACGGCCGGTTACGACACGTTTTCGCCGAAACGCACCACCTGCCCGGCCATCAATCTGACGACGAAGGGCGCGAGCGTAGGTGTACAGACGATGCAGACGGACCTGCTGAAGACGATGTTCGGCGGCGCTAAAGGGCTCCCGAAGCCGCCTGGCATCCGTATGCAGGGTATCTATGCTGCGCCTACGGGCTTCAGCGTGCAGTTCTTTCCGGAGTCCGTGGTGCTGGGCTGCGGCCCCGATGCGGCGCGCGCGTATCCCTATACGGTTGTCGCCGGTCCTGTCGGTGGGATCGTCAAGATTGACGCGCCCGATCATCCGCTCGCGCTCGCGATCCGGGCGGATAACACACTCGATCCCGGCAGCGCCGCGCCCTACCAGGTGCATGGGCGCCTCGTCGTCGGCCAGAACGACAATGGCAACTACGCGTTTTTGCCGAATGAGCAGACCTGTGGGCTGGCGGTGCTTGCGCCCAGTGCGTCAATTCCCGCGAATGGCGGATCGATGGCCGTGATGCCGACTAATTGACCTCGAGAACATCCTTACGACACATCCGCGTCTTTGACCCCCATGCCGGTTTACCGACAGGTGAGATTTGAACTTCTGCGCCCTTCGTTCGCCACTCAATCAGCATCGGTTCTGCTAAATTCTCCGGATAGGTCCCCTGATGCGGGCTTACCGCCATCAGTACCCGAATACTTGGCCACTCGGAAACTGTTCACTCCTCCATGTGAAATCAGCACCTTTTTAATGCGCTTGTACGACGTCAAATAAGGCCCGGCTGTCAGCTATAGTCTTCAGGCAAGTTCTTGAGTCATTGGATGTTGCAGGCCAGCAGGCCGTGCAATAACACGGCAATGACACCACAATCACACGGCAACGCCGGAGAAAAGTTCGGCTGAATGTTGCGTCTCTTTCCCAGGCGCAAGAACAGATGCAAGCGTGAGCGTGGCAGGGCTTCCGCTTGGCCGCACGCGTAACGCTAGATTTTGTTCGAGGAAGTCCTGGAATAGTCCGATGCAAACCGTGCGCCTGCACTGAGACAGTTTCTCCGCAATGAACCACATGAAGTCGTGATTCGGCACCAAATACAGAAAATATCGAATTGCTGTTTCCTGCTCGATCCTCTCGCGTATGGTTACGTACTGTCGCGCCGCCTTCGGACTGCGTTCATACTCCAACGCGAACTTGCAGTGCTGCCCGGCGAGTCGCACTACCACGACCGCATCGTAGTATTTCCAATAGCCGTAAGGAGTCAGGTCACTTCGGGATCGAATTTCCGTCTCCGGCATCCAGTAAACCAGCGATCCGCTCCGCTTCAGCGCAAGATGGATCTCGTTCAGATCGAGACAGTGACGTAGCATCTGAAGACCCGATGAGCTGGCTTTGCCAGAAGAATCAACTAGACTTCCTCCCAATGCCGAGGCACCGGAAGACGAGACGGAATAGACGACTTCGCGACTGCCGATAAGCCCCTCGCGACGGACGAGAAGCCCATGAGTCACCAATCGTAGGACGCGGTTGTTGAAGGCTTTTCGGGACGAGGCACAGTAGTCGAGTTTCAGTGACTCGAATAATTGGTTGTGGGTGATGAATGCCGAGCGCGCAACTTCTCGTAACAGCGGTTGGTCGCGCGTAGGACTCAAGACGATAGAACCTTTCCAGTAGCGCATCCCTAAATCTCCTCACGTCCGGTCTGGAGCACCAGCCGTGCCAGCGAATCGCTTCTCCCGTATGGTTCCAGTACATAGAGGCCAAGATTTGTGCGGACCCACTGGCCTATCGACATCAGCAACATGGACTCCTGTTCTCCGCCGAATTCGCTGAACGAAAGAAGCCACGCATCGCCGGAGCGCCACTCTGGTTCACCAACCGCAAGTTGACCGACTGCTTGACAATTTGTGGCAATCAGGAAATGATCTGTGCGCTCGCCAGTATTGAGAATGCGCTTAAATAGAAGCTTGTTCGAGCCCTTCCAGACCGCCGGTTCGGCGCACTCGAATACGCGCCCGATCATTCTCGAAGGGTGGTTAGGATCGAAGCCGCCAATCGTATCGAATCGCGCATATCCACAAATCTGCGGCCTCTGTCGAACGTTGTCATGCACAAGGACCCCGGTGGTGTTGTAGTACACGGGGCTAGTTGGACAACTACGCGCATTGCCCTTTCCCAACCGGTGGCGCCACACACTGCCGAAGCCCATGACTCCGACCCGCACTTTCTATCCGCCTCTCAACCTGCGATTGCTACTTCGCTCTGAATACAATTGCTCCTGCAGATTGTTGATGTGAGTTACCAACCTGGCATCGGCGCCGCGTACATCCGATGCCGTTTTTGCCGTGCTTGCCGCGCCAGCTTTGGACGTGGCTGCGTCCAGGCGAAGCGACATGTCAGCCAAGACCTCGGATTTGCGGCGCAGTTCCTCTCA
>Ga0335072_10010529_pt1 | contig 13305 bp, 10 predicted proteins | sample Lox_Sample_21_FD_206725 | JGI IMG/M metagenome (GOLD analysis project Ga0335072, IMG submission 206725) | Soil microbial communities from Loxahatchee National Wildlife Refuge, Florida, United States - Lox_Sample_2.1 | ecosystem: Environmental > Terrestrial > Soil > Wetlands | place: USA...
GCAGATGGTGCTGTTCGATGCGCGACTTGAGGAGTTCGTAGCTGGAAACGCGCTGCGAGCCTCCGATCACCTCGCCGTAGCCTTCGGGAGCCAGCACGTCCACGCAAAGAGCGAAGCGCGAGTCGGCAGGGTCGGGCTCCATGTAGAAGGCCTTCACGTCAGCCGGGTACCGGTGCACCATGACAGGGCGGTCGTACTGCGAGCTGAGCCAGGTTTCGTCCGGCGAGCCAAAGTCGTTGCCGTAGGTGAAGGGCTGCTCCAGCTCGCCTTTCTTGTGCGCTTCGTTGAGCAGGTCAACGGCCTCGTCGTAACGGAGGCGCGGGAAGGGCGGCAGGATGGTCTGGAGCTTCGAGACGTCCCGGCCAATAACGGTGAGCTCGGCCGAACGATTCTTCAGGACTGACTGAACGATGTGCGAGAGATAGTTTTCGGCCAGCTCCATCAGGCCGTCGAGGTCCATGAAGGCGGCTTCGGGCTCGACCATCCAGAACTCGGTGAGGTGACGGCGGGTCTTGGACTTTTCGGCGCGGAAGGTGGGGCCGAAGCTGTAGACCTTGCCGAGTGCCAGGGCGGTGGACTCTACATAAAGCTGGCCGGACTGCGTGAGATAGGCGGGGTCGCCAAAGTAGTCGACCGGGAACAGCGTTGAAGTTCCTTCGCAGGCCGCGGGGGTGAGGATGGGCGGATCGGTGCGGATGTACCCATTCTGGTCAAAATATTCCGCGGCTGCGCGCATGATCTCGGCCCTGATGCGGAGGATGGCGGACTGGCGCGGTGTGCGCACCCACAGATGGCGGCGCTCCTGGAGAAAGTCGACGCCGTGCTCCTTAAGTGTGATGGGGTAGGGGTCGGACTCCGGGACGCGCTGTACGACTTGGAGATTTTCGACGTCGAGCTCGTAGCCGCCGGGAGCGCGTTTGTCGGCACGGACTTTGCCGGTGACGATAAGGCTGGATTCCTGGGTGAGGCCCTTCAGGGCTTCAAACACAGCGGCCGGCACGCTTTTGACATGGGCCACTCCCTGAACGGTGCCGCTGCCGTCACGAAAAATGGGAAAAAGAAGCTTGCCGCTCTCGCGCAGGTTGTAAAGCCAGCCGCGGAGGGTTACGGTTTGGCCTTCGTGCTGGCCTAGAGTGGCAATGGTAGCGACAGGCGGTGCGGCAGGATCGATAACAGGATCTTCGGACATGAGCTTCCCTGGCGGCTCTTTTGACGGCCGGACTTCTTAGGATAACGCGTACGGGCCAGCCGGGCCGTCGCGCCGGAACCGCATGCCGTGCCATTCTTTGAGCTCAGATCGGTTTCGTGGCGCCGGAAGACCGTTTGATATAGACAACAGGTAGTGTGGGGCGCATCCTATTACACAAACGGGTATTCGGCGGGCCCGGGAGGAGCGGATGAGCGAGCTTACGGTGGTTAAGAGCGAGGAAACTCAAAAGACCCAGGTGGACCCGGAGACCGCGGAGCGGTTCATCGCAGAGAAGCACATCGGGGAGCGGATTAAGCGGCTTCGGCTGAAGAAGTCCATGGGCTTGGTGGAATTGGGCAAGCACACGGGCATGTCGGCCAGCTACCTCTCGCAACTGGAAACGGGGCGAGTGGTGCCGACGCTGCGCAACCTGTCGCGGATCGCGATGGTGTTCTCAAAGGACCTCTCCTACTTTTTCGAGGCCGAGCCGGCGGCGGTGTTCCGGATTCACCGGCGCAATGAGCGCGTGCGAATGCCTCAGACGGGAGTGGAGCCACCGACGTATTTCTTTGAGAGCCTGGGGTATATGGTGCCGGACCGGCACATGGATCCTTACTTTGCGGAGTTTATGCCGCTGGAGGGGGAACAGGCGCCGCGGGCGCACATGCACGCGGGGTTTGAGTTCCTGTATGTGCTGGACGGCGAGTTGGCGCTTAGGCACGGAGACCGCGAAAGCGTCCTGGAGTCAGGCGACGCGGTGTACTTCGACGCGAGCACACCGCACTCCTACCAGTGTGCGAGCCGGAAGGCGACAAGGGCCATCATTGTGACGATGCATCAACCGTCAACGGGGCAACCCACCCCTCTGCGCGGAACCGGACCTGTTGCGGTAGCGCGGCCGGTGGGGACGGGGATGGTGCGGACGAACCTGGGCGAAGTGAAGCCAGGCGGAGCAATGTAGCCCGTCACTTTGGGAGTTAGCTTCCGTCTGCACGAAATAGGCGACCGCGGCTCATGCGCCCATTCGAAACCGTGGGCAGGCGCATAACGCCCATGACGGTCCGTTGAATTTCATCGAGGCTGCGCACATTGCAGCCGGTGTTGTCCGAATGGTTATGCAAGAGGTGTTGCCTGACTGCGACCTTGCCTCCAAAGCCCCTATGCGTCGGGTGTCGCAGAGATAATCGACATGATTTAATTTGCTTGATTCCGGCGGCCGCGTGGCCCAGGAGCAAACGGAAGTTCGTGATCTCCCTTCTGAAGTGCCGATCAGGGTATTGTCAAGGCTCTGTAGTCATGGCTGCCTGTCTGCAGAGCGGGGGCATTCAAGCTGCACGCAGGGTGTGGAGCGTGATCTCGGGCCGACAATTCAGGCGGAATGGAAGACCAACGGTGCCGAGGCCGCGGTTGACGTAGAGTTGCATCGATCCGAGACTGAATTGCCCTTCGGGGAAGAGTTTACCGCCTCGCGGAAGGAAAATCGGGCCGATGAGAGGAAAACGAACCTGGCCACCATGGGTGTGGCCGCTGAGCATGAGGCTGACAGCGTGCCCAGCGGGGAGAGTGAGAAGGAAGCGGGCGTAGTCAGGCGCGTGGCAGAGCAGGATGACGGGTTCATTGGGCTTGTTACGAATTGACGCTGGGATGGCGAGATTCGGTTTGGGATGGCCACAAACTGGGTCGTCGAGGCCCGCGAGCCAGACCCGCGCCCCCGAGCGCTCAAGAGGCAGATAGCTGTTGCGCAGAACGCGGATTCCGTTGTCGGTAAGGGCTTCCGTGACCTCCGGAGCGCCGACCTGCACGTCATGGTTGCCGAGGACAGCGTAGATCTGGCGGCACTTGAGGCCAAGCAGGATGTTGGCACATTGCCAGGCGGCACCGCGAGCGAACTTGAGCGAGCCTAGTTCGTGGCTTACGTAGTCGCCGGTGAGGAATACAAGATCGGGGTCAAGGCCATTCATGCGGACGACGGCGGCGCGGAGGAAGAAGGGCTCGGTGAACTCGTCGAGGTGGATATCGCTGAGGTGGGCGACTTTCAGGCCGTCGAAGGCGGCGGGAAGCGCGGGGATACGGGCATCGCGGCGGACGACTTGGAGCTCATGGCGGGCGATTTCACCGGCGTAGAAGGCGAAGCCGGCGGCGCCAAGGATGCCAGCTTGAAGAAAACGGCGTCTGGATATGGTGGGTCTGGGGAAGAAGCGAAAAGAACCCATGTTTGGATGGTAAATCTTTTCAGGTCAATGGAGAAATCGGCACGGGTTGCCTCAGGGGGCAATTTTCGTTTGACGGGACGAGGGGGACGCGGGGCCGGACTGCCGCGCATTCAGGCACGGACGGCTGCGAAGTAGTCGGCCACCTGCTGCCAGTTGTCGACGCGGGTGAAGCCGGTGGCGCCGCGGTTATGAGGCGCGGTGAAAAGGAGCCCCTCCCCTTCGAATCGAAGGAGGTTGCGAGGGATGTCGTCGATGAGGTAGTCGGCGCGGAGAATGCACTTATTCCCGCAGAAGACGTAGTTGGTGGGCGGAATGAAGGCGAAGTGGCGCTGCAGCCAGCGGTACTTGGGGCCGAGGGAGTTAGGGACGGTCATGGCCTGGGTGGCGACGAAGATCTCGAAGCGCTGGGAGAGATCTCGAATGACCTCGGGAGCGCCCGGCATGAGTGGCAGATCCTCAAAGAAGTCCTCAGCGTGGAGAAACGCCCGAACCTGCTCCTGGCGGTCCACTGGTGCGATCTCCCAGAGGCCTCTGCCGGCCAGGTCTTCGACGGTGACAGCCTCGTCGAAGGCTTCGTTGTAGCGGCGCAGGTGTTCGGCCAGGGTGTCGGCCATTACTTCATCCATGTCGATGCAGATGCGCTGCACTTGGTGTTCTCCCGTTAATGGCGGCCGGTGGGCCGGCCCAAGCCGTCTCTTTAAGCGTAGCAGGGTGAAAACGACACGCTGTGTCCACCAGCCCAAAGAGCCTTCACCAACAGATTCCGTCGCGACCATCCGCTGTTCACTTCATTTTCCAAAGAAGTACGATTTTTTCCAATTCGAGCTCGTGAATCTCTGCCGATGGACCGGTCGGGAAGAGAATGCCCTCAGCCAGCGAGAGGTGTTGCCGTTAAGTCGTTTCTTATGATCTATTTGCAATCCATGGACATGTGCGGGCCAAGGGCGAAGGCTCACAGTTCCACAGTTTCACGCGAAATTAGGGGGTATAGGGGGGTGCGCCAGGATGCCTCATCTTTTTGCTTTTTGTTTGCCAGAACGCTCCTGGTTCATGGGCTGCCTCCTGGGGATATTGTGCGCCGAGGCGGGCGAATTCCATGCAACGGCGGGAGCTCGTCTGGTTCAAAGCCCGAAGGGCCAGAGCCGCTGCACTGTGCCGCAGAGGATGGCGCGGCGCTCTTCGGGGGTAAGGAAGGTGAGGTGGTCGCGGTAGAGCGCGACGATTTTGGCGTAGGGTATCTGGGCAAGAGAGACGGGCCAGTTGGTGGCCCACATGAGGCGGCTGGGGCCAAAGGCGGCGATGAGGCGCCTGAGCTGGTCCTGGGCGTCGGGGTAGGGATAGGACTGCCGGGAGACAACCCAAAGGTCCGAGATCTTGATGAAGACGCTGGGGTAGCGGGCGAGGTCGAGGAGGAGTTTGAGCAGATCGGGGCGGTCTATGGGGCAGTCGGCCATGTGGTCGATGACGACGTTGAGATCGGGGTTGGCCTCGATGAGGGGCACGAGGTCGGGCAGGCGGGGCGGGGTGGTAAGGACGGTCATGGGCACGCGGAGCCCGGCGCAGCGCCGCCAGAGCGGAGGCATGAGAGGGCCGCGGATCCAATCGCCTTCGGGGCCGGCAGCGGGGCTGAGGCGGACGCCGCGGAAGCCCTGTTCGGTGAGTTGAGCGAGATGGTCGGGCGCGGCGGGATCTTCGGGATTAACGCGGCAGACGCCGTGAAAGAGCCCGGGGTAACGCCTGAGGACATCGAGAAGGAAGCTGTTATCCCAGCGGTAATGGATGACCTGGATGAGGACGGTACGGGCGACGGCGTTCGAGCGCATCAGCGAGATGAGGAGCTCAGGCGGTGCGTCCTGGGAGGGCGGGTGCGCGCCGGGAGCAAAGGGAAAACGCGGGTTGTGCTCAAAGACGTGGACGTGGGAGTCGATCATGGGGCCCTCCGAGCTCTCGCTCTGCAGAGCAGGGAGGGCGGGGAGAGGGTGGGAAAGCGCGGCAAGGGCGGCAGAGGATTGGGCGAGAAAACGGCGGCGAGTCGATGGGGTTCCCATGCGGCGGTAAACAGAATACCGCTCAGCGAGGGCGGCCGGATATTCAGGACGAGGCGCGTGTGCGCCAGGACAAGGCGCGCTTGAGGTAAGTCAGCTTTGCGCTGGATTCCTCATCCGATTTCAGGTGCTCCATGCCGGCAGCGACGAGGGCGATGAAGATGCCGATGAGGAAGCCGGCGAATGTGGAGACGATGACGATGAGGGCGCGATGGGGAAAGGATCGCTTGTCGGGGACGATGGCAGGATCGACAACCTGGATAAGGGCGCCCTCTTTGGCCTGGTCGAGTTCGGCGAGCTCGTATTGCTGGGCCAGGATGTCAAAGATGGTCTGGTAGTACTTCACATCGCGGAGGCGGCGTACGTAGTCGAGGCTGGCACCGGGAACCTGGCCTTTGGGGACGATGATGCCGTTGCCGATGTTCTGGTTCCCACCGAGTTTGGCCAGTTGGGCACGCAGGCTGTCCAGCTCCTGCTCGGCCTGAATCAGTTGCGAGTTCTGGCCGGTGGCGTAGGTCTGCATGGCCTGGATCTGGACTTCCTTGGCCGCAATCTGTGCGTTGAGCGAGGCGGCGGACTCGATAAGAGCGCGGGCCTGGCTGTCGACGGAGATAAGCCCGGTCTTCTGTTCGGTTTGCTCGAGGGCCACTTCGGCTTTGGCCAGATTGTCCTTGGCCTTCGCAAGTTGATCCTTGAAGAACAAGGCGCGCTGGCCCGCTTCAGTGATGGCGAGATGCTGGGAGAGATCGCGATACGCATCGACGTAGCCGTTGGCGAGCTCCTTGGCGCGTTCCGGGTTGCGATCTTCAACGGAGATGCGGATGAGGCCGTCCTTGCCGTTACCGTCGACGGTGGCGTGGTGCTCAAAGTCCTTGCGGGCGTCGGAGAGGAGCTTGGCGTGGTACTCCTGCATCAGGCCGTAGCGGTTGACCATGGCGTCTTCGACGGTTTCGCTCTTGAACATGGCCACATACATATCGTTTGGGTTCTTGAGGCCAAGGCCGCCGCCGGCCAGGCTGGCGAGGCCGCCGAGGGAGCCGAGCTGCGAAGCCAGCATGGTGCTCATGGATGAATTTTGCTGCGGAGGCAGCAGGGTGACCTTGGCAGTGTAGCGCTTGGGCAGCAGGAGCGAGACGGCGATGGAGAGAACGGCAAAGACGAGGGTGGTGAGGAGGACGGTGCGCTTGCGCTCGGCCAGCACGATGAGGAGGTCGAGTAGAGAGATTTCGTCTTCTGCCGTGGCGCCAGTGGCCTGGCGCGGCATGGCAGAGATGCCGGATTGCTCTCGGATTTCGGAAGGATGCGGGTCGGTGGCCATGAAGCCTTAAGAGCATTCTACTAGGAAGGCGTGCCGGGGGCGGGATGAAGTGAGTTCTCAGGGGGTTACGAGGCCCAAGGCGGGTATGGGATGCGGGATCGGCAAGGAAGCGGCTGGCGGGGGGAGGCCAGCGACGGAGAGCTATGATGTGTGAGTGGTTGATCGTCTTTTTACACAACGAAGACGCCTGTCCGGCATCCAACCCAACAAAAGGAGCGAAACGATGGCGACGACTTCCCCTGAGACCGTGGAGTTGCAGACTGCCGCGCCGCTGAAGCAGCGGAAGGCATGGAAAGCACTGGAAGCACACTTTGCACAGGTGAAAGATACGCCCCTGCGGACGCTTTTTGCCGGGGACGCTGGGCGCGGCGAACGGCTGACGGCCGAGGGCGCGGGGCTGTTTCTGGACTACTCGAAGAACCGCGTAACGGACGAGACGCTGAAGCTGTTGGTTGAGCTGGCGGAGGAGTCGGGCCTGCGGGCGCGGATCGACGCGATGTTTCGCGGCGAGAAGATCAACATTACGGAGAAGCGTGCGGTGCTGCACGTGGCGCTCAGGGCGCCGAAGGGCGCCTCGATTCTCGTCGATGGCGAGAACGTGGTGCCGGAGGTGCATGCTGTCCTGGAGAAGATGGCGGGCTTCTCGAACCGTGTGCGCAGCGGAGATTGGAAGGGGCACACGGGCAAGCGCATCCGGAACGTGATCAATATCGGGATCGGCGGGTCGGACCTGGGGCCGGTGATGGCGTACGAGGCGCTGCGGCACTACAGCGAGCGCTCGATGACCTTCCGGTTTGTGTCGAACGTGGACGGGACGGACTTTGCGGAGGCGGTCGAGGGGCTGGACCCGGCGGAGACGCTGTTCATCGTTTCCTCGAAGACCTTTACTACGCTCGAGACCATGACGAACGCTCATACGGCGCGGGCGTGGTCGCTGGCCGGGCTGGGCGGCGACGAATCGGCGGTGGCGAAGCACTTTGTGGCGGTTTCGACAAACGCGGGCGAGGTGAAGAAGTTCGGCATCGACACGGCCAACATGTTCGGCTTCTGGGACTGGGTAGGCGGGCGCTACTCGATGGATTCGGCGATCGGGCTTTCGACGATGCTCGCGGTCGGCCCGGAGAACTTCGGCGCCATGCTGGACGGCTTCCACGAGATGGACGAGCACTTCCGCACCGCGCCGCTGGAGCGGAACCTGCCGGTACTGCTGGGGCTGCTGGGCCTCTGGTACAACGACTTCTTTGGCGCGCAGACCGTAGCTGTGCTGCCCTACGACCAGTATCTGAAGCGCTTTCCGGCTTACCTGCAGCAGCTGACAATGGAGAGCAACGGCAAATACGTCACGCTGGACGGCGCGAAGGTCGAGTACGCGACCGGGCCGATTTATTGGGGCGAGCCGGGGACCAACGGCCAGCACTCGTTCTACCAGCTGATCCACCAGGGAACGCGGCTGATTCCCTGCGACTTTATCGCGTTCAACCACACGTTGAATCCCCTGGGCCGGCATCACGACATGCTGATGGCGAATGTGTTTGCACAGACCGAGGCACTGGCCTTCGGCAAGACGCCGGAGCAGGTGAAGGCTGAAGGGACGCCTGATTGGCTGGTGCCGCACCGGGTCTTCGAGGGCAACCGGCCGTCGAATACGATTGTGGCCGACGAACTGACGCCCGGGGTGCTGGGCAAGCTGGTGGCGCTTTACGAGCACAGCGTGTTTACGCAGGGGACGATCTGGAGCATCAATTCCTTCGACCAGTGGGGCGTGGAGCTGGGCAAGCAGCTTGCGCAGCGGATCATTCCGGAGCTCGAGAGCGAGACGGCGCCGGCGTTGAATCACGACAGCTCCACCAATCACCTGATCCGCAGATACAGGGCGGCCAAGGGGCAAGCATGACTGCGCCCATGAGACCCCGTGGGTACGATCGGCCGCTGCACATTCTTCCGTTTGACCATCGCGGGTCGTTTGAGACGGGGATGTTCGGCTGGCATGGCACGCTGAACGAGGAGCAGACGGCGCGGATCGCCGCGGCCAAGCGGGTGATCTACGACGGGTTCAAGGCGGCGATCGCGGGTGGGGTGGACCGCGGCAATGCGGGAATTCTCGTCGATGAGCAGTTCGGGGCGGCGATTCTGCGCGATGCGGCGGCCGAGGGCTACCACTTTGCGTGCCCGGCGGAAAAGAGCGGCCAGGAGGAGTTCGACTTCGAGTACGGCGAGGACTTTGCAGCGCACATCGAGGCGTTCCGGCCGACGTTCTCGAAGGTGCTGGTACGTTACAACCCCGGTGGCGACGGGGCGATGAACCGCGATCAGGCGGCGCGGCTGAAGCGGCTCTCGGATTATCTCGAGCAGGCGCAGCACAGCCTGTTCATGTTCGAGCTGCTGGTGCCGCCGGAGAAGGCGCAGCTTGAAAAGCTGGGCGGCGACAAGAAGCGATACGACCTGGAGATGCGGCCGGGACTGATGATCGGCGCGATCGAAGAGCTGCAGGACGCGGGCGTGGAGCCGGACATCTGGAAGATCGAGGGGCTGGACCGGCGTGAGGACTGCGAGCGGATTGTGACGGCGGCACGGCGCGATGGGCGCGACAGAGTGGGCTGCATCATCCTGGGGCGCGGCGAGAACGAAGCGAAGGTGCGCGAGTGGCTGACCACAGCGGCCGGCGTGCCGGGGTTCATCGGTTTTGCAGTGGGGCGCACAGACTTTTGGGAGCCGCTGGTGGGCTGGCGCGACGGCAAGGAGACGCGCGAGGAGGCCGTGGCCGCAATCGCTGCGCACTTCAAGGGGTTTGTCGAGGTCTTCGAGGGCGCGCGGGCGACCGCATAGCCTGCGGCTGACCGGCGCCCGGCTATGCCCCGCAGGCTATGCGTTGATGGCCATTCCTTCGACAGCGCCGTAGGCGTCCAGCATTGCTTCCGCAAGTGTCGGGTGCGCGTGGACCATGAACATGAGGTCTTCGACCGTGCCTTCCAGTTCCATGACGGCGACGGCCTCGGCGATGATCTCGGTGGCCTGCGGGCCGATGATGTGCACGCCTAGAATCTCACCGTATTTTGTGTCGGCAACAATCTTCACGAAGCCGTCGTGGCTGGCGACGATGGTAGCTTTCGAGTTGCCGGCGAAGGGGAACTTCCCGATCTTGACCTCGTAGCCTTTTTCTCGGGCCTGGGCTTCAGTAAGACCGACGGAGCCGATCTGTGGCTCGGTGTAAGTGCAGGCGGGAATGCGTTCACGGCGAACGGGACGGCAGTGACGGCCGGCGATGCGGGCCACGGCAACCATGCCGCTCATGGAACCGGAGTGGGCGAGTTGGGGCAGGCCGGCGACGATGTCGCCAATCGCGTAGATGCCTGGTTCCGCGGTCTCCTGCCATTCGTTCACTTTGACGAAGCCGCGATCGAGCTCGACCCTGGTCGTCTCGATGCCGATGCTGGCGGTTTGTGGCGCGCGGCCGACGGCGACGAGGACCTTTTCGGCTTCAACGGTCTGCGATTTTCCGTTGGAGCCGGTGTAGGTGACCCGGATACCCGTCGCGGTCGTCTCGACCTTCTCGACCTTGGCGCCGGTTTCGCTGGCGATGCCGCGCTTGCGGAAGACGCGGGCGAGTTCTTTGGAGATCTCCTCGTCCTCGACGGGCACGAGGCGCGGCAGAAATTCAAGGAGGGTGACTTCGGTGCCGAAGCTGCGGAAGATGGATGCGAACTCGACACCCACGGCGCCCGCGCCGATGATGACGAGGGATTTGGGCGGCTGGGGGAGCGAGAGGATTTCGATGTTGGTGAGGATGGTGTCGTCAGCCTTGAGGCCGGGGAGCATCTTGGCCTCCGAGCCCGTTGCGAGAATCACGTTTTTGGCCTGGAGAGGCGTGGGCAGTGCGGAATCGCCGCCGGTGGGTGCGACGTCGAGGGCGTGTACGCCGTCTTTGGTCGGGCCGGTGAGACGCGCATAGCCGGGGATGACGGCGATTTTATGCTTCTTCATCAGGAATTCAAGTCCCTTGACGTGCCTGGTGATCACGGCGGTCTTGCGGGCGAGGACGGCGGACCAGTCCAGCGTGGGCGCGCCTTGACCCAGGCCAATGCCGTACTCGGAGGCATCCTTGAGGCGATCCCAGAGCTCGGCGTTGAAGAGGAGGGTCTTGGTAGGGATGCATCCGACGTGGAGGCACGTACCCCCCAGCTTGGGAGAGGCATCGATGAGGGCCACTTTGAGGCCGTATTCGGCGCCGCGGATGGCAGCGGTGTAGCCGGCAGGGCCGCCGCCGACGATGGCTACGTCGAAGATCGCGTCTGCCAAGATGCACTCCATTCCGGGATGCACGGCTTCTCTCAGCCGGATGCCCATGGGCTAGTTTAAATGCACGCGACGCCCCCTGGTTGCCGGCGGGCGCAGCCGAACCAAACCGACCCCGGGCTCCCGCCGGAAGATCACAGCGCAGCGTCGCCGATCGAGCATACAATGGCGGCAAACAAGGAGGCTTGCGATGAAGCGTACGCTCCTGTTCCTTGCCGGCGCAGTGGCGGCCTGCTTGCCGGCCGTGCCCGCTCAGCAGCCGGCGAACGATGCTAATCCTCTCTACCGTCCCATCTCTACGCGTATCGGCACCATCTTCGTTCCCCCCATTCCAGGGGCGCCCTTTTCCGCCACCGCGGTGATTGAGAATAAACAGACCATGCCCGATGGTTCGATTGCGCTGTCGCGCAACATCAATCTCATTGGCCGCGACTCTCTGGGGCGTACGCGTGGAGAGATGCGGAGAAGGGTGCCCGCCGATTCGAACGATACACCCTTGCTTGTCGAAGTTCACCTCTTCGACCCGCAAACCGGCGTGCAGACGGTCTACAACACGCAGACGCATGTCGCCACGCGGCAGCTCAGGCGTCCGCGGGCACAGGCCGAAGGCATTGTGACTCCTGCCGATCCGACACTGAAGGTGGAGGACCTGGGAACGAGCGTACTCGCCGGCATTGAGGTGCAAGGCACGCGCCGCACGGTTAGGATCGCGGCCAACGCAAGCGGAACCGGCGCCCCCGTCGCCGTGACCGATGAGTACTGGTATTCGCAGGAACTGCATGTGAACCTTCTGCTGGTTCACAACGACCCACGCACCGGCGAGCAGAGCGTCGCACTCACCGATATCCGGCGCGAAAACCCGGATGCATCGTTTTTTGGGGTTCCCGAGGGCTACAAGATCGTCGATGTGACTCTGCCGGCGCCGGCTCGGGAGTCTGGTCGCGAGGGAGGGCCAAACTCTAGCCGCTATTGACCGCAGAGAGAGCCACCTGGACCATCTGCGCGGCAGCCCGGACAGCTCCCGGAGCGTCGCCGAACTCCTCCAGCCACACGACCTCCGGCTCGCGCCGGAACCACGTCATCTGGCGTTTAGCGTAGTTGCGATGGCCCTGCTGTGCGGCGGCGAGCGCGGCCTCTTCGGTGAGGGAGCCGTTCGCCATGCCAACTGCCTGCCGGTAACCGAGCGAGTCGAGAGCCTTGATGGGGCCATAGCGCGCCAGCAGAGAGCGGGTTTCTTCGACGAGTCCGGCCGCGAACATCTGCGCGCAGCGCCGGTTCAACCGCGCGTAGAGCGCCTGGCGGGGCGGGTTGAGGCCGATGCGGAGGAGGCGGAAGCCCGTGAGCGGATCGCGCGCCAGCACCTGCGACATCGGCTTGCGCGCGGCCAGGCAGACCTCGATAGCGCGAATCAGCTTGGGCGTGTCGTTTGCGTGGATGCGCGCAGCCGTTGCGGTGTCGAGACGGGCGAGCAGACGGTGCAGCCACGGGCTTCCGCGCTTCTGCGCCTTCTGCTGCAACCTCGTGCGCAGGGCCTCCTGGCGGCGCGGGCCGGCAAACAGGCCTTCGGTGAGCGCGCGCAGGTAGAGGCCGGTGCCTCCGGTGACGATGGGAAGATGGCCGCGAGCGGCAATCGCATGGAGGGCGTCGCGAGCGGCGCGGCTGTAGTCGCCCGCCGTGAAATGCCGGTCCGGATCGGCGACGTCGATGAGGTGGTGCGGGATGCGGGCGCGTTCGTTCTGGGTGGGCTTGGCCGTGCCGAGGTCCATGCCGCGGTAGACGGCGACCGAATCGCAGCTGACGATCTCGCCCGCGAAACGCTCGGCGAGCGCCAGGGAGAGGGCGGTCTTTCCGCTGCCTGTCGGGCCCAGCAGCACCACCGTCAGCGGGGCAAATATCTGGACGCGCGCCCCGGCGTCCGCTGCGAAGCCGCCGTTCGCCGTCGGCGAAGGTCTCATGGCCGCCACCAGCCGGGCGGAAACAGCCATCCGGGTTTGGCGTGAAACAGCCACCAGGCACAGATGGCCGCGGCCACCAGCACCAGGCCGATCGCCTGGTTGCGCCGGTAGATGCGCCGCTGCCGCTGGCGCTGCTCTTTTTCGGCAACCTGCTGGTAGTGCGGCTTGATGCGGGTCTCGACCATCGGGCGCCTGGACAGCGACGCCTGCTTATGTCGCTCGGCCCCGCCAGGGAACAGTATAGGAGACCACTGCCTGCACCATGCCCAACTTGAATGCAGGTTTGACTTGA
>Ga0335072_10010530_pt1 | contig 13305 bp, 11 predicted proteins | sample Lox_Sample_21_FD_206725 | JGI IMG/M metagenome (GOLD analysis project Ga0335072, IMG submission 206725) | Soil microbial communities from Loxahatchee National Wildlife Refuge, Florida, United States - Lox_Sample_2.1 | ecosystem: Environmental > Terrestrial > Soil > Wetlands | place: USA...
TCCCAAACACCGGCTTGTTTCCATGTCCTTTGTGAACAGGAGTTTGAAATAATTGATGGCAGACGCTGGCACGGGGGGTATCATCAGGATTGTCGGAAGGGGGAAAGGAGAGTGTGAGGTATTCAAGAGACTGGCAATTGTCCCGGATGGTTGTACATAGATGAACGTTAGGCGTGTCCAGATCGTCAGCAAAATGGTATGAAAAGTCGAGATGCAGCGAGGTCAAAGTGGGTCCGAGACGTCCAATAATGAGATGAGCATCTAGAATTAGTGTGAAATAAGCGAAAGAAGAAAATAAATACCAGCCATCGATAACCGTCGAGGGACCTTGCGTATCATGGTGAGGTCGCTGAAAGGGATCTGCATTGCGAGGTTGTAGAGAATGATGTCGCTTCCCATAGGTAACCATTTCTCGAGCATGACCTTCTTCAGTCGAGAACCATACCAGTCAGAAGCCGATAAAGGCGACGATCCAATCAGGCAGTCCAGAGTTCCAAGCCCTTCCGATTCGCTCACTATAAGGTACTCTAGATTCACGAAGGCAGACAGACATGATTGCGCTTGCTTGAGACTCCGAACAGGTTCATAGCAATAGGTATTGTTGACATCGTCGTATAAACTTAGACAACGGATCGAGGCGAAGCAGGGTGGACATGCCTCTCTCCCACTCAGCACATTGGAAGAGAAAAGCTGAGAATGTATGCCAGGAAGGTGTATATGTAAAGACACCAGGCCAGGCATAACTTGTAGTAGCCTTCCCAGCGTTCCAGCGTCAACCCATTTCTTCGCAGACTCAGTCGTGTTCCAAGTGAAATTAGGAGCGTTGTCTCTGTGATAGCGGCCCAACTTATCGCCTAGAAATAGATGCCGAACCAATGCACCATGACCGCTTCCTTCATCCACCGCACTTATGACTGCATCGGCCTGTGCTTGCGAGGCAATATGAAGGTATTTATATGATAGTCTCTTGACAACAGACTCCACAAATCGAGCAGTTCGTTTGAGCGCTGCAAGTTGACGGTTCCGTTGGTGTATTCTATCAATGCAATCGGATGCGCTATTAAGAGTGGAAACAGTTTCTGGAGAGAAGTCGTCCCAAACGACGAGACTGAATATCAACTCATCAATCTCCAGGGGAAGAGAGGACAGGGGCATCTCTTCTCTCAACTCAGACGGGCAAAAAAGGACGGCGGGGTCTGGTGGGAGAACGTTTATCTCTGGCGGTGAACTATTCGGGTCTTTTTGCTTGGCAGTCGGGCACGGCCTGTGGGAGGTTGCCTAGAGCAGAGCACATATATAATCAAAGACCAGGGAACTGAAAGGGGGCTCGGACTCCATAAAGTTTCGGCGAACAATCAGGTCCGTCGATTTAGCCTTTTCAATTCTTTGTTTACATAATAAAGTGTCTACTCCCTACTTGTTGCCCGTATGCACTTTTAATTTGCTGCTGTCACGGCGTCTGGTATCTCGATGCTCGACGATCATTTTTGGATGCACGCATATGAATTCTGGTACACTTTCGGTAGTCATAAGGTTCCAGGTCCCGATTCCTGCAACCACACATGCGTCTTGTGCATGGCTGCCGAACAAACGAGTCATCCAATCAAAGCGGAAATCACATTATCCTCCAAGAGCCACTACCTAAGAGCCTAGCCTCAATCTAAGGCACGAAAATCAGTCTCCTTTCTGTCTGCTAGACTGTTAATCTCTCTCTCGGTATAACAAATCGCCAAGCCGCAGCCCCGTGAGATTACGGCATACTAGATTCCCGTCCATACATATGCAAATGCATCTCGAAGCAACAAAAAAGAAATACCTTCCCCCTTCCAACGCCATCGTAAGACTACACCCAGCACTACTCTAGTACCTTTCGCAAATCGTTCCACTTCCTCGTCAGAGTCTCGTGATTTTGATGAACCTATAACATATGAGCACAGGAGTACCGTTGCCACTGTCATTACCTGAGCAAATTGAAGCTTCGTCTCCACTAGGTCACGTTCCAGCGATGCCACTTGCTCTTCTAGTTCGCGGTTCATGCTCATTACTTCCAAATTTCGCTCCATGATTCGATCCATCTCTTCCTTCAATTTCCCTTCAACTTCAGCTGGCTGAGCTTCGACAACGGCCTTAAGTTGTGCGACCTCTTCTTTAAGAGCCTCATTTTCGTCAGCCAGTTTGGCATTCTCCATTTTTCCTTGCACCATAGCATTGGCGAGCTCAATATGCTCCCGATTCAACTCTGCTAGAGATTGCTCCAATCGCTTGACTTGTAAAGTGAGCGAGCCATTGTTCGATTTCAAAGTTTCAAGCTCTGCCACACGTTGTTGTTCAGAACGATGATGTTCGTCGTAATCCCTCGAATATTTCTGTAATTGCAAAGGCGTAAGTTTAATTCCATAAGCATCATTAACGAAATCATTCGTCCGATACAAATTATCAGATCCGCGACTAAGTATGGATGGTGAGACTGACCTCCCATTATTCAGCTACGGTAACATTAGTAACGCGTATCTACCATGTAGATACCTTGTAGACATCAAATAACCCGGTTTGAAGAAAGTCGAGGCATTTTTCAAATTCCAGCTCCAGTAGGGTCTCGGCGTTTCTCTTCATAAGAGCAACCCCGAACCGAAGAATTGCTTCCAGGCCTTCAGATATCACTACATCGAATATTCGTACAACCATGGAGAGGGGGAACTTGTAGGCGAAAAGAGTGAGGAACCACTGAGATGCATACATATGACTTCGAACACCTTGGCGAGCGAGGTGGACGTGAACCGCGGGGAGATGTTCCTCGATTAGGCGGTCATATTGATACAGACGAAGGTGGAGACCAGGCATTTCCGGCAGAAACAGTTGACGGAGATGATATCCCTTCATCAGTCGAACGAGGAGGCAGAACGCTTCCTCCTCCGGCATCTGATATTAGAACAGAATTCAGACGGGAAAACGTTTAGCAGTAACGGTCCAACGATAAATGCCATGCCTTGCATATAGTTTACCTCTGGATCGTAAAGACTATAGGCCTTACAAACATTAAATAAACTCTCCTGTCCATTTGGCCCGTCTTTAGATCGAAAGTAATCTTGCTTGGGAAATGTTCGATTGATGTCCTTTCTGATGAGCTTCTCTTGTGGAGATGAAGTAGTGAGTAGGACATTCGTATACACTTGTTCTAGGTCCGGATTTTTTGAAGCCGAAAGGATTTGCCAAATGGTTCCACGAAGAGGAGCAGGAATTCCAGACAACAATGCTCTCTGTAAATCTAAGGGAGAAGTTGCTGCTAGCGTCTGTGGAGAAAGTACCAACCTGTTCCACAATTCTGAAGTTAGGCGCACATCAGAGAGATAGTACCCCAGTCGATTTCATCTTCTTCGCCTTCCGTGGGCCGATGTTCTTTCTGTATTCTCTCAAAAGATTTACGCAATTCCTCGTTACCCATGGCGAACTCTTCCTTGACTTTCTCGTCTCCCTCTTTTATCACTTTGGATTGCTCCTCGAGTCTGGCGATTAAAAGTTCGATATTCGGTAAAGCCGCTGGAGCAAAGTTTACGCTGGCTACACTTGACCTTGGAGGTAACGGTGGAGCAGGCGGTGACTTGGATGATGTTGAACCTGATCGCAACCAACCAAAAGGCCCTCGACGTGGTGGCAAAGTTGGTGCGGTGGAGGGGGCTTGAATAGGAGGAGTAGACACACCGGACGATGCAGAGGATATTGATCCACGTTTACGTGGTGGGAGTTCTGGAGGAACGATTGTCGCCGGAGTCAAAGAATTATGTGCAACGATAGTTGGTGTCGCGTCTGTCGCAGTCGCAGTATCCGACGATCTTCGGCTGCCGTTTTCATAAACGATATCGTCTAGAGATATTTCTGTCAAGGGTTCGTTGCCATCGGACGACAGCGTTTGTTGGTATCTCAGAGGAGACTTTTCGCGTCGAATTCCCCCACTGGGCGACTCTTTGGTATTGCCTTCTCCGTCGACAGGGTCAGCAGGCTCAGATGCCGGAGTAACAGTGTTTGAAGTGGCATCGACGAAATCGTCCATCTCCTCCACATGTCAGACTAACAACAAAAGCGTATCATACCTTGTGAGACGAATTTCGACTCGACGGCCGGCTTTCTCTATCCTTGGAATTCGTGTAATCGGTAACCGCAATTTCCTCGTCCATGCCAGGATCGTGTGACATGATGGGATGGACTAGTTACAATGATGAATTACGTGCCTCGATAGATGCTGATGGCCCAGCGAAGACACCAACACAGAGACCAGTCTCGAATTGGATGCCTTCGGCAGCTGAAGGAGATATTTGAGAGTCGAAAAAGAAAAGGGAAAAGGAAGCAAATAGAGATGCTGATGAGGAAAGAAGGTGATGAAAGAATAATGACAAATAGTCTTTTGGCCCAAAAGACAGCCTGCGGCTCTGGGCTTCCCCTACGTGGCTTGAGAGATGTCAATAAGACGTCAAAATTTCTGTTGTTGGTTTCGAGGTGGAGCGAAAGTCGACAGCAAGCTCTTCGTTTTGCAAATTTGCAGGACTGAAGGCCTCCTGACCCGGAATGATTTTCGTGACAAATTGAGGGGGCCGAGCTCGCAATTTAGCGACTCACCTTTCCCTTTTCGCCGGTGCACCGAAGAGCCACAGTATGACTAGACAAGTAAGATCAGCTGGCGTTGCAGCTTTGATCGAATTTTACCTGCTGTATCCGGACCGGCTTTTCAATTCACAAAGCATGCAGTCACCATCCGCGAAGTAATACATGCCTCGATCATGATTGGACTAATAAGTTGTGTTTGGTCGAAGGCGTTCACGCGTCTTTATCACAACTTTGCCAATCGTCCGGGCGCTGCTACTATGTCAATTGCAAAGCTGTGCTAGCAGCACGCTATAGCAGCAGCTGCAGAAGTCCTCAATCTCCTTGCGGGTGGTCCGCTGCTCAATTATAGGAGTACTTCGGCGTCAGTTTGCAGCCACTTTATCTCGGCCCGGCTTCAATCAAGTAATATTGCAATTGCTCCATCATCTTCAGCTGTGAAATCAATTCGCGATCAGTTTCTGCATCTCGATCTCGAGTGGTTAATTGACTCGTTGCAGCTGTGGACGGCCGACAAATTCGAATACGGGGAACGCCATTCTAGTTATGGTTTTCTTACAACAATGCAATCAACAGTTGCGATTGGGGAAGCTCCAGCAGCTGCTGTGATGCTTTAAGCGACTGAAGCCTGTGTGCTGGACAATTTGAACAGGACTAGCTGCAGCTGATTATTTGCCAGTGAATGCATGGTATCACAGTATGTCTGCTGCAGCTTGCACTTCATGGGCAACGAGCGACGGACACCTTGAACCTGGCCTAGCTGACCGCCGTTCTTATGCATATTTATGGAATCTTTCTTCCTGCGGCCGCTAAAGTGCATCCGGAACGTAGGCATGCAGTATATAACTGATCAAGTACAGCACAGCTGGCAAGTCAATTGCAAATGGAGTCTGCTGGCAGCTACATGCAAACTAGTTAGAAGCTTATAGGAACCCGCATTTCACTTTAGTCTCTGCGACATGCATCGCCATGAGCCATCAGTTCCCGTTGCTCCGGTTGCATATAAAAATTGAAGTGTACAGAAGTGTACAGAAGTGTAAAGCTGCAGCTGGAGAAGATGTTGCATGCATACCATTAACTGTATCATGAGCTACTATTAGTACTACAACAAAGACTAGTTGCAGCTGCAGCAGCTAGTAGTAATATATTTGTAGTAACTTTCAACTTGTTTGCTGAGATTCTTTTCGGATAGTGCTCGAGCTCATTAGCAGTGGGGTTCATTGATAGGCTAGCCATTATGTATGCATATATATGCAGGTACGAATGGTTGACTAGCTTCGATATGGATGGCTCTCAATTGCTAAGATATACCCACTAGTGGCTACTACCAATCATGCAAGCGAGTCCAACCGGGCTTAGCTTTAATTTATATATTGGAGCGGCTACCGCTGTAGATTTTGGATGCTACGCTACTAGCTAGTATATATATCGAGCAGGAAAATGCATAACTTTGCCACAGGGGACTGCTAAGTGTGCTGCAGCTGCTAGACATGGGTCGCTACTACTAGTATATCATGCATCTATACACAGGGAGGAGGTAAGCTTGGACAACTTCACCTTGCTGTACAGGATATGATTGCAAACCTAGCTAGCTACAGGGTGTATACTATTAGAGCCACCTAGGCAAACAGGCACATGTACTGCTACAGCATCATATTGCATAGCGCTTCCGAGCGCTGCCACGTATGCATATCAATATCATACCGGCATGCTGAAGCAGCGACTGCTGTAATTCTATCTCTAGCTACTACTAGTACACTTCCAAATTTTGCTTGTATGTCCATGGAGTTCATGTTTCTAATGCGGCAGCTGCTGACACAAACAAATCGCTAAAATGCTCGCGGCGACACTTACCCTGTTCGTATTATGTATATATGTCCGAATCTCATCAATGTCACGTTATCGTCGATGCCGACTTGTTTTTACTACTTCCGCCCATCCTGGAATCCCTTGCCCCCGTCCTCCAACAGGGCGACCAACCGAAACGTCTTCCATCCCGATCGTATCACGTAGCCATTCATGACCCACCATTCCGCCGGCATCAGCTCGTCTGGATGGTACGATTTCAAGCATCTTCATCATAAAATCGGCCTCCACTGCAAAGTCAGGACGGTCGTACTTTTCCTTGAGAACTGCCGGTAGACCCCAGTACGTCAATCTGTGGATATTCCGCAGTTGGCCTGACCGTTAAATCGTTCCATGTTTTATATAAAGAATAGTAGTACCTCGGCTGTTAAAGATCTCGTTTGCGTACATGCCTGACTTGATAAACTGAGTCGGAAAGTCTCCCAATAATTCTATCATCTGAGCGATATGATCCTCGTCTTTTCGATAGGTACGAGACTCCTTGGGGTCAAAGAGATATTCGCCAGTGAGAAGTTCGAATACCTTCAATCAGAAAAATTGTAAAAACATGGGCAATACCATACAAGACATGCTCCACACATCTGCACTGGCACCCCACGGGGCCCCGAGAATAACTTCGGGAGCGCGATACTGGCGCGTTTGGAGATCGTTCGTGAAGTGTTCAGATACCCAACAGGCATTTCCGACATCGATAATTTTGACCTTGATGGCGTGTAACTCTTGGCTAAACCGTTTACGCGATATTGCAAGCTGGGATTTTCTAAGATGGTAATCAAGGGACATGTCTGATAAATCTCTCTCCAAATTATCGGCTGTAGCCTCTCGTACGATCGAAGGACGGGCAGAACCAGGTGGATTGTTCTCGCCCTGCCGAGCCATAGTCGTCGGTGATTCCGAAGCTTCCCGATTATATGGTCGAGCTAATTCAGTCGAAAAAGATTTTGGCACCACGCTGGCGGGACTTGGAAGAGGTTGACTGCGAGTTACAAAACGCCTGGGCCGCACTCGTTGCTCCAAGTGAGAGGGATATCGCGGCGATTGAGCTGCTTTCCACTGAAGCGGAGTTTCACTTTCCATAGATTCTGTTGATGTGGTCTCGGCAATCACCTCTTCCGTATTGTCGATGGCAATGAGCACGTTTTCCGGCTTTAAATCTGTGTGGATAACTCCGCATTCGCGATGCAAATAATCCAACCCGAGAAGTACCTGTTTCGTGACTTGTTTAACAATATGAACCGGAAGTCCTCGATATTGGTATCGTTTGATAGTCGACAATACTGACTCACCCAGAGCTTCAAAGACCAAACATATGTGAACGCCATTTGGGCCGGTGTGCTCAAAATGGTCAAGGAGAGATACAATATGTTGACGTCCTGGATGAGAGGGATTTGCGGTAGCAATCTTCTCCAGCAGTTTGATTTCATCAAGGGCTGTTTCTTTGTATTGTGTTGCTGACCTAACAACTTTCAAGGCGACATGACGATTTTTCCTGGATGTCAGTGAGAGATGAAACATGAAAGATACAAATTATCTCGTGCAAGCCAAACAGTCGAAAAATGGCCCCAACCCAGCTTTCTCACAACAGTATAGCGCCCGTCTTTATATTCTTGTCCAGGCTCAACAGGATGGTATCCTCCTTTGCAGTAATCTTCGAGGTCCTCCTCTTCCGATGCATTTGAAGCAACCTCGTCACCATCCTGTCTCCAATTTGAGGATCCTGCTGTGGGGTAGTTATCATAATTCCACTGCGCTGATGAAGTGTAGGGATGTGAACCAGACATGGTGTCTCGGTTTGTCGGTGGCGCATATGTTGACGTCGGCCTAATGGAATACTGTGAATGTAGATTCGAGGCTTTTTGATGACTTAAAGGTGACGACGGCGAATCCAAATTCACCCTTCTCGAAACATTAGCGCGCGTGTGGACATCTTGCGATTGGGAGACATACCTGCTACGATAATTCACAGAAGCATTAGAACTCCCTGAAACAGCGACACCGGCCGAACTCGCGTGATTTTTCAGCTGACCATTTTGTTGAGCGACAGTTTGAATCGGCTGCAAGTCGTGTGCTTTTCGTCTCTTCTTGGCAGCCACAGCAGGCTTATTTCCAGCTCCATTGACCTTATCTTGCCTCTGCTCAGCCATATTTGCGACAAAATGACAGTGAGTAGGAATTCAGTCCACAGAGGACCGATGCGATTTTGGATCAACCTTCAGAAAGGCTGTCAGAACTGGATTTCGGTGATGGCGGACGACGGCATTTCAAAGAAGGAAAAAGCCAATTTCGAACTCAGCGCTTACTAATTGTCATCCAATCAAATTAAACCAATTCACCGTTTTCAGCCTCCGTCGTCAGATCCCCGCAAACATCCTACAAAACATGAGATTGTTGGAAATATTGTACATCGCTGTCTTGGGAGTCAGTCATCGGAAGAGAGTGATGGAGGGTAATGCACACACAGCTTAGCGACAGTGCTGCAGTTGAAGGATATTGGGAGGGCTAGGTTACACACCGAACGTCCGATTGACGTCGATTGCTGCCGCTGATCCAACGAAAGCAATCTCGCCGTTGCTGTCCATGGACATGGGTGATTCTTGTACAACCACTATAACAAACGGGCCGTGGATGCAATTATGTGAACTACGACATAACCGTACTCCATCCTGCCAAGCTCGCGATATTCGTAATTCGATTCGATTTACGAATGAGTTACCGGCTTTAGTGTTTGTACTACCATCAGTGTGGTCTCATCAAGAAGCGCAAGCGCAACTGCTCTCTTTTCGCGCATTAACTGCGCCAGGACTGGCTATCGATCTCTCTCACCAGCTCTAATCGGTCTGGTCATAAGTGGACCGAAACCATGGGTGGCACTGCGTCCATTGCGTCCCGTTTGCGAATACACCGGGATGCTGATCCACAGCCTCAACTCAACGTATTGTTTGGATATTGTTTGAAACGTGGGCTGAAAATTTTCAAACCTTGTCCGTGAGTCACTTCAATCCGTGTCTGTCGCGATGACTCGATGAGTCGCGCGAGGCGGAGTCAGTGAACGTGGACCACATCTACGTCCAATCAACGACAACACCGCTCTTGGGTTTCATGAAATCAGGGGAGCGCTGTTTTTATAGCTCTGGAATGGCTAAATCGAGCACCAACGCAATTTGCGCATGAACTGCGATTTTCTGCCCAAAACGATCATCAACTTCGCGGATGCTCCGCTTGGCGGTAGCTCAATTCACTAGCTCTTCAGCGCAGCAAGCGCAGCAAAACTTGTATATAAAGGCATGGGTTTCCCCTCACTTCAGCACATCGAACTCAACAGCAATCTTCCGAACGAGCACAAACTACTTCCAAAAAAATACAAAGTACTTCCAACTGTTAAATCACTATGAACCAATATCCCCAGCAGCCATATCAACCCGTACAACCGGGGATGAATCCTGTTCAGTATCCTCAATACCCACAAGCTCCCGTACAACCTGCGCTCCAGTATCCAGTCGGCTATCCTAATGGCTACGTCCGTAAGCCCCCAGCTTCGTAGAATATGCTAATAAGCCAGAAAACCCCGGAGCAGTCCAACCTGGACAACCCGTTTACCCCGGTTATCCGAATGGGTACTATCCGAATGGCCAGTAAGGACCATCGAGGCGAATGCAGAATTCCTTTTTCGATGAAATGTGGTGGATCAGAGAGGTTTAGAATGAGAGGATGTAAGGAGGAAAGAGCAGCAGGACCATATTATCCATTGTATCACCAGCTATTGAAAAAACACGTTTATGAGTTACTGTTTTCATGTCACATGCTTGTGAGGAGTTAAGGGCCAGAAGTTCAGATGCGGGTTCATGACATTTACGATCCTATTAATTTACATTTACGTTCTATTTTTACCTTATGTTTACAAGTTTTTTAATTTCTATTTTTATGTAAAACTGAACCTTAAAATTAGCCCCTGAAAATTGGCTTTGATGGACAATAACCATCTGCCATCATTTGCCTAGACGAATTTCATTTTGGAGGAACACAATGATGCGGATAACATCACCTTCACCAGGCAAAGAAAGCCCTGGGTTCAAACAAACTCCAGCCGGGAGGTACGGCGCAACAAAGAGACGGACAATTCCACGAAAATGGATCACTTATGTCCTGGCGTTCGTGGCTGTAGGCTCCATACTTCACTATTTCCCTTCTTTCAGCACCTTAGAGATTTCTCCCAGTACAACAAACCCGATACCGTTGCCTGAAAGTCTTCAGATGCCTGAAGAACCGGAGGTTAAAACCTTTCTCGAACATATCTAACTGGAAGCGAATAATTGCACCAGTGACCAGCACACCATTCATCCAGGTCCTCGACAAGATGGTCGTCGAGGCGGCATTGCAATACAATCCTGACTCTCGGCATCTAGACATCGGATATCACGCACAACAAACCTCCATCATGGTAGATTTGATTCGTTTATACCGACAGTTGGATAATTCCACTTCAGCCAGAGAACGCAAGGCCATCAGAGACGCAATTGATACAATGCAACAAGTTCTGTATCCATGGATTACAAAGTCTACAAACGGACCACCCCGTTACCGATCTATTCTAGATTTGATGGACACATGGACCGAAGAAGCTGGAATCGTTGTAACAATCGGGAAGGATGGTGGTTATCGTTGGGGAGTGCACCAACTTGTTCATCTACGCGGAAATTTGAAATGCACCCTCCCGATCGAAATTTACTACGCCGGAGAAGAAGACCTTCCTCGCGCTTATCGTGAGTTTATTGAAGCAATTTCGGCCACATACCCCGGGCGTATCACACTGATCGATATACTCGACCTATTCCCGGATCCGGATGGGCAAGCTGGACTGCCGGGTGGTTGGGCAATGAGGCCATTTGCTATGCTTGCCAGCTCTTTCAACACCGTCATTTTAGCCGATGCTGATACAGTTTTCCTGCAAGATCCAAGAGTGATCTTGAATGAGCCTTCGATGCGTGAATCTGGGAGCATCTTTTGGCATGACAGGGTCATAAAACCTGCTGAACCTGCAGCATACGATGTGTTGGAAGAGCTTTTGGAACTCTCAAAAGCCACAGGTATGGAGAGAGTAAAACAGGAGAGCGCGCCGTGGTTTAATCGGCAGACACGGGATGAGCAAGAAAGGTAAAACGCTTAGCTTTTGGTTTTCTAATTGCAGTGGATTACTAGTGATCGATAAGACCCGAGGCTTGGGTGGGATGTTGGAAACGTGTCATCTGAATTCGAAGAAAGCGAGAGAAGAAGTTGTCTACGAGATCATATCGGCGGGGGATAAAGAGACCTACTGGATCGCTCACGCCCTCACATCGACTTCTTATCATTGGGTTCCGGGCTACCTCGGTGCACTTGGTGTAATCACACGCGACGTAAATACTGGAAAAGAGACTATCTGCACGTCTAATCTCCTGCATGTTCTCGAGTCCACAGGGGAACCATTTTGGTTTAATAGCGGAGTTATGGAGTTCAAGTGGTGGAATAATGCAGTCTACATTGACGCACAAGGTTGGATTGGCCATAATGCACAATGGTATGAAGGAGTTACAAAATATTCCCAATCATGTGCCCTGATGCCAAATGGAGAGGAACTGATCACAAGAGTTGAGGGGGAAATGAAGCGAAGGATTCAACAGGCGATTGAGCTTGCCAAAAAGTACGATGCTCTGATGACGCAAGCCGGGTTGATTTCTATTAACGGCTAAGTCGAGGGAGATATCCAGCCTAAAGATTGCAAGTGGTATTGGCTATTTAATAACTTGAGATCATGGTATCTTCATCTGATGTTCATCTACGCCACTCTTGTGAAATTGCAGACTTGTTCTATTTCGGATAACAGTATCGAACAGTATGTGGTCAAGATTTTATCGCCTGCGCTTCACGTTAATTGCTTGTATCACCGCCGATCAGTTGGGGACAACTAAATCGCCGAAGGGAGTTCGGGGACTTGTCTTTCCGACAACTTCCGGAACGCGGGCCATGTTGACTTCATATTGCATAGAAAGCAGTCAATGACGTACGACTGGCTCCGTTAAAGGGCAAGTCTCGTAAACTATTGCTTCCCCCACTATTCCTGTGCACCACTGATAAGACGAGACGGCGATCTGCACGAGATGGATATCTGTCGGAATCCATCTGCTGCAGCGGATCACAACGAAGGGCTCTATTCGCCCATTTTAACCGAGCAAAGTCCCCACTTTCACTATGGCCATTCCGTGTCTGGGACAATTACGCCCACCCCCGAAGTTTAATTCAGAAACGAGGTACGATGCATAACGGGCCGGCTTTTGGTTTTTTTTCGTACAATTATCAAGGTCCATGTGACTCCAGCTTCGGGTCGAACTTTCTGGTTATTGGACCGTTGCACAGCTTTCCCCCACGTCGGCCGGTCCAGATTCTCGGAGAGAAGAACATTATAGAAAATCCTTGACGGAAAATTTGAAACAACCAATTTCAAGGAAACTCTCTACCAAGGAAAATTTGAGAAGCGATCCATTTCTTCTTTTTCTTTTCATCACTTCTCAGATCTCACCGATGTCGGCTGCCATCTCAAAGCCGAAACAACATGAAAAAACACATTGTGTATTGTCGGCGTATAGCCAAGTATCTGTAAGACTGCGGGTAATGTGTTCCGAGAAATTGCTAATTGCGCTGCATGTCTGATGTCACCCGAGAGACGTGCGTGAGCACACTCTGAGGGAGACACATATAACGGGGCAGCCCACCTTCTCTCCAACCCGCTATCCTAATCAGTCACCACAATGCCATCTTTGGATTGAAAGGGAGGCGAGGGCTTGGAGTGCCTACTCAAGTGTTTCTGTG
>Ga0335072_10010531_pt1 | contig 13305 bp, 7 predicted proteins | sample Lox_Sample_21_FD_206725 | JGI IMG/M metagenome (GOLD analysis project Ga0335072, IMG submission 206725) | Soil microbial communities from Loxahatchee National Wildlife Refuge, Florida, United States - Lox_Sample_2.1 | ecosystem: Environmental > Terrestrial > Soil > Wetlands | place: USA: Florida...
CGTACGGCTGCAGGTCGCGGACCCGGCGCATCTCCACCAGCGACGCCGGCAGGAAGCCGCGCAGCCCGATGTCCAGGATCAGGCCGCCCTTGACGACCTCGATGACGGTGCCGGTGACGACGCCGTCCTCTTCCTTGATCCGCTCGATGGTGCCCCACGCGCGCTCGTACTGCGCCCGCTTCTTGGACAGGATCAGGCGGCCTTCTTTGTCCTCCTTCTGGAGGACAAGGGCCTCGATCTGCTCACCGGTCTTGACGACCTCGTGCGGGTCGACGTCGTGCTTGATCGACAGCTCACGAGAGGGAATGACGCCCTCTGTCTTGTAGCCGATATCGAGCAAGACCTCATCCCGATCGACCTTGACGACGGTGCCCTCGACGATGTCGCCGTCGTTGAAATACTTGATGGTCTGGTCGATCGCGGCGAGGAATTCCTCCTCAGACCCGATGTCGTTGACCGCTACCTTGGGGGTCGAGGTGGCTTGCGTGCTGCTCGTCATGTGTGGGTTGGCTCCGGATGCGGACAGGATTGAATAGTGAGCGCCGGGGACTTATGCAGTGAACGCGCGGGACTTGCCTGGCCGGATCGCGGGTCGGCACGCCCCGGCGGCCTCACGATCAAACTGACCGCGACGAGACCGCACGAGGACACAGCGCAGAGTTCAGGTTATGAACTTCTCGCTGGCTGGTCAATTGAACGCGGCTACAACTCGGACTCAGCTTAGTGAATGCCGAGTGCCGTTTTCGTGCCAACCCGGGCCTTAGTGTGCCGCATCGGCCCAGCTTCGGCCGGTGCCGGTGGACACCTCGAGCGGGACACGCAGCTCAGCCGCGCCGGCCATCGCCGCCGTCACCAGCGCCGTGACGTCGTTGAGCTCCCCGGCAGCGACCTCGAAGATCAGCTCGTCGTGCACCTGCAGCAGCATCCGGGAGCTCAGCTCCGCCTCCGCCAGCGCGGCGGCCACCCGGAGCATCGCCACCTTGATCACGTCGGCGGCCGAGCCCTGGATCGGCGCGTTGAGCGCCATCCGCTCGGCCATCTCGCGGCGCTGCCGGTTGTCCGACGTCAGGTCGGGCAGGTAGCGCCGGCGGCCCATGATCGTCGAGGTGTAGCCGTCGATCCGCGCCTGCGCCACGATGGACTGCAGGTAGTCCCGCACCCCGCCGAACTCCTTGAAGTACTCGTCCATCAGCATCCGCGCCTCCTCCACGGAGATGCGCAGCTGGTTGGACAGCCCGTACGCGGACAGGCCGTACGCCAGCCCGTAGTTCATCGCCTTGATCTTCGCGCGCTGTTCCGGCGTGACGTCGCCGGGCTCGACGCCGAACACCCGCGACGCGGTCGTCGCGTGGAAGTCGTGCCCGGAGGCGAACGCCGCCATCAGCGCCTCGTCTCCCGACAGGTCGGCCATGATGCGCAGCTCGATCTGGCTGTAGTCCGCGGTCAGCAGCGTCTCGTAGCCCTCGCCGACGACGAACCCCTGCCGGATGCGGCGGCCGAGCTCGGTGCGGATGGGGATGTTCTGCAGGTTGGGGTCGGTCGACGACAGCCGGCCGGTCGCGGCGATCATCTGGTTGAACGTGGTGTGGATGCGGCCGTCCTCGCCCGCCATCGGGATCAGCGAGTCCACGATCGACTTCAGCTTCGCGACGTCCCTGTGGTGCAGCAGGTGCTCGAGGACCGGGTGCCCGGTGGCGGCGAGCAGGGTCGTCAGCGCCTCGGAGTCGGTGGTGTACCCGGTCTTGATCCGCTTGGTCTTCGGCAGGCTCAGCTCGGTGAACAGCACCTCCTGGAGCTGCTTGGGCGAGCCGAGGTTGAACTCGTGCCCCACCACGGCGTACGCGGCCTGCTCGGCGGCCTTCACCTCGCCGTACAAGGTGGCGGACATCTCCGCGAAGTGCTCGGCGTCGGCCGCGATGCCGGTCCGCTCCATCCGCGCGAGCACCCCGACGAGCGGCAGCTCGATCTCGTCGAGCAGCCGGGTCGCGCCGCGCTTTTCCAGGTCGGCGTCCAGCGCCGTCGCGAGGTCCATCGTGGCGCAGGCGCGCAGCACCAGCGCGACCGCGCTCTCCTCCTCGCCCGACCCGTCCAGGGTCAGCTGCAGGTTGTCCCCTGCGTCGTCGCGCAGCTCCTTGCCGAGGTAGCGCAGCGCCAGGTCGGCGAGGTCGAAGGTCCGCTGGCCGGGCAATGCGAGATATGCGGCTAGTGCGGTGTCGCTCGTCAGCCCGTTCAGAACGTACCCGCGCGCCTCCAGGGCGTGGATTGGTCCCTTGGCGTCGTGCAGCGCCTTGGGGTGCTCCGCCGACGCCAGCCACCGCGCCAGCGCGCGGTCGTCGTCCGGAGTCAGCGCCTCCGGGTCGAGGTACGCCCCGGCGCCATCGGCCGCGGCGAGCGCGATGCCGGTGACGGTGCCCGTGCCGCGACCCCAGCTGCCTGCGAGAGCAAGCCCCGTACGTTCTGAGGAGTGATGTTCGTCAAGCCAGCCGGCGACCTCGTCGGGACCGAGAACGGATGCCTCGACCTCGAACCCGCCCAGGTCGGCCTGGTCCAGCGCGGCGTGGGCGGAGGATGGCGTGGTGCCCGGCAGGCCGTCGGGGAAGGTCTGGTAGAGCCGGTCGCGCAGCACCCGGAACTGGAGGGTGTCGAAGAGCTGGTGGATCGTCTCCCGGTTCCACGGCCGCGGCACCAGGTCGTCCGGCGTGGCGCCGACCGTGGATTCCGGCAGGTCGCGGATCAGGGTCGTGAGCTGGCGGTTGCGCAGCACGCTGCCCAGGTGCTCGCGCAGCGCGTCGCCGGCCTTGCCCTTGACCTCGCCGACGCGGTTGACCAGTTCCTCAAGCGACCCGAACTCCGTGATCCACTTCGTCGCGGTCTTCTCCCCCACCCCGGGGATGCCGGGCAGGTTGTCGCTGTTGTCGCCGCGCAGCGCGGCGAAGTCCGGGTACTGGGCCGGCGTCAGGCCGTACTTCTCGACCAGCGCGGCCGGGTCGTAGCGCCGCATGTCGGACACCCCGCGGCTGTTGTACAGCACGGTCACGTGGTCGGTGATCAGCTGGAACGTGTCCCGGTCGCCGGTGACGATGAGGGTGTCCATGCCCGCGGCCTCGGCCTGGGCGGCGAGCGTCGCGATGATGTCGTCCGCTTCGTAGCCCGCCGCGGACAGGCGGCGGATGCCGAGCGCGTCGAGCACCTCGAAGATCAGGCTGACCTGGCTGCGGAACTCGTCGGGTGCCTTGGTGCGGCCCGCCTTGTACTCGACGTACTGCTCGTGCCTGAAGGTCGGCTCGCTGCGGTCGAACGCCACCGCCACGTGCGTCGGCTGCTCGTCGCGCAGGACATTGATGAGCATCGCGGTGAACCCGTAGACGGCGTTCGTGGGCAGGCCGGTGGTCGTCGCGAAGTTTTCGATCGGCAGGGCGAAGAACGCGCGGTACGCGAGCGAGTGCCCGTCGAGCAGCAGCAGCCTGTCAGTCACCTTCCTGATCCTATGACTGTGTTCCCCCGCTCGCCTCCGGCGCGCGCCATTGGCTCGCGTGATGATCACGCGAGCGCGGCGGTGCCCGGCGGCCGGCCGCACAGCCGCCGGGCACCCGTCTGCACGGGATATTCAGATGGTTAGGACGAGAACGCGAAGATCGTCGTCGAGGTGAAGGTGTCGTTCGGTCCCAGGGTGGTGGACGGGAACAACGCGTTGTTGGGCGAGTTGGGGAAGTGCTGGGTCTCGAACGTGTACCCCGCGCCCTGCCGGTAGGTGTTGCCGCTGATCCCCACCAGCGTGCCGGTGAGGAAGTTGCCGCTGTAGAACTGGACGCCCGGCTGGTCGGTCCAGACGGCCAGCGCGCGGCCGCTGCCCGGGTCCCACGCCCTGGCGGCCAGGTTGAGGCCGTCGGGGCCGGTGGTCTTCGGGGTCTGGGCGTTCAGGATCCAGTTGTGGTCGTAGCCCTGCGCGATCAGCAGCTGGCTCTCGCCCTTGGTCAGCGAGGCGTCGCTCGCCGGGACGTTGTCCGGTGCGCTGACCTCACTGATCCGCGAGCCGATGGTGTGCGGAGTGCGGAAGTCGAACGGGGTCCCCGCGACGGGAACGCCGTTGGCCAGCCCGGGCAGCGGGATCTGGGTGGTGTCGGTCGGCGAGTAGTTGTCGGCGTTGATCTGCACGTACTGGCCGTACGCCGAGCCCGCGGCCGAGTTCTCGCCGGCCAGGTTGAAGTAGCTGTGGTTGGTCAGGTTCTGGACCGTGCTCAGCGTTGACGAGTCGTTGTGCACCTTGTAGTGGATGCCGTACTGGCCCGCGTTGTTCAGCGTGAACGTGACGTCCACGGTGATCTGCGCGGGGTATCCGGTGCACCCGTTCGGGCAGCCGGGGCTGCCGGCGGCGCCGCTGGCGTCGCCGTCCGGGCTGACCAGCTGGAGCGTGACGCCGACCTCGTGACTGTTGCGGATCAGCGGGCCGACCTGATGCCAGATGTGGTTGCCGAAGCCGACCAGGCCGCCGTGCAGGGCGTTCACACCGTTGTTGATGGGCAGCGTGTAGGTCTGGCCGTTCAGCTTGAAGGTGCCCAGCGCGATCCGGTTGGCGTACCGGCCGACGGTCTCGCCGAAGTACGGGCCGCCGTTCGCGGTGACCGGCGGGCTGACGAAGGTGACGTAATCCTGCAGCGTCTTGAAGCCGAGCACCACGTCCGCCTTCTGGCCGTTGCCGCCGGGCACCCAGATCGCCTGGGTGATGGCGCCGTAGGAGAGCAGATCGATGCTCATGCCGTGGGCGTTGGTCAGCGTGTACCGGTAGGTGGGGGTGTTCTGGCCCGTGTACGGCTCGACGGTGCTGCCGAAGTACTGCTTGCTGATGCTCAGGTGGCCGTACCCGCCGCCGCCGGCCTTGGCCGCCGGGGCCGCCGACGCGGTCGTGGCCGCGAGCGCTCCCAGTGCTGTCAGGGCCGCGACGAGTGCCGCGCCCACTGCTGTTCTCGTGATCTTTCTCGGGACCCGCGGCCTGATCTGGGCACGCGGCCGCAAACCTCTCCTGATAGTGCGCATGACGGTTTCCCCTTCGTTGGGTTCCTGTCGGCCGGCTTCATCGGGGCCCCGGCAGCCGGCCGGCATGCGCATGCCTTACACGACGTACTAGAGGAATTGTGAACGCTCACAACGCGAAAGTCACGCAATAACCGACAGAATCTCGCCTATCACTTCTGAAACTGCTCTGCATGGCGTCACCAGCGGCGCTTCGCGGCTGGCACCAGGGGCCGGCGAACCGCTCTCGCGGAACCCGCGACACGCCGGTCGCAATGAGATTGTTATCTATAGTCGGCCGGCCACGCTCCGCGCACGTGCAATCTCACATGCCATTTTGGCCGCATTGGGCGCCACCGAAGCTGCCCAGTTCGCAGCCGCTAAACGGGCCCGCCAGCGAGCGGCCCGCTACCGGCTGCCACCGAACCTGGATTCATCTGGGTAAACATGGCGGAATCAGGGGCTGACCTTCCGCAGTCCTCGTGGCAAACTTTGCTTTGCCGTGGGGGCGGCGGATCGCTAACGTGAGTTCAGCGGGCCCGGGGATCCAAGTAGAGAACGTGTCAGCCCGGGGAAGGCGGACACGGTACCAACGGGTCCCCGGGTCCCGGACTGCCGCGCTTTCCCCGCTTTCCCCGCTCTGACTACTCGGCCTGCTCCCCGTCCGCGGCCTTTGCCGTGTCTCCCGCGTTCCCCGCGGTCCCCGTGGCGTCGGTGCCCATGGTCCCCTCGATGATGGCCTCCGCGACCGTGCGCATCGTCAGCCGCCGGTCCATCGAGGTCTTCTGGATCCAGCGGAACGCCTGCGGCTCGCTCATCCCGTGCTCGGACTGCAGCAGCCCCTTGGCCCGGTCCAGGAGCTTGCGCACCTCGAGCCGCTCACGCAGCGTGCTGACCTCCGAGTCAAGCGCCCTGATCTCGGTGAACCGGCTGACCGCCATCTCGATCGCGGGCACCAGGTCGGCCTTCGTAAACGGCTTGACCAGGTACGCCATCGCGCCCGCGTCGCGGGCGCGCTCCACCAGCTCGCGCTGCGAGAAAGCCGTCAGGATGACCACCGGGGCGAGCCGGTCGGCGGCGATCTGCTCGGCAGCGGAGATCCCGTCGAGCACGGGCATCTTCACGTCGAAGATCGCCAGGTCAGGCCGCAGGCTCGTCACCCGCTCGACCGCGGTCTCCCCGTCGCCGACTTCGGCGACGACCGAGTAGCCCTCCTCTTCCAGCATTTCCTTGAGGTCCAGGCGGATCAGCGCCTCATCCTCGGCGATTACGACACGCAGCGCATTCTGGCTCACGCGCAAGAGCCTACCGGGAACCGGTACATTGTCAGCGAGCCCCGTCCCGTGACGGGGCGCCAGGCCCCGGTAGGCCAACCGGCAGAGCCGACGCTCTCAAAAGGCGCACAGTGTGGGTTCGAATCCCACCCGGGGCACGTCACCTAGGGTTTTGTCAGTGGCCGGGTCGATACTGCTGCTGTGTACAGTTCCGAAGCCCGGGTCCGCGCGCTCACGCTCATAGAAAACGGATTCGCCCTCCGCGCGATCAGCATGTCGACCGGCATCAGCCGGGCGACCTTGCGCGAGTGGCGCGACCATCCGGAGAAGGACGGGTCACGAGCCTGCTGCCCGCGCTGCGCCGACAACCCCACGCCGCCTGAACCAGGTGCCGATTACGCGTACCTGCTAGGCCTGTATCTCGGGGACGGCTGTATTTCCTTCGCCGGCGATCCCGCCAAGCGAGTGTGGAAGCTTCGCGTCGTGTGCTGCGACTTCTGGCCCGGATTGATTCAGGAGTGCGCCAGGGCGATGCGCGCTGTCCGCCCGGACAACAAGGTAATGACCGTGCGCAAGTCCGGATGCACCGAAGTGGCGAGCTGTTCCAAGCACTGGCCGTGCCTGTTCCCGCAGCACGGGCCCGGCCGCAAGCACACCAGAAAGATCGAGCTCGCCGATTGGCAGCGGATCATCGTGGAGCGGTATCCGGGAGATTTCGCCAGAGGGCTCTTTCATTCGGACGGCTACCGCGGCGTTAACCGGGTGCGCAGAAACTGGGGCGGCGTCGACCACTGGTACGAGTATCCGCGGTACCTGTTCACCAACAACTCGACGGACATCCTGTGGCTTTGCGGCGAGACCTTAGACCAGCTCGACGTGGCATGGCGGTTCTCGAGGCCGAACACCATCTCGGTGGCGCGGAGGGAGGCCGTCGCGCGGCTGGATGAGTTCGTCGGGCCGAAGTACTGAAGATCGTGTTCCAGGGGCTTACGGGACGGTTGTGGTTGTCGAGGTTGAGGGGGTGACGGACGGGGTCGTGGTCACCGACGTCGACGGGGTTGGGGTCGGCGTGGTGGACGTCGAGGGGGTTGTGCTGGGCGTCGTGGAGCTGGGGGTCTGGGTCGGGGTGCTCGTAGACGTGCTTGAGCTCGGAGACGGGGTGGACGGGGCGGTGGTCGCCGGGGTACCGCGCGCCGGGCCGACCAGGCTCGGGCCCGCTACGTGGTGGCCGCCGAGCATCAGCGCGATCGCCAGGGCGGCGACGCCCGCTACCGCCACCGCGCCGCCGGTGGCGATCCCGGCCGCGAACGTGCGGCGCTCCCGGCGGTACTCGGTGCGGCGGCGCTCGCGCAGCTGGGCCGGCAGCGCGGCCCGCCGGGCCGCAAGGCTGTTATACGGCGCGGCGGCCAGGCCGAGGGTGGGAAACAGCAGCAGCGCGGCGAGCAGCGGGCCGCTCAGCTCGCCCGCCTTGGTCAGCCCCGCGATGATCCCGGCGAGGCCGAACACGGCCAGCGTCGTCTCCGCCCAGTTGGCCCGCAGGGCGTTGAACCAGCTGGTGTCCTCGCCGGTCTTCGGGGTGCGCAGGAAGGCGGCCTTCTTCGCGAACAGCGCCAGCACCGACGCCCTGGCGACCACCAGCGACGTCGACTGCCAGATGAAGAACGCGCCCATCGCGTCCCGCCAGGACGCGCCGGTGCCCCTTCTCAGCAGCGCGATAGCGCGCACCAGCCCGAGCGCGACGAGGACCGGAACGGTGGCAACCAGGAAGACGGTGAGCTTGCGGAACAGCTCGCCGCCGCCGGTGGCCAGGTTGGCCGCCCCCGCCAGCAGGAAGATGAAGAACAGCAGGCTGAGCAGGTCGCCGTACCACTGGAACGCGCCGGCCAGGTACGCCCAGCGCTGGCCGCCGGACAGGTGATTGGCCTGGTCCTGGCGGCCCGGCAGCAGGCTGTGCCAGTGCATCCGCAGGATCTGGATCCCGCCGAAGCACCAGCGGTACCGCTGGCCCTTCAGCGCCTCGAAGGTCAGCGGCATGATGCCGTGCCCGCCGGACTGGTCCACGTGCAGGCCGGACCAGCCGGCGCGCAGCAGCCGCAGCGACAGTTCCGCGTCCTCGGTGATGCACCACTCGTCCCAGCCGCCGAGCTCGTCGAGGGCGACCCGCCTGATCAGGCCCATGGTGCCCGCGAAGATGGCGCCGTCGTGCTCGTTCCTCGAAGGCTGGGAGACCGCGAAGAAGTACTTGTAGGAGTAGTACAGGCGGCGGTAGTAGCGGGCGTGCTCCCAGTCCCGGTAGTCCTGCGGCGCCTGTACGAAGCCGATCCACGGGTCCTCGAAGGCCGGCGCGCAGCGCATCAGGAATCCCGGGTCCACCTGATAGTCGGAGTCGACGATGCCGATGATCTCGGCGTCCGGGTCGGTGAGATGGCGGAGGGCGTAGTTCAGCGCGCCCGACTTGTAGCCCGGCCAGTTCTCCAGGTGCTTGAACGTAACGCCATGGCTGGCGCACCAGGCCTCGACCGGCCGCCAGAGGTCCTCGTCGTCGGTGTTGTCGTCGATGAGGATCACTTCGTAGCGGGGGTAATCCAGCCGGAGCAGCGCGCGCAGCGTGTCGATCACCATGTCCGGCGGCTCGTTGTGCGCCGGGACGTGCAGGCTGACCATGGGGAACCGGCCGACCTCGCGGATCATGGTGGTGTCCCCGGCGGAGACAGGGGTCATCCTGCGGCGCCAGTCCTCGGTGCCGAGCGCGTCGCAGATCTCCCACAGGTAGGCGACCGACAGTATCGACGCGAGCACCTCAAGGAACCAGAGCAGCACCCCGCCGATCGTGCTGGCCGGGCCGAGGTGGCTGGCGAACGTCCAGTCGAGCGCGAAGGTCAGGTAGACGACGAACAGGAACGTCGTCGACGCCCAGCACAGGTGCGCCCGCGGCGACCAGCGCCGGGTCACCGGCAGCCAGATCACGCTGACCGCGACCAGGCCGGCCACGCCGGCGATCAGGTTGCTGCTGGTCGCGTGCAGCAGCTTCAGGGTGGCGGCGGCGGCCGCGGCGAGCACCGCGGTGCCGATCACGGCGAGGAGGAACCTGCGGATAACCGGCCACGGCCCGGTGACCTGCCGGTGCAGCCGCCCGGGCAGGAACAGTGCCGCCGAGCCCAGCGGGGCAGCGACGATTCCGGCGATGACGAGCGCCTCAAGCATGAAAGTCCCTTGTTCGGAAGCTTCTGCCAGCCATCCCCTCCGCTGACGGGCGTTTGTCGGAAGCAGGCACTTCCCGGTTAAGGGCGATCCATGCGTCAAGAGCCGCCTCGCGGCCGGCGCACCGCTACTGGACGGCGAGCGGGACCGGGATCAGGACCACGGTGATGTTGTCCAGGCCGCCCTTGTCCACGGCGAACTTCACCAGGCCCGCCGCCGCGGGCAGCGGCTCGGTCTGCGCGGCGGGCATCACGAGCGCGGCCAGGTCGGCCGCGTCCGGGCGGTAGTTCCACAGGCCGTCGGAGCAGACGAGCACCACCCCGGGTCCCGGCGGCTTGAACCTGGCGACGTGCGGCTCAGGATCGGGCAGGTCAGCGCCGAGCCAGCGGGTGATCACGTGCGCCTGCGGCGACGCCATCGCCTCATCCATGCTGGCGACGCCGGCCGCGACGATCTCCTCGGCGATCGAGTCGTCCTTCGTGAGCCGGACGCTGCCCGCGGGGTCGGCGGTCAGCCAGTAGGCCCGGCTGTCGCCGAGCCAGCACAGCGTGACATGCTCGGGGTCGACCGTTGCCGACACGTAGGTCGCGGCGGGCGCGCCGTCCGGGTCGGCCAGGTCGGTCAGCGCCTGGGCGGCCTCCCTGGCGGCGGCGCCCGCGGCGGCGGCCGCGTCGTCCCCGGCCCTGGCGCCGGTCAGCAGCACCCGCATCGCGGTGCGCACCGCGGTCAGCGACGCCTCGTCGGGACGCGGCGCGGACGACACGCCGTCCGAGACCACGGCCAGCGCGACCGTGCCGTTCGGGCCCGCCGCCGTGGCCAGCGCCATCGCGTCCTCGTTGCGCTGGTGCCGCAGGCCGCGGTCGGTCACGCCGGCGAGCAGCCGCAGATCGATCTCGGCGTGGTCCCGGCCGACCGGAACCTTGCGGCCGCAGGACCGGCAGTTGCCGTCCGGCCCGGCCGCGGCCAAACCAGAGGGATCGTCCGCCGAACAGTCCGGACAGTCCCGCGCACCGGAGGAGTCCGGCGTCGTCGACGCGCTCATGGGGCCTATTTTCTCCTGTCAGCCGGCCGGGCACGACCGGCGCGCCGCAGCCTAGCCTTGTGCCTCGTCCTGGGCGCCTATCGTCTACCCGTTCGCCAGGACCATAGCCTATGTCCGCCGACAGCCGGGGCGCTATTTTTCCGGTGTGGTCGGGGATGACCCGCGTCAGGGGTAGGGCAGCTCGATGGCGTCGCCGATCCGGTGCACCCGCAGTGCGTTGGTCTTGCCCGGGCTGCCCGGCGGGCTGCCCGCCACGATGACGATCTTGTCGCCGATGGCGCAGCGGCCCAGCCGCACCAGCGCGCTGTCCACCTCGTGCACCATGTCGTCGGTGTGCCGCACGGCCGGCACGATGAACGTCTCCACGCCCCAGGTGAGAGCCAGCTGGCTGCGGGTGGCGGGCTCGGTGGTGAACGCGAGCAGCGGGATCGGCGACCGGTACCTGGCCAGCCGCCGCGCGGTCTCGCCGGTCATGGTGAACGCCACGAGCGCCTTCGCCCCCACGATCGCGCCCACCTCGGCGGCGGCGCGGGCGATCGCCCCGCCGGTCGTGGTCGGCATCCGGGTCAGCGAATGCTCGGCGCGCAGCGAGTTGTCCTCCGCGGCGGACACGATACGCGCCATGGTGGCCACCGTCTCCACCGGGTACGCGCCGACGCTGGTCTCCGCGGACAGCATCACGGCGTCCGCGCCCTCGACCACGGCGCCGGCGACGTCGGAGACCTCGGCCCTAGTGGGACGCGGCGCGCTGATCATCGACTCCAGCATCTGAGTGGCCACGATGACCGGCCTGGCCCGCTCCCTGGCCAGGGCGATCGCCCGGCTCTGCACAGCGGGCACCTGCTCGAGCGGCAGCTCGACGCCGAGGTCGCCGCGCGCCACCATGATCCCGTCGAAGGCGTCCACGATCTCTGGGAGCACGCGGACCGCCTCGGGCTTCTCGATCTTGGCGATCAGCGGGACGCGGGAGCGGCCGGCCTCGTTCATGATCTTCCGCGCCAGCATCGCGTCGTCGGGGCTGCGGACGAAGGACAGCGCGACGATGTCGACGCCGGTCGCCAGCGCCCAGCGCAGGTCTTCCTGGTCCTTGGCGGTCAGCGCGGGCGCGCTGACCGCGACACCCGGCAGGTTGATGCCCTTGTGGTCGGAGATCCGCCCGCCGACCACCACCCGGGTGCGCACCCCGGGTGCCGGCCACGCCGGTCACGTCGACCTGAACGTTGCCGTCGTCGATCAGGATGCGGTCCCCGGCCCGCACGTCGTCGGCCAGGCCTTGGTAGGTCGTGGACGCCTCGTGCCGGTCGCCGGGGATGTCGTCGGTGGTGATCGTGAACTCGTCGCCGGCGGTCAGCACCGCGGGGCCGCCGGGGAACTCGCCGAGGCGGATCTTCGGCCCCTGCAGGTCGGCCAGCACGCCGACGCTCCGGCCTATCGCGTCGCTTCCGGCCCGCACGAGCCGGTAGGAGTGCAGGTGATCGGCGTGGCTGCCATGGCTCAGGTTCAGCCGGGCGACGTCGAGTCCCGCGGTGATCAGGGCGTTGATCCGCTCCTGGGTTGAGGTCGCCGGCCCCAGCGTGCAGACGATCTTGGCGCGGCGGCTCATGGCACATCCCCTCCCAGTGGTCTATACCACTTTAGCGGACGCGTCACCGCTGGTGACCGGCGCCGCGAAAGGTTCACGCACCTGTCGCACGCCGTCGGCATAAGGCGCGAAGGCGGGGCTAGCGCAGCGGGCGGGCCGTGGAGGGGATGGCCACCGGGAGCCGCGGCCGGTCGTCGGCCGGGCTCCGGAGGTACTCGTCGACCGCGGCGGCGGCGCTGCGGCCCTCGGCGATCGCCCAGACGATCAGCGACTGGCCGCGGCCCATGTCGCCAGCGACGAACACGCCGGGCACCGTGGTCTCGTACGACGCGGACCGCGCGACGTTGCCGCGCGGGTCGAACTCGACGCCCAGGTCCTCGAGCAGGCCAGGACGCTCCGCGCCGGTGAATCCCATCGCGAACAGCGCCAGCTCGCAAGGGATCTCCCTGGCGCTGCCAGGCACCGGGACGAACTTGCCGTCGGTGAAGGTCACCTCGGTCAGCCGCAGCGCGCGCACCGCGCCGGAGTCGTCCCCGAGGAACTCCTCGGTGGATACGGCGTACACCCGGTCCCCGCCCTCCTCATGCGCGGAGGAGACGCGGTAGATCATCGGGTACGTCGGCCAGGGCTGGACCGGCGGCCGGGACTTCGGCGGCTTGGGGAGGATCTCCAGCTGGGTGACCGACGCGGCGCCCTGCCGGTGCGCGGTGCCAAGGCAGTCCGCCCCGGTGTCACCGCCGCCGATGATCACCACGTGCTTGCCCGCCGCGGTGACCGGCGACGACGGGCCGTGCCGGTTCGCGGGCGGCAGGTACTCCATCGCCTGGTGGATGCCGCGCAGCGAGCGGCCCGGCACCGGCAGGTCGCGAGGCACCCGCGCGCCGCCGGCCAGCACGACCGCGGCGAAGCCTTCCAGCTGGTCCGCCGAGGTGACTGCCGCGCCGCACTCGAAGCGGGTCCCCTCGGCCTCCATCTGGGCGATCCGGCGGTCCAGGTGGCGCTTTTCCATCTTGAACTCGGGGATGCCGTAACGCAGCAGCCCGCCGGGCGCGTCGTCGCGCTCGAAGAGGGTGACCAGGTGCCCGGCGCGGGTCAGCTGCTGCGCCGCGGCGAGCCCGGCGGGCCCCGAGCCGACCACCGCGACCGAGAACCCGGACAGCGACTCCGGCGGCAGCGGCACGACGCCGCCGGCCGCC
>Ga0335072_10010532_pt1 | contig 13305 bp, 11 predicted proteins | sample Lox_Sample_21_FD_206725 | JGI IMG/M metagenome (GOLD analysis project Ga0335072, IMG submission 206725) | Soil microbial communities from Loxahatchee National Wildlife Refuge, Florida, United States - Lox_Sample_2.1 | ecosystem: Environmental > Terrestrial > Soil > Wetlands | place: USA...
GAATCAGCTGGCCGAGAGTCGAACCAAACGAGGATCCGATCTGCACGATCGGGCCTTCCCGCCCGACCGAAGCACCGCTGCCGATCGCAAAAGCCGAGGCCAGTGACTTGACCAACGCCACGACCGGCCGAATTTTGCCCTCGCCGTAATAGATTGCGTCCATCACCTCAGGGACGCCGTGTCCCTTGGCCTCGGGAGCAAAATTGACGACTAGAAAGGTGACCACCACCGCGCCGATAACCGGGACGAGAATGACCCCCGCCCCCCACGGACTCGCCGGCGTGAACAGGTTCGCGTCATAGTTAAAGGCGAACTTGCCGAGAAACAGCACATTGTGGACGAGCCCAATCAATTCGCGAAAAACGTAGGCGCCGAGCCCGGCTACAACCCCGACCGAGAAGGCGAGCAGCGACATGCGGATGAGGCCAAATCCAGCCGGGCCGATCCGCCAGCCAGGAAGCGGCCGCCAATACGCATGCCGCCCTCGTCTTGCCGCAGGCGCTGCAACCCGCAATCCGACACCCGACACGCCGGCGTCAACATCGTCTGACACCGAAATCCTCCAGGCCCAATTTATCGAGAAAGAAACATGCTACATCCGCCGCCTATAACCAAAGGTGATCTGGCAAACGGACCGCTTTGCCGCAGGTCGTGCCCTGGCGCGCGGTAGACGTGGTGATTATGAACCTTCGATCTGAGATTCCAGGTTGGCGCGAGACCGGCAGCGCGAGACCGGCAGCATCCTGCGCATCGTTCAGATCGACCGTTGAGGCCGGGGACCCGTGCTCGCAGCAGAATGGGGGGCCGCGACAGTGGCGGAATTCATACGGAGGGTGGCGAGAACCACCCCCGGATGCCATATCGCCGGTTGTTGTTGCCTGCAATGGAAGGACCGGGAGTGGAACGGCCGCCGTCAGAACCTCCCATGGCGGACGACCCTTCCGCTGCTCTGGCAGAAGCGGAGTTGCCGGCGCATTACCGCCGCCGAGGCGAACTCGAAGCGGCAACCCGCCACCCGGCCCACCCACCGGTTAACAGCCGTAGGCTGTTGATTCTTGCCTTCTTGGCGCCGATCGCCGGTGCGGCGGCGGGGACGATCGACGCAATATTCCGCGTGGTGCTGGAGCGCGCCGACCATTTGCGCAATTTGCTGATCGCGCGGGGTCATCAGACGCCGGTTTTCGGCTTTTGCTGCATCGTCGCCGGCTGTGCGGCAGCGGTGACGGTTGCCGCTTGGCTAGTGCGGCGGTTCTCCCCGGATGCCTCGGGAAGCGGCATCCCCCAAGTCGAAGCAGCGTTGAACGGGCATATGGCCAGCGCGCCGCCCAAGCTTCTCCCGGTCAAGTTTTTCGGCGGGCTTTTGGCGATCGGTGCGGGCGGCGCCCTCGGCCGCGAAGGTCCGAGCGTGCAGATGGGAGCCGTCATCTCCCATCTGATCGGGGTGCTGTTTGGCCGCAACGCCGAGGAACTTCGTCTGCTCCTCGCCGCCGGCGCCGGCGCCGGTCTCGCCGTTGCCTTCAATGCGCCGATCGCCGGCGCCGTCTTTGTGCTCGAAGAACTGGTGCGGCGGTTCGAGGTGCGAATGGCCATTATCGCGCTCGGCGCGTCGTCGACGGCCATCCTGATTTCGCGGCTGTTTCTCGGTAGCGAGCCCGACTTTGGCGTGGCGATATCGACGCATGCGGCGATGGCGACCGGGCCGTTGCCCTATGCCGCCGCCGCCGCCTGGCCGCTTTACGTCGGGTTGGGGGCTGTCGCCGGGGTAGCGGCCAGTCTCTATAACCGTACTATCCTCGGCGCCCTCAGGCTGACCGATCGGATCAGCCGCGTGCCGGTCGAGATAAGGGCGGCAGCGGTTGGCGGCGCGATCGGGATCATCGGCTGGTTTTTTCCCGCGCTGATCGGCGGTGGTGACGAGATCACGCAGCGTCTGCTCGCCGGTAGGATGGCGATCAGTTCGGTGCCATTCGCTTTCGCCATTCGATTTTTTCTCGGTCCCGCATCTTATGCGGCGCGCACACCAGGCGGACTGTTCGCACCGCTTCTCGTGCTGGGCACCCAACTAGGCCTCGTCTGCGGCGAATTGTGCCAGGCGGCCTTCCCGCACCTCGGGATCAGCGCCGAGGCGTTCGCCGTTGTCGGGATGGCTGCGTTTTTTACGGGTGTCGTTCAGGCGCCGGTCACTGGAATCGTGCTCGTTACCGAAATGACCGCCGCGTTCACGACCTTGCTGCCGATGCTTGCTTCCTGCTTTGCCGCGTTGCTGGTCGCTCAATTGCTGAGCGCCACGCCAATTTACGATGCGCTGCTCGAGCGCCTGACCAAGGACAACCGTCGCTGAACGGTGTCTCCATTGCCCACGCTGCAATGTGAAAGCTTGGCCGGCGGGGTGGGCGACCATCTCGCTGCAGCAATTCGTCCGCCGAGGCGGAACATCGTGCGCGCGCCACCCGTTATGGCGACGACGTTCGGCACCATCCCACGCGGCAGGCCGGGCTTGCGGAAGTAAACCACGGATTTTATGGACCTTTCTGTCGTCATCCCGGTCAGGAACGAAGCCGAGAACATCGCGCCCTTGTCGGCAGAAATTGCCGATGCGCTCGGCGGCGTAGTCACCCACGAAATCATCTATGTCGATGATGGCAGCAGCGATGAAACCGCCGCCGAAATCCGGCGCCTTGCGGGCGAACTGCCGGCTCTACGGTTGCTGCGTCATCAGCGCAGTTGCGGCCAGAGTGCGGCACTACTGACCGGGATCAGAGCGGCCCGAGGTGCGTGGATTGCGACCCTCGACGGCGATGGCCAGAACGATCCTGCTGACGTTGCGCGGCTGTGGCGGATCGCCCGTACTGCACCTGCCGTCCCGCCGCTGCTTGTCGCCGGTCACCGTGAACAGCGGCATGACAACTGGTCACGGCGAATCGCCTCACGCGTTGCCAATGGGGTGCGCTCACGGCTTCTCGGCGACGCCACTCCGGACACCGGCTGCGGCTTGAAGCTGTTTCCGCGCGCCTTGTTCCTCGATCTGCCGGCGTTTGATCACATGCACCGTTTTCTGCCGGCATTGGTGCTGCGCGCTGGCGGTGCGGTGCGATCAGTTCCGGTAAATCATCGGCGGCGCCTTAGCGGTACCTCCAAATATGGCATTTTCGATCGACTCGGTGTTGGGGTTGTCGACCTTTTCGGCGTGTGGTGGCTGCAGCACCGCAGTATTCGCGCGCAGCTGGTCGGTGAGGTGGCGCTCACGGTAGAGGCCGATGCGTCGACGGCCACGCCAAGCCCGATATCGGGCCTGAAATGAGCAAGGAGTACCGTTGCCGGCGGCTCCGGACGGCGCCGCGGCGCGCGGTGCAGATCATGCTTCTCGCCGTGCTGGCGGCCGGGATCGCCGCGGCCTGGCATTTGCGAGGCGTATTCGATCCGATCGCGATCGCAGCCGTGATCGGACGCTACCCCGCAGCACCGCTGGTATTTCTTGGTCTCCACATTGCCGCCAGCCTGCTGTTCCTGCCGCGCACCGTCCTCGCCATTGCGGCGGGCCTGGTGTTTGGCACGATGTGGGGGGTGGTTTGGGCCGCAACCGGCAGCGTTTTGGGGGCGGTGGCCGGCTTTTGTCTTGCCCGCTACATCAATTCAGGTTTGATCGATCTCGATCGATATCCGCGGATCGGCCCGATCCTCGACGGCATCGGCCGTGGCGGCTGGCGCTCGGTCGCACTGCTGCGACTGATCCCTGTTATTCCGCACAGCCTGGCCAACTACGCGCTCGGGTTACGGCCCATGCCGCTGATTCCCTATGCGTTTGGCTCTCTCATCGGCCAGTTGCCGATGACGATCGCTTGCGCCGATCTCGGTGCGGCGGGTGAGAATCTGGTTTTGGGCTCCGGTGGCTGGGTCCTGCCGACCGCGATCGGAGCCGCCGCCCTGGGGCTGTCCTTGGTCGTCCCGGTGGTCGCCCGCCGCAGCGCCGAATAATCAGCGCGTACCGCCTTCGGCACCGGGCCGCCGGTGGCCCAATCGAGAAGTTCGACAGTGTGGACGACTGGCACCGTACTGCCCTGCATCAGTTGTGTGATGCAACCGATGTTACCGGTGGCGACGATGTCAGGCTGGGTCTTGTCGATATTCGCGAGCTTGCGCTCACGTAATTTTTCGGCGATATCGGGCTGCAACAAATTGTAGGTGCCGGCCGAACCGCAGCAGATATGCCCCTCCGGCACCTCGACGGTCTCGAACCCGGCCACGATCAGCAGCGCCTTTGGTGGGCGATGCAGCCGCTGGCCATGCTGCAGCGAGCAAGCTGAGTGATAGGCGACGCGCAGCCGATGACCGGCCGCCGCGCGCGGCGGTGCCTGCAGCCCGAGCTGCTCGACAATTTCGCTCACGTCGCGCGCCAATGCCGCGATCCGCGCCGCCTTTTCGGCATACGCCCGATCCTCGCGCAGCATAAAGCCGTAATCCTTGACCGTGGTGCCGCACCCGGAGGCGTTGATCACGATCGCGTCGAATTCACCGGCACGGCGCTCGCGTTCCCAGGCGTCGATGTTAGCGCGAGCAAGGGCGAAGGCGGCCGTCTCCTGACCGAGGTGGTGGTTCAAGGAGCCGCAGCAGCCGCTGCCCTTAGCGACGACAACCTCGCAGCCATGGCGGGTCAACAGCCGGATCGTTGCCTCGTTGATCTGCGGCGCCAAAACCCGCTGCGCGCAGCCGGGCAAGAGAGCGACGCGCTGCCGGCGCACGCCCTCGGCCGGGAACACGCAGGCTCGGTCCTCCAAAGATGCCGCGGGAACCGAAGCGGGGGCGAGCGCCAGCATCGGTGCCAGGCGGCGCGGCAGCAATCCGGCAAGTGGCCGGCCGAGCTTGGCCCCGCGCAAGGCGAGCCGGAACAGCGCCGGTCGCGGCAGCACAGCGCCGAGCAGGCGCCGCAAGGCCCGTTCGGCCCAGGGCCGGCGGTATTTCTGTTCGATCCAGCATCGCGCGTGGTCGACGAGATGCATGTAGTTGACGCCTGACGGGCAGGTTGTCATGCAGGCGAGGCACGACAGGCACCGATCGATATGTTTTACGGTGTCGGCATTCGGCGCCGCGTCGCTCGCCAGCATATCCTTGATCAGGTAGATGCGGCCGCGCGGGCTGTCGAGTTCGTCGCCGAGCAGCACATAGGTCGGGCAGGTCGCCGTGCAGAACCCGCAATGCGTGCAGGTCCGTAAAATCTTTTCGGACTGCGCCGTATCGGGATCGGCGAGCTGCTGTTCGGTGAAATCGGTGCGCATGGTTTCAGCTCCGCTCGACCATGCGGCCGGGGTTCAGGATCTGCCGCGGGTCGAAACCCGCTTTGATGCGGGCGGCGAGTGCGGCCAGTGCCGGTGGCGGCGGCTCGAACACCGGCACTGCGCGACGCAACGCCGCCGGACCGCGGATCAAGGTCGCGTGGCCGGTGCCATGTCCATCGGCTCCACGTATTGCCCTGCGGATCGTCGCCGCCCCACCGTCCTCCTCGGCGCTGGAAACCGCCGCCCATAAGAGGCCGCCACCCCAATCGAGATACCACTGTGCGTCGAGGCTGCGCGCGATCGCCACACCGATCTCGGCGCCGCGCGCCGGAGCCACCGAAACCCGCCACACCGTCCGGTCGGCGAGCCTGGTAAACGGCTCGACATCGCGGACCAGCCGCCAGTAATTGGCCGTAGCGGCCTCGTCGAGAACGGCCGATTCGCATTCGGCGGCAAGTTCGGCCAAAAGCCGCTCGCGGCGGAACGCGACCGACGGTCCCGGTCCCTCGAGACGCAGAGCAACCGTTTCCGCCGCCCCGGCGATCACCGGCGACAGCTGCCGCCGCTCGCTGCCCCATTCGCCTGGGAGGGTGGGGGAGGGAACCGGGGCCTCGGTCGTGCTGGCCGGGAAATAGGCGGCGGCCGAGACGTCGTGCGGCGAGGCGAGCGCTTTGCTCATCGCCGAGAGCGCCATTGGCAGATCGAGCCCGCACAGCATCACGGTCTCGACATGCTCGGGCCGCGGCAAGACCTTGACCGTGACTTCTTCGAGTGCCGCCAATGTGCCGTAAGACCCTGCCATCAGCTTTGACAGATCGTAGCCGGTCACATTTTTTACGACCTTGCCCCCTGATTTGAAGATCTCGCCGCGGCCGCTGACCGCACGAAATCCAAGAAAATGGTCGCGGGCGGCTCCGGCCTTGATCCGGCGCGGTCCGCTCAGATTGCAGGCGAGGACGCCGCCCAGGGTCGGCCGGGCTTCTGGCGCGCCGAGCAACGCCCGCCAATCCGGCGGTTCGAAAGCCAACATTTGCCCGTGCTGAGCCAGCAGGTCTCCGATTTCGTCCAACCGGGTCGCCGCTCCCGCGGTCAGCACCAGCTCGTTTGGCTGGTAATCGCGGATACCCGCGAGTCGCGACAGATCGAGCGTATGCGGCGTCTGCGTCGGCCGCCCGAGCCCACGCTTCGAACCGCCCGCCACCAGTTCGACTGGCTCGTCGGCGGCCAGCGCGTCACCCACTGCCGCACGTAATTCATCAATATTTGCCGGCGAAAACCGTGTCACACCCTTACGATGTCATTGCGCGCGCAGCGACGCAATCTCGCCACAAGGGTTGCCATCCGGATCGCCGAGGGGCGCATCGCAACGAGGTCTCGCTGGTCTCGCGGGGTGGGTTGACCCACCATCGCCACATCGTTGCCCGCATGGGTTCGCTGGTGCTCAATAATTCATCCTACGTACGCATTACGCACTGCGCGACCCGCAAAAGAGGGCGTTGGTTAAAACCGCGGGAGGTCGGCGAACGGCAGTTTCCCGGAGTGCACGTGCAGCCGGCCGAGTTCAGCGCAGCGATGCAGCTGCGGAAAGACCTTGCCGGGGTTCAGCAGACCGTCGGGGTCGAAAGCGCATTTGACGCGCTGTTGATGCGCGAGATCGATGTCGTCGAACATCGTGCCCATCAGGTCGCGTTTTTCGACGCCGACGCCGTGCTCGCCGGTCAGCACGCCGCCGACCTCGACGCACAGCCGCAGGATATCGGCGCCAAATTCCTCGGCGCGTTCAATTTCGCCGGGCTTGTTGGCATCGTAGAGGATCAGCGGATGCAGATTGCCGTCACCGGCATGAAAGACATTGGCGACGCTGAGCCGGTATTTTTCAGACAATTCCCGCATGCGGGCGAGTACCTGCGCCAGCCTTCCGCGCGGGATCGTCCCGTCCATGCAATAATAATCGGGCGCGATCCGCCCGACCGCCGGGAACGCCGCCTTGCGGCCTGACCAGAACGCCAACCGTTCGGCATCGTCACGGCTAACCCGGATCGTCGCGGCATGATGGCCGCGCGCGATCGCCTCGACCTTGGCGCTCAGATGGTCGATCTCGGCCGGCGGCCCGTCGAGTTCGATGATCAGCAACGCTTCGACGTCGAGCGGATAGCCCGCGTGAACAAAAGCCTCGGCAGCATGGATCGCTGGCCGGTCCATCATCTCCATGCCGCCAGGGATGATGCCGGCGCCGATCACAGCCGCGACGCACCCCCCGGCGTCCTCCGCACTGGCAAACCCGATCAGCAGGGCGCGCGCCGCGACCGGCTTTGGCAAAATCCGCACAGTGACTTCGGTCACCACGCCGAGCAGCCCCTCGGAGCCGGTCATCACCCCCAGAAGATCATAGCCCTCGGCATCGAAATGCTTGCCGCCGAGCCGGATCACCTCGCCGTCGATCGTCACAATCTCGACACCGAGGATGTTGTTGGTGGTGAGCCCATATTTGAGGCAATGCACGCCGCCCGAATTCTCGGCGACATTGCCGCCGATCGTGCATGCGATCTGGCTCGACGGGTCGGGGGCATAATAAAAGCCGGCAGGTTCGACCGCCTGGGTCAGCGCCAGATTGGTCACCCCCGGCTGGGTGACGACACAGCGGTTGTCGTAATCGATCTCGAGAATGCGGTTGAACTTGGCCATGCCGAGGAGGACGGCATCGGCCAATGGCAACGCCCCTCCTGACAACGAAGTGCCAGCCCCGCGCGGCACGATTTTGACGCCATTCTCGCGGCAATACCGCAACACGGCTGCGACCTGGTCGACCCGTGACGGCAACACCACGACCATCGGCAATTGCCGATAGGCGGTGAGCCCGTCGCTCTCATAGACGCGGCGCTCGGCTTCGGACTCGATAACGGCTTCGCCCGGCACGATCTGCCGCAGCGCCGCGACGATCTCGGTGCGCCGCCGCAACACCGCCTCGTCGGGTGCGGGCATTTCCATCGGGCTTAGCCGGCGGCGGGCTTAACCGGAGGCTTCGGCGCGGCAGCGCTCACCCCTGGCGCGCCTTGTAGCGCGGATTGGCCTTGTTGATCACGAACACCCGGCCCTTGCGCCGAACGATCCGACAGTTCTTGTCACGCTTTTTGAGCGATTTGAGCGAATTGACGATTTTCATTTCAGGTATCCTGCAAAGCGAATTCCCTAGGTAATCTGTAGCGTTGCGAACCCCAATCTCGCGTCGCATTTTCGATATGGATTGTCGGTGCGGCTAAACCCAGGCCTGGTGCGGTCGAGAAGACTCGAACTTCCACGGAGTTTCCCCCACAGCGACCTCAACGCTGCGCGTCTACCAATTCCGCCACGACCGCACGGCAGGGGGATGGTCTCGCATCTCGCTGCAAGGCGGCGTGATTAGCAAATCGCCGCCACCATATCAAGCGACATGGGTATCGAGACAGCAGACCAGGCGGATGCGATCGAGTGGCGGGTAAGCGCAGCTCCGATCCCCTATCCCTCAGCCGTCGATGCGATGGAGCAGCGGGTGGCGGCGATCCGCGCCGGCACGGCATCCGAACTGATCTGGCTGCTCGAGCATCCGCCGCTTTACACTGCCGGCACCAGCGCACGCGCCGAAGAACTGCTGCAACCCGGGCGGTTTCCGGTTCATCAGACCGGGCGCGGCGGCCGCCACACCTACCACGGGCCGGGGCAACGCGTCGTCTATGTCATGCTCGATCTGCAGCGGCGCCGCGAAGACGTGCATTGCTATGTCCATCACCTCGAAGAATGGGGCATTCGCAGCTTGGCGCGCTTTGGAATCAACGGCGAGCGGCGTCAGGGCCGCGTCGGCATCTGGGTTGCCGCACCGGGGATCGGCGAGTCCAAGATCGCGGCGATCGGCGTGCGGGTGCGACGCTGGGTGACCTATCACGGTATGGCGATCAATATCGATCCCGATCTCGATCACTACCGCGGCATCATTCCCTGCGGTATTGCCGAACACGGAGTGACCTCGCTCGCCGCCCTCGGCAGGTCGGCGACAATGGTCGATGTCGACGCCGCCCTGCGCGCCACTTTCGATCAGGTGTTCCAACCTGGACCCGGTCCGCGCTGTGACTTTGACCGCGGTACCGACGCAATCGTCACCGCGCGCCGTTGCACATGTTGATTTGCACGGCCGCTGCGCCCGCGCCATATCAGCGAAACCATGAACACGCTGTTCGAAAGCCAGGCGCCGCGGCCGCTCGCCGACCGGCTGCGGCCGAAAAGTCTCACCGAGGTGGTCGGGCAAAGTCACCTGCTGGGGCCGGACGGACCGATCGGGCATATGGTGGCGAACCACCGACTGTCCTCGATGATCCTGTGGGGGCCGCCCGGCTGTGGCAAAACGACGATCGCCCGGCTGTTGGCGCGGTCGACCGATCTCGAATTCGAGCCGCTGTCAGCAGTCTTTTCCGGGATTGCCGATCTGCGCAAAGTGTTCGATGCAGCGCGCAAGCGGCGCGAGGGGGGCCGCGGCACGCTGTTGTTTGTCGATGAAATCCATCGCTTCAATCGCGCCCAGCAGGACGCATTTTTGCCAGTCGTCGAAGACGGCACCGTGATCCTGATCGGCGCCACGACCGAGAACCCGTCATTCGAGCTGATCGGCGCGCTGCTGTCGCGTGCTCAGGTCTTGGTGTTGCGCCGGCTCGCCGACGACGATCTTGAAAGCTTGCTGCACCGTGCCGAGGCCGCTCTCGGCCACCCTCTGCCCCTGACCGGCGATGCCCGCGCCGCATTGCGCGCGATGGCCGATGGCGACGGCCGGTTTTTACTCAACCTTGTGGAGGAGATCGCCCGCCTCCCAGCCGACAAACCGCTCGATCCTGGAGAGCTGGCGCGGCTGGTGCAGCAGCGTGCACCGCTCTACGACAAGGCGCAGGAGGGTCATTACAATCTGATCAGCGCCCTGCACAAATCATTGCGCGGCTCCGACACCGATGCCGCGCTTTATTGGCTCGCACGCATGCTCGCGGGCGGCGAAGACCCGATCTATGTTCTGCGCCGGCTGACCCGCGCTGCCGTCGAAGACATCGGTCTTGCCGATCCGCAAGCGGTGATGCAGGCGCTCGCCGCCTGGGACACCTATGACCGGCTCGGCTCCCCCGAGGGCGAATTGGCGATCGCCCAATGCGTGATCTATCTCGCCACGGCGCCCAAATCAAACGCCGCCTATACCGCGTTTGGAGCGGCGCAGCAGATGGTGCGAGAGAACGGATCGCTGATGCCGCCCATGCACATCCTGAATGCGCCGACCGGACTGATGCGCAAGCTCGGCTATGGCAAGGGCTATGTCTACGACCACGCCACCGAGGAGGCTTTTTCCGGCCAGAACTACTTCCCAGAAGGGATCGATCGCCACAGCTTCTACCATCCGAGCGAGCGCGGCTTTGAGCGCGAGATCAAAAAGCGGCTCGACTATTGGGACAAATTACGCGCCCGCGCCGCCGCGCCGAAATGAACGGATCGCGTCGTCACCCACATCGTTCGAAGAAGTTTTGAATGATCAGGACCATAACCGTGTCCGGCGATGATGGGTCGCTGCGTCTCGATCGCTGGTTCAAACGGCATTTTCCGATGCTGGCCCACGGCCGGATCGAAAAGCTGCTGCGCACCGGACAAATCCGGGTCGACGGCAAGCGCGCCAAGGCCGGCGATCGGATTGCTGCGGGCCAGGAGATCCGACTCCCGCCGCTAACCGATGCGCTGCCCGGCACCCCGCGCCAGCCGCGCCCGGTATCAGCCGCTGACGAGGCAATGCTGCAGGCTGCCATTATCCACCGCGACGATCACCTGATCGTGCTGAACAAGCCGACGGGTCTCGCGGTCCAGGGCGGCACCCGGTCCGAGCGACACCTCGACGGGCTGCTCGACGCGCTGCGGTTTGGCTATGCCGATCGGCCGCGCCTCGTCCATCGACTCGACAAGGAGACCAGCGGCGTTCTGGTCATTGCTCGCACCCCCGCGGCGGCGGCGTTATTGACCCGGGCCTTCCGCGACAAGACAACGCGCAAGATATACTGGGCGCTGACCGTCGGCCGACCGCAGCTGGAAGAGGGGCGCATCAGCCTTGCTCTCGCTAAACAAACCGGGCCCGGCGGCGAGCGAGTGCGGACCGATCCTGACGAAGGCAAGAATGCCGTCACCTATTACCAGGTCGTTGACACCGCCGGCGACCGCGCCAGCTGGCTAGCGTTGCTGCCGGTGACCGGACGCACCCATCAATTGCGCGCCCATTGCGCCGCGATCGGCACTCCGATCCTCGGCGATACCAAATATGGCGGCCTTGAAGCAGTGCTTGCCGGCGCGCCCCATTCGAGGCGCCTGCACCTCCACGCCCGCGAATTGTCGATCCCTCATCCCTCAGGCGGTATGTTGCGGATCGCGGCGCCGCTGCCGCCGCATATGCGGCAGAGCTGGGATTTCTTTGGCTTTCCCGGCGACGCCAAAGACCCGTTTGCGGCGTTGGACCTGGCGGAATGAAGCGATTTTACAAGAGCGCCGAAATCATCGCGGCAAGCGCAGGCTACAGCGTCGCTCTCGACGGGCGGCCGATCAGGACGCCGGCAAAACGCGATCTGATCGTGCCGACGACAGCCCTGGCAGCGGCGATCGCGGCGGAATGGAACACCCAGGAGGGCGATGTCCAACCGGCCGACATGTCGCTGACCCAGATCGCCAACACCGCGATCGACCGGGTAGCGCCCCAGCGCGCGCTGATCGTGCAACAAGTCGCGGACTATGCCGGCACCGATCTCGTCTGCTACCGCGCGACGCGTCCACCCGAGCTGACCTCGCGCCAGCAGACGGTATGGCAGCCGCTCGTCGATTGGGCGGTGCTGCGGTATGACGCACCGCTCGAAATCACCGCCGGAGTGATCCCGATTGCACAACCCACGGCGAGTCTTCATGCATTTGCCGCCGCGGTCGCCGAGTACGACGATTTTGCCCTCGCCGCCGTGCATCTTGCGACCGCCGCCTGCGGCTCGCTGGTTATTGCGTTGGCGCTGGTCGAGGGCCGGCTCGATGCTGACGAAGCCTTCGCCGCCTCGCAGCTTGACGAGAGTTTTCAGATCGAAGCCTGGGGCGAGGATTGCGAACAAGCCCGGCGCCGCCAGGCACTCGCCAGCGACATCGCTGCGGCGGCGCATTTCCTGTCGCTGCTGCGGGCCTGATCTACCCAACGAAAAGAGGCGCGGGCCGTCCAACAAAGAACCGTCATTCCCACGGCAGCGGGCACCCTGGCCCGGAGCCGCGCCGGTCGTTCCTGGCGCTGGCCCCGTTCTCTCAGCTGTGACGAAAGTCTGACATCATAGCGCTGCGATCGGTCTTTGGCTCAGACGTTCAAATCCGGGGCGCGCCGGGTCCATACCGCTGTCGGGGTGACGACAAAATCGACACGCCCTTCCTCAAGCGTCTTCAAACATTCCTCGGGACGATTGACGATCGGCTCTTCGTGGACATTGAGACTGGTATTGACCAGCGCCGGCAAGCCGGTGCGCGCCTTGAACGCCGCCAGGACATCAAAATAGCAGGGGTTGTCGGCGCGCGCGATGATCTGCGGCCGAGCGCTGCCGTCGACATGCACGACCCCCGGGATACGCTGGTGCCATTCGCGGCGCACCTCGCAGCTGATCGTCATGAAGTGCGCAGCATAGCGGTTGCACGAGCCGATATCGAACACTTCGGCGGCATCGTCCTCGGCGATGACCGGTGCAAACGGCATGAACTCGCTTCGCTTGAGCCTCAGGTTGAGCTTTTGGTTGATCTCCGGGTCGGCCGGATTGGCGAGAATGCTGCGGGCGCCGAGCGCACGCGGGCCATATTCCATACGCCCGTTGTAGATGGCGCCGATCTGTCCGTGTGCCAGCCTCTCGGCGGCAATCCACGCCGGATCGCCGGCGACACGCAAAAGGGCCGGCGAGGCGCCAAAGACTTTGTCCACCATTGCATTGGGGTCGCCGCCCCAATAGACGTTGGTCAGCCGATGGCGCTGCGCCAG
>Ga0335072_10010533_pt1 | contig 13305 bp, 13 predicted proteins | sample Lox_Sample_21_FD_206725 | JGI IMG/M metagenome (GOLD analysis project Ga0335072, IMG submission 206725) | Soil microbial communities from Loxahatchee National Wildlife Refuge, Florida, United States - Lox_Sample_2.1 | ecosystem: Environmental > Terrestrial > Soil > Wetlands | place: USA...
AGGACTTCTACATTAGAGAAATTGTCAAAGATGGAGCTTATCAAGCAAATTTATGACGGCTTGTCTGTCTCGAGGACCTTTGACGGTGCTACAACTTTACCCGTTAGATCACCTTGCAACACTCAGGGATAATCTCCGTGCTGATACTTAATTCTAGACTAAGTGATAAGGAGGACGTCTACGGTGCAGAGTTATCCAATCCTAATTACTTTCGAGTGGTGTCGATGAGCTATTCAGCCCTTCCGAAAGCATGCTCCGCAGCATGCACCTTCGGTGGCGGCTTCAATCCCTTCTCCACATCCAACCTAATGCTCTCATCAATTCTACTCCTAACTTTCATCTCTTCGTCCTCCATCCTTCTCTTATCTGCATCCTCATTTCCCTGCCTCCAGTTTCCAGCTCCGCCTCGTCCGCTAAGTCCTCGATATGTTGTACTCTTATCGCCAGTGACCTTATCTTTAAGCTTTTCTCTACTGGCATCCCAGGTCTCTCTTGCAGGCTGCAGTTCGCTTTTGACATCTGATGAAGAAGTAGGAAGCTCTTGGGAAGGAGCGATATAATTTCCCATCCCACCGCGCCCGGTACGCGCGTAGGTTTGAGATTCTGAGTGAGTGTCCACGCGTGGGGAAGAGCTGGAGGGCTTCTGAGGTGGAACGCTCTGTAAAACCCATTAGCATTTGGCTTCATGAGAAATTAGTCCATCAAGAAAATGCCATACCATATGCAATGCATTTTCAACATCAGCCTTGGTCTTAAAATTGCCGGCTCCACCACGGCCGACCTTCTGGGCGATTTCATCCGACATTATTTCCTTTGATACCGGTTTCGCTTGGGTTCATCTTCATGATCCTCGGTATAACGCTGCTGGGGTTTATAAATTTTTATGATCTCATAAAAAAATTTCTGAGTAAACCTAATCTAAGTTCTGTCACCAAGGCGCACTTAGTTTTCCGAGCCAAGCGTTTTTGCTTTTGAATTCATGCTGTCCTAGTAGTCTTGGCTGAATCTCAGTGGAAATTCTCGACACGTAAAAGTCCCACCAAATTTCAAAGTGTGGTGGGAGTGGAAACGCCTGCGTAGCTCCATTTTGCACCTTGGAATTTTCTCGATGTGAATTCGTACCTCATACATCTGTCAATGCCTTCGAAGACAGGTTCCTCAAAAGAGATTAAGCACCTGCGCAGGCACACATCAATGCGTGCATCCTGGCTTCAAGAATTCTGGAGCGACGGTATTTGGTAGGGTCGAGGGCATGTCTGAATAGACTTTCTACCGGAAATACTTAGATGACAGTGGCAATTGCTCCATCAAGGAATTATCAAGAATTCGAATGAACAACTGAGTTCCTACAGCACGTGGGCTATGGTGTTATATTGTATGAAGGTTGCCTCATAGATCTTTGTCCGGGAACACGGAAACCCTATTGCATATGTCGATGATGTCAATTCTCCATCCAACAAGTCACATGAATGCTAAAAATTTGAGGTTCGGAAGGCAGTTCAGACGAAGTCACACGTAACAATGCTTGGAGCTAGAGCTAGCATTCATCCCTCTTTTACTTAAGGCGGCAGGAGTGCGGGTTGACCAGCCTGGATGAGGGATCGATCATGCAGCTGACGATGTTTCAGGGAGACCCTGCTGGGCTTTTGTTCGATGAGGGGTTCCGTGACCTGCATTAGTATGCCGCAGACAAGTACAAGGGAGTGCATGATTCAATTCCAAGGTATTTTTGCCCATCTACGGAGTAAGTTGACGATGCATATGCTGGGTGTTCTTGTGTGATTTGAAAAGATGTTCTAATTGATCTGCGACTTAGGTTTCTCCAGCTTTTCACGACCTTGTCAACCCGCACGGACTCATCCGTACCAAAACAGCAACAATCCTTAGTATTATTTAGGGCAAGGTTCCTACAGCGCCACTCACACCATAAACGTCATGATTCTTTTCTGGGAACGGGTAAGTGAGGAGCTGCTTGACGGCTGAATATACGAACTGGAAGTATTATTGTATTGATTGAATGCCTGATCCATTCCTGTTCAAAGCCAGCAACGGCAGGTGGCTTTGTACGATCCGCCCCGCTTGTGACTCCTCCATATCAATACAAGCCAAAAAAAAAAAGTGGATCACGCTGCAGCCGCTGTAAGAAGCGCTCAGAAGGGATACGATCATCACATATCATCCGCGACAAAATAATTCCTGGAGCGGCGCCTGACGGTCTATGAATGAGAAGATAATGCTTTGGACTCAACATTTTGACAGCGATGATCAATGTGTCTGGGCTATGGTTCTCGGTGTAGCATTATCTCAATTGTCACCTCGATCAAAAGCATTGTGCTCTCTCGCCTGTGAGCAGTCAGGGCCGAGGCGCTTTCAGGTACAAGATAGGTACATGGAAATGCAACCACTTTTAGGAAATGTACACGGTTCCTGACTTGATCAATGGATTGATGGCATCACTGGCGCAGCTGTCAGCAGTCATAACCGGTAGCATAGCGGCAAGCACGGAGAGAACCACTTTGTCGACAGGGCTCTAAAGCTTGGACGTGTTTGTAACGTCGGGGACGAAGTACCTAGCGATTTGAATTGGGAGGGCTGGATGGCTGGCTCCACCCTGCAGTAGCGGCAGACTGATTGCGACAGGTGCTGGATCGATCGCGCGCTTTCTCAAACCAGCTCGCGCCTGGCTTGGCCAGGTAGGAAATTGAGGGGGCATGTTTAATTTAGCAAAGTACAGTACTGTATGTCATGGAGATTCTGATGGGTTGATGGATTTTTATGATGGATGGAAGCCAGGGCGGGGATCATGACAAAGAAAGTCAGCGGAGGTCCTGTGATGCGAGACTATTGGGTAAAGGGGGAGCATACGCCATAATAACCAAGCCCATTGCCCGAATTCTGGAGCTGCTGCAGTGCGTGGCACGAGGTGTTGGCGGGCAAGCCTCCGCACCTCCAAATGAGTCTAGGGCGCATCGCCGCTGGGTGTGGGCGGCGTCTGACCTGCTGATAGGTAGAGGGGCGAGGCAGAGTACGAATTGCCCCCAAGAGGCGAGGAGCGCGCATGCTGATGGTGCCGCTTTGGGACTGTTTTCGTAAGTGACTCCGTCTTGAGATGACTGGCAGGACAAGATTTTTTTTATTTTACGTGTTGGGATGAGTGAGAAATGCTAAGTTAAGGTGTTTAAAAATGGGCTGAGTAGTAGTATGAAACACTCCACAGTAAGAGGGTTACAGCAAAAGGTAGTGGTATTTCGTCTGTAAAAAAAAAAGGCGCGACGACGATGGGATATGGCACTAACTTCATGCTGGCTGCCACTCTAGGCCAATACGCAACCCTGCCCACCTGCTCTTCCAATAATCCGTCGCCCTGTCTCTTTACCTACCTCACTCCTTGTGTTCCAGCTCCTCTTTTCGTTCGTCCTACCTTCTCTAACTTTTATTTTTTTTTCTCGTCTTGCATTGCTCATCTGTTTCTGCTGACTCTCTCGCCATTGATCAATGCTTATTGAGGATTTGGCTCGGGTTCATCTGAGACACTTTATTATTCCCTCAAGCGACGAGGCTTCTTCCCACGAAACTGCCAATTCCTAAACCCCGCCCTCTGTCCGTCAATCATCGCTGCAAGTGCACATTCTACCTTCTCAAACAACGTTCTTGACTCCTCTCGACCCGAAATTTCTTACGATCGACGTTCCGAATACCCAACTATTGCTTTTTGACATACAAAGTCGCCCGAATCTTACCTCCATACATTGTATGCGTCGTTCATGTGCATATCCGCAGCATCCAAGCTCTAAGCTCCTTCGATCTTGTCCCAAAGTAACATTATACATCCTACTGTCCGAGTATTTAGGCTTTTCAGAGCTTCGAGGATTTACAGAGACTTCCTTCTGATTAATGGCGTCTTCGAAGGTAGACATCTCAAGAATTTCCATTGTTCTATAAATAATTCCTGCTGATCAATTCTCTGCTCTAGGAGGTCCAGCATTCCTCAAGGCCTCTGAGTCAACACCGCCTCTCAATGTCTGCAAACTCCGGTTCCAGCCTCCCACTGCGGACAAATCACTCCCGTCATCACTCGCACTCAGTCTCAGCCGGGTCTCTTCATCCGGCTCATCGCGTCACCAGAAGAAAGAGCATTTCTGCTACTGCTACTAATGTCGCTGCTGTCGCGGCAGCGGCAAGAGAAGTTGGAGACTCTACTCTGGGAGCTTCAATTCCAGGGTCGTCGCGTAGGAACACAATGTCGAGAGGTGCTGGGACTAAGTCCACAGGCGCGGCAACTCCTCCAAGTAGCCTCCCGTCGCATCGAATCTCCTTGATGGTAAACCGTAAGACAGAGCGGGATGAAAGCGCCATTGAAGACGACCAAAATGATGATATGGATAACGACGAAAACGTAGCCTTCAGTAAAGCACGTACGAGAAGAGCGAGCGAAGGTCAACAACTTATCAAGGGTGAAAGCAAGAAGGGAAACCCCAATGATCTCAGGTGTGAGAAGTGCGGAAAGGGATACAAGCACAGCAGTTGCTTGACCAAGCATTTGTTCGTGCCCACCTTCCTTTTCTGCAATCTCACCCTTATTCCCCTGTTCGCCTTGCGGATTGCAAAGGTTCGATCTGTGGACGACTTTTGAAATCCGAATCAATTGTTAGGTATTTGTTAACGTCAAGTTCTAGATGGGAGCATACTCCCGAATGGTCATATACATCGAAATTGCTTATCTCTAAGCATCAGCAAGTTCAATTGCTCGAAGCCGCATCAGTTCTCGTGGCAATGAATCAAGATGGGAATACGCCACCTGATTCCGCTAAGGAGTTTCACAGTGACGAGGATTCTGCGTCTCCCGCTGCGTCCGGATCGTCAGGCCATCGTGATGGCCTTAGCTCTGCAGATACGACTCCCCCACCACAAGCTGAGGGTCAAATGGGTCTCTCGTATTCTAGCAGCAACTATAACAACCGAACGAAGAGGTATAGTAGTGGCAACGGCTTCTCGCGTTCTTACCAATCTGCTCCCTCTGCAAAGCCTTTTTATGCAGGAAGTGCTCCTAATGGGTCTGGCTTCGGCCATTACCGCCAGCAGAGCGGTGATCATCGTCCACTCTCTTCTGGGATCGGTATTGGTGGCCAGGAAGATGAAGCCGGTCTTGCAGCCGCTGTGGAACTTCTCAGCTGCAGTTTTGGAACTCCAAGGACGGGACCTGTCACTCTTCCACCAGATGTTCCTCCGGTTCCACCTCTACCTGCATGTTACCAAAGCCAAACGGCCCTTTCTGGCAGCACAGTGACTCCAAGCTATCATGTGCAGGCTGCAGCAACAAGTTCTATTCGCGAAGACAACCATCGCGACGGAGACGTCAAGATGGAGGAAGGCGAAGGAAGCGTCGATGATGATGAAGAATATGACTCGCGCTCCCGCGGCCGCAGTGATGAGGACGAAGATGGTGTCTTTGGCCGCATGGAGGAATAGACTCAGCCCAAAGTCCTGCGGCTGGGAGCGAGCTTGCTGTTGCTAATCATACGAATTTCATTGTTGTCTGGTATGTATACGCGGCGTGTGTCTCCGCAAACGACGTTTCAGCACCGAAGAGTGGATCCCAGTGTCCACGAGGTTAAAGTGAGAGTCGTTTCCGAGCGTCGAGCAAACGTCTTGAGCATTTTTATATTCTGTGGAAGTGGGAAATAACATGTATCGAGAGATATACTCATCATGAATTAAACAAAGTGATGATTTTCAGATACTCTAAATTACTAACAAACTTGAACGCGTCCTTGCAACTTGACAAGTCAGGCCCGTCTTGGACACTGTGACTCGTGCGATCCGCATTGTTGCTACCAATTCATTTATTCCGGAGTAGGTTTTGACATTTACAATATGTGATTTGAAAAATGCCAAATAGGGAGCAGGATGAAATATTCTTTTCTTTCAAACTTTCGCAGCAATTGATCGACACACCCGTTGGCAGGGAGACTTAGCCCGAGCGGGCAGTGTCAGGATGGTAACGACGTCACTGTTCGTTTATTTACACATTTTTGACTTTTGAGATCTCCACGAGGCTCCTTATCGAAGGTCCAACCAGCCAAATTCTCTTTCTCTCTCTACACGTTCCTTTGATAAAGCCATAATTGACATGCCTGGCCGTACGGAGAAAATTGCCGATAAGGCTCTTGGAGTAGTCCATCAAGGCGATGCGCCGCTCCGCGCCTCGAAGCTCCCTCGTCCGATACAGTTTCCATTGGTTGTTATCTTGAGTCTGTCTTCCTCAGCGCTGCTTTACTCCTTCACAGCGGAGTACACGGCTGGAGAGCTTGCAGCGGTTTCGCGTAGCCTCAATGAATGGTGGGAAATCGGTGCCCTGGTAGGGTGGAGGATGTGAGTTTTGTCAATCTGGACCTAATCATCTGTACTGAAGCTGATTCGTGTTCATAGAATCGAGCTTGGCCTGGGCTGGTTTGGGAATTATGATGGCTATGATCTGGCAGCTTTAAGCCTGTTATCGCATGGTCCACCGGTAGATATATATCCCCTTCGTGTGCATAAGAATTCCCCGTTAACGCGATACAGCTTTACCTCCTCGCGACGTTTTACAATATCAGTCCGCCTACAATTCTGTCCTCCCTTGTTATTGACACTCTTACAACCTACATCCCATTCCGCCTCCTTCGACCGCTATCTCTAGCCCATGCATCCTCAACCTCTTCGAATTCCGTCGCAGTACCCAATCGCGAGATCGTTACGGATTTCCCAATACAAACGTTGACAACCATCCTGGCAGCAGGCATTTATAGCGTCGCTCTCTCAATAGCCTATGCGTCGTATCTCCCTGTGGTATTTGTGACTTACTTTAACAACATTCCCTCGATAGCCGCCGCTCACAGCTCAACACCAATCACACTCCTCCCGCTGACATTAGTCCTTGGCCTCGCAGCCCGCTCCTTCATCTTCACTCCCGCGGCTGCTTCCTCGCCTTCTTTAGCTGACGCTAAAGCTGCGACATTCAATCCAGCGACGGCAACTCTAGCACGGACTTTCAAGCATAATATCTGGAATTATACCTCAAGGACGAAGATTGTGATGAAACGAACAGCAACTCTAATGTTCGTTAGCGGTGTAAATACTTTTGTCCAGGTATTTGTGACTATTGAGGGTGTAGAGGCGCCAGGAGCTGCAGCGTACGCGGCGGTTTGGGTTGTAGCTGCTTTAGTAGCTGGACTAAGTTTGGGACTTGTAGGCAACGTTTGAAAGGCTTTTAGTACTAAACCTTGAAGTATTTACTGTATGGTAAGAATTTAATCATGCAAATGACGATATTAGGGATCAGACAATGGGTTTGACATCTCATCAGAAGCATTCTGTACATTTCACTCAAGACAGTAATTTGGAATACCGATGCCCTGCTACCAGTCATGCTGTGTTCACCATAAGTCATTTCTTTGTTATTACACATGAGCTGAAAGAGGTGAAAGGCCTCAGCTTCCTCATCTTGCATCTTGTCTGCTCTATTTCCAGAAACCCTGGCGAACTTTATTGGATCTCCAAGACATATCTAGATTACGACTTTGTTCGCTACCATGGCCGGTGCCTTTGGATTGAGGATGTCCCGGCGGAGCCATGGGCAAGCCTCCATCACTACCTTCTGACGACCACCCTTGTTGAGCCTCGCGTGCAGCTTCTACGGCGTTTTGAACCGATCTGATTGTACCATTAGCAATTACAAAGCGTTGCAAAGACCTTTATTACTTACTCTGCAATGCGCACCTCGCTCTCCTTTTCCCGGGACTCCTCATCTAATCGATTCAGAAGAGCTCTGATAGCAATACCAATCATAGCTTGGAGGGTATAGACAGCATCATTCCCGGCGTTGTGCAGATACCAACTAGCAATGTCTAGATTTGCTAGAATGGTACCGAGATTCCGAGGGTGTGGCTCACGCTTGAACGCCCGGTACATAGATGATGTATCTATCAGCTCTTGGAGGTTGGAAAGGTTGTAGATATCATAGCCTATCTTTTTGAGATAGTTGACGTCTGTTAGGACATCATGACCTACAAGTATGATATTGCGTTTGGTATCTAGAGCTTGGCTACCTGGAGTTTCTGACTGCTCAATAATAGGATCCACTACTTGGGAATATGGTGGCTTGAAGCATTTCGAGACTTCCTGCGGTGCGTTCTTGATGCTAATCCATTCGCTCTCACTACAACGTGTCAGCTCTTTGTTGATTCCCAGAACAAACCAGATAAACTAACCCGAATCGAAAGTAGTCGGCGCAGCCATTTATAAATTCTCGGTTCTTGAGGTGCCTGTATTCCGTAATGCGGAAATGGCGAGCACGAATTGCCTTCATCCAGTTGATTCCGCCTTCTCCGGGACTTACTCTATTTATATCTGCTGTGTCGAGCGTGGCGATGCCGATTTCCGTAATGAGATTATGGTCGCGCTCATATGACTCAACATCGATGCTAATGAAGACAACTGAGTCTTCTTGTATGTATGGCGCTGGGTTTTCGATGTCTATGGCCTTGGTGTCACTTATATTTTCGGGTGCTGGTCGTTCCACAAGGTCACTTTTCGCCCATTCTAGACTCATAATTAGTATTGAACATTTCTTCTGATCAAGAGGATGCCTAGCTTTTGAAAGCTAAGGGTACGCTAGGGTCTCTGTCAAGAACCCAGTCCATCCAATCTTAAGCGGAGGCTACAGTCGAAGAGGGATTTACGGGATGGATAGTAGAACTTATGTTTACCTAAGCTTGAATTCTTCAAGTTTCTGGCAGCGGTTTTATATGCTCCATGGCCAACCTGTCGAAGGCCCAGGTATCGCTGAACGCGTTTGACCTCATGGTTCCAGGCCTGCTGCTTTGCAAAGCGTTCTAACTTTTTCTTTTCCTTGGTAATACTTTTCTTCTTCTTGTCACTTTCGAGTAGCAGTTCTATCTTCTTCTTAAAAACTTCTAGGGACTTTTCGGTGGGCTCGTAATTTGCCTCAATCTCATCATCAGGTCTGTAGGTGGAAGAGGGAATTGCTTTCTTAAGACACTCCGCCATCTCACGTTCGCTAGTATGGCCGAGATACCTAGGACGCGGTGTGCCGTCTTTAGGGAATTCAAAAAGAAGGCTGGAATCTACAGTAATATCTGGAAGCTTGAGGTGAGTTTCGAGGGTATTGTTGATGGTAACCAGAAAGTGCTCGAATTGACGTGAAGGAATTAGGACTATGCTTTTCCGACTACCGTCGGCCGGTGAATATAGAGAGTGAATGTAAAAACTAGACCCACAGGGTTTTAGTGCTCAAATATCTACAGAAAAGAGCTCTAGCTACTAATGGATATATGCAATATCTGAAAGTGAAGGTGGTACTCACAAGTCCCAAGGTCGCTCGTAGAATAACCCCTTTTCGAAGAATCTTTTTACGACCTTTTCACGGTTGGCGGCGGAGATGTAATTGTATGGGTACTTCTGTAGGGCCTTGAGTGAACAGAAGACCTCGCCTTCCGGAGCTTCTTCTGCAAACTGGAGACGGTATTGTGGAAAGTCGAAGGTCTCACGAACTTCATATTGGCGCCATCAGTATATAGCTTCCTAAGGATTATGATCTGGTATCTTGCCTTCAGCATGCCCAATAGCATGTTCTAGCCTGCCTCCCACTCGGTGCTCGAAAGAAAGGGTCTTCTCGTCGTCATCGGGATCGCTCGAGAAGTGGCAGCTCACAGTGAAAGTTGGCTCAGCCATGAGAACCGGCTCAACGTCTGCTAATCTACCCCATCCCGTCTGATTCTCGAGCATCGCTCGTAATCTCTCCATTTCATCCTCCATAATCGCTACCAAGGTGCGGAGAGTTCAATGTCATCAGTGTTCCTATTGGCGGCAGCCTCGGAGACGAAGGGAATGTTACAGATATTGGTAGACAAATAGCACGTTTCTTTGCACAGTTGTAATATTAAGTTTGTGAATGTGTGTGAGTGTGGGGGAATCTTTGTTTATCAAAAGAATTTTGTAGGGAGCAGAAAAGATCTAAATGAAACGCGACGGGAATTCATTAACAAACCTTTAGGGCATTTCGGGATCCTGCGTGCACGAAATGATAGAAACAACAATTAGCTACGAGGAATCACCATGAGATATGCATAGAAGCTCACATCGTGGGTCGTGCATGTCTAGATTTCTCGAAACAGAAAGTGGCTTGCAATAACGTGCCTTTTACGGAACGTCTCGTGACCCTGAAAATGAGGTGGTTGGAAAAGAAAGAACTACCCTTGAACAAGTAGCTCGTGAGCTGAGAATCAATGGAAGGCAGTTACTTCATGTCGGCACAACACGGGCTCACTGTTAACCAACTCCGTCCAGATCTCTGACCAGTGACGAGGTCTTGGATATCGCAAGAATGTCACGCCAGTGAGTCCATGTCTTTCATTTTCCAAGTGCACTGCGCGTCTCACGTGCTCTCGAACTAGGGACATTTGAGCTTGGGCACTTGGCGCTAGCAAGGATGATCTCCGAGCCTGGTCGCGTTCCGCGTTGTCGAACATGATTTAATGATTTATGTTTATGATCATGACCGATCCTCATTACCTAGAGCCGCCACAACTGACACCCGTGATAGATGGTTGGAAGGGGAGCAGCGGTGGAGTTGTCGTATGAAGCTGCCTGAACTGGCCTTGGACACTACACCTGCAGCATCCGCCACGGCCATGGCGAGCATCGAAGCCTTGAATCTCTCCTCAGAGGCTGCCACTGACAGGCGCAACGGCGATATGTCTACCGCCATGCACTCAAGCGGTAGCTTAGATGATGATATCGACAACCTGGAACCTCCTTCGGATCCAGATGCTCAAGCGACCGTTACCGATTTTCTGGATTTCACCGAATACCTCCCTTCAGACATGATCCGTTCGTTGACTCTCATAGGCAACCTCGATCAGACTTACATTGAGGCGTCCATGAAAGTCCACGAGCTCACCAAGGCTTACGGAGAGCTCCCGACATTGCCCGGCTCTAAGCGCCGCAACCCGAGTCATCTACGAGCGGATATTTCTCAAAGTCTATACGAAGCAGTGAACGCCCGTACCTTGTCCCATGCCGAAGCAGCTCGTATGGCTGACAATGTTGACCGTCACTACAATCGCGCCAAGAACATTCTGGCGAAACTTCAGGCGATGGCGGAAGCATACCCAGCTTCTCGTGAGACGTCTCCTGCGCATCAGCCGGCCAGCTCCCCTCAGGCTGCTCGGCCCCCCAAGATCACCCTACGTCTCGATGGTGCCCGATCTACTGCTGCCGCTCATCCGGGACCACGCTTACACAGGCATCGAGCACCACGGATAACTGTACCTGGCGAAGTCCTTGCTCCCTACGAGTTTGACTATGATACCATCGATTCTGAAAGTGACAACTGGGACTCGGCGGATGATGAGCCATTGACGCCCAGACAGACACCAGCAAGGACTATCGGCAGCACTGCTGGTAGGATCAAGTTGGTCAGCAAGCGTAAAGGCACTCCCAAAATAAAAATTCCTAAGCCACCCCGAGCACCCCGACCCCCGGGAATCATGGGCACCAATGTTCACAGTGCTGTGGCTGGAATATCTACAAGCAACGCCCTGCGTGAATGTACACCGCCGCCACCGGATGTTGTGCCTGGGGATAAAAAGCATGCGCCATGGCTAGAATTAACGAAGTACGAGCTAGCAAAGCTCAGAAAGCGCATGAAGAAAAATGCGGTATGGAGTCCAAGTGATACAATGATTCTACGTGAGCTAAAGATCCTGGGCCGTGGGATTGAGGGATATCGTGCAGCCAAGCAGAAAGCTGAGGCCGCTGGGGAACCTTTCGAATATGAATTACCTACTCCTGTATATGATACATCAGGGAAGAAGGTTATGGCTGAAGGTGCCATTAGCATAGATGCAATAAGCCGTGCTGACCTGAATCAAGAGAATCGTGGCATGAAGCTGAATCAGGCCAAAAAGCTAAAGAGAGAAAATCAGGCGAAGGAGGCGAAGGAGCTCGCGAAGCTTGCCGCAGAGGAAGCAGAGGAATCCGCGCGGAAAATGGCAGAAGCTGCAAGAGCAATGAAAGGTCTCTTTGCGAAGCCGCCATCAAAGACAGCTGCAAATGGAAACACCAAGGGTCCTGAAAGTCCAAGTAAAACTCCAGCAAAGCCACCATCACATAAGAAGCGGAAGAGGGAATCAACAGCAGATACTGAAGGTGTGAAATTAGAAGCCGATGGCTCTAAGCCCGCAATAAAACCGCAGAAGAAATCAAAAACAGAAACTCCGGTTCCCGCACCTCTGGCGACTGCAGGAAGCCATTTAAGCAGTGCTTCTGTCCCATCAGTCCCTCCAACGCCAGACGAGTTACCAACAGAACCTGTTCTAGCTCCAGCTGTCGCAACTCCGAGTGCATCTCTTATGGAGTCATCTCCAAAAAAAGCTTCTACTCCGATTTTACCACCAACGAAAGAAAGTAAGAAAGACTCGAAGAAGGAGCTCAAGAGGCCGCCAGCAATTTCAACAACTATAACACGGAGAAGGACATCTGCAGCTGCGACCCCAACCCCTGCTCCAGAAGTGCTACCCACACGACGTCCACCATCAAGAGCATCTTCACGACCGACTTCACGCGGAAAGGCTGCGAGCGTTGAGCCTGCCCCGACAACTACTGCGAAGTCTCGATCTCGCCGGGCTAGCACGGTGCACAACACCCCAGCACCTGAGGTACAACAGCCTCGGCCATCGAGTAGGCGTGGGAAGCGCCCGGCTCCAGGTGTTATTACTAAAGGTATGGAAGGCTCTGCGGTGAGTGTTGGGAAGAGGAGTGCAGCAACTCGAAAAAAGGCGGGTCTCAAGAAACAGCAGAAGGATGAAGAGAAGGATACTACGGAGATCTGGGACGAAATCGACGACGAGGGAAATATCATATCCCCCACCGAACCCCGTTATTGTCTATGTAATCGTGTAAGCTTCGGTGTTATGATAATGTGTGAAAATGCAGATGTAAGTCTTTACATTATCTTTACCAGTTGTCCACTACTTATTATGATATAGTGCCAAGGAGAGTGGTTCCATCTCGAATGTGTCGGCCTGAAGGAAATTCCATCACGACGCACCAAATGGTATTGTCCTGATTGCCGAGTCACTCTAGGCATTGGCGAAAAAGGAGAGGTTACCGTAAGGGGCATGAAACGGTAATTGGTATGTCTGGTGCAAAGTATGATTACAATGGATTAGCTTATCTGCTATCTCAAAATTACTGGACTCACACCGGGAAGAAGCACTCATTATACAATTGTAAAATGTACTA
>Ga0335072_10010534_pt1 | contig 13304 bp, 17 predicted proteins | sample Lox_Sample_21_FD_206725 | JGI IMG/M metagenome (GOLD analysis project Ga0335072, IMG submission 206725) | Soil microbial communities from Loxahatchee National Wildlife Refuge, Florida, United States - Lox_Sample_2.1 | ecosystem: Environmental > Terrestrial > Soil > Wetlands | place: USA...
GCCTTTCCGCTCGCGGTATTCGTGCGGAAGACGAGGCAGCCGAGTGGGAGAAGATTGCCAAAGCGCGGACAACAAGGTAAATTCCCGGTGTTCCGAGATTCGTGGTTGTCGGAGGCGTTATGAGGTCGAGGTCGCCAATTCAAGGCTCGATTGCTCTAAATCTAATCTTTTGTCTGTTTGCGTCGCCTATCAATCTGACCGCTCAGCAGTCACCCTCTGAGGTTCCCAGCGTCACCATTCGGACCAACACTCGTTTGGTGATCGTGGATGTGGTTGTAACAGACAAGAAGGGACAGGCGATTACCGGGTTGAAACCGGAAAACTTTACGCTCGAAGAGAACGGAAAGAAACAGAAGGTCGCGGTCTTTGTCCCTCCTGGCGAAAGCAGCGGAGCGGCGCAGCCGGCGGCTCCGGCGGGCATTCTCTCAAATCATCCGCAAGACGTGGGACCGGCCAAGGGGTTGCCAACCGTGTTGCTGCTGGACGCGACGAACTCGCCATTCAAAGATCAGTCGTACGCGCGGTCGCAAATGCTGAAATATGTGTTGGAGCAGGGGCAGGTTGGGCAGACCATGGCGGTGCTGACGCTGACGGATCAGTTGCGGGTGCTGCAGCAGTTCACGAGCGATCCGCAGGTGCTGATGACTGCCATTAAGAACTTCCGTCCGGAGGAGCAGATTCTACGAGCATCGGCGCCAGCGCCGGAGTCCCACGGGGTGTCAACGGGCATCGACCGAGCTGGGGGTGGCGGAGGCGCTCTAGGTAGCTCTATGACGAGCGCGCAGCAGGCTGTGCAGGCATTTGCCGACCTGCAGATTGGCTACAACTTGCAACGGCGGACCGAGATTACGATGGAAGCGATGAGAACGCTATGCCAGATGTTAGGCGGACTACCTGGGCGCAAGAATGTAGTTTGGCTCACTTCATCGCTGCCGTTTGATCTGGTTCTGGAGGACAGAAATATCAGCCAGGCAGAGCTAATGGCGGATCTGCCAGGACAGGGCCGGCAGCGCTCGGTTTCCACTAACGCCGCGGGAGCGTATGCGTCGGAGGCGCGCCAGATGTACGGGCCGGAGATCAAGGAGGCAGAATCGGATCTCGCGAGCGCCAGCATTGCCATTTACCCCGTGGATCTTACCGGGTTGATGAGCGGCATGGAGAGTTCCGCGCAGCGCGGCGGATCCGTTTACAACGACGCGGCCCTGAGTCGTCGAGCCGGCTCCATGATGTCCAACCAGGAGGCAAATCAGGGCACGATGGAAGAAGTGGCCGAGCATACGGGAGGGCGGATCTACAAGAATCAAAATGAAATCAAAGATGGAATCACGCTCGCGGTGGCTGACGAGAAAGCGTCATACACGCTTGGGTATTATCCGGAGAATAAGAAGTGGGACGGGAAGTTTCGCAATCTGAAGGTGAAGCTGGATCGGGGCGACACGGAGTTGCGATATCGCAAGGGATTTTACGCAGTCGACCCGACCGCCGACAAGAAAGCCAACTTCGACTCGGAAGTGGCTTCGGCATTGCAGTTGGGCGCGCCAGCAACGCAGGTATCGTTCATGGCACAAGCCAAGCCGAGCGATCCGGGAAAGATACGCGTGGTGTTCCTGGTGGACGCGCATACTTTAAGCGTTGAAGATGCCGCTGGCGGCAAGAGAATCAACGCGAGCTTCTATGCGTCGCTCTACGACGGCAGCGGCAAGAATCTTGGAACCCGAGGGTTGAAAGTCGATAAGGCGTTCGATGCGGCGACCTACCAGCAGATTCTGGACAAAGGGGTAATGACGCCTATCGATATGGACTTGCCGGCGGGAGCGAAAGAAGTGCGCCTGGCTGTGCTTGATAATCGCACCGGGTATATTGGGACCGTGAGCGGACCGATAGGACAGTAGATCGACTTCGGGATGGAACGAGAAAAAGGGCGTCCGAAAGCCGGACGCCCTCATGTTTTGCGGCGAATTGCTTAGGCCTACGAAGAGGCGGCAAGTCGCGTTGCTACTCTTTTTTGTCGCCGTCCTCGGCTGGCTCGGCCGCGCCCTGTTCGGCTTTCGCTTGCGCGTCGGCTTCTTCCATCGCCTTGCGGGTTTCTTCGGCTTTTTTAGCGCGAATTTCGGCGCGCTTCTGACGCTTTTCGTCGAGCACCTGTTCGCTGCCGAGCAGTTCGATGAAGGCTTTTTCGGTGCCGTCTCCCTTTCGCCATGCGGTGCGGACGATGCGGAGATAGCCTCCATTGCGATCGCCAAAGCGAGGAGCGACGGTGTCGAAGAGCTTGCGCACAGCGTCGTCGGTCATCAGGTAAGAAGCAGCCTGACGACGGGCGGCGAGATCTCCCTTTTTGCCGAGGGTAATCATCTTTTCGACCAGCGGTCGCACGGCCTTGGCCTTGATGGCGGTCGTCTCGATACGCTCTTCCATGATGATGGACGTCACCATGTTGCGAAAGAGCGAGCGGCGATGCGAGGTGGTTCGTCCGAGTTTGTATCCTGCGACTTTGTGACGCATGTTAAACCCCAGTTCTCAGTTGTCAGATCTCAGTTCTCAGTTGGTCCGATCTCAGTTCCCAGGTTTTTACTGAGAACTGAGAACCGGAAACTGAGAACTGCTTACAGATCGTTATCGCCGTAGGCTGACGCGGGCAGAATCTGGTTCGAAGTCGGGCCGGGCACGGCGTTGCCGTGTTCGTCGATCTTCATGCCCAGGCTCAAGCCCATCGAGGAAAGGATCTCCTTGATTTCGTTCAGCGACTTGCGGCCAAAGTTTTTCGTCTTCAGCATCTCAGCTTCGGTCTTTTGCACCAGCTCGCCGATAGTCTGAATGTTCGCGTTCTTCAGGCAGTTATAACTGCGGACTGAAAGCTCGAGTTCCTCGACCGAACGATTGAGGTTCTCGTTCTTGATCTCGGGACGGCGCTCTTCACTGGCAGCGGCGGTTTCGATCTCTTCTTCGAAGTTGATAAAGATGTTCATGTGATCTTTGATCAGCTTCGCGGCCAACCCGAGCGCGTCGGCCGGCGTGATCGAACCATTAGTCCAGATTTCGAGCGTCAGCTTGTCGTAATCGGTGATCTGGCCGAGACGAGCTGCTTCGACGGTGTAGTTGCACTTGCGCACCGGCGAGTGGACAGAATCGATCGGAATGAATCCGATGCCGAGGTCGTCTTCGAAATTCTTATCGGCCGCGACATAGCCGCGTCCGCGCTTGAGGCGCATTTCCATGTCGAGCCGTCCGCCTTCGCTGACGGTCGCGATGTAGACGTCTTTATCGAGCACTTCGACGTCAGCATCGGCTTCGATCATGCCGCTGGTCACGACTCCGGGTTGATCGGCGCGCAGATAGATCGCCTTCGGGCCGTCGCCCGCAAGCTTGAACGGAACCTGCTTCAAGTTGAGGATGATGTCGGTGGCGTCTTCGACGACTCCGGGGATCGACTGGAACTCGTGCAGCACGCCTTCAATTTTTACGGCTGTGACGGCGGCGCCTTCGATCGAACTCAGCAGCACGCGGCGCAGAGCATTGCCGATGGTGGTGCCGAATCCGCGTTCAAAGGGCTGCGCCCAGAACTGGCCGTATTTATCGGTAAGTGACGAGGCATCGCTCGCCAGCCGTTTTGGTTTTTGAAAACCTCTCCAAAGCATTTGTGTTTCTCCTCTCGGCCATGGGGCTCAATGCCGGCTATTTCGTTCACCGAACCCCAGTGGTCCAACTGAGGTCGGCGCCGGCAAAGGCTGATCTGGCACGAAAAATGGACCAGAAACTGTTTCGTACATGAGCAACGCAAAAGAGATCTTCGCTTCGCTCAGGATGACGCCCGCGAGGCTCAGACGCCTCTCGAAACGGCGTCACTTGCTGTACAACTCTACGATGAGCTGCTCATTCACGGGCAACTGGATATCTTCACGCTTCGGCAGCGCGGTGACGCGTCCTTTGTAATTGTCGCGATCGACTTCGAGCCATACCGGTGAAGGCTGATGGCTGGCGAAATCTTTAGCGGTCTCGAGAATGGGCAGCTTGCGGCTGCCTTCGCGAATCGCGATCTCTTCGCCGACCTTCACTTCATAAGAAGGAATGTTGACTTTCTTTCCGTTCACCGCTACGTGTCCGTGGCGCACCAACTGGCGGGCCTGGCGGCGCGAGATGCCGAAGCCAAGACGAAAGACGACGTTGTCGAGGCGGCGTTCGAGCTGCTCGAGCAGCTTGGCGCCGGTCACGCCCTTGGAACGCGCCGCGTTCTCAAAGTAATTGCGAAACTGGCCTTCCTGCGTGAAGTAAATACGCTTCGCTTTTTGTTTTTCGCGCAGCTGCAGACCGTAGCCTACGACCTTGGTCTTTTTGTCTTTCCCGTGTTGTCCGGGAGCGAAGTTGCGCTTTTCAATTGGACATTTGTCGCTGAAGCATTTAGTGCCTTTGAGGAAAAGCTTGATGCCCTCGCGGCGACAAAGACGACACACTGCATCGGTATAACGTGCCAAGTTGTTCTCCTTTTAGATGACCGGTTTACAGGTTTCGATTCCGGCGGCTTGCGCTCGCGGAATACCTTGGCTAACCCTTCGTCCCGGACGAAATTCAGTTCTCAGCTTCTCAGCAAAATCCAAATCCCGCAGTTCCCATTCTTGACTGAGAACAGAGAACCTGGGAACTCGTCGAGTCTCAGACGCGACGACGTTTTGGCGGGCGGCAGCCGTTATGCGGAATCGGCGTAGTGTCCTTGATGGAACGCACTTCGATTCCGGCGGCGGCCAGCGCGCGCACGGCCGACTCCCGGCCCGATCCCGGACCGCTGACGCGAACGTCAACGCTGCGCACTCCATGCTCGCGCGCCATGTTGGCGGCGTTCATGGCCGCCTGCTGCGCGGCAAATGGAGTGCCTTTGCGCGATCCGCGAAAGCCGAGCGACCCCGAGCTCTTCCATGACAGGACATTGCCCGTCATGTCGGTGATGGTGACGATCGTGTTATTGAAAGAGGCCTGCACGTGCACCAGTCCATGGGGAACGTGCTTGCGCTCTTTCTTTTTGAACTTCTTGGTCTTGCCTTTTTTCTCGGGAGCGGCTGCGCCGCCCGCTGCTGCTGGTTTTGCCATATCTAAGTTCTCAGTTCTCGGTTCTCAGTTCTCGGTTAGAACCAGCTCTCACTGAGAACTGGGAACTGAGAACTGCGAACTGTCTTTATGTTTTTGCTGTCGCCTTCTTCTTCTGGGCGACCGTGCCTTTGCGCGGACCTTTGCGGGTGCGGGCATTGGTGTGGGTGCGCTGTCCGCGAACCGGCAGGTTGCGGCGATGACGGTATCCGCGATACGAGCCGATTTCGATCAGCCGCTTGATGTTCATCGAAACATCTTTGCGCAGATCGCCCTCGACCCCGCCCTCGCCTTCGATGACCTGGCGGATCCGGTTGACCTCTTCTTCGTTGAGGTCCTGGACCTTTTTGTTCGCATCGACGTTCGCCGCCGCAAGAATGCGGGCCGAGCGTGGATTGCCAATGCCGTAGATATAAGTGAGCGCGATATTCACGTGCTTGTTACGCGGAAGATCGACGCCTGCAATACGTGCCATTCTTAACCCCAGTTCTCAGTTCTCAGTTGTCAGTTCTCAGGAACCGCAACTCAGCCCTGGCGCTGCTTGTGTTTCGTGTTTTCGCAGATCACGCGCACCACACCCTTGCGGTGGATGATCTTGCACTTGTCGCAAATTTTCTTTACTGATGCCCTAACTTTCATTTCCAGACCCTTACCGGGGCTAAAGCCCCACTTGTTTCTGATCTCATTCGGCACGCCTCAAGGCGTGCCCTTTCACAACATCTTCCAACTTGCTACTTGTACCTGTAGACAATTCGTCCGCGATTCAGGTCGTAAGGAGAAAGTTCGACCGCGACCTTGTCTCCGGGAAGAATGCGAATGAAATTCTTGCGCATCTTGCCGGAAACGTGCGCCAGCACCTGGTGTTTGTTTTCCAGTTCCACCTTGAACATGGCATTGGGCAACGGTTCAATGACCGTGGCCATGACTTCAATCGCGTCTTCTTTACTCATCGACCTCCCTAAATTTCTTACCGCCAGAGATCCTTCGACTCGCTTACGCTCGCTCAGGATTTCGGCAGCGGGCTCCCGCTTCGCTCATGCCCGCTAGACGCCTCAACTTCAATCGCGTCTTCTTTGCTCATTCGCTCCTTATTTCAAAACTCGGCAGAGATCCTTCGACTCACTTCGTTCGCTCAGGATTTCGGCAGCGGGCTCGCGCTTCGCTCACGCCCGCTAGACGCCTCAACTTCAATCGCGTCTTCTTTGCTCATTCGCTCCTTATTTCAAAACTCGGCAGAGATCCTTCGACTCACTTCGTTCGCTCAGGATTTCGGCAGCGGGCTCGCGCTTCGCTCACGCCCGCTAGACGCCTCAACTTCAATCGCGTCTTCTTTACTCATCGACCTCCCTAAATTTCTTACCGCCAGAGATCCTTCGACTCGCTTACGCTCGCTCAGGATTTCGGCAGTGGGCTCCCGCTTCGCTCATGCCCGCTAGACGCCTCAACTTCAATCGCGTCTTCTTTACTCATCGACCTCCAAAATCAGTTCTCAGTCGTCAGTTCTCAGTTGTCAGTAAAACCACTCGGCTCTTACTGAGAACTGAGAACCGATAACTGACAACTTAGTTCGTCAAAATCACCGGGCCCTGTTTCGTCACCGCTACACAGTGCTCGAAATGGGCACTATAGCTGCCGTCGAGCGTTACGGCCGTCCACTTATCGCTCAAAACTCTTGTGCCTGGCCCCCCGAAGTTGACCATCGGCTCGATGGCCAAAACCATGCCCTCGGAAAGTTCGGCTCCCTGGCCTTTCTTGCCGAAATTCGGAATCTGCGGCGCTTCGTGCAGCTTGGTTCCGATGCCGTGCCCGACAAATTCTCTCACCACGCTGAACCCGGCCGCTTCCACGTGTTTCTGAATCGCCGATCCAACGTGGCCAATCGTGTTGCCGATCTTCGCCTGCTCAATTCCTTTGTAGAGCGAAGCTTCGGTCACTTCGAGCAACTTCTTCAGCTCCGGCGTAATCGCGTTACCCACCGGCACTGTAATTGCGGCGTCGCCATAATATCCGTCGAAGACCACGCCGCAGTCGATGGAAACGATGTCGCCCGCTTTCAGCACCCGTTTTTCCGACGGGATGCCGTGGACAATCTCCTCGTTCACCGAGGTACACAGCACGCAGGGATAACCGTAGTATCCCTTGAACGCCGGAGTCGCGCCGAGTTCCGCAATCAGCTTTTCGGCGGCCTTCTCCAAATCCATCGTCGTGGCGCCGGGCGCAACCACGGTTTTCACGTGATCAAGCACCTGGCGAACAATATGGCCGCTGCGCCGCATCTTTTCGATTTCCGGCGGCGACTTGCGGATAACCTTGTCGTCTCCAAAACTCATCATCGTTAGCGCCGGTCATCGAGCGATGCACATCGATTGCGATGGCCATCGATCACTCCCAAGATCTGGGCCGCCACTGCGTCGACCGCTTGATCGGCATTGACCGCGACCAGCCGTTGCCGTTTACGGTAGTAGTCCACGAGCGGACTGGTCTGCCTGTCATACGCAGCCAGACGCTCGGTAATGACTTCAGGACGATCGTCGTCGCGGATAATCAACGGGGTTCCATCCACATCGCACAACTCGTCCACGCGAGGTGGCTGGAAATGGATGTTATAGAGCCGTCCACAGGAGCGGCAGGAGCGCCGCCCGGTAAGCCGCAGCAGTAGTTGATTATAATCGACGACCAACTGGATCACAACCGGACCGCAGTCGGGTGAATTGTCAAAGAACTCTCTTTCCAGGAAGGCATCGAGCCATCCTGCCTGGGGGGCCGTCCTGGGAAAGCCATCCAGTACATATCCTCGCTGGCAATCGGGCTCGCGCAAGCGCGCAGCCACGATGCCATACATCAGTTCGTCCGGCACCAGCTCGCCGCGCGCCATGATGTCTTTCGCCTGGACGCCGAGGCTGGTTCCTTTGGCTACGTGGTCCCGGAGAAGGTCGCCGGTCGATACCTGCGGGATTCCGTAGTGCTGAACAATTTGTTTCGCCTGTGTGCCCTTCCCGGCCCCGGGAGGCCCGAGAAGAATCACTGGCCCGATTTTCTGCATGGCTTCGTTGGCCATTAAAACCCAGTTCTCAGTTCTCAGCTCTCAGTTCTCAGCAAACCTTCGGAACCAACAACCAAGAACCCGGGATCGACCACTTACCAGCGGCGTCCACGAAGACGGCCGCTCTTGGGCGTAAATCCATCGTAGTGACGCATGATCAGTTGCGCTTCGATCTGCGTGACCGTATCCATGGCGACGCCGACGACGATCAGAAGCGAAGTGCCGCCAAAATAAAAGTTGACGCCCAAACCGTTCGTGATCCACGTGGGCAAATTCTCAAAAACGCGGCCCAGTACCGGCAGGTGATTCAACTTCATCCCGGCGATCATCCATTCCGGGATGAGCGAGATCAGGATCAGGTAAAGCGCGCCGACCAGTGTGATGCGGGTGAGTACATCGTTGATGAAGTCGGAGGTGCGCTTTCCGGGCCGGATGCCAGGAATAAATCCTCCCCACTTGCGCATGTTGTCGGCCACCTCGTTCGGGTTGAACACGATCGAGATGTAGAAGTAGGCGAAGAAGACGATGCCCAGGCAGTAGAGCAAGGTGTACAAAGGCTCGCCCCAGCGCAGCGCATCGAGAAACGGTCCGACCACGCGATTGTTGTGTAGAGGAGCGGCGAGCATCTGCGGCAGCGCCAAAATCGACGAGGCAAAGATGACAGGCATGACGCCGCCGGCATTGACGCGGAGAGGCAGGTGGGTGGACTGGCCTCCCATGACTTTTCGCCCAACGACGCGTTTGGCGTATTGCACGGGGATGCGGCGCTCGCTGCGCTCGACATAGACGATGAAGGCAACCACCGCGATCATCAAAATGATCAGGATGACAAGTGCCGGGAAGGTGAACGCTCCCCAGGCGGCCGTACGGGCTTTTTCGAGCAGGTCGGCGACACCGCGCGGCAGGCCGACGACGATGCCGGCAAAGATGAGCAGCGACATGCCATTGCCGATGCCGCGCTCGGTAATCTGCTCGCCCAGCCACATGATGAATGCCGATCCGGTGGTCAGGGTGAGCATGGTCATCAGGATGAAGCCGGGGCCGGGAGTATTGACGAAGTCTCCTGCTTTTTGCAGGCTGATCGCGATGCCGAACGATTGCACGGCACTAAGGATGACGGTCAGGTAGCGCGTCCATTGGGTGATCTTCTTGCGCCCGAGTTCGCCCTCTTTCTGCAGTTTGGCCAGCGGCTCATAGACGACCGTAAGCAACTGCAGAATGATGGAGGCGGTGATGTACGGCATGATGCCAAGGGCGAAGATCGTGAGCCTACGAAGGTTGCCGCCGCTGAACAGGTCGACAAAGCCAAGCACGCTGCCGCGGTTTTGCTCAAAGAACTGGGCCAGCCGGTCGCCATTGATTCCCGGCGTCGGAATGTGCCCGCCGATGCGATAAACAGCCAGCAAACCAAGCGTAAAAAGCACACGCTTGCGCAAGTCGGGAACCCGGAAGATATTTGCCAGCTTTTCCAGCATTGCCTTATTACCTCGAACCCAAGACTACGAAACTAAGACTTCAGACCAAGACTTCGAACCTACGCCTTCGCGCCCAAGACCTCGAACTTGCCGCCCGCCTTGGTGATTTTTTCCTGCGCCGTTTTCGAGAACTTGTGAGCCTGGATAGTGAGAGCCGAAGTCAGCTCGCCATTGCCAAGAATCTTGATCGGCTTGCGCCCTTTGACGACGCCTGCTTTTTTGAGCACGTCGGGAGTGATTTCGGTCTCGCCGAGTTCGGCCAGCCGGTCGAGATTCACGACCGCATATTCTTCGCGGAAAATGTTGGTAAAGCCGCGCTTGGGCAAACGGCGATGGAGCGGCATCTGGCCGCCTTCAAATCCGCGGATCAGGCGCGCTCCCGAACGGGACCACTGCCCTTTGTGGCCTCGGGTTGAAGTCTTGCCCATGCCCGAACCCATGCCGCGTCCGACGCGCTTGCGCTTCTCCGTTGCCTTGCGAGGTGCCTTGATGGTTGAAAGATTCATATCAAACCCAGCTCTCAGCTCTCAGCTCCATGCTCTCAGCAAGTCTTTCAGGTTTTCCTGAGAGCTTGCAGCTTGGAGCTGCGAGCTTAATCTACTATTTCCACCAGATGCGGGATCTTCTTGATCATGCCGCGAATGGAGGATGTATTGGGGCGTTCAATCACCTGATTGAGGCGAGTGAAGCCCAGTCCTTTAACTACCTTCTTATACTTTTCGGGCGTGCAGATCGCCGACCGAACCAGCTTGATCTGGATCGTACCGTCCGATGATTTCGAATTCTTATCTGTCATCTATACACTTCCCTGGCTCAGAAGATTTGTAATTGGCAATTTGTAATTTGTAATTTCAAAAGCTTTTCTGCAAAATCGCAAATTACAAATCACCAATTACAAATTCCTTTAAAGTTCTTCCGCCGCCTTGCCGCGCAAGCTCGCGACTTCTTCTTTGCTCTTCAGTTTCTTCAGCGCGTCGAACGTGGCTTTGATCACGTTGTGCGGATTGGTGGTGCCGATCGACTTGGTAAGCACGTTCTGCACACCGGCCGAAGTCATCACCGCGCGCACCGCGCCACCGGCGATCACGCCCGTGCCTTCGGGCGCGGGCTTCAGCAGCACTCTGCCTGAACCGTAGCGTCCGAGAACCGTGTGGGGAACTGTGGTCTGGGTCAGGTTGATCCGCATGAGATTTTTCTTTGCGGATTCGATTCCCTTGCGAATGGCTTGCGGAACTTCCTTGGCTTTTCCCGAACCGTAGCCAACTACGGCCGCAGTTGGGTCGCCGACCACCACCAGCGCCGCAAACGACAGGTTCTTGCCGCCCTTGACAACCTTGGTCACGCGGTTGATCGAAACCACCTGGTCTTTCAGCTGATACGAACCTGAATCGAGTTTTTTGATCACTCTTGGCATTCTGAAATCTCGTTTCCTGAACTCGGAGCTAGAACTGTAATCCTGCTTCGCGCGCGGCGTCAGCCAGCGCCTTGATGCGTCCGTGATAAATGTAGCCGCCACGGTCGAAGACAACCTTGGTAATGCCCTTCTGCTTGGCCAGTTCGGCGATCTTCTTGCCGATCGACTTAGCCGCGGCCACATTACCACCAGTAACGCGCTCGCCCTTTTTGCCGACCGAAGTCGAAACCGAGGCCAGCGTCACGCCTTGCAGGTCGTCGATGACCTGCGCGTAGATATGGTTCAGCGACCGGTAAACATTGAGGCGCGGCCGCTCGGGTGTGCCCAAAACCTTCTTGCGGATCCGGTCGTGAACCCGCTGCCGCGTCTGATTTTTTGAAGCTTTTGCCAGCATTTGCTTTCCCTCTTTCCCGGAGTTCTATACCGGGCTGGCGCTACGCGCCAAAATTCAACCAAGAGATCCTTCGACTTGGCAGGATTTCCATCCTGCTTCGCTCAGGATGATCGCGGCGGGCTCAAACGCCCGCCAAACGCGATCACTTCGCTCCCGTCTTGCCGACCTTCTTCTTCAGGCGCTCACCAGCGTAGCGCACGCCCTTGTTCTTATAGGGATCGGGCGGACGCAGCGAGCGCATCTCGGCTGCAACCTGTCCAACTTTCTGCCGGTCGATGCCGGTCAGGGTCAACCGGGTCTGCTTGGGATCGACAGCGACGTCGACTCCGGTGGGCAGCGGGTATTCGATCGGATGCGAATAGCCCAGGTTGAACACCACAGTTCCCTTGCCCTTCATCTCGGCGCGGTAGCCGATGCCGACGATCTCCAGTTCACGGGTCCAGCCCTTGGTGACGCCTTCGACGGCGTTATTGACCAGGGCTCGGGCCAGACCGTGCACAGCGGACTGGGAATCGTTTTCGCGGATGGCGACCAGGTGCCCGTCCTGCTGTTCCATCTTGATGCCGGCGGGAAGCGGCGTATCCAGCTTGCCCTTGGGGCCCTGGACCAGCACCGTATTGCCATCAATTTTGACCGTGACGCCCTTGGGAATCGCGATCGGCTTTTTTCCAATTCGTGACATGATTCAACTCTCAGCCTTCAGCCCTCAGCCCTCAGCTCACAGCCCGTCGGTTTTACTGACGGCTGATGGCTGATGGCCGACAGCTCAGTTACCACACTTCGCACAACAGCTCGCCGCCCAGTCCTTGCTTGCGCGCCTGGCGGCCGGTCATCACGCCTTTGGGCGTGGTCAGGATGTTGATGCCGAGCCCGCCCAGCACGCGCGGAATCTCGGTGCGCCGCACATAGACGCGGCAGCCGGGGCGCGACACCCGCGCCAGGTTCGAAATCACGGCCTCATTGTTATTGCCGTATTTCAGATAGACGCGCAAAAGCTTGTGCCCCTCTTCTTCGGTGGGCTTGAAGTTCGCAATATAGCCCTCTTCTTTAAGAATGCGGGCAATCTCGACCTTCAGCTTCGAAGCCGGAATGTCTACCTTCTGGTGACGCGCGCGAATCGCATTGCGAATGCGCGCCAACATGTCTGCGACCGGATCGGTCAACCTCATCGTTTGCTTCTCCTTGCCCGTTCGCTCCGCGCTACATCGCATTGCGGAGAACCTGCGGCAGATGACTTACTACCGTCCTTCGTCCTTCGTCTTTGGTCCTTCGTTCTTGCTTTGCGAAGGACTAAGGACGAACAACGAAGAACGCCTTTACCACGACGACTTCGAAACGCCCGGGATCTCGCCCCGCAGCGCCAGTCCCCGGAAACAAAGACGGCAAATGCCGAACTTCCGGAGGTAGGCGCGCGGCCGACCGCAAATCTTGCAGCGGTTGTGCTTGCGCGACGAAAACTTGGGCTTCTTCGCGTCCTTCACTCGTTTTGCTGTCGTAGCCATAAAACTCCAGATCCTTCGCTCCGCTCAGGATTTCGGCAGCGGGCTCCCGCTTCGCTTACGCCCGCTAAACGCCTCAACTTTAGCTTCCAGCTCCCGGCTGCTAGCTTTTAGCAACCTTGATTGTTGTTTCTGAACCTTAGTTGTACTTCCGCATTCTGACTTCTTACTTCTGACTTCGCTAAGCTCTGAACGGCATTCCCAGGTGCTTCAGCAAGCTCCGCGCCTGATCGTCCGAGCGCGCCGTGGTCACGATCGTGACATTCATGCCCTTCAGCTTGTCGACTTTGGCGTAATCGATCTCGGGAAAGATCAATTGATCGTGCAAGCCGAGTGTGTAATTGCCGCGTCCATCAAACGATTTCGTTGACACTCCGCGAAAGTCGCGCACACGCGGAAGCAC
>Ga0335072_10010535_pt1 | contig 13302 bp, 10 predicted proteins | sample Lox_Sample_21_FD_206725 | JGI IMG/M metagenome (GOLD analysis project Ga0335072, IMG submission 206725) | Soil microbial communities from Loxahatchee National Wildlife Refuge, Florida, United States - Lox_Sample_2.1 | ecosystem: Environmental > Terrestrial > Soil > Wetlands | place: USA...
CTACCCGACCTTAGAGCGCATTCCCGTTCTCTGAGCGTGAGCTGACCTTGTTTCGAGCGTCCCACCCAATGCGTGATTGAGGAGCCGCCAAAAGGGGGAAAGCCAGTGGGGCTTCTCTCCGTGGTTTTGTCTCTCCTTCGCAATCTCGATAGCCACCCGGCGAGCTGCCACCGGGTGCGCATCCAGCATCTCCTCGATCTCTTCTTCCTCAAGAGAGTTGACGCGGTCCGCAATCTTGAATAGAACCCCTATAATGGCGGCCCAATCAGCTTCGCTCGTCTCTGTAAAACCGATTTTGGCAGTGGCCACTACCGTCGCCGCATCATCTGCGAAGAGGTACTTGCGTAATTCCGGCCAATCACTCGATGCGACCCCAACTTCACTCAGGAGCTGCACTGTGGCGCGCCGGCGGCGCACGGCAGCTGGACCATCGAGAATCACGCCCGTCAATCCACGAACCGACAAAATCCCGAATTGGCGTACGGCCTCCGGAAGCTTACGAAGGGCCTTCATGGCGTCCTCTCGGCAGAAATCGTCCTCAAGAATCTCGAATAGGAGTGGCACCGCCTCTGGACGGTGGAACTCACCTAAGGCTAGGACAAGGCCGCCTGTGGCTCGCTCCCAAGCCGCATCGAGCAACACTCGGAAGACCTCGGTCGATGGATATCGTGCCAATTCGCGGGCAGCTGCGCTGCGAACAGCATCCTCGGCGAAAAGCACTGCGCCATCTTGAGGTCGTTTATATTTTTTGAAATAGGCAATCAGACTCGAGCAGGCGCCAAGTTCGCCAAGAGCACGCACCGCTCGACAGCGAGGTAACGCGATCGTTCGGGGAGGCCGATTCAGCAGAAAGTCGGAGAGGTAGGGTATTGCCTTCTTGCCACGCGCAACCAGCATCTCGATCGCAAGATCGCCGTCTTGAAGTGAACCGAGAGATTCGACAAGATCATCGATCTTTTGTTCGCGTATCTGGTTCAGCGGCGTGGTCACGTTTGCATCTCCAATTGAGGTGACGCGCAGCCGTACCAGTCCTCCCGAGTCAGGGCTCGCCGCACTCGATCACGACTCGATCGAGTGAACAAGACTTGGTAAACGGCAATGTCCCCCCTGTGAAACGCGGCGGCGGACCCCGCCATATAAAGAAGCCAGATGCGATAGGTGACGGTGGAAACGTGCTTCAGTATCTCTCCCTGGTTTTGGCGCAACCCTTCAACCCACATGCGCAAAGTGAGTTCGTAGTGCTCTCGAAGGTTCTCAACATCCCGCACTTCGAGGCCCTGTGACTCTGCGGCATTGATGGCCTGAGTCAGCGTCACGAGTTGGCCATCCGGAAATACATAGCGGTCAATGAACGAGGACTTTCGCGTCGGTGAGAGGGCTGAGCGCGCGATTCCGTGATTAAGGAAGACTCCTCCTGGTCTCAGCAAGCGCTGAACGGTCCCGAAATATTGACAGAGGTTCTTCAACCCGACGTGTTCGAACATACCAACACTGGCAATCTTGTCGAAGGAAGGAGTTACCGACTCCAAAGTTCGATAGTCTCTGAGTTCCACCGAGCATCGCCGGTCCATGGCGGCCATCTCGATACGCTGTCTTGCGATGTCGGCCTGCTCTTTGCTGAGGGTGATTCCTTGAGCGTAGACCTGATGCTGGGTCGCGGCGTGGAGCAGGAGGCTACCCCATCCGCATCCGATGTCAAGAAAACTCTCGAGTGGTTGCAGGCGCAGTTTCCTGCAAATGAGTTCTAGCTTCTGCTCTTGTGCCAGATCGAGTGTATCGTTCTGGCTCCGAAAATACGCGCAGGAATAAACGAGGGATTTGCCGAGCCAGGGCCGATAGAAAGCGAAGGGCTGGTCGTAGTGGTAAGAGATCGAAGCGCGGTCTCTCCGCATGGAATGGCGTCCGCCATGACGTAGATGCTGGCCCAAGCCGAATAGAGTTCGCGTTGCTCCTTCGATGACCTTCTGCCGCAAGGGACGGGAACGATTGAGAAGATGCTCTCCGACTGAGAAGACGGAGAAAAGGTCCCCTTCCACATCAAGATCCTCATGAATGAAGGCCTCGCCAAGCGCAATCTCATTCGGTTCGGCGATCAAAGAGTGCAGCGCTTGCGGATTACGCAGAACGATGGTGCAAGCTGGCCTATCGGCAAGCGAAGAGGACCAGCACCAACCATCCCAAAGTTGGATAGCAAATACGGGTCCTTCATAGTCTGCGAACAAAGCGTCCAGCGTGCTCGCCACTTGCGACACTGCGGATTGGAGCATTAGCGTTCCTCCAAGGTCAAATACAACCGGCCCCGTGAGCTACGCCCTTGTACCTGCGGACGATGGCATGGCTGCGGGCAAGAAGCCGGTCTTAAGTACCACAATCAATGCATCCTGGTCTTCTCGAGCAATTGGCATCTCACGAATCTGTCGTATCGTCTCCTCAATCGGATACTCATACTCCTTCAGCGACAGATGGCCGTCTTCCCAGACTGCGTAGCATGCGAGCGGCCTGCCGGTTTTGGGCTGACCCAGACTCCCAGGATTGACAACGGTTGTAATCCCGACGTGGCGGATGAACGGCGTGTGTGTATGTCCGACAACGAGAATGTCCGCGCCAGACACCCTTGCCTCCTGTTCCCAGCGGTCAGACTCTTCAGGACAGTAGCCGAACAATGGATCGGTGGGCATGGCGTGCACGAGATAGAACCGCACCCCATCGACACTCAGTTCGCATTCAATCGGGAGGCTTTCCAAGAAACGCAGATCTTCGTTCGTGCAAACCGCCTGGGTGTAGCGCAATGTCTCTGCCGCTAGACGTTTATATGGCGGTGAACATCGAGGATCGGCTGAGAGTCCGGCAGCATGATCGTGATTGCCTCGAACGGTGATAGCAGCTTTTTGCTTGACCCACTCCACGACCTCATGGGGGCGAGGTCCGTAGTCGACCAGATCGCCTATACACCAGAGCTGATCAAAATCTCTTTCGGGAAGCGCCGCCAAGGCGGCCAGATTCGCGTGAATGTCGGAGATGATAGCAATTTTCACAAAAACCCCCATGCGGGCGCGCGCGTTCTCGCGCAAGCAAGTTGACCGGTCCTGATTTTGGCAAGGTTTTCGTGCGGGCGGTAACCTCCCGACGATACCTCGTCAGGGGTCATCATCCGTTCATCCATTGAGAATGGATAATCGGCGGTTCAGGCGAACCCCTTCGCCCTATGCATCTAGCACTACTGATGCACGTTTAAGTCTAACAGTTTCTCGATGATCGGCGTCAAGTAGCCCTGGTATGGTCAACTGGCGGGACTATTTGAGTGATAGTCGGTTCAAGCGCTGCAGTTGAGCCGCAAACTCAGCACCTTTGAGAGTCCGGGCTCCTGCATGGTAATACCGAAGATCATGTCCGCTGCCTCCATCATCCTTCTTGAGTGTGTGACTACCAGGAACTGGGTATCCCCGCTTAAAGACCGCATAAAATCCGCGAAGCGGCCGATGTTGGTTTCATCCAATGGTGCGTCGACCTCATCGAGAACGCAGAATGGGCTGGGACGGTATTGAAAAATGGCTACCAGCAAGGCGAGCGCAGTCAGCGCCTTTTCTCCCCCAGAGAGCAGCAACGCATTCTGAAGCCTCTTGCCGGGTGGTGAAGCGGTAATCTCGAGGCCGGCTTCTCGTTGATTCTCCGCTTGTGTCGTGCGCAGTTGCGCATGGCCGCCAGAGAACAGCCGCACGAATACCTTTGCGAAATTCTCGTTGATCCGGGCCAGGGCTTCACCGAACCTGGCCTCTACGACCTGGTCGATCTCCCTTATCTCTGATTGAGCACTTTCAATCGCCGCGACGAGATCTTTGCGCTGAGTCTGAAGGAATTCTTGACGAGCCGCCGCTTCGTTGTACTCATCGAGTGCCATCATGTTGACCGGCCCCATCTGCTCGATCCGCGCGCGCAACTGACGGCAACTCTCTTCTGCTGACTTCAGCTCATCCACGGCCAGGCGTGCGATGGACTCATCTGTTCGAAGCAACTCAACGTCGATACCGAGATCGGCGAATGAAGTCGCGGCATAGTGCTCTAAATCTGCATGCAGCCGAGCTAGATTTTGCAAGTAGCTATCTCGATCTTCACGGACACAATCAAGCGCGCCTCTTTCTGCTTTCAATTCTGACTCCAGGAGCGCCAAGCTCTGACGCAGCGAATGAAGTTCGGCGCCAACCGTCTCGCTTTGGGCCCTCGATTCTGTTAGCTTCACCGCAACTGATCGAATCTGCTCCGTGAAATCTGTTGTCAACCTCTGCAGGCGCTCTGCCTCAGAGGTGGTCCAGCGTTCCGTCATCGCAAGCAAGCGTTGCTCAAGGCCAGCGCAACTATTCGTGGAATTCTGTAACGAGGCCTCTATTCCCCGTCGCCGTTCTGTGAGCCTCGCGAGCTCCGCGGTATCCCCAACAACATCTTGTTCGAGCCCGTCGTGAACTTCGCGGAGAGCAGCCAATTCGGAAATTCGCAGTTCGAGCGCGCTGTCGGCCTCCTCATACGCAATCTCAAGCACTTCGATTTCTTCGGAGGTTTCCAGGATGTTGAGGCGCTTCGCCTCGCGAGCCTCGTCGTTGCGCTTGGCTTGCGATCTCCGCTCCTGCAACTCACGGTCCGCTCGCGCGATCGCAGCTTCCAGTTGTTTGAGGCCTGCACCCTGATTTGCGAGATCCGTCTCGATCTGTTGCCGTGACTGACTTCTAACCTTCAGTTCCTCTGATAATCGTTCAATCGTCGTTGCCAGCGCCGCGCCGTCCACTTCGGCGTGTATTAAGTCACGTTCGATGGACTCTAGCCGCCTCTCTGTGAGATGACGTTCCCGCTTCAGGGCTAAGGGCCCCTCATGCACCGGTGTTCCGCCGGTTACCGTCGAATTGTGAAAACATTCACCCTGCGCCGTTAGAAAAAAACCTCCCGGGCACTCGGCTGCCAAGGTGCGTGCTTCTTCAGGATCGTCCACAATGTACCCATTTGTTATTTTGGGTACTGCCGCGTCCAGGGACCTGCCAAGTCCGTTCAGTACACGAATCTCATCTCTGAGAGGCGTAATTCCAGGTCTGGCCAATAAATCGTGGTTCCCATTGCGCGGACAGTGTCCATCTGGCTTAGTAGGAACGAGAAATGTGGCACGTCCATCGATGGTCGACTTGAGGAGCTGGACGCCCTTCTCGGCTGCGCTCCAACTCTCAACGACTACGTAATTGAGTTCGTCCCGAAGGAATTCGTCAACGATTTGTTCGTGTTGTTCGTCCACTTCAAGATAGTCTGCTAGCAGGGTGGCAGGTTTTAGAACCGCACCGGTCCGGAGCAGTTTCTGTGCCGTCTCCGTCGCATAGCTGTGATCGCGGAGCATAGCATCGACGGCGCGAAGTCTTCCCGAAGTTGCGGCTTGTTCTGCTCGCAAGTCGTTGGCCCGAGTCTGCGCGACAGTTTCATCCGTTCGGAGAGTGTGCAGCCTTTCCCTGAGCGTCGCAATCTCCCTCTCAACTTCCGCTAGCGCTTCGGTGGCGGCTTCGAATCGCTTTCTGATATTGCTCCTTTCCGAGTCAAGATGTGTGAGTGTCTCTTGCCCTTCTCTGACCTCGGACGCGAGCCGATTCGCCTCCTGCTCTAACATCGTTAGGCTCTCCCGGGTGCGACTGGTCTTGCTGCGTACCTCCCCAGCGCGGGTCATGAGTTGCGCAGCCTGCCGCCGATGAGCTTGAACCTGCTGCTCCAAGGCGAACAATGCTTCTCTTATCCTTCGTACGCCTTGCTGCCGGGCCATCGCCTTCTCTTGAAGACTGCGAAATGCTTCGTTTGTGGAGGTAGACGTAGCTTCTAGTTGCTCGCGTTCCTTAAGAGCGTCGGTTAGCTCTGTGCGGGTTTGTTCCAGTTCTCTAGCTGCTTCACTCTGACGTTCTTCGAGTTCCCGAAGACGTTCGGCGTTGTCGCGTTGCTTTGCCGTAGCGCGCTCAAGTTCCAACTCAGCGGCGCTCGCCATGCTCTGTGCTTCCTGGGCCGCTCGCTCCAACTCGTAGCCGTGTTGAGCGACGGCATGCCGCTGCGCTTCAGTCGCTTCGATTCTTGCCGATGCTTCCTCAGTTTTGGCATTCAGACTCGCAATTTCTGACTCCAGTTGACCGAGCTCTGCATCAATGAGCGCGATGCGACTCGCCATCACAATCCTGAGGTGACGATGCAAATCGTCGCGCACTTCTCCGAGGCGTCCCGCTTTAGCGGCCTGGCGCCTCAAACTGATCACTTGTTTCGAGACTTCATCCAGAATGTCATCGACACGCGCAAGACTGTCTTTCGCCCCATTCAGTCGCTTCTCGACAACTCTCCTCTGCATTTTGAGTTCGCTAACTCCTGCCGCTGCTTCGATCACCGCCCGTCGGTCATATGGCTTTGAACTGAGCAGTTGTCCAATCTGCTCCTGTCCAATGACGGCATAGGTGTCGGGACCGAGCCCCGTACTCAGAAATATTTCCTGAAGGTCGCGAAGCCTGCATGGCTTGCCATTGATGAGGTATTCGCTCTCGCCGGCACGGAAGAGTCGTCTGGTGATGATCGTCTCGCCCTGCCGCAGTGCTAGCTTGTTCCGAGTTGGGGCCGCGGCTATATTCTCAGCCTCTGCGGCTCGTTGTCGTCGCATCTCGTCCTCATCCCAATCCACACACTGCGACGCGTCATCCACCGACTCCCACGCAACCGGGAGGGCTTCCTCATACAGTTCAGAATCCACTAGCGTCAGCGTTACTTCCGCCATCGCCAAGGGTCTCCGGTCGGGCGTTCCAGCGAAGATTACGTCCTGCATCTGAGCGCCACGCAGGCTCTTCGCGCTTTGCTCTCCCAACACCCAACTCATCCCGTCGAGAATGTTCGACTTCCCACATCCGTTCGGCCCGGCTACCACCGCGATACCAGTACCGGGCACGGTGAGTTCAGTGCGATCACAAAATGTCTTGAAGCCAACCAGCGAGATTTTCTTCAGCCTCAGCATGAATAGCTCCCTTTAGAGGCCAAAGGAAGCGAACAAAAGCGAAGCTGTGGCTGAGCCAATGCCGGAAGCGGGAATTCAGCAGGAATAGATGCCGCGAGAATAGCGTTCATGGAACCCCCAGCGCGCGCAAAAAGGACTTGTGCGTCCGAATGTGCGCTTGAACTCTGCTGAGGAATTCGTTTTGGAGGCAGGAGACTCCCGACGAATTCCTCGCCAGGGGTCATCATCTGCCCACCCAACGATCAGGATGGAACAGCGTTTTGGGCGAACCCCTTCGCCCTTTGCATCAGGCTTTACCTAATGCACACATGAGATTATCAGCTTTTGGATTCTCCGGTGTTGTTGAAAAGAGGGCGCTAACAGTGGATCTCAGGGACGTATTTCCTTGGTAAATACCATGCGCCACACCCATACTTCTTCCACGTTGCCGTTGTTTGCTCTTGCATCGGAGCCAGATGCGAAATCGGACCGGATTTTCCATCCGACAACGTTCACAATGACACTCCGCGCTTCCAGGGAATGAAGTCATACTGGCAAAGCAACTCTGCCTTGGTGAGGCATTTACCGCTGGCAATCTGGATAGATAGATCGAGCAATTTCTCGGCGGCGGCGCCAATCGTCACTGCCTCATCAACGATGCCGCCAGCGTCGAAATCAATGATGTCGGCCATACTCTCAGCAAGTTCCGAATTGCCGGAGATCTTGGTCACAGGGGCGATGGGGTTGCCCGTGGGCGTCCTGCACCGAGCTGAAGCTATTGCCCATGGAGCGTATGAACTGCTCGGGCGTGATTCTGGCCACGGCGCCGCACGGCACGGCTGTTATGACCGATTTCATAACAAGCCGCCCGGAATTCATTGGGCGCAGCCTGAAGCGCTCCTTTCCGTTGCCCCAGGCGAAAATTGCCGGGGACATGGGGCAAGGCCGTAAGGTTTCGCGCAACTGCTTCTGAACTAGTTCGCCATTCGCCGCTGGACCACAATCAAGACTGGGATGGAGGCAAGTTGACACAAGACGCAAAAGAAGATCACCGCGACGACGGAATGGTCGTAAAGAATACCGATTACGGCGCTACCCGCAAACCAAGATAGGCCATATGCACCCGTGAAGAAACCATACGCTGAAGGCCTGCGATCTGCGGGCACTATGGTGGCAACTGCGGCCGGAATAATCGATTCGTGTACTCCCATCCCAAGCCCCCACAACGCAGCTCCAAGAATTGCCCATCGGAACCCGCCGAGAAACACGAGCGGGGCGAACAAAGTCGACAGTAAGGTCAGTGGGATCAGGATGACTATCCCAAAACGGTCGAACAGTTTTCCAAAAAGAAGAGATCCCGTACCGCTCACGGCCATGGCGACTGAATAGCAAACCGGAATCCATTCGGGCGTCAGTGCACCCACCTTCTGGAAGTGGAAGGCGATGAGTTGGAAATCGGCGAATCCGGCCGCCACGAGGGCGGCGCCAGCAAGGTACATCCAGAACGTCCCAGTAAGCCCCGCAGTCTTGACGCTTGAGACCCTTGTTTCGAGATCCTCGGGTCGCGGATAAAGGAGCCTTGCGATTGAGAGCATCAAAAGGGTCACAACCGCCGGAACCAAAAGTGTTCCAAAGGCGAGTCGGTACTGACCCCGATAAGCCAGAATGAAAGCCACCAGCAGAGGACCGAGCAAAGCTCCACACTGATCGAGCGCCTCGTGAATGCCGAAGCCCCATCCGAAGCCGATCTCCTTCGCTGCGTGAGAGATCATCACGTCGCGAGGTGGATTGCGGATTGCCTTACCAATTCTTTCGAACAAGATGAGAACGGCAGCGGTCTTCCAGCCGCCTGCCCACGCCAGCAATGGAACGGCGGCCATCTGGACGATATATCCAAGAAATGTGATTGGCCAGAATTCTTTCGTGCGCTCGCTGATCCGTCCCGAGAGAAATCGGAGTCCATATCCGAGCAATTCGCCAAGGCCGGCTACGATGCTGACGATGGCGCCAGTCGCACCAAGTGATTGGAGGAATGGACCTGTTATTGAGCGGGAGCCTTCGTAGGTGAAATCCGCGAAGAGGCTCACGACGCCCGTGACTAGTACGAATTTGAGCGCACTCCTGCGCATGGCTTGGTTGTCATAGGTCTTTCCAGCCACGCAAATCCTTTCGAATTGATTCCACCGACATCTCTGTCACTGTAATGCAGCTTCTATTACCAGGTCCATTCGGATGAGGATCAGTTCTCGTCGCCTTTCGCGGATGCGGGAACAGCTCCTTCTAGAAAACATCTAGCTTTCCGATTGTTGCAGCCTTGATTCGCTCCATTCCTCTGGTCTCACAGAGCGAAACCAACGGTTGATGCGTTTCTCGACATCACGTATATTGCACTTAGGCGAAGGAATCCGCCTTCAAGCGCCCTCCGAAACGGAACGGCTGATGACTCCTACTTCCTGGTAGGAGTGTTTCCCCACCTACCACAAGACAATTGATTCGTCACTTAGCTGGATTTTCCGGACTAGTGTTTGTGCGTTCAGAGACCTGCTCTATCAGGATCTGTGCGCGGACCGCAAGGTGTGTCTCTGGCCGGCTTCCATCTGATTGCCGAAGTGTGCTCAAGGACACCTATGCCGCGTTCTCTCAAATCCGTGTTTGCCGGCGAGCGCCCAAGTGGCTTTGCCGACAATCTCAACGAACACTTCAGGACCGCCCGTTACGTCTTCGTGGTCGCGGCCCCGTTTGGCGTCATTGTTGGGGCTGCGATTGCAGGATACGACTACGTCGTAAATGAGCTTCTCTGGAAGTCGTGTACAGATCACCTGTCTCCGTTGATACTTTGTTTCTCCCCAATCGTGGCCATGCTGCTCACAGGCGTAATCATGAGCCTGTTCCGGGTTAAGTCATCCTCAATGGCCGACGAAGTCGTGCGGGCCTATCATCGTCCTGATCAACAAATCGACTACAAGGCGGCATTACCCAAACTGACAGCCTCAGTGGCGACGATGGGCTTTGGCGCCAGCGCGGGCATGGAGGGTGCCAGCAAGTGGCTCGGAGGCACGATCACTTCGTACCTGCAGAGGAAGATCAACACGCATCCTCGTCTTCGATTCTTGAGGGCGAAAGCAGAAATTACGTTGATGGTGGGAGCCGCAGCGGGAATCGCAGCAATTTTTCGTGCTCCTCTCACGGGAGCGATCATGGGCATCGAGTCGCCATACAAGCATGATCTGGCTCATGAGGCTCTTATTCCGGGACTGGTGGCGTCAGCAACCAGCTACGCCACGTTCAGCTTCCTTCGGCCGGCAACGCCCTATTTCCCCATTGGATTCACGTATCACATCCACGTACGCGACCTCTTGCTCTGTTTGCCAGTTGGGATTTTGGGAGGCTTGGCGTCTCACCTGTTCCTAGCCCTTCTCGCGAGAATGAAGAAGCGCTACTCTCGGTGGGCCGCTCCACGCGTCATGAAGAATCTATTTGGCGGGATCCTTCTGAGCTGTATAGCTCTGCTCACCCTGTATGTCGTGCACTCGCCGGCCACTCTGCAGGCTGGATTGCCAGTCGCGAACGCACTTCTAAACGGCAAGTACCTTCTCTGGGCGTGTCTGTTTCTCTTCGCGGTCAAACTGCTCGCTACGGTCATCACTTTTGGGATGGGCGGCGTCGGCGGTTTATTCGTTCCTTCCGCGACCATCGGTGCCGCACTCGGCGCCGCCTGCGATGCGATGTTCCATCCCAGTCAACCGGGACTATTCACGCTGATCGGGATTGCAGCCTTTACGGGAGCCAGTTATAACAGCCTGCTCTTCGCGGCAGTGTTTGTGGCTGAGGCAACCGGAAGCCCCGCACTTGTTGTTCCTGGACTGATCGCGTCGTCCGCCGCTTTTCTGGTTGCTGCGGGAATCTCTAATTCCGAGGCACAACGCGAACAACGCACGACAGATGACGGCAAGTTGTCCTCAATGCCGTGCAGCAAGTGGATGACCCGGCGCATTGTGGTCGCCTCACCGACTGAGACGCTTGCCAATTTTCATGATCGGGCGGTTCTCGAGCACACATTTGACGAACTCCCAGTTGTTGCGAAAGACGGGACGTACTTGGGCATCGCTGCGATGAAGTCTCTCAGAATGGTTCCTCAGGAAAAGTGGGCGTCTCTGCCTGTTACCTCAATCCTCGATCGCCAGGCCAGGACCGTTTGCGCATATCACTCGATGAAGATCGTGGAACAGGAACTGGCCCACGGGTCTCACGATTACGTTCCCGTGGTTGATCCCGCAACGGATCATCTGATCGGCATTCTTTCTGCAAGAGATGTTCTCCGTGCGCGAATGCGTGTCGACGACGCTGTGCGTGCAAGACAGGCGGCAGTTCCGAAGGCGGGATTACAAACCATCATCAATACAAAGGAGACTCAGTGAAACAACATTTCAGCTCAATATCAGCACTCCGCATTTATCTTCGCCGGGGAGATGTTAAGAAAAGTCAACGTTGGTGGCAGCGACTTGTGGAGAAGCCGCTATCCACGTATTTAGTGGAATCAGCAATGCAAACTGGAATAGCACACGCCGCGGTGAACCTGTCACATATCGGCTACACGCGTGACGCGACGAGGGTCAGCCACGATCATTCGGAGATTCCTGTTAGCGCCCTGCCTGTCTGCGTTGAGCTCTTGGCACCGAAGCGACTCCTGGATCAGTTCATCCGTGAACAGGCAGGTCACCTCAAGAACACCACACTCGTTCTTGTTGATGGTGTCCACATCTCAGATCTTTTCCTTGCTGACATCGAGGAGACGATCGAAAAACACCCGCATTCGGTCGAGTACATTCGTGGCGTTGACGACACGGAGCTTGAGGTTGAGCACGTGGACGCCGAGGATGAGGTTGAAGAGAGAGCGATCGACGGGGACTATGACCCGGAGGCGATCGAAAGCGAGCAGAATACCTTCGGCCTCGAGCGGTGACATTGGCGTCCAGCAAAACCATGAGATTTCTACCGCCTTGACGATCTCAGCAGGGGCTTCTCGATGAATCACATGGAGTGGGTGCGGTAAACGATAGTCGAATTCCGCACCCGCCTCCGCCAACTCAACCGAGATGCTGGGCGATTGCGGAGCAGTCCGGTGTTTGTTTGTTCCGATGGACGATCGGAAGGCCGGAGCGTTAGAGAGGAACGTTTGGCATACGACAGATCCGGAGATATCCTAGGTTGACATTTTCTCGAGGTCTGCGGCGTTTTCAGGCGCCCCATTCCGTTGAAAGCAGCTGTTACGTCGCGCGCCCGCGCCAACGCTACCTCGATATTCGGCAGAATGTTTTCTAGGCCCACTTGATCCACGAATTCCGAGCCACTTAGCAATCCTGCCGGCTGTTCGCGCACGCCACACAGCAGCAAAGTGCGCCCCGACCTGTGCAGATGCTCCCGAACGTCTCTAGTGCATGAAGGCCAGCTGCGTCGAGCGCAGTCATATTCCGCAATCTCAGGATAACAACCGAAGGAAGGCTTCGAAGGTCCCGCGTGGCCTCGACAAGCTTCTCTGTTGTCCCGAACAGGAAAGGCCCGTGAATACGCAGGATTGCCACATTGGCCGGTATCTCTTTGTCGTGCAGGACGTGGGCTCACCCGTCTTGCGGGTATTCTTCGGTCACCGGTGCAACAGTCGTGATTTCGGCAATGCGATAGATGTACAGCAAGGCAGCCAACGCCATCCCTACTCCGACAGCGACGGTCAGATCAGCAACGACGGTCAGCGTAAATGTCACCGCCCAAACTGCGATGTCCGTCTTGGCGAGCCGCAAGATTGGGCCGTTCTCTCGCCATTCACTCATATTCCATGCAACGACAAAGAGCACTGCGGCCAACGTTGCGAGCGGCACGAATCGCGCCAGAGGAGCTCCGACTAAAAGGATCGTCAAGAGCTTAAGTGCATGAATCATCCCGGAGACGGGCGTTTGTCCGCCCGACCGGATATTGGTCGCCGTGCGTGCAATGGCTCCTGTTGCTGGAATGCCGCCAAATAAAGGAGAGGCGAGGTTGGCCACGCCCTGAGCGATCAACTCCATGTTGGAATTATGCTTGTCCCCACTCATGCCGTCAGCAACGACTGCAGAGAGGAGGCTCTCTACTGCGGCCAGCATTGCAACGGTGAAGGCGGAAGGCAGCAGCGGCAGCACCTGATCCGCTCTCAGGTGCTGCAATGTAAAGGAAGGAAAGCCTTGCGGGATTCCGCCGAAGCGAGTGCCCACGGTCTCCACTGGAAGGTGCAGCAACGACACAGCGAGGGTCCCTGCCAGTAAGGCCATAATCGAGCCAGGAACGCT
>Ga0335072_10010536_pt1 | contig 13302 bp, 13 predicted proteins | sample Lox_Sample_21_FD_206725 | JGI IMG/M metagenome (GOLD analysis project Ga0335072, IMG submission 206725) | Soil microbial communities from Loxahatchee National Wildlife Refuge, Florida, United States - Lox_Sample_2.1 | ecosystem: Environmental > Terrestrial > Soil > Wetlands | place: USA...
GGGATCGAGCGAGCCGACGTTCAACGGCGACAACGAGAGCCTGATCCAGATCAACGGAACCACCGTGACGCCGTCCGGCAGGCTCTGGGCCTTCGCGAACTTCAGCCGGTTCGTCCGGCCCGGTGCGGTCCGCATCGGCGCCACGTCAGCCGATGCCGGCCTGGAACTCACCGCGTTCCGCAACCGCAACGGCTCGGTCGCGATCGTCGTACTCAACACCGACACCACACCGGACACCGTGTCGTTCGGGCTGCAGAACCTTGGCCTGCAAGGGGGCCCGGCCCTCGTGCGGCCATATGTGACGGATTCGACCAGCGACACCGCCGCGCAGGCTCCTATGTTCACCCGGTCGGGTGACTTCACCTCTACCTTGCCGGCCCGGTCGTTGGTTACCTTCGTGGTAACCAGGTAGCCGAGGGAAGGAAGACCGTCGTGCTCGTCGCAGGTGTGGACTCCTCGACTCAGTCGTGCAAGGTCCTGCTCTGCGACGCCGACGACGGCACGGTCGTCGCATCAGGGAGCGCGCCGCACCCTGATGGCACCGAGTGTGACCCGGCCGCCTGGTGGGATGCCCTCCAGACGGCCGGCGACGGCCTGTTGCAGTCCGCTGCCGCGGTCGGCGTGGCGGGCCAGCAGCACGGGATGATCGTGCTGGACGGCGATGGCGACGTGATCAGGCCCGCGTTGCTGTGGAACGACCTGCGCTCTGCCTCGGCAGCGGCCGAGTTGATCAGCGAGGCTGGTGGGCCAGGCTGGTGGGCTAAGCACACCGGCAGCGTTCCGGCGCCGTCCTTCACCGTCACCAAGCTGCGCTGGCTGGCCGAGCACGAGCCCGGCAACGCCGGGCGGGCCGCGACGGTACTCCTGCCACACGACTGGCTGACCTGGCGGCTGCGCGGCACCTCCAGCGAGATGGTGACCGACCGCGGCGACGCATCAGGCACTGGCTACTTCTCGCCAGCCCCCGCAATCTGGCTGCCCGAGCTAGTGAACAGCGCGATCGGGCACTTGATGCTGCTGCCCAGAGTGGCGTGGCCAGCCGAGGTCGTCGGCGAGACCCGGTGGGGCGCGGCGGTGTCTGCGGGTACCGGTGACAACATGGCCGCCGCGCTGGGGCTCGGCATGCGCCCAGGCGACGTCGTCGTGTCGATCGGCACATCTGGCACGGCGTTCGCGGTCAGCGAGACGCCGGCCGCCGACCCGTCCGGCGCGGTGTCCGGGTTCGCCGACGCGACCGGGCGGTTCCTGCCGCTGGTATGCACGGTGAACGCGGGACTCGTTATGTCGGCCACGGCCGCGTTGCTGGGGGTGGACCTGACCGGCCTCGACGCGCTGGCGCTGAAGGCGGAGCCAGGCGCGCATGGCATCACGCTGCTGCCTTACCTGGACGGCGAGCGGACGCCGAACCGCCCGTCGGCGACTGGCGTGCTACGCGGCCTGACCACGCGCAACGCCAGCCAGGAAAACCTGGCGCGCGCCGCCGTCGAGGCGGTGCTGGCCTCTCTTGCCGAGGCAGCCGACAGGCTCGCCGAGCAAGGCGTGGCCAGGAAGCGCGTGCTGCTCGTCGGCGGCGGCGCGCGATCGCCGGCGATCTGCGCACTTGCGCCGGGAATCTTCGCCTCCCCGGTACTGGTGCCCGAGCCCGGTGAGTATGTCGCGCTTGGTGCCGCACGGCAGGCGGCCTGGGCCCTGTCCGGCGGCGCCGAGCCACCCGGCTGGCCGGCCAGGCAGGTCGTGGAGTACACCGGCTCGCCCGAACCGGAGGTGCGCCAGCGGCACGCGGCGCTGCGCGACCAGACGGCGAACTGGCCCGAGGCCAGATAGCCAGGACCCGCACAGAGAGGATTACAGCTCGATGACTGCAGACAGCTATATCCCGTCACGCGACGACCACTTCTCGTTCGGGCTATGGACCGTCGGATGGCAGGGCGTGGATGTATTCGGCTCCGCGGTCCGCCCGCCGATGCCGGCCGAGCGGGCCGTGCGCAAGCTCGCAGAACTGGGCGCCTACGGGGTGAACTTCCACGACAACGACGTGTTCGACTTCGGCGCCAGCGAGGCGGAGCGCGAATCGATGATCGCGGCGTTCCGCAAGGCTCTTGACGAGACCGGCCTGGTCGTCACCACCGCAACCACGAACCTGTTCGGCCACCCGATATTCAAGGAGGGCGGGTTCACCGCCAACGACCGGGACGTGCGCCGGTTTGCGCTTGCCAAGGTCATGCGCAACCTCGACCTGGCCGCCGAGCTGGGCGCGCAGATCTACGTGTGCTGGGGCGGCCGAGACGGTGCCGAGTCGGGCGCTGCCAAGGACGTGCGCGCCGCGCTCGAGCGGCTGAAGGAGGCGTTCGACATCCTGACTGGGTACGTGCTCGACCAGGATTACGACATCAGGTTCGCGATCGAGCCGAAGCCGAACGAGCCTCGCGGCGACATCCTGCTGCCCACCGCCGGGCACGCTCTGGCCTTCATCAACGAGCTCGAGCACTCGGAGCTGGTCGGTATCAACCCCGAGGTCGGGCACGAGGAGATGGCCAGCCTGAACTACGCACACACGATCACGCAGGCGATGTGGCACGGCAAGCTATTCCACATCGACCTGAACGGTCAGCATGGTCCGCGCTACGACCAGGACCTCCGGTTCGGTGCCGGGAATGTGCGGGGCGCCTTCTGGGTGGTCGACGCGCTGGAGGCCGGCGGCTATGAAGGGCCGGTGCACTTCGACTTCAAGCCGCCGCGCACCGAGGACGACGACGGAGTCTGGGCCAGCGCCGCGGCCTGCATGCGCAACTACCTGATCCTCCGGGACAAGGTGCGTGCCTTCCGCGCCGACCCCGAGGTTGCCGAGGCGCTGCGTGCGGCGCGAGTGGACCAGCTCGCGCTGCCGACGCTGGCCGACGGGGAAACCTGGCAGGACGTCCGCGGTTTCAAGCCGGATGTGGCGGCGCTCGGGGCGCGCGGGATGGCCTTCGAGCGGCTCGATCAGCTTGCCCTGGAGTACCTCTACGGCGTTAGGTAGCTAGGTGTTGACTAGCCCCCAGGTGCACGTACTCGTAGTCGCACATTCGTCTTGCCGGCATCGGTAGGCAGGCACTGCGCGCTCCGGGCGGCCCACTCCGAAACGGACAGCAGCTCACCCTCAGGTGACGCCTCGATTCCCGCGAACGCGCCGACCTTGCTAGCCGGTCTGCAGAGCGGCCAGGCCGCTCATGTCGACGCAGTTCATTTCCTGCTTCCGCACCACGACCGCCAGAACCGAGGTGCAGGTGCGGCAGCGCATGACCGCGCCAAGGGCGCTGAGGTACACGACGGCTTCGGCTACCAGGGCGGTTTTGCCACAGTGGCCGCACGTCGCTTCGGCCGTGGTCATCTCGGTGCCGAAGACTTGATGCAGCAAGCCGCCAATCGCATTGCCGTCAAGCGCACTGTCATCGGGCCCGTACAGTCGCTCCGTCATGGTGCCGCCACTCCCCCGTAGCGCTCGGTCTTCACCCGGTCAGGCGGGTACCCGAGGCTGACGAGTTCGCCGGCAACGATCTCGACGAACGCCGTCGGCCCGCACACGTATGCCAGCGCTCGGTGGTCGCCGGGCCAGGCCACTTCGGTCAGCAGGTCCGCATCAACCCGGCCGGAATGCCCGGCCCAGCCCGGCGGCTGGTGGCGCGTCAGCGTGTAGACGACTTCCGCGCCGCCGCCGGGCATGTCGAGTTCCGTGCGGTAGATCACGTCCGGCAGTGACCGGGCTGAGTACAGCAGCCGGACCGGCACAGTGCTGCCGATCCGGGCGCGGTGACGCAGCATCGACCGGAACGGGACCACGCCTGACCCGCCAGCCACCAGCAGCAATGGCGGTCTCGCATCGTGGCCGTCCCAGACGAAGTATCCGCCGATCGGCCCGCGTATCTCGATCTCGTCGCCCGCCCGCAGTTCCTCCGTCAGGTAGGGCGAGACCTCGCCGTCGTCCAGCCGCTCTACGGTGAGCTCGAGCGGCTCGCCGGGCGCCGACGCGATCGAGTAGGACCGCTCCGCGACGTAGCCGTCGTCAGCCGTCAGCCGGATGTCGACATGCTGGCCTGCTTCGTGGCCGGCCCAGTGCGGGATGTCGAACTCGATTGTGCGAACGGACGCCGTCTCTGGCCGCACTGCCGTGACTGTGGCGACCTGCCAGGTCAGTCGCCCGCGTACCGCTGTTCCCGCCATGGATCTCCGTAGTTGTTATAGCCGTAGCGTTCCCAGAATCCGGGCTCGTCGGCATCGAGCAACTCCAGGCCGCGCACCCACTTTGCGCTCTTCCAGAAATACAGGTGCGGCACGAGCAGCCGGGCCGGCCCGCCGTGCTCGGGCTGCAGCGGTGCGCCGTCGTAGCCGTAAGCGAGCCATGCCCGGCCACCGGTTACGTCGGCCAGCGGCAGGTTGGTGGTGTAGCCGCCGTCGCAGAACGCGAGCACGTACCGCGCCTCCCGCGCCACCTGTGCCAGCAGCGTGTCCAGCGACACCGCCTGCCAGCGGGTATCCAGTTTGGACCACTTGGTAACGCAGTGGATGTCCGCGGTAACGTCTTCGGCTGGCATGTCCCGGATCTCCTGCCAGCTCCACGACTTGGCAGTTTCGCCGCCCAGCTTGATGCTAAATGTCCAATTCTCCAGTGCCGTATGCGGGGTCGGGCCGGCGGACAGCACGGGAAAGTCGGTCGTCACGTACTGGCCTGGCGGTACGCGCTTTGCGTCGACATCAGCCTCTCGCCGGCGGCCGTGGAAACCTCGCGATACAGGGCTCATCCCTTCATCATTCCAGGCTCGGGTCATCATTCCAGGCTCGGGCCGGGCGCTAACTAGGCATCCACCATGCTAGGCATCCAGCATGTCCATGAGCTTCGTGACGGTCGACCAGTTGCGCGCCGTGCCAGCGGTCGCAGCGCTGGCGCGGGCGAGCTGCACGGCCAGCTCGCTGCGGCCGTAGCCGTCCGGCGTATGCAGGAACAACGTTCGTCCGACCACCGCCGCATCGTCCCTGCTGCCGGTGTCCCTGGCGCGCTGCACGGCTGCGGCAACAGCGGCGGCGTGCTCAGGGCCAACCTGGTCGCGATGGAACACGGCATGCAGGAACCTTGGGTTCGTCTCGTCCGGGTACGGGTTATCGGCGATCACCTGCTTGAGCTCTCTGCGAGGAAGCACGATGACGGCCGGCCGGACGTCCAGCCGGCTGGCGATTTCGCTCTCCAGCAGGTCAGCCAGTTCGGCGGTATCAGCCTCGGCGCAGCTGAACAGCAAGTTGCCGCTCTGTATGTAGGTCGTCGCGGCAGCAAGCCCCATGGCGGCCGCGACGCCGCGGAGGTCCGCCATGGCGACCTTGTTGCGGCCACCAACGTTGATGCCACGGAGCAACGCCACGTACTTCGGCATAAGCCAGGACTATCACGGTCTCAAGGCAACCAGTGCCGGTAGCGCCGGCGGGACGCCTCCCGCCAGGCCTTCGTGGCCTTTGCCTGCAGCCGGGCGCCTGCACAGGCGTCGCGACCGTAGAACAGGCCGTAACTGAACGCGCTCTCGCCCGCTAGTTGTGCGGAAATGCCGAGCTGCCGCGCCAGCTGGCGGCCGACGACAGTGTCTTGGTGATCGCCGAGCACCGTTTGCAGCTTCTTCATGCGGTTGCCGAACCGGGCCGCGTCCCGGCCCAGAACGGGAGCTACCGCCTCGGCGGCGTACCTCGCTTGCTTTGCTGCTTTACGGACGTCATGCAGCGCCACCTCCCGGGGCTTGCCCGCGGGCGCCTTGAGTGCCGTGCGCATCCGGCGGCGGGTCTTGCGGTAGCTCCGTGCCACCGGGGCTGGCAGCGCCTGCCGAGCTGACTCGCGGGCGGCCGGACCGGAGGGGACGTCGGCCGTCAGCCGATCCAGCTCGTCAAGCAGCGCGTAATACCGCGCCGACTCCAGAGCTACCGAAACAGCCTTAAGGCTGGCGGCCCTCGCCTTAGCACTATGTGCTTGAATGCGTGCCTGCACCGGCCCGAGAAGCTCCTCGACGTCAGTCTGGCGCACTTGCTCGTCCAGCCGTTCCGCCTGGACCTCTGCGTCCCGCGCTTCGCCGAGTACGCCGCTGAGCCATTTCAGCTCCGCGGCAAGATGATCGGTCTCCGGCCGGCAGACAACTGCGCCGAAGGACCGGAGCGCGCTGCGCAGGCGACGGGACGCGACTCTCATCTGATGCACCGAGTCCGGCTCAGCGCGGCGCACCATGGGGTCGAGCGACTTCAGGCGCTCGGCCTGGCTGCGGAGGTAGGCCCCGACGACTTCGCCGGCGCTGGCCGAGGGCGTCAGCTTGACCGGGCCGGCCGGGCGTCGCGGCCGTTCGCCCAGCACGCGCTCGAGCTTCGCCGTCCGTGCGGATCGTTGCAGCCCGCTATTTCGCAGCAGACCGTCAGCAGCGGCGAGCAACGATTCGTCGCCGCCCGTCAGCTCGACTTCGATCTCGCGCCAGGCGATCGCGCGCGCGGGATCTTCCCCATCAGAAAGCTTCACCGCGCGCACACTGTCATCGGCCACCTCCGCGAGTGACTCACCGCGTTGCCCGACGAGAGTTGTCACGCGCCGGAGTGTGGTGATCGCTGCCACGGGCACCAGGGGCGCGCCGCGGGTCCGCGCCTGCACCAGGTTGGCCAGCTCAGCCGGGACGCGGCCGGCCCGGCCTGGCGGCAGCTGAATCTCTTCCCGGCTGCCTGGCGCCGCGGGCAGTTTGAGATGCCAGCCCGCGTCGCCGCCGCCCGTTCGGCGCCTGAGCGTGATCCCGGCATCGAGCAAGCGCAGATCCGCCGTGTCGTAGTACTCGGCTACCAGTTGCTGCTCGTCGGGCCCGCGCGCCCCGGCGACCTGCGGCAGCGCGTCGAGCCGTGGCAGCGCCGTGTCCGGCCCGGCCTCGTACTTGGTCTCAGTCTCGGTTACGGTCACAGCCATCCCGCGCCTGCCCAGAAATGTCCGGTTCATGCGGGGATCATCATGCAGCAGACCCCGCACGTGCATAGCGAGTTCACTTTAGGCCTCGCCCGAGCGGGTTGTCGGCCAGTGACGCAGGCAAAGCCCGGCCGCATGTCACCGCGAACGGCAGGACCTGGCTCTACATCCGAATTTCACACGGTGTGTTCTGCGTCTGCACGCTCAGCGTGTTGCCTTAGGTAAGCGAACGGAATCGGCGGGTCATCAGCCGTCCCGGGCCGACCCCGAGGCCGGGACGAGACGGCAGGCACCGCCCGAAAGGACCGAGGTAATGGATTCTGGACAGCAAGATCACCGCCTGAGCCGGCACCTGCCACCGCTCCCTGCGGACGTCGCGGGCCGGATCATCCGGGCGCTGGCGGCCGAGCCCGGGAGCGGCAGCGATGCGCAATCCCGTGAGCCGGCCGCGCAGGTCGCGGTGCCAATGCAGCGCAGTGCCGCAGGCCAGTCCCTGGCAAGCTACGTTCCCCGCCCGCGCAGGGCGCCCGACCCCGCCTGAAATTCCGTGCTGCACGGCGGGGCAAGGAGACTTTGACATGACAGCAACACAGGTCGTGCCTGTCGGCGCCGTCCCGGCGCCGCGACGGGGCAGAACTAGGGGGTCCCGGTGGCGGGCTCTGCTCGAATCCCGCTGGCGGGACCGCCTGGCGGAGCTCACTGACCTGAGCGTCGCGTACCACGACGCGGCAGCCCCTGTGCCGGGAACCAGCGCGCACGAATCGCAGCGCCTGCTGTCGCAGCGGGCGATCGTGGCGCGCTACGCGCTGGCCGAGACCGACAAGGCGCTGCACAGGCTTGCGACCGGCGAGTTCGGCCGGTGCGAGGACTGCGCTGCTGACATTCCGCATGCGCGGCTGCTCGCCGAACCCGAGGCCAGGTACTGCGAGCGGTGCGCCTAGCTGCCGGCGAGCAAGCGGGCGTTCCCTCGGTTACTCTGCCTCGACTTGCCGGTCAGCGATCGGCCGTGGTGGGAACGGCAAACCCGGGGCGTCCTGATAACGGCGCCGAGCAGGCGATATCCGGATAGTAAACTGCGCTGATGCCCAGCCGAGCCGAGATCGTGACGTTCGATGACTCCCCGCCGCCCCCGGGAATCACGGCCTGGGTGGTCGGCAGCCCGCGAGCCGTTGGCATCGAGGTAACCGATCCCGATCCTGACTGGCCGCGGCAATACAGTGTCCTGGCCGCCCGGATCCGGGAGGCCCTGGGCTGGCGGGTGCTGCAGCTTGAGCACGTGGGCTCCACCTCAGTCCCCGGGCTGCCGGCGAAACCAGTCATCGACGTTGACCTGACGGTGGCCGACCCCGGCCGTGAGCAGGACTACATACCGGCGCTGGAACAAACCGGGTTCCGCCTGGTGATCCGCGAACCCTGGTGGCACGGCCACCGGGTTCTGCGGGCGGACGCGCCGCCTTGCAATCTGCACGTTTTCGGATTCGACAGCCCCGAACTGGTGAAGCACCGGATCTTCCGCGACTGGCTGCGGGGGAACCCCGCCGAGCGCGACCGCTACGCTGCCGCCAAGCGCCAGGCCGCAGCCGAGGCAAACGCGCGCGGAGAGCACGTCATGCAATACAACGCCCGTAAGCAGCAGGTCATCAGGGAGATCTACCACCGGGCGTTCGTAGCCGCAGGCCTGCTCGAAAAGTAAGGTCGCTGCCCGTCGGGGTGCAGCCTGTCGCTCACCGCGGCGGCGAGCACGCGGCGGAACTCGACCGAGACCCGGTCAGCTCGCGTGTGCAGCTCGGCTGCGGGGTCGAGCGGGAACTCCAGGCCGGACAGCGCCCGCCGCTGCAGCTCCAGGTCCTCTTCGAAGATCGACATCTCATACTTCGCGGCGCTGTCGGCCTGCTCCGGGTCGGCAAGGCCTGGACCGGTCACGCTTTGGTAGACCCGGCATGCCAGCTCATCCTCGGGAGTCACGGTGAACGTGAGGAACTGCCAGCCGCCAGCGTCAAGGAACTCGAGCAGCAGCGTCGCGGTCAACGGCGCCTGATACCGGTAGGTCATCCGCCGCCGCTGCACCGCCGACCGGACGCCGTCGCGTACCGCAGGGTCGGTGAGGTTGGTGAAGGTGTGCTCGCGCACCGCGGTGAACGACAGGCCCTGCCGGGAGACGTCCGCGCGCGGAATAGGTTCAGGGCCCGCCCCGCCGATAGTGGCGGCATGCACGAACGGCAGGTGCGCCTCGTCGAGGAAGTTATCCAGCAAGATCGCCGCGTTGGCCTGCACCCGCATCACCGGCAGGAAGACGGTCGCGATGCCATTACCGCCCAGCCTCGTGCCCGGCGCCAGCTCCGGCAGCGGCGCGCGCGGCGGCTTCGGGGCGAGCCATACCAGGCCGTCGCGCTCGGCGACCTCCGCTGGACGGCACAGCTCCGCCCGCTCCGGGATCGATCCGGCGTCCCCCAGGGCGGGGATCTCCACGCACCTGCCATCGGCGGTGAACCGCCATCCGTGGTACATGCACTGCAGGGTGCCGTCGCTGATACGGCCTGCCGACAGCCGCGCCCGCCGGTGCGGGCATACGTCAGCAAACCCGGCGACAACACCGCCGAATCGAGCCAGCACCCAGCCGTGGCCAGCCAGGCGGACCCCTACTGGTTCTGGGCCGACCTCGCACGACAGCGCCACCGGATGCCAGAACTCCGCAAGCGCCGGATGCGCGTTCGTGAACTCCACGGGCGTCATATCCTCATCATCAACCATCCCGTGTCTTTGCGCCGCGCCTATGCATCGCGCCGGGCAGGCCCAGGGCATCGGGCCGCCGAGGCGTGCATCACGTCCGGTTCAGCACTCGGGTGACGCCGGCAACCAAAGCGGCGATCAGGATCCAGCCGCTGATGATCAGGGCGTAGGCCACCGCCAGGCTGCCCCGGTCGGGTTCCAGTCGTTCGTCTGCCCGAGGCTGATAAGCGGGACCAGGAGATCTAGCGCGTAGACAACGGGATTGAAGTGCAGGCCCCCCGTAGGCGGGCAGCGATGCTGGCCTGTGCGCTGCGAAGTAGGCCGATCCGGCGGCCAGCCCGAGGAGCGGTAGAACTCGGCGAGCTGCCGGAATGGCTGCGGTCGGAACTCGCACGACCGGGCTAGCCAGTCAAGCCGCCGGCGTGCAGGCAGCGGGTCGCTCAGGTCCTCGTAGACCAGATCATCCACCTGCAGTTCCGCTGGCCATGCCCTGGCTCGTCGTGCAGCGCGCCCACCCTCGCCATGCGCAGGTCCAGCGTGCCATTCAAGCACGCCGGATCCCCGGCGCGGCCGCTGTCAGCAGGAGTCCCCGCGAAGTCAAGCCGCCCGGTGATCCGGGTTGAGCGCAGCCGGACCGCGCCACGGACCACGGCGCCGGACAAGCTCAGGCCGCCGTCGATCACCGCATGGTCCGCGCTGAGCGCGACTCCGCCGGGATTTTCGAGCCGGGCATCGTCAGGTGTACCGCGGCGCGCCGCTGTAGGACTGCACTCCGACATGAGGCAACGCATTTACCGGTGGCCATCGTGACGTGCTCGCCGGTCACGTCATGCCGGCCGCCAGCCCTTCACCCATGCGCTGCGTAACCAGCAAGGGCGGCGGGACGCCGATGTTCACCGGAATCAGGACCCACTGCGCACGGCCCGCCTGCGGTCAGGGCCGCCTGGTCGCGTCCATGTACCAGTTGTCGAGCCAGGTATGGCCTCCGTCGGAGGAGAAGGCCTGCTCCCAGTGGGCCGAGCGAGCTGTGATGTCTGTCCACCGGAACCGGGCGAGTATGGGCACGTCGTTGTGGGTGTCCTCGCCGAAGAACTCGCCGACTCCGTCCTTGAAATCTCCCGTAACAGGCGGGAACAGCGTGCCCGTCCGCTTGCTGGCCCAATACAGCGACCACTTGCCGGTGTCCGGGTTGTACAGGCGGACGGTGAGCCCGGAGAACCCCTTCGTCGGGAAGATGATCTCGTCGAAGTTCGCGTTGCCGTCGAAGTGCCGGGACGCGTGGCTGACGCCGGGGAACTCCTCCCACTCGCTGCCGGAGTCGAGGAAGTCAGTGCGCCAGCGATTGGTGATATCCCAGGTGCCGGTGAAAAAGTCGAAGTCGTTCATGCCGTTCCTTAGGCTCGGTGATCAGGGTTGAAGCGCTGTAGCGGCACCGTAGGCCGGTTCTCCTGCCACCTACTGTCAGTGGACCCGGAGATACTTGCCGCATGCGCGCCGGCCGCCTGCTGTCCCTGCTCCTGCTGCTGCAGACTCGCGGGCGGATGACAGCGCAGCAGCTGGCCCACGAGCTCGAGGTCTCGGTCCGCACGGTTTACCGCGACGTCGAGGCGCTGAACGCAGCCGGCGTTCCGCTGTACGGTGACGCCGGGCACGCCGGCGGGTACCAGTTGCTCGACGGGTATCGCACCCGGCTCACCGGGCTCACCGCTGCCGAGGCCAAGGCGCTGTTCCTGTCCGGTCTGCCCGGCCCCGCAGCCGAGCTTGGCCTCGGCAGCGTGCTGGCGGCCGCGACGCTGAAGGTGCGGGCCGCGCTTCCTGCCCCGCTTCGCGAGAACGCCGACCGCCTGACCGGGCGCTTCTATCTTGATGCCCCTGGCTGGTATCGCCGCCCCGACGACGTGCCCCACTTGCCGTTCGTGGCGAATGCGGTCTGGGACTGCCAGGTCATCCAGGTCACCTACCAGCGATGGAAGCAGCCGACTGAGGTGACCCGGCGGCTGGAGCCGCACGGTCTGGTACTCAAGGCCGGCACCTGGTATGTAGTAGCCCGCTGCGAGGGGGACATGCGCACCTACCGGGTCGACCAGATCGTCGCGGCCACTTCCTCGGGCTGCGGCTAGCCAACCCGTCCCCCGGCCGGGTCGGCGCTCGGCAGCCTCGATGCCCCGTTCAGCCACCCCGCGGGCAGCAGTCAGCATGGCGTTCGACGACCTCCGTGTCATGACGACTGCGCGGTTCACGGCTGACGTTGAGGCCGAGCCGAGCGTCCCGGTCTGTCCCAGCGCTTGTCTCGGAAGTGGCGGCTAGACTGCGGGCGCACCTGGCTGGCGGGCCGAAAACTGGATCCGCTCGCCCCGCTGGAACGAGGCCAGGTATTCGGCGTCGGGATAACCGGAGCGAACTACCCGCTCGAGAACGGCCGCATGGTCGTAGCCGACTCGCCGGTGTTCCACCTGGTGTCCCTGTCGGTCGGCGTGAATGATCACGTAGCTGGCCCGCAGGTCGTCGGTGATGGGATTGCTGACGCTGCCCAGATTGACGGCGTGCACCGGTCCGAACTGCCGGTCGGTGGGCCGGTGGGTGTGGCCGGCGCACACCATGTCAGCACTCGCCCCCGCCAGCACCGCCCGCAGTTCCGGCTCTGGACGATCGGGAGTAATGCCTGCTCCGTCATCGCGTCCTGGCGATGCGTGAACACCCAGCACTCGGGTCCCGTCAGGCAGTGTGGTGCGGCTCTCCAGAGGAAGCTCAGCCAGCCATGCGAGCCAGCCTTGGGAGGCGAGTGCGCCCCGAGTCCACGCGAACGACCTTTCCACGGTGGCAAACAGTCCGAGTAGCTCAGGCCTGGCCGCCACCTCCTCAGGGTAGGGAGGCGGGCGGTCGCTGCTGACTACGTAGCGGTCGGTGTTTCCCCGGGTTAAGTGCAGGTTCGGAACGCTGGTCAACAGTTCCAGGGTGGCTACCGGATCCGGCCCGATGGCGACCAGATCGCCAAGTGCCCACCAGGCATCGACACCCTGACGGCGACCGTCGACCAGGACGGCCTCCAGGGCGATCCTGTTGCCGTGAACGTCAGAGAGGAGGCCGAGCTTCATAGCCTGGAGACATTACTCGATGTCTACTCGGTACTCTCGCGTCGAAGACTTGCGCGACCGGTGTGCACAATCCGACCGGGCCCCCTCGCCGGTTGTGAGACCAGGGACCTTGTGCCCTACCCTGCGCCGTCCTGGTCACATCCGCGCACTTGCAGGGGCTCCCTAGGTCAGCAGACTGGGCCGGGTCCACAGCAGCCCGAGTTGAGCCTAATGAGACGCAAATGCCACCATTAGCGCATGGCACCCTGGGACCAGAGTGATGCGATGGATGTCGTTTTGATGGCAGATCCCCTCGTGGCGAACACGCCAGTGGCCGACAACGGGGAGGGGCTGGTCGATCTGCGCGCTCGCGGCTTTTTCGTCTCCTCGCGCCTGGCCGACAGCGCTGGGGCATTCGCGCACTTGCGCTCTGGTGTGGTGGACCGGCTGGATGCTGCGGCGGATGGCCTGCCAGCCGGACTGCAGCTACTGATCATCGAGGGCTACCGGCCACCCAGGTTGCAAAGGGAGTACTTCGACAGCTACCTTCGC
>Ga0335072_10010537_pt1 | contig 13301 bp, 12 predicted proteins | sample Lox_Sample_21_FD_206725 | JGI IMG/M metagenome (GOLD analysis project Ga0335072, IMG submission 206725) | Soil microbial communities from Loxahatchee National Wildlife Refuge, Florida, United States - Lox_Sample_2.1 | ecosystem: Environmental > Terrestrial > Soil > Wetlands | place: USA...
CATCCCGGTCGCCGAGGACACGGGCCTGATCGTGCCGATCGGGGCGTGGGTGCTGCGCGAGAGTTGCGAGACGATGAACCGGATCGCCGAGCACGCCGGCCGCACGGTCGAGCTGTCGGTGAACGTATCCGCGCACCAGCTCTCGCACCCCGGCTTCGCCAAATCGGTTCGGCAGACGCTGGCCCACGCCGAGTGGTCGTCCGACCAGCTGACGCTCGAGATCACCGAGACCGCCCTGGTGCGCGCCGACACGATCGCCGCACGGACGCTGCGCGAGCTCGAGGCGGACGGAATCCGCATCGTCCTCGACGATTTCGGCACCGGCTTCTCTTCGCTGTCCTGGCTCAAGGAGCATCCGGTCGACGCGATCAAGATCGATCGCAGCTTCGTGTCTGGACTGGCCGAGGACTCGCGAGACCAGGCCATCGTCTCCTCGTTGATCGGCCTGGCCCGGGCCCTCGGTTGCACGGTGACCGCCGAGGGCGTCGAGAACGAAGACCAGCTGATCGCCCTGCGCCTGCTCGAATGCGAGCGCGTTCAGGGCTTCCTGCTGGCTCGACCGCTGCCGGCCGAGGACCTCGAGGCCCTGCTGGCCGGCGGGCAGGAGCCGGCTACTCGGCCGACAGCAGCCACCACTGACCCGGCTGACCTCCGTCGGATAGCTCGAATTCGACATCTCCGTGGGCCAGCGCCTCTACCGTCCCGTCGTCCAGCGGCGCGTCGGCGCCCCGCAGGCAGGTGATCAGCTCGGCGTCCTGCGCGAGCTGCTCAAGCACCTCGCGCAGCGCTTCCCGCGGCCTTCCCCAGGCGACGATCTCCTCCTCGATGTAACCGACCGCGTCGCCGGCGCGGAACCGGCCGGCGGCATCATCGCGCCGCGCCGGCGCGACCGCACCCGTCCGAACGTGCTCGAGCGCCCGGCGCATCGCCTCGGCGTTGTGGGAGGCATCCAGCCTCGGGTCGAGCGTGACCGCGGCCGCCAGCCCGGCCTGAGGGGAGAGCGACGGCACGACCGAGACCGCCTTGTCGGACAGGCCCGCCGCGCGCCGGGCGGCCTCGAGCGCGGCGGAGCTGTTCGGCAGGACGACGACCTGCTCGCCTGGAGAGGCGTGAATCGCGGACAGCAGGTCGAGGCTGCTCGGGTCGAGCGCGGGTCCCCCGTCGATCGCGCGGACGCCGAGGCTCTCGAACAGCGAACGCATCCCCGGCCCGCTGGTCACGGCGATCGCGTCGGACAGCACCGGCTCCGGCTCCGACTGCGCGAGCACCGCCGGCTCGGGCGTCGTCCTGCGCTCCTCGCGCCGCTCCACCTGCGCGCGCATGTCGGCCACGTCCAGATGCGAGATCGTGCCGTAGGGCTCGAACAGCGCGGTGACCGCGTCCGGATCGTCGGTGTGGATGTGAACCTTGAGCGTGCTCTGATCGCCGACGATCAGCACCGAGTCACCGTGACGCTCGAGCGCCGGGCGATACATCCGCGGCTCGAGCTCGGTGCCGGTGATGGCGAAGCTCGCGCAATACCGGTAGGTCGTCGAGGAATGCTCGGGGCGGGTGATCTGGACGAGCCCCGGCGGGTGCGTCTGTACCTCGACCGGCTGGCGTTCGGCGTCTCGCAGCGCGCCGATGATCCCGGCGAACACGAGCGTCAGCGCGTAGGCACCGGCATCGACCACGCCGGCTCGCCGGAGCGCCGGCAGCAGATCCGGCCCGCGCTCGAGCGAGGCCTTTCCCGCCTCGAGCCCGCGCTCGACGAGCGCAGCGATCACTGCGTTCTGGACCTCGGGTTTCGCGTCGGCGGGAAGCCGCGCGTCGCGCATCCGTGCCAGGTCCGAGGCGATCTGAACGCCCATCTCGCGGGCCACGGTCAGGATGGTGCCTTCGACCGGCTCGCGCACCGAGCCGTAAGCCTGGTCGACCGCGCGTGCCAGCGCAGCGCTGATCAGGACGGGATCGACGAGCTCGCCGGGCCGGCTCGCGAGCTCCTCGGCCGCGCCCCGGATCAGCTGCGAGAGGATCACGCCTGACGTGCCGCGGGCGCCTAGCAGAGCGGCGCGCGCCACCGAGGCAACGATCTCATCCCGGCTGATCCGCTCGACCGTGCCGGCCGGAGACGCGGTGGCGAGACGATCCAGTTCGTCCAGGACGGCGCGCAGCGTAAGCACCATGTTGTCGCCGGTGTCGCCGTCGGGCACCGGGAAGACGTTGAGCTCATTGACCTCTTCGCGGTGCGCCTCGAGCGCCGTCAGACCAGCCTCGATCAGGGCGCGGAATCGCAGCAGACTGGGATCTGACCCGGCGGGGCGGTCAGCTGCAAGACGGGGACGCAGCAGGCTCAGATCCGACCCCGGCGCCGGATCCGAGGCGGCGGCCGTCACGCGGCCTTGGTGACCTTTCCGGCTTTGAGGCAGCGCGTACACACGTAGACGCGCCTCGGCGTCCCATCGTCGTCAATTCGAACCCGCTGCAGGTTCGGGTTGAAGCGGCGCCGGGTGGCGACCATCGAGTGGCTGCGGCTGTTGCCGAACGCCGGCGCCTTGCTGCACACGTGACAGACCTTGGCCATGGCCGGCCAGTATAGCCTCAGGCACCGTTTCGCCCCGGCGCGCCTGGTCGTCATCTTGCGCCCCTGAGCGGGTCTGTTTGTGAGAGTCCTCCACGATTCGTATTCTTCACGACGGGTAATGAGGCGTTTCGATGGGTGATCACTCCCACGCGGACGCGAGCGCCCAGCGGGAGTTGGGGCTCCCGGGGCGTTATGAACTGGTCCGCCACATTGCCACCGGAGGGATGGCCTCGGTGTGGTGCGCCCGCGACCGGGCCCTCGGCCGCAACGTGGCCATCAAGCTGCTCGCCGAGCGCTTCGCCGACGAGGAAAGCGGCGCGGAGCGGTTCATGCGCGAGGCGCGCGCGGCGGCGCGGCTGTCCGGACACCCGAACGTGGTGATGATCTACGACGTCGGCGAGACCGACCCGACCGGTCTCGAGCAGCCGCGGCCCTTCATCGTCATGGAATTTCTGGCCGGCGGGACGGTTGCCGACGCCCTCCGGGTCGACTCGGTACGCCGGGTCCACGCGGTCAAATGGCTCCACGAGGCGTCCGCCGCCCTCGATTACGCCCACAGCCGCGGCGTCCTGCACCGCGACATCAAACCCGCCAATCTGCTCCTTGCCCGCGACCGGACCCTGCACGTAGCCGACTTCGGCATCGCCAGGTTGGGCACCGAGGACACCATCACCGTGAGCGGCCAGGTCATCGGCACCGCGGCCTACCTCGCGCCCGAGCGCGCGCTCGGCCGGTCCGCCACGGACGCCAGCGACCGCTACTCGCTCGCCGTGGTCGCCTACGAGCTGCTGGTGGGCGAGCGGCCGTTCACGTCGACTCACTTCGCCGCGCAGGCCCGCCAGCACGTGGAGGATCGGCCACCGGCTCCGAGCGAGCGAAACCGTGCGCTGCCGACGGCGGTCGATGCGGTGCTGGTACGCGGCATGGATAAGCGCCCCGAGCTGCGCTGGCCGACGGCGCAAGATTTCGCCCAGGCGCTCGAGTCCGCACTCCGCGAGCCCGCCACCCGGCCATTGCGCGCCGCGCCGGTGGCGGCGCCGGCGACGAGACCGATGCGTCCCGCCGCCGCTCCGACCAGCCGTGCCGCGCACTCCGCGCCCCGCCGCCGGCGTGGTCCGCGCGTGTCGGCCCTCGCCGCTCTGGCCACGGGGGCCGTCGTGGCGGTCGCCCTCGCCGGAACGCTCGGCAGCGGCGGCGGGCGCGCGGTGCACTCCTCGGTCCAGGACCAGCAAGCCGCCGTCGCGAGGACAACCACCGCCCGGCGCACGGTGGCGCCCGCGAAGCGCGTCACGACCCCGCGGCCGGCCCGGACCCAGACCCAGACCGTGACCGCCACACCGGCCGCGGCCACGACGCCGCCACCAACGGCCGACACGCTCGAGGCGCAGGGCCACCAGCTGATGGAAAGCGGTAACTACGCCGGCGCCGTCCCCATGCTCCGCAAGGCGGTGGCGGCGGCGTCACCGGGCAGCCTCACCTATGCCTACGCGCTGTATGACCTGGGCCGCTCGCTGCGGCTGGCCGGCGACCCGCGCCAGGCCGTGCAGGTTCTGTGGCAGCGGCTCCAGATCCCCAACCAGACCGGGGCCGTCAGGCAGGAGCTGCAATTGGCGCTCGTGGCGCTCGGTCAAGAGGCCAGTGGTGGCGCCGGTGCCGCGCCGGGCCAACCGGGCGCGCCGGGCCAACCGGGCGCGCCGGGCCCCGGGGGCCCGCCGGGGAACCACCACCACGCCGGCGGGCCGCCGTTCGGTCCACCGCCTGGACCGGCCCAGGGTGGTCCAGGTGCGGGCAACGACCAGGGCGACTAGCGCGCCTCGGGAAGTTTCTCCGACATAGTCGGAGTTTCATCCCAAGCGAGCTCGTCCTTGACCGCCATCGAAGCCAGCGCGGCCTCCGCGGCGCTGCGGCCGGTGTCGCGCTTGGTGCCGCCCGCCACGCGCTCGAGCGCCTGGGCCATCGTGTCGACGGTGAGCACGCCGAACCCGCAGGGCACGCCGGTGCGAAGCTGGACGTCCTGAATCCCCCGCGCCGCCTCACCGCACACGTAGTCGTAGTGGTCGGTCTCGCCGCGGATGACCGCCCCCAGGCAGACGATCGCCGCGTAACGCCCCGATTCCGCCGCGAATTTGGCGATCACGGGCAGCTCGAACGCGCCGGGAACCTCGAACCGGTCGATCTCGGTGGAATCCACGCCCGCCTCCGCGAGCGCTGCCCTGGCCCCCGCCTCCAGCCTTTCGGCCAGCTCAGCGTAGAAGCGCGCGATGCAGAGCGCGACGCGCGACCCGCTCATTCTTCCGGGGGACGCTGACGCCGCCGGTCGTGCTCGTACTCGTCGTGGAGCATCTCCTCGTCGAGCGCCAGCCCCTGGTGGTGCAGCGTGTGCCCGAGCCGGTCGCGCTTGGCCCGCAGGTACGCCTCGTTGTGCGGGTTCGGGACGTGCTGGATCGGGATCTGATCGACCACCGACAGCCCGTAGCCGGCCAGGCCCGAGATCTTCTTGGGGTTGTTGGTGAGGATCCGGATGCTGGTCAGCCCGAGGTCGACGAGGATCTGGGCTCCGATCCCGTAGTCGCGCAGGTCGGCTGGCAACCCCAGCCGGAGGTTGGCGTCGACGGTATCCAGCCCCTCCTCCTGGAGCTTGTACGCCCGCAGCTTGTTGAGCAATCCGATCCCCCGGCCTTCCTGCGAGAGATACAGCAGCACCCCGAGGCCCTCTGACTCGATCATCGACAGCGCCGACTCGAGCTGTTCCCCGCAGTCGCAGCGCAGCGAGTGGAACACGTCGCCGGTCAAGCACTCCGAGTGAACCCGGACGAGCACGTCCTCACGACCCTCGACATCTCCCTTGACCAGGGCGACGTGGTGCTTGTTGTCGACCAGCGACCGGTATCCGACCGCCGTGAACTCCCCGAACCCGGTGGGCAGCCTCGTCGCCACGACCCGCTCGACGAGCTTCTCGTGGCGGCGCCGGTAGGCGACCAGGTCCGCCACCGTGACCATCTTCAGGCCGTGACGCTCGCAGTAGGGAGCCAGGTCCCGGACCCGGGCCATCGTTCCGTCGTCGTTCATGATCTCGCAGATCACACCCGCCGGGATCAGGCCCGCGAGGCGGGCCAGGTCGACGGCGGCCTCGGTCTGACCGACGCGCTCGAGGACCCCGCCCGGCTTGGCCTTCAACGGGAACACATGGCCGGGCTGGACGAGCTCGCGCGGGCTCGTCTGGGGATCGATCGCGACCTGGATGGTGCGCGCCCGATCGGCGGCCGAGATGCCGGTGCTGACGCCGGAGCGAGCCTCGATCGAAATCGTGAACGCGGTCTCGAACGCCGACTCGTTCTTGGCGGCCATCAGGTCCAGCCCGAGCTCGTCGCAGCGCTCGGGGGTGAGCGCCAGACAGACAAGTCCGCGTCCCTCCTTGGCCATGAAGTTGATCGCCTCGGGAGTGATGAACTGCGCGGCCATCGTCAGGTCGCCCTCGTTCTCCCGATTCTCGTCGTCGACGACCACGACCATCTTTCCCTGACGGATGTCCTCGATCGCATCCTCGATCGTGGCGAACGGCGTCTGTACCGAGCTCATCGATCCACCGCCATCAACTTTTCGACGTACTTGGCCAACACGTCCACCTCCAGGTTCACTCGGTTGCCCGCACCGGCGTTTCCGAGGTTCGTGCGTTCCAGCGTCTCTGGGATCAGAGAGACATTAAACGATCCGTCGTCAAGCCCCGACACCGTCAGCGATACGCCGTCAACCGCGATCGAACCCTTCTCGATCACATAACGCAGCAGCTCGCGCGGAGCTTCGATCCGGATGCGACGCGCGAAGCCGTCGTCGGCGACGTCCACGATCGTGCCCACGCCGTCGACGTGTCCCTGCACGACGTGGCCCCCGAGGCGATCGCCCGCGCGGAGCGGCAATTCCAGATTGACCGCCGACCCGGCGGCCAGATCGCCCAGCGACGAGCGCGTGAGCGTCTCGTTCATCGCGTCGGCCTTGAACGCGCCGTCCTTCAGCGACACGGCGGTGAGACACACGCCGTTGATCGCGATCGAATCACCCGAGTCGAGCTCAGCGACCAGCGGCGTCTCGATCGTGATCCGCGCGCCGGCGTCGTCGCGGTCGATCGCGGCGACTCGCCCCACCCCCTGCACGAGTCCGGTGAACATGGCGAATCCGCCCCCTCAGCCCTTCTCAGTCCCAAACCGCACAGACGCGGACTCGCTTAAGTGAATCCGCCCCAGACCACCCCGAAACCCTGCACATGCTGTGGCGGACGGATTCACCTACCACTCCTTGATGCGCGCCGACACGAGCAGGTCGGCACCCACCGACTCGCACTCGAGCGTCAGCGCCCGGGCGGCGTCGGCGATCGCATCGACGCCCTCGCCCTCGAGCGGATCACGGGCGGTTCGGCCGCCCAGCACCATCGGCGCGAGGAACAGCCGCATCTCGTCGACCTCCCCGGCGTCGAGGAAGGCGCCGGCGAGATGGGGCCCGCCCTCGAGCAGGATCGAGGCGATGCCCTCGGCCCCTAGCTGGTCCAGCGCCGAGCGCACCCGAGCGGTCTCGTTTTCGCCGGTGGCCACGATAACGTCAGCGCCGTGGGTGGCTAGCGCGTCGGTGGCGGTGCGCGGGGCAGCGCGCGAGACCACGACCGTGAGCGGGATCGTCCGGGCATCGCGCACGAGCTGCGAGGTCAGGGGCAAGCGCGCCAGCGAATCGAATACGACCCGCCGCGGCTGACGGGCAGGGTGGGTGGGTTCGGGTAAACGTGCCGTCAGCTGCGGGTCGTCCGCCAGCGCGGTGCCGATGCCGACCGCCACCGCATCGCACTCGGCCCGCCAGCGGTGAGCCAGCCGCCGGCTCTCCTCGCCCGAGATCCACTTCGAGTCGCCCCCTCGGGTCGCGACCTTGCCGTCGAGCGTCATCGCCGACTTGAACAGCACCCACGGTCGCCCCGTGCGGGCGTGCTTGCGGAACGGCTGGTTGAGCAGGCGGGCCCGGGTCGCCAGCTCGCCCTCGGCCACCACCACCTCGATGCCCTCGTCGCGCAGGATGCCCAGACCCCGGCCCGACGCGTGCTCGCTGGGGTCGTCGGAGGCGACCACCACGCGCCCGATGCCGGCCTGCCTGATCGCGTCGGTGCAGGGCGGAGTCCGGCCGTGGTGGCAGCACGGCTCGAGCGATACGTACAGCGTGGCTCCGGTCAGGTCGCTGCCGTCGGTGGCGCGGATGGCCTCCACCTCGGCGTGGAGGTCGCCCACCGCCCGGTGAAACCCTTCCCCGAGAACCTCCTCCTGACGGCCGATGACGGCGCCCACGAGCGGGTTAGGACTGACGCGCCCCCTACCCCCCTTGGCCAGGTCGATCGCGCGAGCGAGGTGGCGGCGATCGATTTCCGTGGTGGGGAACATGGCGGATATCCAGCATATGACCCTCCTTGAGTGGCTCGTAAATTACGCACGTGCGCGTTCCTCCGACCGCGGTCCCGCTACCGTTTGTCGGACCCCTCGTGCGCTCGAAGCGCTCCGTTTTGCCGGACAGTTCGTTTCAGACTCACGGCCCGGCTCCACCCCCCATGAAGCTCATCATCCAGATCCCCTGCTTCAACGAGGAACAGCAGCTTCCCGCAACTCTGGGCACCCTCCCGCGTGAGGTGTCCGGCGTGGACGTCGTCCAGTGGCTGATCATCGACGACGGCTCGACCGACCGGACCGTTGAAGTCGCGCGCGAGCACGGCGTGGATCACATCGTGCGCCTGACCAACCACAAGGGACTGGCGGCCGCGTTCCAGGCCGGGCTCGACGCCGGCCTCAAGCTGGGCGCCGACGTGATCGTGAACACCGACGCGGACAACCAGTACGAGGCCGACGACATCCCCAAGCTCGTGGCTCCGATCCTGCGCGGGGAGGCCGACATGGTGGTCGGCGACCGTCAGGTGGGGACCATCGATCACTTCTCGGCTCCGAAGAAGCTCCTGCAGAAGCTCGGCTCCTGGGTGGTTCGCCACGCGTCCTCGACCGAGATCCCCGACACAACCTCGGGCTTCCGCGCCTACAACCGCGAGGCCGCGCTCCAAGTCCAGGCGGTCTCGAAGTTCACCTACACGCTCGAGACGATCATCCAGGCCGGCCGGCTTCAGGTCGCGGTCGACCACGTTCCGATTCGCACCAACCCGAAGACCAGGGAGTCGCGCCTGTTCCCCTCGACCGCGGCCTACGTCCGGCGCAACGCGCTGTCGATCTTCCGCGTCTACTCGCAGTACCAGCCGCTCAGGGTGTTCTGGACCGGTGCGGTGATCCTGGGCGCCGCGGCGTTGGCGATCTTCGTCCGCTTCCTGATCTTCTTCGTGCAGCACCCCGACGCCGGCACGCGCCACATCCAGGAGCTGATCGCCGGCGGGGTGCTGTTCAACGCGGCGATGCTGCTGGGGGCCCTGGGCGTGATCGGCGATCTGCTCGACGCCCAGCGGACGCTCTCGCAGCGCACGTTCGAGCGTGTGCGCCGGATCGAGCTGCAGCTTGGCGTCGAGCCCTCGCACTACGAGCCTGGGGCGCCCGCCGGCGGCCGCGAGAATGGCACCGTGAGCGAGGAGCCCGGCCCTCCGGACCGCAAGCCGCTCGAAGTATGAGCTCCAGTCCGGACGCCACCTCCGCCGGGGGGCGACAGGTCAGGGTGCCGACCGGGAACACGTACGACAAATACGGCTCGACCAACCCGGTCGTGAGGCGGCTGATGTCGGGGTTCGAGCGGTCTCTGGACCAGCTGTTCGAGGCGGCCGCTCCGCGCTCCGTGCTCGATGTGGGTTGCGGCGAGGGCGTCCTGACCTACCGGTGGGCCCAGCGGCTCGGTGAGAAGCCGATCATCGGCATCGACCTGGCGGATCCCAAGCTACAGGCGCAGTGGCAGACGCGCCGCCGGGAGAACCTCGAGTTCCGCGCGATGGACGTCGATGACCTCGGGTCGTTCCCGGACCGATCGTTCGATCTGGCGGCGGCGATCGAGGTGCTCGAGCACGTGCCCGATCCCGGGCGCACGCTGGCCGAGATGGCGCGCGTCGCCGCGCGGCACCTGCTCGTCTCGGTCCCACGCGAGCCGCTGTGGCGCACGCTCAACGTGGCTCGTGGGGCGTACGTGCGCGATCTGGGCAACACGCCCGGCCATCTGAACCACTGGTCGAAGCGGGCCTTCATCCGCACGGTCGCGCAACACGGCGAGGTCGTCGAGGCCCGTTCGCCGTTTCCCTGGACCATGCTGCTGGTGCGGGTCCGCTGATGGCCGGTCCACCCGCGCCCCCCCGGGCGGCTCCCCTCCGCGCCGAGCCGCCGGCCGGCGGCGGCAACGGGACCTCGCCGGGCGCGGAGGAGCCTTCCTACGGCTCGGGCGCGAGGATCCTGTCGATCGGGATCGCCTCAACCGGCGTCTTCACCTTCCTGTACCTGGCCACGGCCAGCCACGTCCTGGACCCCGCCTCATACAGCCGCATCTCGCTGTGCTGGGCGATCATGTTCGTGATCCTGTCGGTCATCTACCGGCCGGTCGAGCAGCTGAACTCGCGGACGATCGCCGACCGCCGGGCCCGCGGACTGAAGGGCAGATGGCTCCACATCCCGGCGATGATCCAGTTCGGCTTCGCGTCGACCTTCCTGGTGGTTGCGCTCGTCCTGCATGACCAGATCGAGCAGGGCATTTTCGACGGCTCGAGCGCGCTGTACTGGATCCTGGTGATCGGGGTGCTGGCCTACTCGGCGAGTTACTTCGCGCGCGGCTGGCTGGCCGGGAACCAGCGCTTCGCACTGTATGGCGGGCTCGTGTTCCTCGAGTCGACATCGCGCTTGCTGTTCGCGCTGGCGGTCGTGGTCGGGATCGCGTCCGGACAGGCCGCGGTCGGCCTGGGCATGGCCGTGGCGCCGTTCGCCTCGTTGTGCGTGATCCCGTTCGCCTTCTCCCGCATCCGCGTGCGCGCGCCGGCCGAGGTTCCGGTCGCCGACGCGGCCCGCGAGGGACCCGCCCACGCCGAGATCGAGGCGGCGGCGACCGACCTGAACCTCAAGTACGGCGCGGGGTTCGCGGTATCGGTGGTCGGGATCATGCTCGCCGAACAGACGCTGATGAACGCCGGCGTCCTGATCGTGGCCGCCAAGGCGGGCAGCGGAGCCGCGCTGACCGTGGGGATCACCGGATTCGTGTTCAACGTGATGCTGATCGTCCGGGCGCCCCTCCAGCTGTTCCAGGCCATCCAGACCTCGATCCTCCCCCACCTCACGGGCCTCGAGGCGCGTGAGAGCCCGGACGAGTTCTCCCGGGCGATTGGGATCACGGTGAAGGTGATCGCCGCCTTCGCCGGCGCCGTGGCGCTTGGGCTGCTGGCCATCGGGCCACTCGTGATGACTGCCCTACTGGGCAACAAGGGCTTCCACTACGGCCGTTGGGGGCTGGCGGTGGTGGGGCTGGGCATGGGGCTCCACCTGGTCGCCGGGACTCTCAATCAGGCGGCGCTGGCCCGGGCCCACCATCGCCTGGCCTCGATCGCCTGGCTGACGGCCGCCGCGCTGTTCGTGCTGTTCATGCTCACCCCGGCCATCACCTCCGAGGTGACGCGGGTGGAGGTCTCCTATTTCACTGCCGCGCTCGTGCTGTGCGGCCTGCTGACGGCCGTATACCGGAGGGGACCGGCGGCCGCGGGCAAACCGGCGCTGTAGAGAGGCGGCTGGATCAGCCGCCGCTTAACGATTTGCAGACCGGCTCCTTGGCCGCCGCCGCCTCGATCTCCGGGTTGCTGAGACCGCTCGCGTCGATGTTGTTGAGCGAGGCGCGCACGCTCGCGTTGAGTGCTTGCGCGGCGTTTTTGCAGGCGGACGGCGAGTCGGTCGGGAGCGAACTGGCCTTCGCGGCGGCCGCCTTCATGGCATCTCGTAACTGGGTGAATGCTTTGACGATCTCGCCAGCCACGGCCTCGCCGTTGGAGATGTCGGGCGTGCCGGCGGACTTGATGCGCGAGACCGCCCGATCGGCGTCCTCGCTGACCGCGGCCAGGAATCCCTGAAGGGTCTTCTTGGCCTGGGTGGCGTTCGCCGCCGTCGCGCCGCTCAGGGCCTGGGTGCGCGTCACGACGTCGCGCTCGAGCGGCGAGATCGCCGAGCACACCGTTTTGACATAGCTCGCGGTGCTGACCTTCGACGAGTCGCCGGACCCACAGCCCGCGCACAGGGCGAGGATGACCAGCAGCCCGGTAGCCGCGCGCGGGATGGCAAGATGCACCATCGGCAGCCTAGCGTCCGTCGCCTGACCTCGACGTCTCGGCGGGCGCCCGCGGGACTCCTCAGACGACGCCTGCCGCAGCCGCGATGGCGGCGTAGGCCGCGGCTGGATCGGACGAGCCGAACACCGCCGACCCGGTGACGAGCAGGTTGGCGCCGGCCTGCATGCACGGCCCGGCGGTTCCCTCGTGCACGCCTCCATCCACCTCCAGCGCGACGTGGTCAGGGAGGGCGGCGCGCATCCGCGCGAGCTTGTCGAGCGACCAGGGGATGAACTTCTGGGCGCCCCACCCTGGGTTGACGCTCATGCACAGAGCCAGGTCGAGCATCTCGTGCGCGACCTCGTCCAGGCTGCCGGCAGGCGTGGCCGGGGTGATCGCCGCCCCCGCCGAGCATCCGGCCTCCCGGATGGTCGAGAGCGCGTAGTGCACGTGCGGGGTCGCCTCGACGTGGATCGTGATGTTGTCAGCGCCGGCGCGGGCGATGTCCCCCACATAGCGCTCGGGACGCTCGATCATCAGGTGCACGTCGATGACCGCGCCGGCGCCGTGAACCTGGTCGGCCAGCGCCTCGACGATCAGCGCCCCGAATGTGATTGGAGGCACAAAGTGGCCGTCCATCACGTCCACGTGGATGACGCGGGCGCCGACCCCGAGCACCTCGCCCACCTGCTCCCCCAGCCGGGCGAAGTCGGCGGACAGGATCGAGGGGGCGATCCGGCGGTCTCGCAGCAGGCGGAGCGTGCCCTCCGCGGGTGAGCGACTCTCGGTGATCTCCGTCATACGGCCCGGAGCATGCTCCCGTGGCAGTGGTTGCAAGCGACCACTGCCGTGCTGGACATGCGGACGATCGTTGAGTGCTCGCCGCAGTTAGGGCAAACCGACACGAGCTCGAATCGCTGCAGGCAGTAGACGCACCGATACCGCCCGGGAGCCGCCGTCGGACGCAGCCACGGCTCGCCGCACGCCGGGCACTCCGGACCGAGCTTGAGCGAAGGCGAAGGATCGGTCAACGTAGCGTAGGTTAACCGGCTCACTGTCGTCTGCGCCTAACCGCCTGACTGGCGGCGAAGCCGCGCGATGAAGAACCCGTCGGTCTTGTCGCGGTGGGGCAGCAGCTGAAGAGCGCCGTCCGCGGTGAAGTCGGCGTGCTCGCCCAGGAACCGCTCGACGACCTCCTGTCCCTCGGCCCGCGAGATCGTGCACACCGAGTAGACGAGCGTCCCCCCGGGACTCAGCGCCTGCGCGCCGGCGGCCAGGATGCGGGCCTGGAGGCCGGCGAGTTCGCCGATCGCCTCCGGGCGCACCCGCCACCGCAGGTCCGGCCGCGACTGGAGCGTGCCGAGGCCGCTGCACGGCGGGTCGACCAGCACCCGGTCGAACGGCCCGTCGGCACGGGCGGCGCCGGCATCGCCGACCTCGACCTGGACGCTCGTCGCTCGCAGCCGTGCCGCGGTGCGCTCGAGCGCCGCGGCACGA
>Ga0335072_10010540_pt1 | contig 13296 bp, 14 predicted proteins | sample Lox_Sample_21_FD_206725 | JGI IMG/M metagenome (GOLD analysis project Ga0335072, IMG submission 206725) | Soil microbial communities from Loxahatchee National Wildlife Refuge, Florida, United States - Lox_Sample_2.1 | ecosystem: Environmental > Terrestrial > Soil > Wetlands | place: USA...
CAATTCGCACTCCAAAAGAAGAACATGAGATCTATTCCGTTAATCAAACCTAAGATTTTGGAATACCACGAGGATTCTGATCAATGCGCGCTTCAGGAGGGATTCTCTCGATCCCATTTTCCTCAACTGCCGCGAAACGACGAATCCATTTTCGAAGGGAGAATCCCCATCTCGAGAACGTTCCAAGGTTTTCGGCATCGCCGTAGACTTCTGTCGTGAGAAAATCCCGGGGTTCAAAGTCTTCAATCGTCTCTGGTGCTTTTTCTGGATCCATGATGTTGAAACGTAAGTTGGATAGATCTGTCACAGGGGAAAGAATTGGGATGCAAAAACGTAAAGGTTATATCATGGCAAGTTGGGACAAGGAGTCCACTTGTAGAATTCGTAGATGATACTGAATACTGAGCTTTGTATGTAGACGTTCCTCATCTGAAGCGCTAGAAATCAGCGGCAGTTAAGATGGAGACAAAATACCATGTGAAAGAGGCTCGATTCCGAAGGAAGGTTAAATTGGGTGGGATTTTGCACCAATCTTAACGTAGTCTTGTCGCACAGACGTCGGCTAGTCTTCGTTATGCTCGCTACTCTGAATAAGATCGTTCAGAAGGGTTGTCCTCGGGAAAAGATGTTAGCGCCGAAGTCTGATAGACTGAAGTCGATGGTGTCGTTCCTGAAGAAGATTTAGCGGCATGGGTAAAAATTTCACCGACGTAATTTTCCCGACGGTAACCGAGCCGGGAGTGCGTGGGTTAGGGTTTTATCTTTTAAGGCGTGGCAGTACGACTTTCACAATGCAATGAATCGCCCAGGGCGTCTTTATTTCATCTGAAGCAGATGGATTCAATACTCCGATGAACGGTCTCATTATTGTGTGTCGTCGGGTTCCAATCACACATTTACCGGAACGGATTGGCTCAACGATTCCATCAAGGTGATGAATTCGTCAGATGAGCAGCAAAAGAAGAATAGAAAGTACATCCAGCTCCCTGCATCCTGTCAAGACTTCAAACACTCCTCGCATTCCCTGATGCCTCATTCCGAAAAGGCAAAGCTTGGCGATGGAGAGAAGCGAAAGTACGCTTTAATGCTTGCCAATAGTTGCTCGGCTTCGTCGAAGAGGCAACGGACTTGACCACAGAATTATATCCGCCAACTCACTTAAAAACGCAGATTCTCAAGGACAGCGAAGACGCCTTTCAAGATACTCTGTTTCAGATCCCGGAGATTCTAAAATATTCTAGAGCCTAAACTGCTTCTGGATTCTTGTTGGAAAGCTGACGGACATTTTCTCGGACTTTCCCAAACAACTCTACTTATTGAGACTTATTGTGGTCGTCCGTGAGAGCGACGGTGTCACGCATCCCAACGTTTCGTTAATGGGACCAATCGCCCATCAGATTTGAAGGAAAAGCGTTAGAAGGTGGGGCCTATTCTATCATCTATCAGCGACCGGACGATGCGGTACCATTCTTGGATACGACCCTCCAAACCGAATATTTACCCTTCAGTGAACAACTATTTGCTGAGCTATTAATTTCAGTCGCCTCTTGAAGTCCGACAATGCATGAAGGTAACAAAATTTCAGTATTATCGAAGTCCACTTCGTCAGATGAGTTGGGAAGAACGATGCAGAGTTAGCCAGGAGATTGTCCGTTTTCACTCCAGGCTTGGTTGGAACGACAAAACGTCGTCAGATTAAGGCACTCATTCCGGAGCTAAAGAGAACCTCAAGAACAAAACACTTGAACTATTGAATTAGTAAATGGTTCTTTTTCCAAACTGTGATGATTTTCTAGGAACAGGACAACTTTCATTGCCGCACGAGTCGTGGAATGAGACACAATATGGAAGTCAAGTACTGCTCGCCGCCCACTTAGAACGCAGGACAACGGAATGGAAAATAAGCAAGACTCGTCAATTGGAAATCCAACAAAGAGAAAAGAGTGAGTCGGATGCATATGGGACGTGTTTGTCAGATTTCCCACAACTACTATCCATTCGAAGTGTGGTATTGTCCTTCTCGGCTACCGAGTGGTCGAAACTATTATCCTCGTAGGTGGATGGGGAAAATAGGTACCCGGTGTTCAGCTTTCATTGAATGACTCTTTCGAAAAGATATATTTTGGTCCAATTTTATTCACGAACTGGAATTGTCATGCGGGACTGTCTACCGAACTGTACCTCTGATATCCGGGTATCACCCGCCCTCAAGTTCTGTCCTGATCTGACTAGATTGTGGTTACAAGAAACCGGAATTGTGTCTCATTAAAAAAAGAGCGGATATTGTCAAATTCACTGCGCTGTCAATACATTCGCCTTGGAGGCGTGTTTGCAAAAAAGCAGTCCAGAAACAAAACGGTGGGTTTATTAATCCGAAAACATACAAATCATTGAATTCACAACGTACAAACTAGTGCTATCCGCTTGGGTCCTCCCCAAAGGGAACGTGCCAACAGCAAGGGAGTCATCTACATAACGGACTGGAGAAAAGTATTCATCCTGTCCGGGAAAAACGATCTATAATTCTGTGGAACGATATCGGGAAAGAAGAGTCAGATGGATCCAGACAAGTACCTGTGAACAAAGAAAGTACCACACACCCCAAGTAATGTACTAATGAGACCAGCCTTATCTATTCCGTCCATTCTGCGACCTTCTCGATTGTGTCTCGTACTCACGAAACATGGGTCTTCATTGCCATAGTGATCGCAAGAATTCCGTATTGTTCAGAGGCTCTTCGAACAGCACATTTCACCAAGGGGAGCTTAACTCTGACGCGAATTGCGTATTCTCTTGGTTCCCCAAGTCAAAAACAATTCTGCTAGTCAGATGACGGAGATCCAAACCGACATATTCTGTGAATCTGACGGTACCCCATATCTCAAGTGGCGTGATTCCGGGACCAACAATCGAATCTTGCGGCGGCTTTACTGTCCCCTAATTGTCCGGATCGTCAGACGCGGAAAGGATTCCTGGTAGAGCAGTCGCAAAAGAACGTATCGTCGAGCTACACGAAAAAAACCATGCATTTCCGTGAGCGAATCAGGAGCCTCAATCCATTTCTCTTGAGGGCCTGGTATATTCTCTTGGTTGGTGACTGAGGTGCGTTTGTCGATTACAAGAGTGAGGGACTATGACGGACCAAAGATTCCGAGGCTAATGCATCTCAGAGATTTTTACTAATCCGACCAGGCGAGAATACTGCTCCGCATTATCAGTCGAAAGCACCGTGCCTTCGGATTGCACAGCAATCAACCCAGGAAGCAAAATTCACCTCAACGATTGTGAGATCGGGGCATTGACACGCATCTAGCCAAGCACACTTTCACATTACGATCCAAAGGAGTTCAAAGGAGTTTCGGATTACACGGTCCGAGTATGCGAAAATTTATATTCTGGTTACGCATTCTCTAAATATTATATTGTTGTCCATTTCCTATGGCAATGTATATCTGACGGCGCAGGACCGGTATTGAGCCAAGCCAAGTATTCCAGTCACAATATTCAGATGTCTTTATTTGTACGTTTGCCTTGAGCGCGCATCGTTAATGTGATAGAGGAGAACTGACACCTTGTTGCCATTGCGGTGCATCTTGCAGAAAGTTTATGGAATCACAATCTGCAAGGAACAAGGTAACAGTGTGACAATTGGTTCACTTGAGAGAATCGCGGAAATTATCTCACAGACTGGATTCATCTGAAAGAATGTTTTTCGAAGTAATCGGTGAGGATTCGACCAACGACGACCCCTGCCAATGCATGAAGAGAGCACCCAAACGATATAAATATTGTGCAGTTTGGAGGGGGGCCATCACCAGATCCTCCGCCTGATACAATTCAATCAGAGGGATATTCTTTATGAAGGGAACAGAAGCACTTATAGCGAACATTTTGATAGACATGAATGATAAGTCTTAATATCATAATCGTGAACAGCTCGTAACCATGTAAGAATACATAAACACAGACAATTCCCTCAACAAAGATTCCCAATCTGATATCCCATCCGTAAACTCCGACCTGTATACCAAACTTAATAAACATCCATTACCCCAAAAGCAAGCAAGGCAGACAACGGCCAAGTAAAATACCAATTATCAGTTTCAGGGACATACACCAATTTTGACCTATCCTTCTGATTGGAATAATCGCCCTTTTGCGGATGTCCAGGACGATCAAGATACCATCTCTCGAGAATAGATGGTACCCCTAATGCCTTTGAGCCATTCATCTTTTTTCGTCGTTTCAACACATCTAGATTGAATACAGTAACCCATCTAGATCGATCTCCAACTGTAATCGCAAAAGCCTTCAAATATTGTCCACACGCAATCATCTCCTCAAAAGCACTATCTGGAATAGCCCATTTAGTAATGAAAAAGGTATTCATGACACGGAATTCAAGAGGATAATCTTCTTCCAGGATATATTGGTGTGGATCACATCTTCCTAATCCTTCAAAACCGTATACACCACCAGTTTCGTCGAATGTTCTGCGTGCACTGGCGAAATGTAAGGCGGGGAGTGCGATGAAACGTTTTAGAATGATGTCACGACAGGCTCTTTCGTAGGATTGGTTTACTTTCATGGCGGAGAGGAGCGATTTGAGGGGGAGGTAGGTCAGGATGCGGTAGTGGATTTTGTAGGGGAGACGGGGGATCTCAGAGTAGGGCGATTGCTGGGGTGGGAGGTCGCTGTCCCGTGAAGAACGAGAGTTCCATGATTTGCGTCGTGGGGAAGGACGGTCGATGGATGGAGTTGATGAACTGCTGCCGAGGATGACTGCCTTGAAGGCTCTGACTGTCAGCATTGTAGAGGAGGGAGGTACTTGAGAGACATGTTAGGTGGTTTATCGTGTCATTGCTGATGGGCTTGGGATGTGGGCGCGACTCTTCTTGCGGGTTGTCGCAGCACAGCCTTACAGCCTTTACGCCTTTCAAGCCTTGGCCTGCAGCGGCCCGGCAGATACGGCGATCACGCAAACTTAAGAGCATTTTAAGAGTGATTGGCTTGGCAGCACACCGCATTATCGTCATGTGAGAGAATCAACCCGCAGATCAAAAACGATCGACACGGAAATCCCGAAAAAAAAAATATTCCAAAGCCGTCGTCACTTCATCATCTTCAAATTGCCTCAGTACAACATTTCAATCAGATGGACAACGGTGACAACGAAATCATTCGCCCCCAATCAGTGAACCATACTATAAATCCTCTTGACAGGGGAGCTGAAACATGATTCATGACAACGGGAAAAGAAACTCTCCGTCTGACGTATCAGCCAAATGCAGCTCAACGATCTTACGCATCATTCATTAATAAGGTTGACGGATTCGGCCAAGCAATCGCTATCCTATAGAATGTATGGTCTCATAGCTAAACCATCTGACGTTACAGTCGCTATCTCTGAAGTTCTTCACTATATCAGATTACATCTGCATCCATTACGCACATTATCATCGGGAAATTCCCATGTTACTCTCTCGAGCTCTGATGCCTGCTTGGGAATTGATGAAAGAGGGCCGGGTGGATGACCAACAAATCCAGCATATACTTCCCGAAAAAATGTATATTCACGCTTCTCGGCGGTACGTCTGCCATACATCTGACTGTGCAAATCACCAATCCGATCGAAAAGTTGCATTGACATGCTTCTTGGCAGCACGTCGATGAGTGGGATGACCTATGTGGGAAACCTCGTTTGTACATTGTTGCATGGGGACGTCGTGGAAGTGCATGAAAATCCCCCACTCGCTTCTTATTATTCAGCACACGCATGTATTCTCCTCCTCGCAATCTTTCTGATTTTAAAGTCTCAGTACTACTGTTCTGGGTATGCTGATTATTCCTGCCACGTCGATAATGGGAACTATTCTCAATACAGACAAGCGTTGATGAAATCTTGATGGGGTGGCGTATAATACACCTCAACTTTTCGCAACAAACAGGAGTAAGACATGATATGGAATTGAGACAGGAGAATTGGGCATTGTCTCGGGTATACATGGGAAGTATTTCTCGTCTGAAATAGTTTTAGCTTGTAAACAGCGAGAAAATGTTATTCTCACTTTGTATTGCTTCAAGTCTTATCAATTTGTTATGTACCAAATTTGAATGAAGGTCAATAATCACTAGAATCCCACTTGTTTAAGGCGGATAGAAACCGTAGAATCCTCTATGGGTCTTCTCTGTTTTTGTTCGAAAATCGAGTCAAGACCCGCTGCCCTCGTCACCCAGATGTTGACTACAATCAGAATATGAAAGGGAGCATTAATACCAAAACACAAGATGCGGACTTCATAATTCCATTGCAATTGTCAATCTCCACCCTGACGAGAATCATTCTATCGTACATTTCTTCGTTGAATAAAGAGTTATGATATGTTTGTACGCATGCAAGGGTATATTTAGATCTTGATGAAGAGAATATAGGTGCATTAGATGACACCATTGTAATAGGAGCTCAATATATCCGGAGATCCGTTTCGGACAATTCCACTCATCTCAAAGAAACCAACACAATGGACACTCTCAGAATACACTTTTGCATTTATCGTCTGTCAGGAAAACATTCAGCGCATTCACCATATGTGTTCCCGTATCATGGGCCCGCAGTGAGAAGTTAAAAAATCGAACGAAGTATGTGGATTTCGGGGATTCTACAGGTGCATTCACAGCTGAGAGAATTCTCCACTCTTCGGATGGAGGTCTCGAGAATCTTTACCGGCACGACAGGAGACTGCTTTAATCTTGTTCATCTTCTTTGTCTTTGGCGGAGAGGATAGTTTCCACTGATGACCGCCCCACCACGATCTCCTCTCTGTGACTTCGTCGCAGTAAATAGTTTGTCAATTCTACTGTCTTCCCAGAGAATTTTCGAATTCGTCTTTACGGAGATGAGCTTCCCTGCAGTTGATGACATAGTCCTTGCGGAGATCTTTTGGAGTGCGGGATGCTTTCTTTGCATGAGGCGATACAAGTTATCTTCTAGGCAATGCTCCGAGTTCCGGATGAAGTTTTGTTGGACATCTGACATACTCATTAGTGTCTGACCATGTAACCGTTTTGTAAGCATTGGTCTCCACGAACCCCATGCGAGCAGCAGGGAAGCTAGCAGGAATAAACATCTGGAGCTTGTGATTTAGATTGAGTGTCCAATAATTGAGCTGCGGCGTTGTTTTTCTGGAAGGGGCACGGGGAATAGCTGAGCTTACGAAGATGCTTCTCCGAGACTTGGCCAAGAGACGTTTGCAAAATATGATGTCCTGCATTCCAGTCGACTCAGATGTCAAATATGGGCAACCATTGACGATGGCCATGGACGTAATGCGTGGTATCGATGAAGCATAATTGAAGTTCGAAGTTCGTAGGAACTGAAGAATTGGCGTCCTTATCTGACATCATCTGATAGAAGAAATAGGATCATGAATGAAATCCCCGCTTAAGATGGCTGCGAAACGGTCCATGGTTTTGACGGCCGGTTCTCATCTCATGATCAACGAAGAGCGAGCCGAAAAAGGAGAATTTAAGTATCACGTGCGCCGATGTGTTCAAAAACATCTGAAATCTCATCCGACGCTCAATAAATTGATAGTCGCGTCACATCTTCTTCATCTTCAAAAACAATATTCGCATCAGATTGACGAAAGATAAACTGAGGGTGCATTCAGAACGCGGAGAAGTCGTCTACACGTATTCTCGGATATGCATATTCCACCAAGTTGGCGGTCACTCACAGAAAACTCTCCATCTGATGGACGAGTCACTTGCAAGATCTAAAACAATTGTGTTGCTTGTAAACGATCAGGCTGAACGAGTCCGTCCATATTGAGGAGAGACCAAATGTATATACAACGGCCAAGGATGATGTACAACATGGTGTATGGTCGTCCACATATTCTTTCTAATTTTGAAGGCATATTAATGGATTCTCGGCTTGGTACTCCATGCATATTCCTCCTCACTACGACTAAACTGGCTATCGTATATGAAGCGATACATATAGGAGGTCGACGAATTTTCTGAACGCGTTCTCCCACACCACCAGAACTTGGCTCTTTGTGGCCAGCTCGCTATGCCGCATCCATATTCCAAAAAGAAATTCATCCGTCCAAACTACGTACCGTAAGTTTACAGGGAAATAATTTACCAGTCGATTAAGCAGTTATCACATCAGAGCACTTGAAGGGATGCGATTTGAGTTTTCATTCGAGGTTGGTTTGGACGACAAGGCGTGACCAGAGCCAGCACTCCATCGTACAGCTCTTTCAAAATCAAAAAATCAACTAACATTCAGCTTGCGGAATCACAAGGTGGTATACAGGAAGGAGCGATGTTTGACGAAAGCTGGAGACTTAGAATTACGAGACTACCATTTCGCAGCAAGTTATAGGTTAAGGAATGACAAATAAATCAATTGAAGAAAGAGATCCTCGCTTACTCAAACTGCACCTTTTAAAGTTAACACTCTCCTTTGTACTGCTGCTCACTAAACCCTCCGTAAAACAAGGGAAGGGAAAACAAGAAAATAAGTAGATAAATAAATAAAGAAAACCATCTTCAGCAGCGGGGCTGCGGCATGCGAGGGAGCTAGATTCAGACCAATTGAGAGGTGAAGACAAACCATCCGTAGCATTTACTTGGTGGCACCACACCTCCAACAGACCTCATCTTTGGTAGACACAGCAGCCCCACATACACTACATTTCAAGAAAACAACCCCACCGAGAGCGAGAATCGTCTTTGTGACACACGTGAAAGCCATAATATAAGACGAGGAAACTTGATGAGTAACGAGAAGATTTCTTGGACTTTTTATCGAAATGCGGTGTTATTAAAAGGTCTTTGGCTTCTGGCTTGAAAGTTTGGCGGACAGGATTGACAGAGTCTGGAGGAACCAGGAGGGACATTTATACATCCAGGGTGAGCTCGATTGAAGAGAACTAGAGATCTCACCGATTGCGTGGGCGCATCTAACAGAACAAAGAGAGTTGCGCCCAGCTGCGTTAAAGATGCCTAACACCGTGCGAAAGGGTGGCAATGGGGCAATCAAAGGGCAAAGAGGGTGTCAATAGCTGGCTTTAACTGACGGGGATTATCAATCGCGAGCAGCGATCCTTCAGAACTAGCGTGAATTGAGAGGCCCTAAGATGAAGAGATGCGGGGATGCGTTCTCCATTTTGGAAAGTTGACTCAAAGCATCGGACCGGCCAATCAACAACACCCTTGACCCTCGTGGTCTTCTGGAAGGAGATCGTGCAACCGCGACAAGGGGGTTGAATAGATCCAAGGGTGGGGGTGGCTGAATCACAAGCCATGAAAATATTAGCACGCGGTGCAGAAGGCGGTGAATAACAGGTAGACCCTCGTAAAGTTGTAGCAATTGCAATAGTAAAGGCGGCTGATCGCAACAAAATTGAATTAACAGGCAGCTAAAGTGGCTTTACAGCGGTGCGAATAACAATGTATTGAACCGTTCGCTGTAGAATTGAGGGAAATATCCCACTTATTCCATACGTCTGACGCTCACTAGCGCTATCCTCGCGATTCACCCTGACAGCGACGGCTTGTGCTGAAGGCGTTTCGGTGCACCCAACTCGACTGTTGCTTACGAAGACGTGGATTAAGCGTGATAAGAGGGATCAGATACTCTGACGGTGCAATATCTGACGATTGGCGACAAATTTACGGTACCATTACGTCTCATTTACAAAATACAAAATGTAACTTGTTCGCGCTAATTGAGTTTGTTGCTTCTGTACCTCGTTTCACCACGTTGGACTGAACAATCGTAAAAGGGAGGCAACAGTGCGTATCTTGTTCTTGTTCTGAAAGTTTCGACCATGATTCGACCGAGCGAGGCCTGGACAGACTATGGGTCATGGGAGGCTGCCCTTGAGAAAGAAGGAGGTCGTTTAGCACGTTTCACTTCTATCCAGTTTTCGAAGATTGCAGAAGTTGCTTCTAGGCTCAATAACGGCAAGCGATGTGTTGTCACCCCTGGTAGATTTGCTTGGGGGGGCTTGAATGTAGTAGTGGAGGTGGTGTTTGAAGATGACGTGGTGTGGCTTTGTCGCGCTGGTTGCGGAGAATTCTCGGATAAATATGTCGAGGCAATGATGGAGTCAACAGTCACGACGATGCGCTATCTGAAGTCTCATTCTTCACTACCTATTCCCGAAATCTATGCGTATGAGTCGAAGCGCAGCGCGAGTGAACTCGGCGGTGCCTACATGTTCATCGAACCTCTTCCTGGGCGATCAGACCGATTCACTGCGCCGTTAGCGGACAAGTCAAAAGAGACCCTTGAGTTGGAACTAAAGGCTCAAGAAACAGTTGCCCATGTCACTGCGGAATTATGCAAATTCACATTTCCGGCCATTGGTTGGCTTCAAGAAACGAAAGAGGGAATTACAGTCGGCCCTTTTGTCGATTATGATGGCACCGAAACGGGCCCTTTCACAACTTCACTCGAGTATTTCAAATCTGTAGCCGAAAGCACCCGTCGACTTCATGCAAACTCCCAAGGGACTTCTAAAGAGATACAATTTGCTTGCTGGCTATATGAACAATTGGCAGCTAAAATGGACGATTACAACTCAGGACCATTTCCCTTGATGCATCCAGATTTCGGAGATCCTCAACTTCTTTTTACCGACGATTTGAAACTTACAGGTGTACTCGATTTCGACGGAATAGGCACAGTTCCCTGGCTTTTGGTTTCCTGCTTCCCTCCAGGTGTCAAAATCAATTTAGCGCGGGATGAGCAGAAACATTACAACCCTGCAGTCCTCGCCCAGATCAGGAATAACAGGATGTCATACGAGTTGTCGCTTAGGAAACATGCAGAGCTTGGTGCGCCTGTGGAACGTATCGTTTCACTTCTTGAGCATAAGCGAGGAAAAGTTGATATGGCAGACTTGCTAGTTTATTTCACCGATCCTTATTATAAGTACGATGGGAAAAAGGTCTTTGAGTATCTCTTCCCAGACAGTTCTCAATCGATGGAGGAATTCAGGGAGAATTGGGAGAGGGAACGACAACAACAAGTGGTCGTCTAAAGTCTTTACATATCCAGTAAGAGCCTCAGAGGAAACTGCTAATTGCCAAGATATATTTAATTGAGGTCCCTTTATTATACCGGACTCCGTCTTGCTTGAGATTCCCGTACCAACTCACCGGCTCCCTTTTCTGAAAAGAAACTCCCTCCCCATGGGCCGCCAGTGCTATATCTCGTTCTCGGAGAATGTGAGATTTTGTTATCTGCCCAGAGTCATGGCAATGCCACAAGAGGGCGGAAAAGTGGAAGAGCAATTTCAATTCTAGTTTCCTGAATTGCGGCTGGGGGAACAGTACGTACGGTCCAGCGTGGGGCGTGAACTTGGTTAGCACCCGAACATGATCATCCTAATTGGCAGTTCACTGCAAGGATATCCACGCTTTACATATCAGTTATGTTGTGTTTAGAGTAGTTGAGATGTTTTCATGTTTCTTTGAAGTCAAAAGTTGTCAATCTGCATCTCTACAAAGTTTGCACCATTAAAATCTTTCCGCGGGGATCTTTTCGCACGTGCGAGTTTGAGTGGCACCTCTCCGAAGACATAAATAAGGTCACACGGAAAAACTTGTTCGTATTCCCCACGCAAGCCACAAAGTTTATTTCAAGCAGGGTTCCATCTCGTTATCCGCCAAGCTGGACGTCGCTGGCGGCGGCTCGCCACCGCTTCCGATTTCCCTAATTTTTCTCCCGACTTCCACCTTTTCCTCTCTCGAGTGTTATCGACACTGATAAAGGTTCCAGCTTTTCATTCACCATGTCTGTTATCAGTGACGATGAAAAAGAAGATCTGAATGCTATTTCCGTTTTGGAGGGTGATGTGGAGATCACTGCAATCCCGACCTCGTCGCGCGACCATACAGAGACGCCAATTAGTCACAGAATCATTTTTGCCCCCGATGCCAAAGGGAAGCATAAGGAAGCCAAGGAAGCTATTACAACTCTTCCTTTAACCAGAACTTTCAGTCGGGCCAGTTCGTCTTCGGCAAAAGATGGAGACGGGAAAAGAGTTTCTCGGACGTACAATATCCAGCCTCACACTATTCTTCCTGTCGGTAATGCCGCTCGGTTATTCTCCGCTGACTTTGAATAGAGTATCGGACTTTGAGCATTAATGTCAGCGAAACTATTTCTCGTCCTGCAGCACGTGGTAAAGGAGATGGTAATGCCAAAAGCATCTCTGAACTCGAATGGCATGTCATCACCGCTGATGAAGCAATTCGTCGCTTGAGGACTAGTGAAACTAGAGGATTAGACGATGATCAAGTCGAACGTCGGCTCAAAGAGTATGGAAGAAATGTCTTGACTCCGCCTCCAAGTAATCGACTTCGAAAATAGTACACTCTCAAATCTGCCTATTCCCTAATTGTAGTCTTGGTTATTTCCTGGGAGGATTTGGTGGAATGTTGACCATTGCGGGAATCATTTGTATTATCTGTTACAAACCTCTCGGACTTCCCGATCCAGATGGTTCGAATCTTGCACTGGGTGTTCTTCTGTTCATTGTTGTCCTCATTCAAGGGGTATTCAACGCCTGGCAAGATTGGGTACGTCTCATCTGAATCAATTGACTAATTTCCGCAGAGCAGTTCTAAAATCATGGCTAGCATCAAAGGAATGATTCCTGCTGAAACTCTCGTTCTCCGAGATGGACAACAAACTCGTGTACCTGCTGCCAATCTCGTCGTAGGGGACATCATATACCTTAGCCTCGGAAACAAATGTCCCGCCGATTTCCGTGTCCTTCAATGTTCTGGCGATCTGAAATTCGATCGAAGTATTTTAACCGGTGAAAGCGAAGCTATCTCAGGAACAACGGAGACTACCGATCCGAACTTCATGGAAAGTAGAAATATCGGAATGCAAGGGACTCATGTCGTCAGTGGAAATGCCATTGGAGCGGTCATACAAACTGGCGATCTCACCGTTTTCGGACGTATTGCAAAATTATCTTCAGCAGAAACAAGTGGACGGACAACCCTTCAAAAAGTACTTCGCCGAACTACTTGTGGCTGATGAATTAGGAAATTCTGCGTTTCGTGATTATAATTGCATCGATTTCGGTGACCTTTGCAATTTTTGTCGTCATCTTGTGGGCCGCTTATGTTCGAAAGGCTTATCCCGACTATCTCAGCACAACTCAACTTCTGGTCATTGCAATGTCGGTCCTCGTGGCAGTCATTCCGGAAGGTCTTCCTGTCTCCGTCACACTATCCCTCACGATCATTGCAAAAGCTCTT
>Ga0335072_10010541_pt1 | contig 13296 bp, 9 predicted proteins | sample Lox_Sample_21_FD_206725 | JGI IMG/M metagenome (GOLD analysis project Ga0335072, IMG submission 206725) | Soil microbial communities from Loxahatchee National Wildlife Refuge, Florida, United States - Lox_Sample_2.1 | ecosystem: Environmental > Terrestrial > Soil > Wetlands | place: USA: Florida...
CGCTCGCCTAATGCCCCATCTTCGATGGGGCCCCAAGGCGCTCGCTTCGGGATGACAGGTAAAGGAAATTCAGAAACACCACACTAGCGGGGGGTGTTGGTGGTTGCCGTGGATGTTCCTGTTGTGTCGGTTGCGCTGGCGGTGACGGTTTCGGCCTGGACGATGCCTGCGATGCGGGTGCGGAAGTCGTCGTAGGTGGGCGCGCCGTCGATGGTGCCGAGCGACGAGGCTGTGCCGGCGAAGGAACTTTCGAGCGCGAAGCGATGCAGGGTGGAACCGACGACGTCGGGATGCTGCTGCTGATATAAGGACTGATCCGCATCGCTGGTGGCAAATGAATAAGAGCCGAGGATCATGCCTTTGTCACCGGTGACGGTGAAGCGGTACCAGATGTGGTCGTTGCCCTGGGGAACGAAATACTCGACGGCTTCGACGGTTCGGTCGCCGGCGTGGAAGCGTTCGATGACGATGCCCGTGGTTTTGGCGGCGATGGGATGGTGGCCGTCGTTGTGGAAACCGCGAAGGATGGCGCGTTCGATGTCACGGTTCTGGCGGTCGCCGGTTTCTGCGTAGGCCTCGAGGAGGCCGGCGTGGACGTCGGTGCTGTCGGGCCAGGCGGCTTCGGCGTGGCGAAAGCAGACGAGGGCTTCGGCGGGCTTCTCGTAGTCGAGGAGCAGCGTGCCGATGATGAAGCTGGCCTCGGCATTGGTGGGGTGAGCATTGAGGATGGCTTCGGCTTCGGTGAGGGCCTGGGGGCGATCTCCGTTGAGGATGTCGGCGCGGACTTTGTCGAACTCGGCAGGACGCAGGGGCTCGGAAAACCTGGGCGGTGGCGGTGAGCAGATGGGGCGATCGGCAAGCTGGGCGAAGGCAAGGCAGGGCGTGCAGGCGATCAGCAGGGTTGTGGTGATCCGGTTGACTCTCATCCGTGGCCTCTGAGGAATTGCCCTCAGTATGGGGCATTGGATGGGGAAAGGCCTGGGAAAAATACGCCCGGAAGGCCTTTGGAACCAAAGAGTTTGGTGCGGATGTACTGTGGGTGGCAGGGAAGAATAACCGCAGTCACGGCGGGGCGGTACCGGACGGGTTAAAGACTCAAATCAAAGGCTGAAATAGACGCCGATCATGGGCTCGGCGGTGTGGGTGAACGTGTTCGTGGAGGTGAACAGGTTGGTCACGTTGGGCGCCGAGTAGAGATTGCCGCGGTACTGGAATCGGAGGCCAATGTGGGGGATGAGATGCCAGTCGAGCCCGGCGCCGTAGACGTAGACAGCTTTGTAAGAGGTTTTGGTGCTGGAGGAGGTTGTTGTTGTGCAGCCGGAGCTGGGGCAGGGTGGATTGTTGGGCACCGTGGTGGTGACGGTGGCCTGGCTGTCTTCCGGCACGTCGAGCAGGAGGCCGACCCCGAGGACGCCGAAGGGGCGGACGTTGGCGATGTGGAGGGAAGGGGTCCAGTCGGCGGTGATTTCGTGGGCGTTGGAGCGGACGGTCTCGGTCGAGATGGAACAGCCGAGGGCCGGGCAGGTACCGGGATGGCTGGTGTAGGTCTGATTGGCGCGGTTAAAGGAGTACGTCCCCTCGAATCCGAAGATGGGGTTCGAAATGTGGCGGAGTTCGAAGAGGCCACCGGCCTGGTTGGCGGGGCTCTGCTGGGTGCCGTTGGCTGTGGTGGTTCCGCTGAAGGCGCCGTAACCACTGAGGGCGATGGATGTCTGCGCGGTTGCGGGGAGGGAGGCGGCAGCGAGGATGAGGAGAACAAGAAGGGAGGGAATGCGTTGGGTTGGCATGGGATCTCCGGGGTGAGATGCAGGAACGAAGCAGGGTCTTTGGGTTTGGACGCGGAATGGTGGGGTTTGTTGTGGGGGGTGGGTCACGGGGCTGCGTTCATTTCGGTTTGGGGGTGAACGATAGAAAAGCGGGTCCCTCGCTCGCCTAATGCCCCAAAGCGCTCGCTTCGGGATGACAAGGTAACGGGATTTTGGAGAGTTGCCCAGAAACAGGAAAGCAGGTCCCTCGCTCGCCTAATGCCCCAAAGCGCTCGCTTCGGGATGACAAGGCAACGGGATTTTGGAGAGTTGCCCACAAACGGAAAAGCAGGTCCCTCGCTCGCCTAATGCCCCAAAGCGCTCGCTTCGGGATGACAGGTAACGGGATTTTGGAGAGTTGCCCAGAAACAGGAAAGCAGGTCCCTCGCTCGCCTAATGCCCCAAGGCGCTCGCTTCGGGATGACAAGGTAAAACAACTCTGAAACGCGACGCTAGCTGTGGTGGAGCGGCGTGCGGGCTTCGCGCACGAGGTACCAGGAGCCCATGAAGATGCAGAGAGCGGCGAGCAGGACGCCGGAGAGGGCGAAGACTTCGGCGGGTCCGGTCAAGAGCAACCCGCTGAAGTCGGCGCGGAAGGAGGGCCTCCAGACTTCGCGAACACGGGCGTCGGGATGGGCGACAGCCCAGAGCAAAATGGCGGGAATATAGACGATGGTGAGGATGCGCAGGGCGCGAAACCAGAACAGGGCGCGATGACGGAGATAGAGGCGGGCGCGACGGCGCGCTTCAAACCAGACCTGACCGGCATCGGGGGAAGGGCTGGCGGCGCGCATCTGAGACGCGTCGGTGAGGAGCGCCTGGGTGACAGCGCGGGTTTCCGCGCAGACGGGACAGGTCTGGGTGTGCTCCTCAAGAGCGGCGGGCCAGCAGGCGGTTCGTACGGCGCGAGCGACGTCGGGGGCGAATTCGCAGGACCGCGGCTTCATGCGAACCTCGTCTGCTTCGGGTCCGTATTCTGCGCTCCGGGAGCGAGGAGGCGGGCGGCTTTGCGGCGAGCGCGGAAGAGCAGGATCTTAATGCTGAGCGGGCGCAGGCCGGTGGCGGCGGCGATCTCGTCGTGGTTCATGCCTTCGACGTAGGCGAGCCACAGCAGTTCGCGCTCGCGGGGTTTGAGCTGGCGCAGGGTGGAACGAACATCGAGACGGGTGGCGAGATCGGGCGCGACGCCGCGCTCGGGAACTTCGGGAACGAGGAGGTCGATACGGCTGCGCACGCGATCGTGGATCAGGTTGGTCGCGATGCGAAACAGGTACGAGCGTGTCTGAGACTCATCCATATCAATGCGCCGATGCATCAGGTAGCGGCAGTACGTCTCCTGCAGCAGGTCGTCGGCAATATCGGGACGCCGGCAAACATGCAGCAGGTAGGCCCGGAGCGGCTGCGAGGTGGCGTCGTAGAGGAGGCGGAAGGACGACTCGTCGAGAGCGCTGGTTGACGCATCTCCGAGGACGAGGCTGACGATTCCGGGCGTCCGTTCCATGCACGCTTCTACGTTGCAAAGTCACAGCCGGTTCCTTCTTTATTTCTGAAAACTGGCCCACGGAGGACACAGAGAGCAGAGAGCAGAAAGACGAGGATCAGGCGTTCTTCTGCGGCTCCGCCAGGCCGAGCGCGCGGTAGAGATACCAGGTCACGAACGCGGCGACCTCGAAGGCGATGCCGAGAGCGAGAGCGAGAACGCCGGGAATGATGGTGTCCGGGTCGACCGCTCCCATGGCGCGCAGGATGCACAGCGCCGCGCCAAGGAAGATGATGACGATGCCCCAGCGCACGCAGGCGAGCATGGGGGCGAGCGGCGACTCGCGATCGAAGTGAAGGCCGTTGAGGAACTGCCTGCCCGCGTCGGACTGCATATAGGCCGACATGTTCTGGGCGTTGTCGAAGCGGGAGAGAAGGATGGTCTGGACATCGGCCTGGGCGCGGGCCATGCGCAGCCGGCGAACGGAGCTGAAGATGGTCCAGGTGATGAAGCTGATGGTGCCGAAGACGGAGATCAGGGCGACTACGTCGGTGCTCATGGACTTACCTCGAACGTGGGAATTTCCTTTTGCACTGACTAATACGGTGATGGGGGGGGTGTTGGTTAACAGGGATCAGCTAAAAGCGGTCGGCTGGTGAGGCGGTCGGCTAGGGCGCTGCTCGCTGGAGACAAGTCGCGGGGGAGGGCCGGGTGAGGGTGGCTCACCCGGAATTCAGAGGGTTAGAACTGGAAGCGGGCGGCGAACTGGAGCTGGCGCGAGGAGCCGGCGTCGCCGACCGCGGTTCGCGTTGCCGAGATCTGGCCGAAGGTGCTGGTAGCGGCGCCGGTGGCGCTCAGGGTGGGGTTGCCGAAGTTGACGTGGTTGAAAAGGTCGAAGGCATCCATGCGAAGGATGAACGAGGTTTTTTCGGTGATGGCTGTGGTCTTCTCGAGCGAGAGATCGGTATCGGCGAAGCCGGGGCCGGTGAGGGCATTGCGGTGCAGGTTGCCGAAGCCGGTTGGCTGAGCATAGAACGAGCAGCCGCTGACGATGGTCGCGCAGGCGGTGGCGCGGATGAAGGAGACGTTGCCGTTGGCGAGGATCGAGCCGCGGCCGGTCGAGTAGGGGCCGATCAGCGTGGGCCGGATGAGGCCGGAGACGCCGTTATAGGTCGAGGTGGTCGTGACGTTGAGCGGGTTGCCGGACTGGAGCTGCGTGATGTTGGCCAGCAGCCAGCCGTTCACGAGGCGATTGGTCAGGTTGCTGTTGCCTTTGAAGGGCAGGTTCCACGTGCCGGAGAAGACGAAGTGGTTGCGGGCGTCGAAGTCGGAGAGGCCGTAGTCGGCTTTGGGGTTGAAGGTGTTCTGCAGGGCGGTGCCGCCCTGGGAACCGAGCGAGTTCAGATCCATGGACTTGGACCATGTGTAAGTCGAGTCGAACTCGAGGCCGTGGGCGAGCGCCTTGCGAATCGTCAGCCACAGTGCGTTGTAGTCCGAGAGCGAGTTTGAATCGATGTAGGTGATGTTGCCCAGCGCTGAGCCGGGACGGACGGGGCTGGTGGCGGAGAGCTTCGGGTAAGTGCGCGTTGCTGTGGCTGTGGGATAGATGAGCTGGTTGATATTGCGGTTGATGCGCAGGTGCTTACCCTCAGAGCCGATGTAGCCGACCTCGGCGAGGACGCCCCAACCGAGCTCCTGCTGAACGTTGAGGTTGTAGCCTTCGGTGTAGGCGTTGGAGAGTTTGGGATTGGTCGCGCTGGGCGAGAGGCCGGAGAGGGCAGCGGTGGTGTAGAGGGTGCCCACGGGCAAAGTGCCGGTCTCGCTGACCGGGTTGGCATTGGGGGGATTGCCGGCCAGACCCGTAACAACACCGGCGACGGGCTCATCGACGAGGTAGCCATAACCGGCACGCAGGACCGTCTTGCTGTTGCCGAAGAGGTCCCAGATGAAGCCGACGCGCGGCTCGTAGTTGTAGTTCTGGTTGAAGGCCTGCTGGACGGGCTGGAGCGCGTCGTTGGCGGCGATGAAGTTGACCAGACGATTGCCGCCGTCGGTGGGAGTCCCGTTCCACTCGAAGCGGAGACCGAGTTCAGCCTGGAAGTGAGGAGTGATTTTGTAGTTGTCGGTGACGAATGCGCCGAGGGAGTTCTGAAAGATGCGGTTGCTCACCTGCGTGGGCGTCACGGCGAAGGAACTGGCGATGCCGTTAATGAAGTTGGCGGTGTTGCTGAAGGTGATGGTGCCGGCCGTCTGCGAGAAGTTGTCGTTGATGAAGCGACGGTATTCGCCGCCGGTTCTGACGACATGCTTGCCGCGGGTCCAGGAGAGTGTGTCGGAGAGGATGCCGGTGGTGTCGAAGCGGCCCTGGGGGAAGCCGGAGGGTCCGCCGAAGTTGAGGCCGATGTCCTGCACGCTGATCTGGGGCAGGGCCTGGTTGTAGGTGACGCCGTTCTGGATGCCGAAGTCGAGGGGGTTCTCAGCCGTGTTGGGGACGAAGGAGATGGCAATGCGGCTGAAGCCGACGCGGGCCTCGTTGACCAGCGCGGGCGAGAAGACGTGAATCTCGTTGATGGTGCCGATCTGGCGGTGAGCGCCGCGATGGTCGCCGAAACCGGGGATGGTGTTGCCCTGGAGGTTGGGCTCGGTGCGGCGGTCCTGTTGCCAGGCGTAATAGAGGTGGAGATTGTCGGCCGGTGTGAAGGTGTGGAGCAGGTCGCCGGAGAACTGATCGATCTTGACGGGGCCGGCGGAATAGCCCTGAAAGACGGTGCCGGTAGCGTTGTTTCCGGAAGGAATGAGACTGATGATCTTTGCCCAGGCCGGCCCGGCGGGGCTGGCGGCAAAGGAGGCGCGCTGGCTGGGGCTGGGAACGTTGCCGTTGAAGAGGATGCCCTGCGCCTGGCGCAGACCTTCGTAGCTGAGGAAGAAGAAGGTGTGGTTCTTCCAGACGGGACCGGCAAAGTCGCCGCCAAAGTTATTGCGGACGAGCTGGTTCTGGCGGCTGGGTTTGCGGTTATAGAAATTGCGGGCGTCGAAGTAGTTATTGCGGAGATAGTCGAAGACTTCGCCGTGGTAGGCATTGGTGCCGGAGCGTGTGGCTACGTTGACGATGGAGCCGGAGGCATGGCCGTACTCGGCCGAGTAGGTGGAGTTAGAGATGCGGAACTCGGCGGTGGTGTTGATGGAGGGCTGGAAGGTGATCTGGTTCTGCGACGCGTCGTTGAGGTTGATGCCGTTGACCATGAAGTTGGCCGAGTCTTCGCGGTTGCCGGCTGTGTCGAAGGAGTTGGCGCCGAGGCCGCGGCTGGCGCTGGTGAGGTTTCCGGTGACGGGCGGGACGACGGTGCCGGGAGTGAGGTTGGTGAGATCTAGGAAGTGGCGGCCGTTGAGCGGCATCTCCTGCACGGTCTTCTCGTCGATCGACTGGCCGACGGTGATCGACTGCGCTTCAAGGATGGGCGCGGTGGACTCGACGGTGACGATTTCGCCGGCAGAGGCGATGGCGAGGCGCGCATTGACGGTGGCGCTCTGGTCGACGAGGAGGGTCACGCTTGCGACCTTAAATGTGGAGAACGAAGGCGCCTGGACGGTGACGCTGTATTCGCCGGGCTGGAGCGAGGGGACGGTGTAGCTGCCGGCCGTATCGGAGGCGACGATTCGATCCTGGCCGGTGGCGAGGCTGTGCACGGTGATCTTCGCGTTGGGAACGACGGCGCCGGATGGGTCGGTGACGGTGCCCTGGAGAGAAGCGGTGGATTGCGCGCGAGCCAGCGGGACGGAAAGGGATGCGCACAAAAACAGGACGGCTGCGAGGAAGGAATTCCTGCGAGAGGAAGTCATGTTGTGCCTCCAAAAGGGATGGAACTGAGTTTTAGGTCTAATGGGGTAACAAATGAGTAACGATTATGCCATAGCTGCTCATTCGCCGCCATGACGGGCAGATGATGGCGGATTCATGGTTGCTGCAGCAGCCGGTTATGCTGGTTTGACGTTCGCGACGGGGAGAAGTCATGGGGATGTTACGACTGGCAGGCATCGTGATGGTGGCGTTTGGGATGAGTTGCGGTTCCACAGTGACCAGCGGTGCGCAGGAAACGCCGGTTGTGCAGCAGGGCGATTATGTTGCGCACGATTTTCATTTTCGGTCGGGAGAGTCGCTGCCGGAGATGAAGCTGCACTACCGGACGCTGGGTGCGCCGCATCGCGACGCGCAGGGACACGTGGATAACGCGGTGATGATCCTGCACGGGACGGGCGGGACGGGAGCGCAGTTTCTGGTTGGGTATTTCGCCGGCGTGCTGTTCGGGCCTGGACAGCTGCTGGATACGGCGAAGTACTACATCATTCTGCCGGACGATATTGGGCATGGCGGATCGTCGAAGCCGAGCGACGGGATGCATGCGCACTTCCCGCACTACGACTACGACGACATGGTGGCGGGCGAGCATCTGATGCTGATCGATGGGCTGCATGTGGATCATCTGCGGCTGCTGATGGGGACGTCGATGGGGTGCATGCACTCGTGGGTGTGGGGCGAGACGTATCCGGGATTTGCGGATGCGCTGATGCCGCTGGCGTGTTTGCCGGTGCAGATTGCGGGACGGAACCGGATGATGCGGAAGATGGCGATGGATGCGATCACGGACGATCCGGCGTGGAAGGGCGGAGACTACGCGGCGCAGCCGCCGGGGCTGCGGACGGCGCTGGAGATGCTGCTGATTATGGGATCGAGTCCGATGCAGATGCAGAAGGACAATCCGACACGGGACCAGGCGGATGCTTATCTGAAGAGCTTTCTGGATTCGCATTTCAGGACGACGGATGCGAATGATTTTCTCTATGCGTTTAACTCGTCGAGGAACTACGATCCGTCGGGGAGTTTGGAGAAGATTCAGGTGCCGGTGATGGCGGTGAATTCGGCGGATGACTTTATTAATCCGCCGGAGCTGGAGATTATGCCAAAGACGATCCAGCGGGTGTCGAAGGGGAAATATGTGCTGTTGCCGATTACAGATGAGACGCGGGGGCATGGCACGCATACGCGGGCGGCGGTGTGGCAGGGATATCTGGCGGAGTTGTTGAAAGAATCGGGAAGGTGAGCCTGATGCCCGCCTTCCCACGATGAGCCAGGCGTGTGGGTCCCGATCTAATTCACGGTCAGAGTAAATGTTGTGTTGTTTGTGATGCTCGACGTTGTTGTGTCTGTGCCGACGACGGTGACCGTGTAAGTGCCGGCGGCAACGTCGTTGCTGGTCGATCCGGTTGAACTCGAAGTCGTGCTGTTGCCAGGGTTGTTGCCGCATCCGGATGCCAGTCCGAACATCGCCACCAGAACCAGACAACTGAACACGGTCCATGCCTTGCGCGATTTTCTGAACCCGAAGAGGAACAGGCCGGCGAAGGCTGCGGCACTGACCGGGATTGTTTTGGTGAAGGGCGAATGGTTGCGGGAGGTTGTGACGCCGGGAGTGCTGTGGGCGATGAGGGCTCGAGCGCCGGAGACGCTGCCGCATTCGCTCTGCGATGTGTAGATGGTGAGGGTGGCTGTGCCGGTGGCGCCGGCGGGGACAGCCGTGTTGCCGATGGTGTAGCAGCCGTAGGTGGCGAGCGAGCCGGTGGAGGTCACGGTGAAGGCTACGGTTCCGGCGTAAGAATTCTGCGGTGTGACGTTGACGACCGAAGTGGTGGAACTGCCGCTGGTGGCGCTTGTGTTGGTGGCAGAGAGCAAGAAGGAGGCAGAGCCGGTGCCACCGCCTCCTCCGCCACTGGAACCCCCGGCCCAGGCGGTCATGAGGTTATTGAAGTCGACCGAGCCGAGGCCGGTGGCTTCGTCGTATCCGGTGCCGGCTGCGTACTGCGAGGCTCCGGCGCTGGAACAGTAAGAGCCACCGGCGGTGCACTGGTTGCCGCCAGCGGTGATGTCGTGAAAGGCGGAGGCGTAGGTGGAGGAGTTGGCAGCGAGCGAGTAGAGGGTCTGGTTGGCGACGCCGAGACCTGTGGAGCCCTGCTTCTGAGTGATGATGGCGAGCATTGCGGCAAAGATGGGTGAGGCAAAACTGGTGCCACCGGCGGCGGTGAGAAGCTGGGATGAGGAGTCACGGAAGCCGGAGTTGCAGCTGGCTTTTTGGTTCATGGTCCAGGCAGAGGTGTCACTGGTGCAGAAGAGATAGGGAGCGTAGTCGGGGGAGGAGGCGAGGGAGACGTCGGGAACAAGACGGGCGGTGCCGGAGGGAATGCCGGGGACGCCGGTTTGCCAGCTGGGGCGCGAGGTTTTGGTGCTGATGCCGCCTCCGCCTGAGGAGAGAGCATAGAGTGCGCCGAATTGTTGCCCAATGGAGGCGCTGTCGTCGTTCCAGGTCTGTTCGGGAATGTAGGAGAGCGCGGAGCTGACGACGTCGCTGCCGCTGGCGGATTTCCAGTAGGTGCCGGCGGATGATCCCGACACATCGGCCGCGAGGAATTCAGTTCCGCCGACGCCGACCGCGTACGCGCTGCTGGCGGGGTAATTGACGGCGAGGGCTTCCATCGCGGGAGTGACGGTGGTGCCGGTGGGGTCGTAGCAGGCGGTTGAGCCGTCGTCGCCGGTTGAGGTGACGATGGTCTGGCCCTGGCTTGCGCCCTGCTCGAGGATGCCTTCGAGCTGCGAGTAGTTTGATGAGGGCAGGTTGGGTTCGCATACGCCGTAGCTCATGTTGATGATGGAGGCGAGCTTGTAATCGATGGCGTACTGGACCGCGTCGAACACGCTGTAGTTCTGGTTGTTGCCCACGTAGACGAAGTCGATGGTGGCCCCGGGCGCGATGCCGCCTGCATATTCGACGTCGAGATCGGATTCAGCTTCGTCTCCGGCCGAAACGACAGCGGCACCGGAGTTGGGAACGAGGACCATGGTGGGAGCTTTGGCGGTGAGGCCGGCTGCGGACTGGAAGGCGCTGATGTCGGAGGCAGAGATCTGCGACTGACCGACGACGGCGATGGTGACGCCCGTTCCGGTGTAGCCGGCATTCCAGGCGGTGTTGATGTCGTAGATGGTGCCGATGTCTTTGGGGGTGAGGTAGTGGGCGCCGCCGGTCTGACCCGAGGTGAATGCGGGCTGGATGGTGGCCGCGGATGGGCGGAAATGGGGCACGGGGCGGAAGTCGTCGAGATTGCCGACGGTGCGAACGATACCGCTCAACGCGGCGGGGATGGCGAGATCGGTGGCGTTGGCGAAGTGGGTTTCTGCGCCAGTCTGATAGCGGTGGAGTTCGGTCTGGAAGGCGGACTCGACCTGGGCTGTGGTGCCGGAGAAGGTGATGCTGGTGCGGCTGTTGGCGACGCGTTCGATGTTGAAGCCCTGGGACTCGAGCCAGTTCTCGACCTGGGCGAGATCGGAGTCGCTGAGGCCGAAGCGGGCGGCGTACTGCGCCGGTGAGAGCCACACGTGATACCACGGAGAGCCAGGCGTTTGCTGTGCCTGAACGAGGGCGTCGAGTTCGGCCTTCTGGGCGGGCGTGGGCTGGAACCAGAGGGTGATGCCTTCGATGGGGGTAGAGGAATCGAGGCGGCCGATGTCGCGAGCGGCGCCGATGCGGGGGTTGGTCGTGCCCGGCAGAGCCGTGACGGTGGCGGAGTCGATGGGCTGAACGATGCGGTTTGCGGGGCGCTGGGCTGCGGCAAGTGTTGCGAAAAGGAAGGCAAAGATGGGGCCTGAAAGCCGGCGAAGGAACAACAAACGCATGGGGACCTCTTGAAAGAATTACAAATGAGGCAGAGCAGGGCTTGCAGGAAATTCAGTACAACTTTGTGGGTAGTTAGACGGTAACTTTGGGGAAATCGTTTCTGAGACGGGTGAAAGATGCCGTGGCGGAATAGGGTCCCGGGATTGTTTCGACAGCGGAAAAATGACAGGGGCCCGCCGAATCACGAAGTTGCATGGAGGGTGCGGGTATACTCGGATGCATTCTCGAAAAGGACGAGGTGAACATGCAATTGCGTTCGTGGAGCCGGGCCGCAGTGATGAGCGTATTTGTAGCAGCAGCGTGCACGATTTCCTGTGTGGCAGGGGCGCAGGAGAAGCCCGGCGAAAAGGGGGGCGAGGGGAAGGCCGGAACGGCGTCCACGGTGGCGGCTCCCGATTCGACGACGGAAGGCTCGGTGACGATTGGCGGCCAGGCGGTAGCGTATCGCGCGGTGGCGGGAACGATCACGGTGGGCGCGACCGATCAGCAGGACGCGACGATTGCATTCGATGGGAGTCTGCTGCCGGATTCGGGAGTGAAGACGCCGACGGATCCAGCGGAGGCGCCGCCGACGGCGAGGATCTTTTATGTTGCGTACTTCCGGAAGGACGCGACCGATGAGACGCACCGGCCGGTGATGTTCATCTACAACGGCGGGCCGGGGTCGGCGACGATGTGGCTGCACATGGGGACCTTTGGGCCGAAGCGGATTGTGCTGCCGGATGCCGATCACCAGGAAGGCGCGCCGTATTCGATCGTGAGCAATCAGTATTCGCTGCTGGATACGAGCGATCTGGTGTTCATCGATGCGCCGGGGACGGGGTTCAGCCGGACGTTTGGCAAGGAGCGCGGGAAGGCGTTCTACGGGATCGATCAGGATGGGCAGGCGTTCAGCCACTTCATCCGGAAATTTCTGACGAAGTACGGGCGGTGGAACTCGCCGAAGTACATTTTTGGAGAGAGCTACGGAACGCCGCGGTCGGCGGTGCTGGCGGCGGATCTGAATGGCGTGGATCTGAACGGAGTGATTCTGCTGTCGCAGATTCTGAGCTTCGACAACTCGATTGACGGGCCGGAGGCGAATCCGGGAGTGGATCAGGCGTACGCGCTGGGGCTGCCGACGATGGCGGCGACGGCGTGGTATTTCAAGAAGCTGCCGAGCCAGCCTGCGGCGCTGAAGCCGTTTCTGGATGAGGTGGAGAAGTACGCGCTGGGCGACTACATGGCAGCGTTGCTGCAGGGCAGCGAGCTGAGCGACCAGCAGAAGCAGGCGGTGGCGGAGAAGCTGCACGGCTACACGGGTCTGCCGGTGGATTATCTGGTGCGCGCAAATCTGCGCGTGAGCGGCGGCGAGTTTTCAAAGGAGCTGAAGCTGGACGAGACGACGACGGTGGGGCGGCTGGACTCGCGTTATCAGGGGCCGGACATGAATCCGCTGAGCGCGGAGACGGATTACGATCCGCAGAGCGATGCGATCACGTCGGGGTGGCTGGCGGCGATCAACACGTATCTGCGCCAGGATTTGAAGTATGGCGCGCAGGAGACGTATTTCCCGAACGGGCGTATGGGCGGTGAGTTCAACTGGGATATGCATCACCGGATGCCGGGCTTCAGAGGGTTTTCGAGCGACTGGAGCGGGCCGAACGTGATGCCGGATCTGGCGTACCGGATGAAGATGAATCCGAAGATGAAGGTGATGCTGGCCGGGGGGTATTTCGATCTGGCGACGCCGTATTTCGAGGGCGAGTATGAGATGCATCATCTGCCGATGCCGAATGCGCTGCAGAAGAACATCAGCTACCACTACTACGAGGCCGGGCACATGATTTATGTGAAAGAGGATGTGCTGAAGCAGTTCCACAGCGAGGTGGAGAGCTTTGTGAAGGCCACGGAGAACGGGGCGCAGTAGGGAATAGGCAGTAGGGAGTAGGGAGTAGGGCCCGCTCGAGCCACGCCGGTTGAGCGGGCCTTGTTGTATCAGGTGAAGAAAAAGTGGGTGATGCGCCAGGTGCGGGGCGGGCGGGAATCGTCCGGGTCGGGGGCGGTGGTGCGGCCGGGCGATGAGCCGGGTGCAGGGTCGGCGGAGATGGTTTCGCGGCGGAACGACTCGGCGAGTGTGTTGGCGAGGGGGGAACCGGGAAACGCCCGGGAGTGGGCGGCGTAAGGGATGGTGGCTTCGCGCGCTGCATTGAGGCGCTGGCGGAGGCCGGCGTTCTCGAGGGCGAGTTCTTCGTTTTCGCGCTCGAGGGCGAGGACGCCTTCCTGGGCGGCGATGACGAGGTTGCGGATG
>Ga0335072_10010542_pt1 | contig 13296 bp, 11 predicted proteins | sample Lox_Sample_21_FD_206725 | JGI IMG/M metagenome (GOLD analysis project Ga0335072, IMG submission 206725) | Soil microbial communities from Loxahatchee National Wildlife Refuge, Florida, United States - Lox_Sample_2.1 | ecosystem: Environmental > Terrestrial > Soil > Wetlands | place: USA...
TTGTAACCCCGTCATTGCTACCCTGTCACGATGCTTATTCTACTACTGGCGGGTGAGGCAGGTATATTTATGCCCATCCCAAGGGGTATACCCCCTCATGCCAGCTTAATCACCGTGATCTCCGGCGGGCACCGGAACCGGAACGGCACTCCCACCGCCCCGATCCCACGGTTCACGTAGAGCTGCGTCGGACCCACCCGGAAGGCCCCCTCCAGATACCGCCGCCCGTACTCCGGCAGCACCAGCGGCGGCAGGAACGGGATCCTCACCTGCCCCCCATGCGTGTGCCCCGAGAGCATCAGGTCCACCCCGTGCCGCGCCACCTCCGGCAGGATGTCCGGCTCGTGCGCCATCAGCAGCACCGGCTCTCCGCCCGCCGCGCGCGGAACAGCGCGCGCCAGGTCCACGTCTCCGGTGCAGGCACTCCCCAGTCCGCCCAGCCAGATCCGTTGCCCCCCGCGCTCCAGCGCCACCGCCGCATTCGTCAGCACCGGGATGCCGTGCTCCCGCAACGGCGCGGCAACTGCTTCCGGCCCAACCGTATAGTCGTGATTGCCCAGGCTGGCATACCGCAGCGGGCACTCGATCCCGCTCAGGATCTCCGCGCATACCGGCGCCTGCCGCCGCGCATACGAGTACGGCATCGGTGAGAAGCTCACGAAGTCCCCGGTCAGCAGCACCAGGTCCGGACGCAGCCCGTTGATCCTCTCCACCACCTCCCGCAGGAAGAACGCCTCGGTGTACTCCGCGTAATGGAAGTCGGAAGCCTGCACGATCCGCATCCCGCGGAAGGCGTCCGGAAGCCGTGCCACCTGAAAGGTATGCTCCTCAACGCTCAGCTCATGGCGCGAGATCTCGCCGGCATAGAGCGCCAGCGCGGCCGCCGATGCGGCCGAGAGTCCAAGGAAGGAACGCCGGGTCAGCCGCCGCGGACGCATCCGGGGCGCGTCCAGCTGATCCTCAGTCGCTGGGGGGGTGTCGACTGCGATGATGGGGTTCACTCTCTTGTTGGACGCCGATGACTGCGCAGAGGATGGGAGCCCCATCCGCCTGGCAGCACCGCATCCTCAGTCCATTATCGCTGACCAGCAGAAGGGCCGCCCCGAAGGACGGCCCGTCTGCGTTACCAGGGTCGGCTACCAGCCGTAGACGCGGTAGTACGGGTAAGGGTAGGGATACCCATACGGGGGCGGCGTCATGTAGACCGCGCGCCGCTGCAGCCGCGGAGCGCTCTGCTCCAGCCGCTGCGCTTCCTGCCATGAGACCGGCTGCACCGTGACCGCGTTCGTCAGATGGAAGTTCAGCAAAGACTCGGCAGGCAGATAAAGACGCGGCCCGTTGGTCGCTCCGGAAGCTGCCAGTCCCGTCGCGCCTCCCGCCACAGCGCCCACCGCTGCCCCGGGACCCCGCCCGATGAGCCCACCGATGATCGCTCCGATCGCCGCACCGCCCACCGTATTGCCCGCGGTGTATCCGGCCTTGTTCGGTCCCTTGCTCGACCAGGTGTCGCTCACCAGCGGATACACCCGGCCGCCCAGGTTCAGTGACGAGACCTGCAGCTCCAGCTCGCCGCTTCCGCCCAGGGCGCCCGGCTTCTTCACGTGGACCACGCTGCCCTGCAGCACGGCCCCGCGCGGGATCGCCAGCACGTTGCCTTCGAACACATCGCTCGCCGCCGTCGCGTCAAACGTCGCACCGTCCTGCAGCTTCGCCATGTCCAGCGGCCCGCTCAGCCGGATCTGCACCAGCGTTCCCGCCGGGATCGTCACCGGCCCGCTGGTCTGCTGGGGCGGAGGATAGCTGCCGTATCCCCCATAGGGCTGCTGCGGCGGATACCCGCCTTGCGGGTATCCCCCCTGTGGATAACCACCCTGCGGATAAGGTGCGCGGGCCGCAGGGGGCGCTGGCTGGGAGGGCTGATCCGGCGGAGGCGGAGGTGGTACCTGATCGCCATTCTGGGGCGTCGCCTGAGGCTGCTGAGTGTCCGGCGGAGGCGGCGGAACCTGCTGATTGTCCGCTGGCGGAGGCGGAGCCTGTTGCTGATCCGATGCGCCGGTGACGGTGAGGTTGTTCTGGATCCCGCTCACCCCCTGCACATTGGCGGCGTCGGTCTCTGCCTGCTGCCGTTGCTGATCGGTCTCCACCGTTCCGCTCAGCGTCACCACGCCATTCGCCACCGATGCCGTGATCGGCTGATTCTTCAGCATCGCGTCGTGCGTAATGGCGCTCGATACCGCCGCCTGCAGATCGTCGTTCCCGCTCTGCGCCCAGGCTGCCCTTCCGTTGAGGACCCAAAGGCAGGCGGCCAGCATCAACGGCGCGCCAATAACGAAGGAGAATCTCCGTATGCAGTTCGTACCCATAATCAAAACTCCCTGGCTTCAGAGCTGGTCTGCCCGCGTTCGTGGGAGGTTAGACGCAGTGCCGCCTGAAGCGCGACTGTTCTGCTTCCTCCAACACCAGGTTAGATGAAAAGTTCCGTTGAAAAGCCGCAGGTTAGCGCCACTATCCGCGTTCTTTCCGGTACCTCTCGATCAGCGTGGTCGTCGAGCTGTCATGGCTCCCCGGAGTCGGCCCTGAACCCTCCAGCTCCCCCACGATCTTCTTCGCCAGAACTTTGCCCAGCTCCACTCCCCACTGATCGAACGAATCGATCTGCCAGACCACTCCCTGGGTGAAGACGCTGTGCTCATAGAGGGCTACCAGCTTGCCTAAAGCCTCCGGCGTGAGCTTCTCCAACAGGAAGGTGCTCGACGGCCGGTCGCCTTCGAAGACGCGATGCGGAACCAGCCAGTCCGGCGTGCCCTCGGCTTTCACCTCCTCAGGCGTCTTCCCGAACGCCAGCGCTTCGCCCTGTGCAAAAACGTTCGCCATCAACAGGTCATGGTGATTACCCAAAGGATTCAGAGTCTTTGCAAAGCCAATGAAATCACAGGGGATCAGTCGCGTTCCCTGATGAATGAGCTGATAGAACGAGTGCTGCCCATTCGTGCCCGGCTCGCCCCAGAAGATCGGCCCCGTCTCATAGTTCACCCGCTCGCCCGAGAGCGTGACGTGTTTGCCGTTGCTCTCCATCGTGAGTTGCTGCAGATACGCTGGGAAGCGCTTCAGGTACTGCTCGTAAGGCAGCACCGCGACCGTCTCGGCTCCGAAGAAGTCCGTGTACCAGATCGTCAGCAAACCCATCAGAACAGGCAGGTTCTTCGCGAAGGACGTGGTCCGGAAGTGCTCATCGATGGAGTGGAACCCCGCCAGCATGGCGCGGAAGTTCTCCGGCCCGATCGCCAGCATCGTGGACAGGCCGATCGCTGAATCCATCGAGTAGCGGCCACCCACCCAGTCCCAGAAGCCAAACATGTTAGCCGTGTCGATCCCGAATCTGGACACTTCCCTGGCATTCGTCGAAACCGCGACGAAGTGCTTTGCGACCGACTTCTCATCCTTCAACTTCTTCAGGGACCACTCCCGCGCCGTCTGCGCGTTGGTCATCGTCTCCAGCGTGGTAAAGGTCTTCGACGAGATGACAAACAGCGTCTCCTCCGGATCGAGATCCTGGGTAGCCTCGGCAAAGTCTGTCCCGTCAACGTTGGAGACGAAGCGGAAGGTCATATCCCGCTGGCTGTAGTGGCGCAGCGCCTCGTAGGCCATCACCGGCCCCAGGTCCGATCCGCCGATCCCGATATTGATGACGCTGCGAATCCGTTTGCCGGTAAAGCCCTTCCACGCGCCGCTGCGCACGCGGTTGGAGAAGTCCGCCATCCGGTCGAGCACCTCATGCACCGCCGGAACGACGTTCTCCCCATCGACTTTGATCACGGCACCTTTCGGCGCGCGCAACGCCGTGTGCAGCACCGCTCGCTTTTCTGTGATGTTGATCTTTTCGCCGGTGAACATGGCCTCGATCCGCTCACGCAACCCGCTCTGCTCGGCCAGATCCAGCAGCAACTTCAGCGTTTCGTCCGTGATCCGGTGCTTGGAGTAGTCGAGGTAGATGCCCTCCGCCTCGGCCACCAGCCGCGTGCCTCGTGCCGGATCGGTGCGGAACAACTCGCGCAGGTGCTGGGTCCGAATCTTCTCGTAGTGTGCCTGCAGAGCTTTCCAGGCGGGCAGGGAAGTCAGCGGGGTGGTTTCGGTCGTCGTCGCAGTAGCGCTCATGTCATTTCTCCAGTCGGATATCGCTGTCTTTTGAGATTCCCTCGCACGGGTTTGCGTCGCAGCGCATAACCTGTCCCCTGATTCAGTTCCCCGTCGGGACAATGCCGGCGTTCTCGACCATCAGGATCACCGTCCGATGCGGCGCGCGGGTGCGGTGGCTTGTTCCTTTAGGGACCACAAAACCCTGGCGCGGCTTCAACTCGACAGTCCGGCCCTCAAGATCGATCAGCAGCGTGCCCTCGACGACATAGAAGAACTCATCGTCATCGGTGTGCTGGTGCCAGTGGTACTCGCCTTCAATGACCGCCGTGCGCACCACGCTGCCGTTCACCTGGCACAGCGTCTGATTGAACCATTTGTACGTGCAGGCGTCAGCGACCGCCTTCTCATCGATCAGTTCCAGCGGCTTGTGCAGGATGTCCAGGCGTGTCTCATAGGGATAGTCGGCGACAGAATCAGCCATGGGCGGACCTCCGCGAGTCCCAACCATGGTACGACGCTTCTGTGAACAGCTGAAAACTGGCAGCCGCGCAGGGGCTCGTCCCGCCCGGTTAGTTCCCGCTGCTGATCGCGAATTCCCGCGCCGCTTCCAGCAGCCTTTTCACCGACTCCATCGAGCATGACTCCGAATAAATGCGCAGCAGCGGTTCGGTTCCCGACGCACGCAGCAGCAGCCAGGTCTTCGCCGCATGGGGCTTGCTTCTCGCCTCGGGGTTGTCCAGCCAGAACTTAATCCCGTCCAGCGTCTCAACCTTCACCACCGGCATTCCCGCGAACTCCTTCACCCCCGCCTTCGCCCTGGCGATCGTTGCATTTTTGAGAGAGTCGGGGATGTGCAGATCGATGCGCCCATACTGATGCTCGCCATACTCCTCCTGCAGCTGCGCCACCAGCTGCCCCAGAGTCTTCTTCTCCTCGGCCATCACGTTGGCCAGCAGCAGGGAATTGAGCAGCCCGTCGCGCTCCGGCAGGTGTCGCTGGATGCCGATGCCGCCCGACTCCTCACCGCCGATCAGGATGTCCTGGGTCAGCATCAGATCGCAGACGAACTTGAAGCCAATCCCATGTTCGTGCAGTTTGCGCCCATACCGCGCCGCAATGCGATCCAGCATCGATGTGGTGTTGAAGGCGCGTGTCACATCGCCAGGCCAGCCTTTGCGCTCCAGGATCCACTGCAGCAACACGGAGTAGATCTTGTGCGGGTCGACAAAATTGCCCTTCTCATCGGATGCCCCGATGCGGTCCGCGTCGCCATCCGTGATGAATCCGGCGTCGCAGTTCTTCTCAACCACAATCTCCTGGCAGGCGCGGACGTGCGGCTCGATCGGCTCCGGATTGATCCCCGGAAACAGCGGATTATGATTGGCACGAATCTCGACAAAATCAACACCGATCTTTGAGAAAATCCCAGCGACGATGCCCGCACCGGCTCCGTACATGCAGTCGATGGCGAAGCGAAAACCGGACTTCGCAATCAGGTCCAGATCGACGAACTTCTCGATCGCGTCCACATAGGGCGGCACGAAGTTCACCTTCTCGATCTTTGCGGGTGAACCCGAGGGCAAAGGCCTGCCCAGCAAACTCTCGATCTCCGTCATGATCGAAGGGCTGCCCGAGCCGCCGTAAGACGCCTTGTACTTCACGCCATTCCATTGCGCCGGGTTGTGGCTGGAGGTGATCATCACGCCCCCCGCCGCCCCGCGGTGCTTCACGGCAAACGACAGTGCCGGTGTTGGCGTGATGCGGTCGGCGAGCTGCACCGGAATTCCGGCACCGGCAATCACCTCGGCGACTGCGGCGGCAAACGCAGGCGATCCGAACCGCGTGTCGTAGCCGATGCACACACCTTTCTTCGGGTCCTCCTTCGTCAGAACGTAGCTGGCAATCGCTCCCGCGGCGGCGTGCACATTCTCAAAGGTGAAGTCGTCGGCGATCACACCACGCCATCCATCGGTGCCAAATTTGACTGGGGATTTTGTCGACATGTTCAGATCAGTTTTTCCTGCCCGCGGGCCGCCAACTCCTTCACAACCTTTCCGACATCCTGCGAATGCGCCCGGGTGGTGATCAGCAGCGCATCGTCGGTCTCCACCACCACCAAATCCTGGACGCCCACCAGCGCGACCAGCTTGTTCGGGCTGAAGACGTAGTTGCCCTTCGACCCCATCACCACGCTCCCGTCCGCGTCCAGCACGTTGGCGTGTTCGTCCGCCGCCTTCTGTTCCACCTGGTACTCGTGGAGCGCCGTCCACGATCCGAGATCACTCCAGCCAAAGCTCGATGGAATGCAGTACAGATTCGATTTGTGCTCACCGCGTGCCGAACGGGGTTCGAGGATCGCGTAATCGACGCTGATGTTTTCGCACTTCGGATACAGCTCCCCGAACACCTTCTCAAACTGCGGAGTGTCCCACGCCGCGACAATTTGCTCCAGCAGTGGCGCCGTCTCCGGCATCAGCTCCCGCACGGCACCGGCGAGTGTCTTCGCGCTCCAGACAAACATCCCGCTGTTCCAGAAATAATTGCCTGCCGCCAGAAACTCCTCAGCCTTTTCCTGGTTCGGTTTCTCCGTAAACCGTCGAACGCGCAGGACGCCGTCTTCGTATCGCTCGCCCGTCTCGATGTACCCGTAGCCGGTTTCGGGGCGGGTCGGCTCGATCCCCAGCACCACCATGTTGTCGCCCGCGGCCGCCATCCGGATTGCTTGCTGGATGATCCCGACGAACGCCTTCTCATCCGTGATGACGTGATCGGCCGGGAAGATCCCCAGCACCGATTCCGGGTCAAGACGCTCCATCAGAAACGCCGCCAGCCCCGCGGCGGGCGCGGTGTTGCGGGCTGCCGGTTCGCATACGACCTGGCGTTCAGGCACGCAATCGAGTTGGTGGCAGATGGCGCCGGAGAGATGCGCGTTCGTGATCACCCACACGTCGTGGGCTGCGGCCAGCGGAGCCAGGCGATCCGGAGCTGTCAGCCGGTCTAATGTCCGCTGGATCATGGTCCGCTCGCCGTCCAGTGCCAGAACCTGCTTGGCGCGGGCCTTCCGGCTGCGCGGCCAGAACCGCGTTCCACTGCCACCGGCAAGAATGATGGGTCGAAAGTTGATTGCCATGGAGGGTCGAGACAAAACGGAATCTTAACTTAATCCGCGACGGGCAGGATACGTATCAATTCGCTGGTTTCCTCTCCCGCCAGGGTCCAGCGCGGCGCCGCAGAGGGAATCACAGCCAGCTGATTGTGCTCCACCGCAAAGGGTTCAAAGCCCTCGCCCGAAACCTGCACGGCCCCCTGCGGGACAAAGAACATCTGCACCACGCGGCTCGGCGCCGTAAAAGCATTCGCTGCCCCGGCGCGCAGCGGCCACCGTTCGATCCTGAAGTAACGCTCCTCGATCAGAACAGAATGCCCATCGACCCGGCGCGGCGGTACCTTGCCGGCGCGAGTCTCCAGGTGCATCGCTGCAAACGCCTTCTCCAGATGCAGCTCGCGCGCGCTGCCGTAGTCATACATCCGGTAGGTCAGATCGCTGGTCTGCTGCGTCTCCAGAATCACCAGCCCCGGTCCCATCGCATGCACGGTCCCGGCATCGACGAAGATCATGTCCCCCTTCGCCACCGGAACCATCTCCAGCAGCGATTCCAGCGACGCATCGTGCACCGCAGCCTTCACCTGATCCACCGTCACACCCGGCCGGATGCCCAGCGCAACAGCCGCTCCTGGCCGCGCGTCGAGCGCATACCAGCATTCGGTCTTGCCACGGGGCTCACCGTAATGCTGTGCCAGCGCGTCATCGGGATGCACCTGAACGCTGAGCTTCTCTTTGGGAAGCAGGATCTTGATCAGGAGCGGAAAGTCTCTCCCCGTGAGTCCCGGCCCCAGCAGGGCATCGCGATGCTGCTTCGTGGCGTCGGCGAGGCTTGTCCCGTTGAGCGGACCCGTATCCGCCACGCACATTTCACCGGTGAGCCAGACTTCCCCGATCGGTTCGCCGTCGCTCCGGTAGTTGTACCAGGGGTGCAGATCCTGAAATCCCCAGGGACGCGTGCGAAAGAACGGAGCCAGTCGGAATGGCGGCAGTGTCTCCACGATCTTTAGTATGCATGAGCGATCCGACCGCACGCAGTCACCAGAGATGAATGCCTCCATCGGTTTCCGATACGATGGAACTCAATGACTCGCTATCTCGTAACGGGTTGTGCAGGCTTTATCGGCTCCTGGATCACGCAGGCTCTTGTGGAACGCGGAGAAACCGTCCGCGGCCTCGACAATTTCGAAACCGGCAAACGGGAGAATTTCGAACATCTCGGCGGCAGCTTCCAGTTCGTCGAGTGCGATCTGCGGGACGCGGACGCCGTAGCTCACGCCTGCGACGGCGTGGATTTCATCCTCCACCAGGGGGCCCGGCCATCGGTACCGCGTTCGGTGAAGGATCCTCGCACCAGCCACACTGCCAACCTCGATGGCACCTTCAACCTTCTCGAGGGCGCGCGCGCCGCCGGCGTGAAGCGCATCATCTACGCGGCGTCATCGTCAGCCTACGGCAATCAGCCAGGCTTTCCCCGGGTTGAGACGATGGTCCCCATGCCCATCGCGCCGTACCCCGTGCAAAAGCTCGCCGGCGAGTTCTACATGAAGAGCTACTGGCAGGTCTACGGCATCGAAACCGTCTGCCTGCGCTACTTCAACATCTTCGGACCGCGCCAGGTGCCCGACTCGCCCTATAGCGGCATCATGGCAAAGTTTGCGCTGCAGATGCTGCGCGGCGAGCGGCCGACCATCCATGGCGATGGCGAACAGGGCCGCGACTTCACTTACGTCGAGAATGCCGTATCCGCCAACCTGCTGGCGCTGGAGGCTCCGGCCGAGAAGGTCGCTGGCCGCGTCTTCAACGTAGCCTGCGGCGAGCGGCACACGGTAAACAAGACCTTCCAGATCCTCGCCGAACTGCTCGACTTCCAAGAGCAGCCGATTTACGGCCCTCCCCGAGCCGGCGATATCCAGGATTCCCTGGCCGATATCTCCGCGGCTCGCGAGGCCTTCGGCTACAGGGTGAAAGTCGGCTTCGAAGAAGGCCTCCGTCGAACCGTCGCCTGGTATCGCGAACAATACGCGTCGGCCACCGTCTGACAGAGCCTAAAGGTCACAAAAAGGGAACGTTCCGCGCCATTTCTGCGTAAACTAAACCGAGACTCCTCTGCAGAATCTTCGCACCGGATTCTCGTTCCAGAGCGACGACGGCAACCCATGCAATTTGGCGAAGCAATCAAGGTGGCGCTCCAGTCCTTGTGGGCCAACAAGATGCGCACCATCCTGACCATCATCGGGGTGGTCATCGGTGTTGCCTCGGTCATCGCCGTCATCACGCTGGTCAACGGCGCCAATATGTTTGTGGTCAAGAAAGTTGCCCGCAAGGGATCCGACACGCTGACCGTGACCCGCCTGCCTCCCGTCATCTTCACCGGGGAGGAGTACCTCAAGGTCAACAAGCGGAAGTATCTCGACTACGACGACTTCCTCTACCTGCAGCGGACCTGCTCGCGCTGCCAGGTCTTAGCCGCGCAGCTTGGATCCAGCGGCAAGGTCGTGAGCGGCAGGCAGTCCAGTGACAACACCACGGTCAATGGCTGGACCTCCAGCATGACCGAGATCTCTGACCAGAACATCGTTTTGGGCCGGGCTCTCACCCCTATCGACGACCGGATGGGAACCCACGACATCGTCATCGGCGCCGATATCGTGGATAACATCCTGCCCCCTGCCGATCCCATCGGTCAGGAACTCCGCGTCGACGGCGAGGTGTACACCGTGGTCGGCGTTGTCGAGCGTCAGGGGTCGATGTTCGGGCAGAGCCAGGACAACTTCGTCAACATGCCGTTGAGCACTTACCTCCATACCCACGGCGAGCATCAAAGCATCACCATCTCCGCCAAGGCGGGCATGGCTCCGGGTGCGCTCGATGCAGCCATCGATCAGGTGCGTGCCCTTATGCGCTCTCGCCGGCATGATCGTCCCGGCGAAGACGACAGCTTCACCATCTCCACCAACGACACCTTCATCAGCCTCTGGAAGCAGATCAGCGAAACCTTTGCCACCGTCGTCGTCGGCATTGCGGCCATCTCGCTGGTAGTCGGCGGCGTGGTCATCATGAACATCATGCTGGTCTCGGTCACCGAACGCACCCGCGAGATCGGCATCCGCAAGGCTCTTGGAGCCAAGCGTCAGGACGTGATGCTCCAGTTCCTCATCGAGTCCGCGGCGATGGCCCTGCTCGGAGGATTGTTCGGTGTGATCGGCGGCGTGACGGTTGCCGAAACGGTGACACATCTGGTCGGATTCCCGTCGGCGATCGCGCTCTGGTCGGTTCTGCTCGGCCTCTTCGTCGCTACCAGCGTCGGCATCTTCTTCGGTGTTTATCCAGCCCACAAGGCGGCGCAGCTCGACCCCATCGTCGCTCTGCGCGCGGAGCTATAAGCTATGGCACTCAGCGATTCCCGCGAATCCGTCCGCATGGCAATGGACACCCTGCGCAGCAACAAGCTGCGCTCCGGCCTCACCATCCTCGGCGTCGTCATCGGCGTAGCCACCGTGATCACCATCTCCTCGCTGATCAACGGCGTGAATAACCGCGTTCGCGATATGGCCAAGTCCTTCGGGACCAATGTGCTCTGGATTTACCGCTGGAACCCCATCGGCGTTCGTCCCACAGCGGAGATGCTCGCGCGCAAGTACCTCACCGTCGACGACGTGAACGCCCTCGAGACTCTGCCGCACGTCATTGCTGCGGATGGGGGACGCCAGTTCAGCAACTGGCAGCTGGGCGTCGGCTACGTGGCCGTCAAATACAAAGACCGGAAAATCCAGAACACAATCCTCGAAGGCCAGCAGCCGAACTTCGCCATCGTGGACGATGTCCAGATCGCCGAGGGGCGCTCTTTCACCGACGATGAGGCTTTTCGCGCCGCCAATGTCGTGGTCCTCGGCCACGATACTGCCGAGAAGCTTTTCCCCAGCGAGGATCCCATCGGCAAAGACATCGAAATCGAAGGTGATGTCTTCACCGTCATCGGTGTGATGGACAAATATAAGCAGGCCTTCGGCAGCGGCAGCAATCCCAACGACAACAAAGCCACCTTCCCGCTGGGCACCTTCAAGAAGATTCACCCGGAGGTTCTCGATACCTGGGTCGCAGTGAAATACGACGACGCGGCCAACAAGTCCATCGTCACCGAGGAGGTCCGGACGCTTCTTCGCGAGCGCCGCCGGGTGCGCGTGGAAAAGGACGACGACTTCGCCATCTTCAGCCCGGACTCGATCCTCGATTTCTGGAAACAGATTACGGCTGGCCTTGTCATCTTCATGTTTGCCGTCTCCAGTGTCGGCCTTCTGGTTGGTGGCGTGGGCGTGATGAACATCATGCTGGTTTCGGTCACCGAACGAACCCGTGAGATCGGCGTTCGCAAGGCCATTGGCGCCACCCGGCGAAACGTTCTGGTTCAGTTCACCTTTGAAGCCATCACGCTGTGCGCCCTGGGCGGGGTGATCGGAATCATTCTCGGAACGGTGCTGACGCTGGCCATTCGCTACGGCGTGTCGTTCCCCGCCAGTCTGGCGACGTTCTGGGTCGTCACCGGATTCGTCGTTTCCTGCGCCATCGGTCTGGTCTTCGGGATCTATCCGGCATGGAAGGCCGCCACCCTCGACCCCATCGAAGCGCTCAGGTACGAATAGCAGCCTGGAGCCGGGAGCGAGTCCCGGCTCCAGGCTCCCCGCCCTGAGGTATGATTAACCTAGCCGGTGGTTTATCCCCCGCCCGAACACCTATGTCCAGAAGTTTCAATCACACCATCCTCGGCGTTTCCGCTGCCATCATCCTCGTTGTCCTCTTCGGTGGCTTTGGCCCAGCGGGCGTCAGTGCCAGCCAGAGCGACGGCGCCTATCGGCAGATGGGCGTTTACGAGGAAGTACTGCACAAGATTCAGACCGACTACGTCACCGACCCGAACATCCAGAACGTGACCACCGGCGCGCTGCACGGTCTGCTCGAATCCCTCGATCCCGACTCCAGCTACCTGACCCCAACGGAATATGCCAGCTACGCCGAGCACCAGCATGAAGGCGTGGCCCAGGTCGGCATGGACGTTTCCAAGCGCTACGGCTACGGCAGCGTGATTTCCGTGCTCCCCGGGAGCCCGGCTGAAAAAGCGCACATCGAAGACGGCGATCTGATCGAGTCCATCGCCGGCCACTCCACGCGCGAGATGTCTGTGGCCATGATTCGCCTGCTGCTCGAAGGCAAGCCTGGAACGACGGTAAGCTTCCAGTTGGTTCGGCATCTCAAGCCGGAGCCGGACGACATCACACTTACGCGCGCCGCGGTAACGCCGCCGTCCCTGTTCCAGCAGCAGTATGAGAATTCGAGCATCCTGTATCTGAAGCCCGCTGTGCTCACGCGCGAGCGTGTCGACGAGATCATCGCCCGTCTCCGCGAGATGCCAAAAGACGGCAACCGCAAAGTGCTCCTCGATCTGCGCGATGTCGCTGAGGGCGATCCGCAGCAGGGAATTCGCCTCGCAAATGCTTTCCTGCAGTCGGGAACCATTGCCTCCCTGCAGGGGCAAACCGTTCCCACAGAAACATTCAGCGCCGAGTCCTCGAAATTCGTCACAGCAGCGCCGCTGGTTGTTCTGGTGAACCACGGGACCGCGGGAGCGGCAGAACTGGTTGCGGGCGCCATCCTCGACGACAAACGCGGTGACGTGGTCGGCGACCGGACCTTCGGCGAAGGCGGCCAGCAGAAGACCTTTACTCTTCCGGACGGATCGGCTCTTCTGCTCACGGTGGCGAAGTATCAGTCGCCGTCCGGAAAGAAGATCGAGGATGTAGCGGTCACGCCCAATATCACCGTGAACCAGAGCATCGAGGAATCTCCGGAGAACGAAAACAATCCCCAGGAACCGCGTACCGACGATCAGTTGAACAGAGCGCTGCAGCTTCTGAAGCAGAAAAGCGCATAGACCGGCATCGCGTGGGCCATTTCCGCAGATTGGTGCCAGTCCAGGAGAATCGGTTGGCACGTTGAACCTCATCACGCCATCAGACTGGGATCGGGATCCCGAACCCCCGCGTCGCCGGCCCCGCCGG
>Ga0335072_10010543_pt1 | contig 13294 bp, 10 predicted proteins | sample Lox_Sample_21_FD_206725 | JGI IMG/M metagenome (GOLD analysis project Ga0335072, IMG submission 206725) | Soil microbial communities from Loxahatchee National Wildlife Refuge, Florida, United States - Lox_Sample_2.1 | ecosystem: Environmental > Terrestrial > Soil > Wetlands | place: USA...
GGTGGAGCGAACTTCGTTGTCGGAGACGGTTACGCCGCCGGTGATGAGCGCGCGCAATCGGTCGTTGACGATCTCTTTCTTGATTTCGGTTTCAAATTTATCTGTCGACATCCCGAACTGTTCGGAGACGAACTCGGCGTACTGTGTGTTGCCGATAAATTTGCCGTCGGGGAAGAGGACCATCCCCCACTCGCCGGTGTGGAGGACGTTGCGCACATCACTGTCGGTCGCGGTGATACCGAGTCGCTTGGCTTCCATCAGCTCAATATGCTGCTGGATGAGACCCTGGCCGACGCGCTGCATCATGAAGGGAAGCACAAAGTCGGGTAGCTGCTGGCGCTGCAACATGCGCTGCGCGAGGCTCTGCACGTCAACCATCGGAATCGAGTCGGAGGCAGGCAGAAAGCGGCCCAGAATTCCGCCTCGGCCGATGGTGGCATAGGTGGCAGCGGCAGACGACTGGTCGGCGAAGATTCCCGGAACCAGGGTGATGACCATGGTGACGCAGGCTACAGAGATGATGGCCCAGAAGATAATTTTGATGAATTTGGTGTCTTTTTGCAGGAACCGAATCATGGATTGGTGGCGACCTTTACTTGTCAAGCGCCCGCAGACAGCGTCCAAGTGATGGTATGGGCTGCGCGAGAGAAATTTCCTGATTTCACAGGAGCTGTTTTCAGTATAAATCAGCGTTTAGGATTGAGAATTCAAAGCGGGCTGAAGTGTAATTTCCGTAATTTCAGGGGGGCAGTTGAAACGCATGGGAAGGCCGACAGTGCCGATACCACGGTTTACATAGAGCTGAGTGGGTCCGAGACGGAAGAGACCCCCGACATAAATTTTCCCGAGAGGCGGCAGGTGCATGGGCGGCACGAACGGAAAGCGAATCTGGCCACCGTGGGTGTGACCGGAGAGCATGAGGTCCACATTGCGGCGCGCAACCTGGGGGAGTATGTCAGGTTCGTGGGCGAGGAGAATGACAGGTTCGCCGCCGGTGAGGGAGTCAGGTGGTAATGCCTTGCCAAGGTCCATTTTTTTATTGCACGCATCTCCGATGCCTGCGAACCAGAGACGCTTCCCGTCCAGTTCGAGGGGCGTGAAGCTGTTGTAAAGCAGCGGCAAACTGTGTGTCGCAAGCGCATCCATGACGGCAGGTTCGGCGAAGGTGGAGTCGTGGTTGCCGAGGACGGCAAAGCGCAGCGGACACTCGACGCGACTAAGGATCTCCGCGCAGGGATTGGCGGAGTTTATTGTGCTTTTCTCAGGAACGAAGCCCATGGTGACATAGTCTCCGTTGAAGACGACTGCATCGGGCTTCAGACGGTTGACGTGATGGACGATCTCGCGGAGGAAGTACGGTTCGGTAAACTCGGCGTAGTGAAAGTCAGAGATCTGGACGATGCGGAGGCCGTGAAACGGCTCCGGCAAGCGGTCAAGATGGATGGTGTGGCGTTCGATGCTGAGTTCATGGCGGGAAACCTCAGCGGCATAAAGGGGAAAGCCAATGGCGGCGGCTCCCGCGGCCTTGAGGAAGCCGCGGCGCGAAATTTTATTTTTTTGCCCGGCTGCGGATACACCCATCATTGAATGATAACTGCACGGTTGGCAATAGTATAAAGAACAGATCTAAAAGGGATTGGCATCCACTCCTCTCGCGCAGAAAAAAGGCGGTCGTCATGCTTTAGGACGCAGTAGACTTGGGCTGAGGCTTTGGATCCGTGTCTCCTCGCGTGGCTTGCTCGTACTAGTAGGGGTATGGGTACGCGTACGGATATGGTCCATAGTAGGGTCCAGGGACGACGTAGACCGGACGCGGGCGCTGAACAAGCACAGGTTGCGGGGCGCTGGATGCCAGCCGCTGTGCCTCCTGCCAGGAGACAGGCTGGACCGTGACCGGGTTGAGGAGATGGAAGTCCAGCGTCGTTTCAGTGGGCAGGTAAATGCGCGGTCCGCTGGTGGCGGAAGAGGCAGCAAGTCCCCCAGCTGCTCCCACGCCAGCGCCGATGGCTGCGCCTGCTCCGCGGCCGATAATTCCGCCGATGATCGCCCCCAGCACGGCTCCGCCAGCGGTGTTACCGGCGGTATAGCCGGCCTTGTTGGGGCCTTTGCTGGACCACACATCGGTAATCAATGGAAAGGTTCTGCCAGCGAGGGTGATACTGGTGAGCTGAAGCTTGAGGATCGCAGAGCCGCCTAGGTCCCCGGCATTTTTCGCTTCGACGACTTGTCCGGTCAGCAACGCTCCGCGTGGGATGGCGAGCACGCCGTTCTGGTAGACATCGACGGCAGCGGTGGCTTGGAAGAAGGCTCCGCTTTTCAGACGAGCAGTGTCGAGCGGCTCATTGAGGCGTATACGCAGGAGTGTTCCGGCGGGAACAGTGACTGGCGAGGCGGGCGTTTGGTAATACGGCACCTGAGGCTGCTGAGGTACATAGCCCTGCTGATTACCGTAGCCTGGCTGGTAGGGTGGTCGCTGTTGTCCGTAGACTGGCGGAGGAGCCTGCTGATACTGGCCCGGAGTCTGATCGGGCGGCGGCGGCGGTACGACTCCTTGAGACTGACTCTGCGATTGTTCCGGGGCCGTTCCAGGAGCCGAGCTTTGATCTTGAGGCTGGTCCTGTGGGCTGACCTGATTGGCGGCGGTCTGGGCGGCGAGTCCTGCGGCGGGCGCGGATGATCCGGGGTTGGTTACGCTCAGGTGGTTCAGGATGCCGCTCACGCCAGTGACATTGGCGACATCGGTCTCTGCCTGCTGGCGTTGAGCATCGGTCCGCACGGTCCCGGTGAGGGTGACGATGCCCTTGTCAACGGTCGCAGTGATCTGCTGGCCTTGCAATGTCGAATCCTGATGGATGGCAGCGGTTACGCTGGATTGAACCGAGGCATCGGATGCCTGGGCACGAGCAAAAGGAATGCCGGAGGTGATGAGCCCCGCGCACACAACGAGCAGGCCAAGGGTGCCCTTCCGGAAGAGGCTGATTCTATTACCACAAGAGATGAACATAAGTGTTGCGACTCCTGCGCTTGTTTTGACCACTCTGCGCTTGCCGCTTACATGGACGCAGAACTGGCATGGAGCGGTTACCCATGAAAACCCGTTTTACGGCGAAAAGTTTTGGGGCGGCATACACCCCAAAGCCGTCTTCCAGAAGCTATTTTAAGCCTGTTTGAGGCCGGATGAGGCCCGTCAGCCACGCTGCCTGCGGTAACGGCCGATCAGTGCGCTGGTGGAGCTGTCATGTTTTGCCGGGTCGAAGTCTTTGGCCGCGAGCTCACCGATGATCTTCTTCGCCAGCACTTTGCCGAGCTCAACGCCCCACTGGTCGAAGGAATCGATCTGCCAGATGGCTCCCTGGGTGAAGACGCTGTGCTCATAGAGAGCGACGAGCTTACCGAGGGCTTCCGGCGTGAGCTCATCGAGCAGGAAGGTGCTGGAGGGACGGTTGCCCTCGAAGACGCGGTGCGGAACGAGCCAGTCGGGAGTGCCTTCGGCCTTGACCTCCTCAGCGGTCTTGCCGAAGGCCAGAGCTTCAGTCTGCGCGAAGACATTGGCCATGAGCAGATCATGGTGATTGCCGAGCGGATTCAGAGTTTTAGAGAAGCCGATGAAGTCACAGGGGATGAGACGGGTTCCCTGATGGATGAGCTGATAGAAGGAGTGCTGGCCGTTAGTGCCGGGCTCGCCCCAGAAGATGGGGCCGGTTTCGTAATTAACGCGATTGCCGGAGAGGGTGACGTGCTTGCCGTTGCTCTCCATCGTAAGCTGCTGCAGGTAGGCGGGAAAGCGCTTGAGGTACTGCTCGTAGGGCAACACAACGACGGTTTGCGCGTTGAAAAAGTCGGTGTACCAGACGGTGAGCAGGCCCATGAGTACGGGAATGTTCTTCTCGAAGGGTACGGTGCGGAAGTGTTCGTCAATCGCGTGGAAGCCGGCGAGCATCTTGTGGAAGTTGTCCGGGCCTACGGCCAACATGGTGGAGAGACCAATGGCCGAGTCCATCGAGTAACGGCCTCCGACCCAGTCCCAGAAGCCGAACATGTTAGCAGTGTCGATGCCGAATTTTGTTACCTCTTCAGCGTTGGTGGAGACGGCGACGAAGTGTTTCGCAACGGCCTTCTGGTCGGCGAGTTTGGCGAGGCTCCACTGACGCGCGGTCTGCGCGTTGGTCATGGTTTCCAGCGTGGTGAAGGTCTTGGAGGAAATGATGAAGAGCGTCTCTTCGGGGTCGAGGTCGTATGTGGCCTCGGCAAAGTCGGTGCCGTCGACATTGGAGACGAAGCGGAAGGTCATATCACGGCGGCTATAGTAGCGTAGCGCCTCATAAGCCATGACCGGGCCGAGGTCGGACCCTCCGATGCCGATATTGATGACGTTCTTGATAGCTTTGCCCGTGTGACCTTTCCATGCGCCGCTGCGAATGCGGTTAGAGAACGCGGCCATGCGGTCGAGCACCTTATGGACATCAGGGACGACGTTCTTGCCATCGACGTTGATCACTGCGCCCCGGGGCGCGCGAAGTGCGACGTGCAGCACAGCGCGGTCTTCCGTGATGTTGATCTTGTCGCCGCGGAACATGGCGTCGCGGCGACCCGCGACGTTGCTCTGCTCGGCGAGCTGAAGCAGTATTCTCAGAGTCTCGTCAGTGATGCGGTGTTTGGAGTAGTCGAAGTAGACGCCCTCCGCTTCGACGGCGAGGCGGGTGCCGCGTCCGGAGTCCTGCGCGAAGAGATCGCGGAGAGATTGCGTAGCCATGGTCTTCGCGTGGGCTTCAAGGGCCTTCCAGGCGGGGAGCTGCGTCAACGGGGTGGCTGGAATTGCGGTGCTCATAAATCTCCTTTCCGTTTATGATTCTGTCACGAAGACATCAGTTACAGATAAATTCAAGCGGAGTCGGAATCACCCGAGACTGGTCATCGCGAACCGGCGCGCGGCTTCCAGCAGCTTTGTGACGGATTTTTTCGAACAGGATTCGGCGTAAATGCGCAGCAGCGGCTCGGTGCCGGACGCGCGCAGTAATAGCCAGGTTTTTGCGGCGTTGGGTTTGGTTTTGGCTTCGGGGTTGTCGAGGAAGAACTTGATGCCGTCGAGGGTTTCGACATGTTCGACGGCCATTTCGGCGATTTCTTTTACTCCGGATTTTGCCCGGGCGATGGCGGCGTTCTTAAGATCATCGGTGATGTGCAGGTCGATGCGTCCATATTGATGCTCGCCATACGTGTCCTGCAGGTACTGCACAAGCTGGCCGAGAGTCTTGCCCTCCTCGGCCATCACATTGGCGACCAGAAGAGCATTGAGCAGACCGTCGCGCTCGGGGAGATGACGCGCGATACCGATGCCTCCAGACTCTTCCCCGCCGATGAGGATGTTTTTCTCAAGCATGAGGTCGCAGACATACTTGAAGCCGATGCCGTGCTCGTGTAGGGTGCGTCCGTAGCGGGCGCAGATGCGGTCGAGCATGCTGGTGGTGTTGAAGGCGCGGGTGACGTCCCCGGGCCACTTTTTTCGGGTCAGCAGCCACTCAAGCAGGACGGCGTAGATTTTATGCGCGTCGACGAAGTTGCCGTGCTCGTCGGCGGCTCCGATGCGGTCAGCATCACCGTCGGTGACCAGGCCGGCATGGCAATGATGTGCGACAACGGCTTCTTCGAGCGCGCGGACGTGCGGCTCAATGGGCTCGGGGTTGATGCCGGGAAAGAGCGGGTCGTGATTGGCGCGAATCTCGACGTAGTCGACGCCTATGCTTTGGAATATCCCAGCGAGGATGCCGCTACCGGCGCCGTACATGCAGTCGATGGCGAGCTTGAAGCCGGATTTAGCGATGAGGTCAAGGTCAGCGAAGCGGCGGATAGCGGCAATGTATGCAGGAAGGAAGTCGACTTTGATGATTTCCGCCGGCTTTACCGCGTTGGGCAGCGGCTTGTCGAGGAAGGTTTCAATCGCGGCGATGATCGAGGGTTTGCCGGAGCCTCCATAGAAGGCTTTGTACTTGAGGCCGTTCCATTGATAGGGATTGTGGCTGGAGGTGATCATGACGCCGCCGGCTGCGCCGTGCTCGCGGACTCCGAAGGAGAGAGCGGGCGTTGGCGTGACGCCGTTGGCCAGCTTAACAGGGATTCCGGAGGCGGCAAGGATCTCTGCAACGGCATAGGCAAAGCGGTCAGATGCGAAGCGCGTATCGTACCCGATGCAGACGCCCTTCGTTGGCGCTTCCTGAGGGTCGGTGGCATAGTGCAGATAGTTGGCGATGGCGGCGGCAGCCTTGCGAACATTCTCAAATGTGAAGTCGTCGGCGATGAGCCCGCGCCAGCCGTCGGTTCCAAATTTGATGGGAGTGTTGATGGGCATTCCACTTCTTTCTTAGATGAGATGTTTCCTAGATAAGGTCTTCGCGTCCCGTGGCGGCGAGTTGCTTGACGACTTTGCCCACGTCCTGCGAGCCGTCGCGGGTTGTGATCAGGAGGGCGTCCTCTGTCTCGACGACGACAAGATCCCGAACGCCGACGAGCGAGACGAACTTCTTCGGGCTATAGACATAATTGCGCTGGGAGTCGATGACGAGGGTGCCTGCGCTTTCGGTCACGTTACTGTGTGCATCGGAATTCTTTTTTGCCGCGACCTGGTGCTCGTAAAGTGCCGCCCATGAGCCGAGGTCGTTCCAGCCGAAGTCTGCGGGCAGGCAATAGATATTGGAGTGGTGCTCGCCTTTGGCGGAGCGCGGCTCTAGAACGGCATAATCGACGCTGATGTTTTCGCAGAGCGGGTAAAGCTCGGCGAAGATGCGCGCGAAATCGGGCGTTCCCCAAGCGGCGGCGATGGCTTCAAGATGCGGGGCTGTTTCCGGCAGATGCTCACGCATTGCGCTGGCGAGGGTGCGCGCGGACCAGATGAAGATGCCGCTATTCCAGTGATAGTTGCCGGCGGCTAGGAACTCTTCGGCGCGCTCACGGTTTGGTTTTTCGGTGAAGCGGCGGACGCGAACGGCTCCGTTGCACGCAGCTTCGCCGGTTTCGATGTAACCGTAACCGGTCTCAGCGCGGGTGGGTGTTACGCCGAGTACGACCATGTTTTCTCCCTCGGCGGCGATGGTGACGGCCTGTTCGATAACAGAGAGAAATGCAGGCTCGTTTGCGATGGTATGGTCGGCGGGGAATATCCCGAGTACCGCATTTGGCGCGATGCGCTCGATAAGGAATGCAGCGAGCCCCGCGGCGGGAGCAGTGTTGCGCGCGGCCGGTTCGCTGAGGATCTGATCCGGCGGGACGCAATTCAGCTGTCCGCAAATGGTGCTGGAGAGCAGATTGTTGGTGATCACCCAGATATCACGCGGTGGGGCAAGCGGCGTCAGGCGATCCAGGGTGCGCTGAATCATGGTCCGTTCGCCGTCGAGCGTGAGCACCTGTTTGGCGCGGGCCTTGCGGCTGCGTGGCCAGAAGCGGGTGCCGCTGCCTCCGGCGAGGATGATAGGGCGGAAGTCGATCTTCAAAATTGTTCGTCCTTTGTCCGGCCAAGCTATGTCCTTATCCGGATTATGTTGCACGAGGCTGAATTCGGATAACGGTAGCCGGCGATTCCGCTTCTACATGCACGTTGCGGCTTGAGGCTGGGATGACGGCAAGCTCGCAGCGGTTGACTGGGAAGGGTTCGCCCCCATCGGTTGAGATGCGAATTTTTCCTTCGGATACAAATAATATCTGCAGACTGCCGGTGGTTGCGGCGACGGCTGAGGCGTTTTTTGACGGGTCGAGCGGCCAGCGCTCGATTTCGAAATACTTTTCGTCGATGAGCACGGAGTGTCCGTTGACAGAATGTGGAGAAATTTTTCCGGCGCGCGTTTTGAGGCGCATGGCCTCGAAAGATTTGTCGAGGTGCAGTTCGCGTGGTCGTCCGTAGTCGTACATACGGTAGGTGAGGTCGCTGGTCTGCTGCGTTTCCAGGATAACTACGCCGGGGCCCATGGCGTGAACGGTCCCGGCATCGACGAAAAGCATGTCGTTTTTGCAGACCGGAACCATTTCGAGCAGATCTTCGAGGGTGGAGGATTCAATCGCGGCGCGAATCTGTTCGGGAGTGACTCCGGGCTTGATCCCCAGTGCGACCTGCGCGCCCGGCCGGGCATCGAGGGCATACCAGCACTCGGTTTTGCCGCGCGGCTCGCCGTACTTGCGTGCCATGGCGTCGTCAGGATGCACCTGCACGCTAAGTTTTTCCTTGGGGAAGAGCATCTTGATGAGCAGCGGGAACTGGCCATCTCCGTAAGTGTTGCCGAGGAGGTCGCGTCCGTTCTGCGCGGTGATTTTCTTGAGCGGCTGTCCGGCGAATGGGCCGGTTGTGGCAATGCACATTTCGCCGGTGAGCCAGACTTCGCCAATGGGCTCGCCCTCGGTCTTATAGTCAAACCAGGGAGCGAGATCGTAGAAGCCCCAGATGCGTGTTCGAAACCAGGGCTGGAGGCGAAAGGGAACAAGATTACTCATGCAATTTCAAGTATGCCTCAGAGCGGTTTCTACCGCACGCAGCGAGCGGATACTATACAGAAGAAATGTCTGTTTATCTTGTAACCGGCTGCGCCGGGTTTATTGGATCGTCTCTCGCTGAATCCCTCGTCCGACGTGGAGAACGAGTTCTCGGGCTGGATAATTTTGAAACCGGAAAACACGAGAACCTGAAGGGGTTTCTCGACCAGATAGAGTTTGTCGAGTGCGATCTGCGCGACGCCGACGCAGCTGTGGATGCGTGCAAGAGCGCGGATTTTATCTTCCATACGGCGGCGCTGCCTTCGGTTCCGCGTTCGGTAAAAGATCCGCGCACAAGTCACACCGCGAATATTGACGGAACATTCAATCTGCTGGAAGGCGCACGCGCAGCGGGCGTAAAGCGGATTGTGTATTCGGCATCGTCGTCGGCGTATGGGAACCAGCCTGGTTTTCCGAGGCGGGAGACGATGGCGCCGATGCCGATTGCGCCGTATCCAGTGCAGAAGCTGGCAGGCGAGTTTTATATGAAGAGCTATTGGCAGGTGTATGGGCTGGAGACGGTGTGCCTGCGCTACTTCAACATCTTCGGGCCGCGGCAGGTTCCCGATTCGCCATACAGCGGGGTGATGGCCAGATTCACGCTGCAGATGATGCGCGGCGAGCGGCCGACGATCAACGGCGACGGCGAGCAAGGGCGCGACTTTACGTATATCGACAACGTAGTTGACGCGAATTTTGCCGCCATGACTGCGCCGGCGGAGAAGGTCGCCGGAGAGGTATTCAATATCGCTTGTGGCGAGCGTCACACGCTCAATGAGACGTTTCGCGTGTTGGCGAGGCTGTTGGATTTCAAGGAGCACCCAATATATGGACCGGCGCGCACGGGTGACGTGCGGGACTCGCTTGCGGATATCTCTGCAGCGCGCGAGGCGTTTGGCTATGAGCCTTTAGTCGGCTTTGAAGAGGGCCTGCGCCGCACGGTGGAATGGTACCGGGAACGATATGCCAGATCGATCGTAAAGTGATCGCAGATCGACTCGCCGGGCGCGTGTGACGCACTGTGCGAGAGCGTATCCTGTCAATTTTCTTTAACAATATTGATATTCACCCGCGCTAAAGCAGCGTATATTTGCCTTCGCAGTAATGAATCCTTCTAAAAGGGCAGGTATGCAATGAAAAAGTATGCTGCAGAATTAGTAGGGACTTTTGTGCTGGTGTTCGGCGGGGTGGGCAGTGCAGTGCTGGCGGGCAGCCACATCGGTTTTGCGGGTGTGGCCCTGGCTTTCGGTCTGGCACTTCTGGTGATGGTATACACCATCGGACCCATCTCCGGATGCCATGTGAATCCGGCGGTGACGCTTGGTGTTTTGCTCTCAAAAAAAATCGACATTAAGGACTCGATCGGTTACTGGATCGCGCAGATTATAGGCGCCATCATTGCGGCTGCCGTCATTCTGTTCATCGCGAAAGGCTTGCCGGGTGGATACAATCCTCACCTGTCCGGGCTGGGAGCGGATGGATACGGGCTTCACTCGCCCGACCACTATTCGATGGCTGCAGGATTTGTGTGCGAGGTGGTGCTGACGTCGTTCCTCGTGCTTGTCGTGCTGGGGTCGACAGACATCAAGGCACCGGTGGGATTTGCGGGAATTGCGATTGGCCTGGTGCTGACGCTGATTCACCTGGTGGGAATCCCGGTCACGAACACTTCCGTGAATCCGGCGCGGAGCATCGGACCGGCGATTTTTGTTGGCGGATGGGCAATCCAGCAACTCTGGCTATTCATTGTCGCGCCTCTCGTCGGCGGGGTTCTGGCGGCGGTGGTTTATCAGATCATCCGGCTACCTGACGAAGTGATTCCGGTTCCAAGGGCAGAGCGGGCACTGCCGAGCGAACAGGCGGAGCGGCGGTAACGCCTTCGATTTGAGTTCGAGCCCACATTCGTAAACGCGGATGTGGGCCCTTTCATTGCTGCACAGCCTTCACCAACTCGCGCAAGGGGTCGAGCACCGTGAAGCGCACGAGTCCCGCGGGTTTTTCGGCTTGATCGATGAGTGCGAGCCTTGCCTGCGCCCACCCGGCGGGAGCCGCCTCGTGTTTGGCGAGGTAATTCAGAGCCTCCTGGCCGGTGGTCCCCAATTCAACAAGCTGCTGCGCGCGCGGTTCCGCATTATTGAGGAGCGGTGCTTTTTCCATGAGCGCCTGAGCCTGCGGGCCTGCTACGATCCAGCGCTCGAAGATGCCTTCAAGCTTCTCTCCGGTTTGCTGGTCGCGGTTGGCGAGATAGTTGCGCACGAGTATCTCCATTCCGTGGCGCGAGGGCGGGTCGGGGCGCACGGCGTCAATGAGGTGATCCATGGGCGTGAGCTGCGAGGTGTGCTGCAGGTCATAGCGCTGATCGAAGCCGACCGGCTGCAGCACGCTGGCCAGAATACGCAGTGGTTCAATGGATGCCGTGCCGGCAAGTTGGCGCAGTCCGATGTCTTCATTGGAGATTTGCGTCAGGCCAACTGCTTCGAGGCGCAGGTTCTCAACCCAAAGGCGGCGGTACATATCGTCGACGTTGTTAACGCTCTGCGGAGACCACAGGCGTTCCGCGATAGCAGCGGTGCGCGGCCAGATTCGTGAGTCGATGCTCTGTGGAGAGACGTGCTCGCCCCACATGCAGGCTTCGCCGCCGAGGATGCGCGCCTTTTCTTCCGGTGTGAGGTCGCTGTTAGCAGGCACAGGATCGACTAGGTAGTGTTCGCCGGCAGGTTGAATCTGGTCGAGGTAATATCCGGCGGCGAGAATGCCGTCGTAACCTTGTTTGGCGCTGGCTGCGAGCGAATCAAAGCCGCGCCATGATTCGATGACCGCATCTTTGGAGAGACCAGGAGCAAAGATTTCGTCCCAGCCCACCATGCGCTTGCCATGCTTCTTGAGAATGGGCAAAAGCTGCTGGTTGAAATAGGTCTGCAGGCCCGCGGTGCCAACGATATTGTGCGTCTTCATGAACTCCTGGATCCGCGGGTTGTTCTTCCACTGGACGCCGTTATTCTCATCGCCGCCGATATGCATGTAGGGATCCGGGAAGATCGTGGCCATCTCCCCGATGAACTTGTCGAGGAACTTATAGGTGCTTTTGCGCGTGGGGTCCATGACGGGATCGAAAATCCCGTACTCGTGTGCGATTTGATAGGGGCCGGGAGCGCTGGCAAGGTCAGGGTAACCTGCGTACCAGGACTGCGCGTGGCCAGGGATATCGAATTCAGGCACCACGCGAATGCCGCGGGCGCGGGCATAGGCCACGATTTCGCGGGCTTGCTCCTGCGAGTAGAACTGGCCGTCAGAGCCCATCTCCGTGAGCTTGGGAAAGACTAGGCTCTGAATGCGGAAGCCCTGATCGTCCGAGAGGTGCCAGTGAAAGACGTTGAGCTTCACAGCGGCCATTCCGTCGAGCGTGCGCTCAATGACCGGGATGGGCTCGAAGTGGCGGCTGCAGTCGATCATTAGGCCGCGCCAGCGGAAGCGCGGCGAATCCTGAATGGAAACGGCCGGGACGAAGTAGCTGGAGTCGTTGTTCTGTATGAGCTGCAGGAAAGTCTGGAGGCCGTGCATGGCGCCGACGTCGGTCGCTGCTTTGAGATGCGCGCCGGTGGAGGTTACGTCGAGTGAGTAGGACTCATTTTCATCAACGCTCTGGATGGCTTCGCCCGGACCGTCGACGGTGATGAGCAATGTCGCAGTTCTTGAAGCTACGGTCGCGGTATTAATCTGAAGTCCAGTGTGATTTTCGAGCTGCATCAACATACGGTTGATGGCGTTGTCGAGGCGATCGTCGTGAAAGCTGTCAGTGGCGGCGGTAAAGTCAGTGGTTAACGGCAGAGAGCCAGTCTGGACGGACAGATGAGCGGGCTCGGGCATGAGCGTGTTAACGAACGTAGTGGAGGTTTGAGCCATCGCATTCAGAGAACCGCTCGCAGCAAACAAAACACCCGCAAACAAGGCCGGCATAATCCGTCGCAGCATTTGAAATTCACCTCGGTGGACAAAGATATTCCCCTGCAAGTTTTGTATGCCTGTCTATACCTGTCAAGTTTGGGTAGTAGTGGGATCGCTATTATGTCTGTTTGGCTTCGAGCTCGGCCCAGCGGGTGAAGAGCGCGTCGACGGCCTGCTGCGCGACGTCGGCTTCAGCTAGTGCGGTCTGCAAGTGACCAGCATCCGTTGCAACAGCGGGATCCTCGAGTTTGGTGCGGGCTTGGCGTAACGCGTCTTCAGCTTCTGCGATGCGGTCTTCAAGCGTGGCCCATTCGCGCGCTTCAAGGTAGGAGAGCTTTTTCTTCGCGGATGGCAGCGGAGTGGCTGATGCGGTGGTGCGCTCAGGGGTGCGCGCAGATTTTTTTGACTGCTCCTGCTCTTGCATCCATGTCTCCCACTGCGAGTAGTCGGCGAAGATAGCGGCGTTGCCCTCGCCGTTGAGTCCGATAACGATGTTGGCGACGCGGTCGAGCATATAGCGGTCGTGCGTGACAAGGACGAGGGAGCCTCGGTATTCGAGGAGCGTTTCTTCGAGGATTTCGAGCGTGGGGATGTCGAGATCGTTGGTGGGCTCGTCGAGCAGGAGCAGGTCAGCGGGCTGCAGCATGAGCTGGGCGAGGAGGACGCGGGCGCGCTCGCCTCCGGAGAGGCGCGAAACGGGCTGGTTGAGCTGCTCGCCGGTGAAGAGAAAGCGAGCTGCCCAGGACGCGACGTGAATGACACGATCCTGATAGACGATGGCGTCGCTGTCGGGCGCAAGCGCGCGGCGGAGGGTCTGGTTTTCGTCTAGCTGTCG
>Ga0335072_10010545_pt1 | contig 13291 bp, 15 predicted proteins | sample Lox_Sample_21_FD_206725 | JGI IMG/M metagenome (GOLD analysis project Ga0335072, IMG submission 206725) | Soil microbial communities from Loxahatchee National Wildlife Refuge, Florida, United States - Lox_Sample_2.1 | ecosystem: Environmental > Terrestrial > Soil > Wetlands | place: USA...
GAGGGGTGGCAGAGCTCTTTTCCTCTTGGCTGGCTTGCAGCTCGTTGAAGCTTCTGACGCGCATATTAAGCATGAAGAGCTGTAGTGCTGCCTCGAGCCTAATCGCCAGATTCCAATGCGTCCTACCGCTGTTTGCGGTAATCGAGGTGGCATCGCTGATGTTCGAGGTGGTCAACTTCAAGCTCTAATTATCGCGAGTCGCGAATAGGTTTGACATTGAAAATTTACACTCCACACAATATACCCTGCACATATGCAAATTGTCTGAACATGAAATATACTATGGTAATTATTAGACTCTCACTAGTATTACTACGCGCTTGAAGATTTACATAAACTATCTCAGGCCCAGCCCACCGAATGCCCTGTCAAGCTCGTCCCCATTATTTGCCGCGCCTTGTTTGAGACCTGATAATTCAGCACTTGATGTATCAGTATCCATGAGATTAACTTGAGCAGGTGGCGCAGGATTTTGCACAGCTCCTCGCCTCTCTACTCTCTCTGGTTCCAGCATCCGTGCATCGCTGTCCAGCCAGCCTGGAGCAACCCTTCGCTTTTCCGCCAGCTCCCTTGCTTGAATTTCATCTTCCCATGCCTTCAATTCGCGATCGGCATCGTCCTGGACTTTTTGTATGTATGCCTGCAACGCCTTACACGAATCTATAATGTCATTCGGGTGCGCAGCATGTCCGGAAGATGAGACCACATATTTAGGTTTATCATCTGCAGAAGTAGCCGTACTCCCAGTTGAAGATGGTGGCAGTGTCGAAGGGAGCGTTTTATAAGTATAAGGCAGAGTCGTTGCGGTTGGTAAGGATATAAATGGAGAGACTGTCAAAGGCACCTGCGCCAGGAGGGGATGAGATCCTATCCAGCATTCAGCCCATATTCTAACGTGCGCGTTGGCATGACTCACGATCATCATGCATCTTGGATGTATGACACCTGGCTACCAGCTGTTGCCGTTCAGTGTGAGCTATATTGTAGCTGGTTTGGGGAAAGTAGACCGTAAGTAGATCCTGGATGCCCGCCCCAAGGATCACAGCCGATATTCGACAGTGCTTGGTGAAATGAGTATTATCATTGGAAGAGTCTAAGAGGAACAGAAGAGAGATCCATGCCACCAACGGTATGAGTGAGTGAATTCGTCAGGTTATCTCGTGAGGAGCCGCATCGTGACGTCTCGCCTTATCGGCATCATATCGTGGCACACCCGCTCGCCAGACCCCTTAGCCACACCATACAGGATTAGCGCCACTCACAGAGCACCAGCACACCAGCAGCTGTCCCGCGTTTTCTCCCCTTCATCTTCCACCTCCCTTCTCACCGTCGCACAGTAACACTGGAGGATCATAACTTTCGTTCTCTCGCTAGCTACATTGATCGGCTGTTGCCACTTCGGTACGGTTCGACCCCGCTGCAAAACTTCAGCTTCGAACCGCGCGCGTGCTCTCAGCTAGCCATTTCAAAACGCCCTCGTACTCGAGAAAGCTGAGGTGCATATTCCCATTTATTTGACTGCGCTGTAACTTAAAACTCTCGAAAATTCAATTCTTGACCTCGACGGTCTAATTGTCACCCAGCCACAACTATGAACGGCGAGGAGCCAGCCCGCCAACCGCCCGTGCGCGGTATGGCAAATAGGATACAAATCGACAATGCCCTTCGTGCACTTAACCACAAGAAGCCAGTTCCTGAAATCGACTTCACCTTGCATGAAATGGAGGATGGAACTCAAGCCAGCACATTAGAGAGGGTTTGCAAAGGTACTATAGCCCTTACGGAAGCAACCTCTCATGAGGCCAATCCATGGCCTTGGAACGTTACACTGGTGTGCTAACATCTTGGATATTAGAGGTACAAGCGCCTGCAATGCATCCTCCTACGGAGGACCAATTCTTTTCACCACAAGATCGATCTAAGCCAAATCTGCCGTTTCTCAAGCAACACTTCTATAGAGAAGGACGCCTCACTGAGGACCAGGCGCTCTTCATTATCGAGGAGGGTACAAAGATCTTGAAACAGGAGCCCAATTTGTTGGAGATGGATGCGCCAATCACTGTATGTGGAGATGTTCATGGACAATATTATGACTTAATGAAGCTTTTCGAAGTTGGTGGAGATCCAGCAGAGACGAGATATCTTTTCCTGGGCGACTATGTGGATCGAGGCTATTTCAGTATCGAATGTGTGCTGTACCTTTGGTCATTGAAGATCTGGTACCCTAATACTCTGTGGTTACTCCGGGGCAACCACGAGTGCAGACATTTAACAGATTACTTCACGTTCAAGCTTGAATGCAGGCATAAGTATTCTGATCGAATATACGAAGTATGCATGGAATCTTTCTGCGCCTTGCCGCTTGCCGCAGTTATGAACAAACAATTTCTCTGCATCCATGGAGGTTTGAGCCCAGAGTTGCACACATTAGACGATATCAAGAGTGTAAGTGCTTCGTTCTACTACGTGGTTGTAATCTAGTCATCTCCCTACTCGTGACAAAATTATTAATACAGATAGATTGATCGCTTCCGCGAACCGCCCACTCAAGGCTTGATGTGCGATATTCTTTGGGCTGACCCCTTGGAAGAATTTGGTCAAGAGAAGACGTCAGAATACTTCGTCCACAATCATGTTCGAGGCTGCTCGTTTTTTTTCTCTTACCCTGCTGCTTGCAACTTCCTGGAAAGGAACAACTTGCTTTCAATCATTCGTGCTCATGAAGCGCAGGATGCAGGGTATCGAATGTACAGGAAGACTCGGACTACCGGATTCCCTAGTGTGATGACAATTTTCTCGGCACCGAATTATCTGGATGTGTACAACAACAAGGCAGCTGTCCTCAAGTACGAGAACAACGTGATGAATATCCGGCAGTTCAATTGCACTCCTCATCCGTACTGGCTTCCTAATTTCATGGATGTGTTCACATGGTCCCTGCCCTTTGTTGGTGAGAAGATTACTGATATGCTCATCGCTATTCTGAACACTTGCTCAGAGGATGAGCTGAAGGAAGACACCCCGTCATCTGTCGGGCCGTCTTCACCACCAGGAGCAGCGGTACAAACTTACGATCCCGAAAGTATCGAATTTAAGCGGCGTGCGATCAAAAACAAGATTCTCGCCATCGGACGTTTATCACGAGTTTTCCAGGTATTGCGTGAGGAGTCAGAGCGAGTCACCGAGTTGAAGACCGCTTCAGGTGGCAGACTGCCTGCGGGTACGTTGATGTTAGGAGCTGAGGGCATCAAGAACGCAATCAGTAGTTTTGAGGATGCACGGAAAGTTGATCTTCAGAATGAGAGGCTTCCACCTAGTGCTGAGGAAGTCACAAGACAGAATACTGAGGGAAGAGCACAAGCGTTGGAGCGGGCGAGTAGAGAGGCAGAGAACGACAAAGCTTTACAGACCCTGTCAAGAAGGCTGAGCACGTAAGTACCGATTACAAGATGAAGAGCATAACTAATTAGATATAGGGATCGGAAGCATAGGTAGTGACTACGAGATGCGTTTACATCCTTATCAGCCATGATGAAAGACCGGCTTACATTGAAACGGCCGATAGAGTTGATTGACTCAGTGATTGTGCCAAAATATTGTCTAGTTCAATCTTGTGTCAATAAATGGAGACACGAATGAAGCACCTAGACTAGGTATCTCGTACATAATTCAAGAGCTTAAATCTTCAAGAAAGAGACTCAATCTTTTTGGAAGGACGTGATCATGTGTGTGTTAGGGGCTTTAAGAAAAGTAACGTTGAGATCAATATCACTCTGTTTCCAATGCCATTGCCACTTTAACTCGACCATTATGCCGCACCCACTCCAACCAAGACGTTTTGCCTGCTCAGCCAGAGACCTTATCAGGGCCGGTTCATCACCCTTTACTAACACACCACAGAAGGTTAAAAGACACAATCTGACATTCATGTGGTTATCTGATACTCGTAATATACCTGAACCTGTCAGCTTCGAGCTTCGAGCTTCGAGCATTAAGTGCCATAATCGCTCACGTTTACAAACAATTTTATGCCCAATTAATACCCTCTCGAGTGCCGGCCACTCAGATGTTGCAATGACACAGTTGGCTGGTATCCAGAATTCCGCAAGATAATCCTCTCTCCGATATATTATCATAATATATGGACACTTTGAAGGCCTTGGCTAGATCAGGAGCCGTCGCAACAGCGATTCCCATGTGCCGCAACTTTTTGTAATCAATCAGAGGCACTTGATCGGCCCAACTCTTGAACCTGCGACTCGCACATCCTGAACTGTCCGTCAGATAAATATATGACAGCCCATCCACCATCTCGGTGATAAGTGACGTGATTTGGGAAGTCATCCTTTGATGGCCCAGAAAAGTTGAAGTGTTCTTGAACTCTGTCACAGCAAAAACTGAGCTTTTTGGTGTAGAATGTGTCCGTTTCTTTGGTGATAGGTGGTAGAGAATGTTGGGTAGTGGTTTTGGATTCATCACCATATGTAGGTCGGAAAGGTTCTGTCTTTGGTTTCTTCAAATAAGATTACGTTTTTCCTGAGGCGATAGTGTCAAGCCATGAAGCTTGCAGACGCGTCTCCGTTTCTTCAAACAGGTATAATGGTCACACAAGCCAATCTTCAGCGGAAAGGTCATATGATTACCCATCTTGATCATTTTTTATTGCTGACGATTCTTAGGTTGTATTATCCAATTGAGAATGATAGAAGACACTGCCCTTCGAACACAAGGTGATACCGTATAATTTCATATACAGTTTAGAGAATACGAATTCCCAACATTTCAAGCCTTAGCCAAACAAATCAAAGCGAGAAAGAAGAAAAGGTGATGCATAAGCGCAAGCTAAGAGCCTTTATCTTTGTACTCCATATTCACCTTAACACTACACCTGAAGTAATGCATCCCAAAGAGACCTGTTGAGCGAACAGCTAGCACAGACTAAGAGAAACCACAGAAAATGATGATACATGCCTCTCTATGAAAGGAATTCATGGTCACTTAGCTAAGAAGAATTGCGATGCTATAGTCGTAGATCTAGTTAATTTATGAGGAACCAGCGACCTCTTAAAGGCTCAATCACTTCAATCAATTCACAATTTGACAGCACAAGGAGACCTGGATGCGGGCCGGCGGACACTCTAAACACTGACTTACAGTATAAATGAAGTGTCCGCATAAGCAAACAGTAGCATGTCGTCTTCTGGTCTCTTGACTGGGCCAAGTTGGGCGATTTCAGAAGTTGCTTGACAAAAGAAACCTTGATAATTCTTCGATTTATACAATCGACAATTTGGTAATACGACTAATCATTAAAGGATATATCTCTGTCACCTATACCGTCATAATGTTGAAGAATGTTTGCGAGTGGTATGCCGTACAATGCAAACCCACTATCTCGGTCATCATAGCGGCTCCTTTAGCATAGAGGATCTAGCGGCTCTTTGCTTGACTCTAAGGACAGGAAACGTCATACCAATGCCAGTCGCAGACGTAATAATCCTTTCAGCAGTCACAACAGCAGGCAGCGCTTCGACAACTTTCGTGGATGCTTGACTTGCGATCAAGACACAGCATCATTTTATTCTCGAGACCGGAATCTTCGCAACACATCTTGTTGCCCTCTTTTTGGGGTAGACATGAATGAAATTACTCACCATCCACCTCTGAACTCTCGGGGACGTGGAAGTGGAATATGTGATATCTGGATTCAAGGATTCTGAATCTTCAAAATTTGCTAGTTCGATGCCACGCTGGGGAAGAACTGCCAGAGTGAGTATAGATATGCTTCCCTCTCCTGTTTTATCTCTACTCATAGCAGCGTGTGAGATTCGTATAGTAAAAAAACTCGCACGACGTCTATCTCCTGTGGTTGTCTACGTGAGTCTTCCTATTCTAATTTCTCTGCAACCTGCTAAGTCATTCGTCTGACCAGTCGGGCAGGTTCGGTCAATTGCTTAAAAGTCTGCAGTATCTAAAACAGTAGAGTTATTTTATAATGCTCCGGGCGTTTGGTGGCTGTCTGATCGTATATGTAGAATATCGTATTTCGGATAACGGCCTCAGGCTTAACTACCTGAAAGTCACATATACGACATTCAACAGGTTAGGGCGGGTAATCTCGGGCGTGAAATTTTCATCGTGTTGTCCTATCTCTTTTAGGACTCCATACCCGAAGATTCTTTTTGCATGAGGCTGTCACGTTTTCTTTCGGAGAATCATTTCCGCCCCCAACATTAGGTGGTTAAGCGGGTAATACTATGTCCAGGAATCTTCTCCCTCAATTTTAAATTAAATCCTAACCCTCTTGCGATAAGGATGTTAGTCTTCAAGGTATGAATTGCTACGCATTCAAAGCTTTACTACAAGGCTTCTTCTCATCGAAGGATGTCAAATGTAAACGATTAGGTTAGAATATCCGTACTGTTGGTTCTATTCCCGAGAGGGAAGCCTCACTAGGTACGGCAACCCCGTCAGAATGCAAGCCAGCAACGACCAGGCCTAGGACCTATTCGGTTTTAATCTGTATACAACTTTACCAAATCCCTGGCCCCTGGCAGCAAAGACAAGATCGGTTAAAGGTTGACAATACTATGTGGTGGCGCCAAGTCAGTCGGCCTGTACCCCGACGGACTCTAAATGACGTAAGCAGGCATATGAGCGTTGAGGCTAATACCAATACTAGCAAGGAACCCTTCGTATATTGATAGTTCACCCAATCATGAAACCTAGTTTGGGGTAGCACTTTGAAGCGCAGTGGCGGCATCAGCATGCGGTAAGCACTACATCTGTCAAGGACATCGCATTTTCAGGTAGGCCTTTTCAGAATCTATATCTTCTGGGCCTCCCCAAGATGGGCTCCAACTTTCATCCTTCTCTGCTACCGGTTCATATATATTAATTCAAGTGTCTGCCGTCCACCGATTCTTATACAAACCCTTAAATCAAGAGAGTTCTTGACTCTTCTAAAATGTCCGCCACCAATATTCCCGCCCAGTATGCACCAACTTTACCACGGGACTTGTTTGGTCCCGACGAACTAAGAGAAGAGGCATTGGCCAAAGGTGTCAGGCTCATCGACGCGGTTCAACCCAAACCCGTACGGCTGGAAGAAATGCAAGTTTTATGCTTCGGAATGTCTCGAACTGGCACCATGTGTATATTTCCAACATTTTCTATATGAACATATTCAACATATTAACAGTAACTATAGCATTGATCACCGCTCTCGAAAAACTGGGCATTCATTCTTGCCATATGAAGGAAGTGGCTCCACTTACCCACTGCGCCGAAATGTGGAACGAGGGCCTCAGGGCAAAGTATTACGGTCAAGGCAAACCATATGGGAAGAAGGAATTCGACAAACTGCTTGGGAACTTCGGCGTACGTCCAATTTTCCAAACGAGTTTCAAGACTGCTATTGACTAACAACACGATCTAGGCTATCACAGACATCCCATGCATAATGTTCGTTGACGAACTCATAGCCGCCTACCCCAACGCCAAAGTCGTGCTCACCAACCGCGACCCCGACAAATGGCTCGCCTCAATCCTAGGCACCATCTATGTAATCCTATCCTGGGACTGGGAGCGCTGGGCCATCCCCTACGTCCTGGTACGTCCCTTCCGCTTACACCTGTCCAAGCTGCACTTTACTAAAGAATCCATGCCATGCAGAAACCCATCGGTCACATCACGCTCGGCAACTACATCAAATGCATGCGCATGATCACAAACATCATGACCGGCAACGACCCCAATAACAAAGCCAAGATCCGCCAGAGTTACATCGACCACTACGCGCACGTGCGAGCCGTGGTTCCCAAGGACAACTTGCTGGAGTTCAAATCCGAAGATGGGTGGGAGCCGCTGTGTAAGTTCTTGGGGAAGCCGGTGCCAGAGAGCCCGTATCCGCATATCAACGATGCGAAGGCGGTTGTTAATCTACATCATTTTCTGTGGTGGGCGATCTGGGTGAAGTATCTGGTTTGGAATTCTTGGAAGATGGGAGTCCCGGCTTTTGGGGCGTGGATGTATTATCGGTATACGAGATGAGTTGGGCGGCTTGCTGGTGTGTCGAGAGGTGTAGTAGCTGATCTTCAAAGAAAATGGTCTGTTCAATCCAGGAATTTTCAATAGGATCACATTGATTGGGGGGGGGTGCAAGGGGTCCAAGGACAGACTCGGGATCTGGTGCAAGGAAATATGAGTAATTTCTACGATGATGGAGTTCTTACCCGCAACAGTTCCTCTACACCGCAGCGGATGTTTTTGCGGTGCCGGATTCCTCAGTGATGGAGCTTTTAACAGCGTCAATATCGTTTTGAGCTAGTAAATACATAGTAGACAGGTTTTAGATTTTCGTTTTATTTGTCTATTCTTCTAAGCTTTCGTCAGTGAAATACTCAAATGATCTAGGGAGCAATGCATCTTCTCTATCATTTCCATCTTCGTCAGAGAAATACTCGAATGCTCCAGGAAGTCCTGCTTCCCCTGCATCATCGCCCCCGTCAGCCAGATAAATCACACTCTTCTTCCGTGCTTCTTCATCTTCGGCTGCTTTCCTCCTTGCCTCACTTTCCTCCTCTGCTTTCCTCCTCGCCTCCCTAACCTCCTCCATCCTCCTCGCCACCAAAGCCTCGGCCTCCACCCTCTCCCCCTCCGTCAACATGTCCGGGGTGCTATCTCTTAACACTCTCGTCATGAAAGCCGCCCATTCCCAAGGCCTCTCCCTCCCACCCGGCAAAGAATTAAAATACTCCCACCCCATGACGCCCCCAAACCCCAGCGCCCCATACCTCTCCCTCAACCGTCCAAATATCAGCCGCAAGACCAACATCGGCACCCACCCACTCCCATTTTCCGGGTTCGTAACCAGCCCCACGACGACTTTGCTCGGCGTCCAGCCATTCCAGACGATAGCATCGTACATGGCCGTCGTATACATATCTCCCCACCCACAGTAGAACTGCGTATTATACCAAGCGATCTTCTCCCCCCGCTGCTTCTCGAGCTCCGCGTAATCGAACCCCGACAGGTTCGAGAGCGGGTTTAGGAGCGCGGCTGCCACGGGCGCAAGCGTTATGATGAAGTCTGGCCCGAAATCAGCCTTTAGGCGGTCGATGAGCCGGATGATCCCTTGCAGGGACATCGGCTCCTCGACGTCGAGATCGAGCCCGTCTAGGGATCTTGTGCGTATTAAGTCGTGGAGGGGGAGGTACGCTGTCTCGAAGGCGGAAGCGGAGGGCGTGTCGAGGAGCGTGAATGAGCCCTTCGCGGCGCCGCCTAGCATGCCGAGGACTTTGATGCCGGAGGCCCGGAGGACGGAGAGTTCAGCCCATAGTGTTTGGTTGCGGGGGTGTGAAGGGGGGTGGTCGTTTAGGGTTATGTGAGGCTGGGAGAGGGGAGAAGAGGCGGATGGTTCGTTGAGGTGGATGGCGGCGAGGATGAGGTGTGTTATTTGCGTGTTGGGTGCTGTGAGAAGAGGGAGAATGGATAGCGGGGCGTCGGAGGGGTTGTGATGGGTTTGGTAGTAGATTACTATCCGGGGAGTAGGAGTTATTGGTGTTGGTGGCATCTTCCTGGGGATTGTAAGATACGGGCTTAGATCTCCATAAAGGTAGTCCTTATGCTACTGTTTGTTCAGAATTCCGCTAAATTAGTCTCCATCAGAGGTGAATACTTAAGGTGACAGGCGTTCGTGATCGAGATAGTTCATAATCAAATAGGCAAGCATTAATGGTAGGAGACGAGTTCGGCATTGGAGTTTGATAAGTGAGGCTGCAGTGTTCCCGAGTCAGTGTAAAATGGTCTGGATTGATTGGCCGCTTAATAATCAAGGCTGTTAACAGTACTCAGCCTTGTCCATTCTGGTAGTCACTCATGCCGTAAGTCTAACAGATATCACTATTTGCACTTCAAATTGCCAAATTTGGACAAAAATGTTTATAATTCAATCAAAATCATTAAGTAATCAATCACTTCGACTACACAAGTCACTCCTATCCTCTAATATCCCTCAAGATGTCGCAATCAAGTATCTACTTAAGCAAAAAAACAAGCACCACCCAATATAGTGAAGAGAGCAGTCAATGTAAGCATAAGAAGTGCACCTGTCTCCAAAGACGCAACAGTAGCCACAGCACCACTTTTTGAACCGGGCTCTATGGTAGTTCCAGATGCCTGTCCAGTGAGAGTAGGGATACCGGAGTCACTCGCCTGGAACTCGACCATGGTACTTGTCGAAGATTCATAATTTGCCTGGGCCAAACCAATCTGGTTATGCGTGAGATCATAAATAACATATGCCGACCTGAGGAACACATCTCCAAGGACATAAGTTTCGTTGCTGCCTTCCAAGACGCCGAGCAGACAGTTCTTGGAATCGCCGGGGATTGCCTGAATCAGTTCGTCAATTGGGACATTGATAGTCGCGGTACCAGAAGAGTCTCCGAAGGTAAAGGCAACGTAACCGCGTGATTGAGTAGTTTCAAAACTACAGTCTATAATTAACTCTCCAGAGTTGTCGACAGCATTGAAGACGTTGGCAAACTGTTTGAATATGTCCGTTGGCAGGTAGGTCAGTGATGTGCCGCTATCAAGAAGGACAGGAGTGGGGAGGGAAGATGATGATAGGGGCGTGTTGACTCCGGTCTGATTGGTAATTGTTATGCCTGATAGGGTTACGAGCATTTCTCGATAGACGCCATTTTCTGGTACAATGGACAAGGCCTTCATAGAACCACTAAAGGATTTAGTTCAATTGCATTGTGAGAGGCAGAATCTGACATACATGAACTTGCCTGTGTCTGCTCCACCGAAGATAATGGATCCTGAACTGGCCGTTTGGTCATCAAGGTAGAGACTGTAAGCCTTGGTGGCTATCAGGCCTTGGTCGAACATTGTATCGATAATGCTCTTATATGGCGTAGTAGAAGTACCTGATGCAACAATGGCCTCATTAACATCATATCCGATGCCCATCAAGCCACTTCCTGTCGTAGTCTGATTTACAAGCCCCATGATGAGGTTTTGGATCGTGGTCCCCCCAATTCCGAAGTCATCGGAAACAAAATCTCCACTGGCCCCGGTCTTGTCGCCATAAGCGACCTGAAAGCCGGAGCTGAGGTCTTTGAATGTTGAAGATTTCGTGTAGTCAACTGCGGTAATTAGGACAAATTCCCTTCTAAGAATCGATCATACGTACAAGTACCGCCAAAGCATCCTCCATATTGTGCCTGCACAGCCGCGTCTGTACATTCGTCTGCGTTTGTGGCAATTACGTAAACATCACTACTTCCAGTATCAATGTCAAGAGCAATGGTTTGTCCTGGAGTCCCAACGGAAACAGTTGCCAGGTACAAAGGGCCCGATGTGTGGTTATTGGCTAAGGATTCTGTGATTGTACCTCGTCTCTCGAGGTGGCGGCGATTCATGTAATTTGCAGGAAGATCATTCCTTCTGGCGATGGGAAACTTAACAACAGCAAGGACTGGTGAGATTGCCGCCGTAAGCAGCAACGCGACTGCGGAGGCTTTGTGCATATTGAAAAATGATAAGATCGCAATGGCAGAACCAGTAATCCATACAGGGAATCAAGGTACCTTCCTGGTAGATTTGGATAGTGTGAGGACCTTTCAACAGTGCAAAGCTACAATGGACGATGGGGGGGGATGAGCATGTTCATATCTGTTACAGTCTAGTCGCCAATGGACTGGGCTCGTGCGTATTGCCGAATAGACTGATTTCTTCTCTGCTGGAAGGAACCTTAGAATGCCAACAGCTGAAATGCAAGTCAGGGACGGTAGGGCTGACTACGTGGTTGGCACTCCATGGATTGCAGCCGCGGAGTGGCAACACCCAGAGAGCTGAGAGCTAGCGACATAGGACTCTGTGTGGCACAACAGATTGGTCAGTAGCATGTATCAGTAGTCTAGGTGAAAAGTTAGGAAAGGCCAATTTGTGTACAGGCGGGAAATCATCAAAGTCTCGCCCAGCGGCACTTCTATTTCCTCAGGTCCAAGCCCACCAATCCAGCGTTTGCCAGGGTGTTAGTGCCATGCAACGTGATATTGGCGAAGGTCCAGAGCCGCCAATCCATTAATTTTTCGGTCAATCCTTTGCTTGCCAACAGCCACAGCTGAATCAGGGAATCTCAAACCCGAATCTCGACCTCAGCAAGTTCCATTTCCGTCTATGGAACTAAGCCGCTGCTGCTTTAGCCTGAGTAGTGGGTGAGAAAACTTGAGCTGGAATGAACAAGGGTGAGAGCAACCCTGAAGCTAGCAGAGTGGAGCCTGTTCTGGCTCCAGGAGAGGCTCGCCTAAAGTTGCTCAGCGACTTTCTGCCAAGCCTGCCTCCCAGGAGCACAGCCTTGCATGATCAACCCCTGATCAAGGGCAGAACAAACATTTTGCGAACAGCAATAGAATAGTGATAGCTCCCTCAAAAATTGAATTTGCTATAGAAGTCTTTGTCCATGTTGGAATCACGAGGGTAAAATAGTGATTTTGGTGCGCAGCATGGAATAGAACTAATTGATGATGATGATAGTAGGTGGCTACATACAAATCCTTATACTTGGAGCCGACGTCTCCATAAAACTGTAGCTCCATAGATCATACAGTACTAATACTACGGCATTAGAATTTCCGGATGGATACTAGGAATCTGAACAACTGACACTGTTGATCGGACGCAACTGTCGGACAATTGGTCCACTAGAGCTGTTGTTCCAACAGTCCGAAGTCCATCTCATTAGTCTCTGTCCGTGGTTGTTTAGGCCTATTCAATCCCTCTGCTCATGTTTAAGCTAGAAACAGTCAATTGAAAGATATAATTCAACTGTACTAAGTCCGAAGCACACTTCATCCTCTAGCTATTCCCCAGCAGGATTTGAGCTAGCTAACAATGCTCTAAACAAGGTTGACCTAGGGGAAGAGCAATTGAAACTCAACAAGATTGACAAGTAATAACCAATATCCACTTTTATCGAGGTCAAACTAAACGATCATCCACGCAACGTTTAGGTATTTAATAGGGATGGCTACTAACAGCGGAGGGAGAAGTAGTGCTTCTAGAAATCAGATGGGATCACCACTTATCGTTAGGCTCGCGGATTGAGGCACAATAACTAGATGAAGATTGGTACAACTAGGAGCCAAAATAGGAATAATAGGGGCTGAAATAGCCATTGAAGCAGCGCGTCACCAACATTTGCCCAAAGTAGCTGTGAGAATTAACCAGAAGGAATTGTTCAACGGTCTGCAAATTTACAAGGTCCCTTTCCTTTTCC
>Ga0335072_10010547_pt1 | contig 13291 bp, 11 predicted proteins | sample Lox_Sample_21_FD_206725 | JGI IMG/M metagenome (GOLD analysis project Ga0335072, IMG submission 206725) | Soil microbial communities from Loxahatchee National Wildlife Refuge, Florida, United States - Lox_Sample_2.1 | ecosystem: Environmental > Terrestrial > Soil > Wetlands | place: USA...
TATGGGACAACATCGACATCTTCGGCTGGCTCGGCTATCCCATGCAGATCAAGCTCAACTTCCTCTGCCGCGACTCGATTCTTGCCGCGCCCATCGCGCTCGACCTGGTGCTGTTCCTCGACCTCGCCAAGCGCTCGTCTGAACTGCGCTCCATCGGCATTCAGGAGTGGCTCAGCTTCTACCTCAAGTCACCCCAGACCGCTGAAGGCCTCTACCCCGAGCACGATCTCTTCATCCAGTCCATGAAGCTCAAGAACACCCTCCGCCACATCATGGGCGCCGACCTCATCACCCACCTCGGGCTCGAGTACTATGACTGATACTCGTACGCAAGCGTTGTTTTGAAAGGGCACCACCGGCTTCGCCGACCCGCAATGGATGAAACGGGCGAAGCGCATCGAGTAGAGTGAGGTCGTGAGTTTCTTTGTAGGGCACGACTTTACAGGTTGCGGAAAAACTCGCGCTGGGGTGTTTTGTAACAAGGGCACGGATTTATCCGTGCCGATAAGGTCCAGAGAATGAGTCGGGGTTTTAACCCCTGAGCGATGTTTCTCTCGCACTAAAGCGCGCTCGCCGAGTTTTTCCGCAACCTGTTCAGTCGTGCCGAGAGAGCCTCCAAATTGAGTCAGGGGCTTTAGCCCCTGAGGAAAAGTTTAGGGACTTCCAATTGCACCAGGTATCGACGCCGAGACCTGGGGCTCTTCCGTTTGTATTTTGGCCTGGAAGCCCGGAGATAATCGGCTCAATGCGTGGGGAACAAGCTGATCAGGCAATGATCGTTGATCTTCTAAATCAACTCGACCCCGACCCGGATGCGCTGCTACGCGAGATCTCCAAACACATCGACGACGAGATGCTGGAGCGGATTTCTACAGCGGACTACGGAGCGGATGCGGATGAGCACATGACGGCTCTGAGGCAAGTTCGTGACACAGGCACTTTCCCGGTAGAGATGTATTGGTGCCCGATGGAAGTGCTAGAATTGATCCGCTGGTCAGAGCCCGAGGACCCAGAGTGGAAGCCCGGACAGACAGGGGAATTTGGGCACTGGATGCGCGCCTTTTCCTGTGCAGCTCTCTTGCGTGCCACCCGTGATCCTTGGAATTACGGCGATGGAATCGGAACAGACAGCACCCTCATCCAGTTAGTTTTGAGCCTCGGTGCTCTGCCAATAGACTTCACCGCACAAGCAGTCAAATCTCTTGCATGGCTGCTACTTCATTCGAATCCGGACGGACAGGATGACCAAGTCCTGGTCTATGGAGTGGGGCTGCTGTGGTTTGCCCTGAACCTCACTCCACCTTTTCATGATGGAGCTTTGACTGAGTTGTCAGAATGGATCGCGCGGAGAGCTGATAAGTTGATCTGGTGGGCGAGTTCCTCCGATGATTGTTCCGGCTTGAGGGAAATGGTGCGCGATTGTCAAAAGTTGTCAGGTTGGGAGATCCTCGCATGCAAATTCCGTGACCTTGATTTGAGTAGCCGTTCATCTGACCTGCAAGTTTGGGTGAAACTTATCGGAGAGCAACTGGCGGGATGAACCCACGGCAAAAAGCTCCGGCTTCGACCGGAGCTTCTTCAATTCACGTCCAACTTAAAAACTACGCCATCACCGTCATCATTCCCACCGCCGGCGATTCCGCGACCGCCGGAGCCGCCGCGACCTGTGCCGCCAATGGCTGCGCGGGCGCATGCGTCCCCCGCGTAAGCCGATGAACAAAGTGATACGGCGGCCAGGGCCCTGAAACCTGCATCTGGCATTCCCGCATCATCAGTACGGTCGACGCAAACTTGTTCTGGTAGCGCTCCACGCATTTGCGCTCGATAAGGTGTGCAATGTCCAGTACCATCTTGCCGTTCTCGGTAAGCCGGCAGCTCACTTCCTCGTCCAGCGGCAGAAACAGCCTGTGCATCTGGAAGCTCACCGCGCGCGCCCGCGTCTGCCGCTCCCGCGTTCTGGCTGCATTCTCGCGTAGATTGGTCAGGTACTCACGCCCCACCTTTTCAATGGGCAGGTGACGGTCAATCTCTTTGCCGCAACAGTCGTCGACAAAGATCTTCAGGTGCATCTCGGTCTTGCCCCGCAGCTTGTCGATATTGCCGAGAAACTGGCGCTGGTTGGAGCGGATAGACCTGCGCAGCGCGTCGTCGTCGTTGAAGACCGTGCCGAAACGGAAAGGCAGCACCGTGGAGTGCTGGAAGCAGTCAGCTATCACCCGGGCGTGGTCAACGCCGGACTTCTGGTTGAGAGGTTCCTGCGGATTGTGCTCGCTCACGATTACCGCGAGATCACTGGCGGGATATAAAAATACTTGATTTCCGCTTACTCCAAGAACTGATTCCATCGGAACTGGTTTACGATGGCGAGCTAACTTAGGAAAGGCTTGTTTTTCCCCAATGCAGTAGGCATACCATGCCATGGCGAGACACTCCATTCACGTACGCCTGGGCCAGCAGGCGCCGTTGGTTGGTGAAGCTCTGTGAACTTGGGAACAACTGCATACATAGGTTGGGACGAGGTCGGCCCAGAGTAGCGACCGTATCGAGCTAGGGGGAATAGTAGTCTCGCGAAAATACGACTGGCAACAGCCGTTGTCACAATACGCGCTGGGGTTAGCCGGATTCTGTAAAATCGTCTTTATACAATCAAAAACCATGTCGATAATAGGAAAATTTGCCTAAAATCGCCGTTTTCAAGCCCTTACAGACCGCTAAAAGCGATTTACGACCATCCTGCATCCTAAGATGTCGTGTTAAAGGCTGGTCTGATTCACCGGATTTTGCCCCGCTAATCAATGGATTTTGCCCCTTGCCTTAAGGAAAAACGCGCCGCAATTGCACAAAAAGTATGACATTCAGCGTCACAACCGCCGCCAGCAGCACCAGGCCGGCAATGGCAACCAGGCGCATCTTCTCCGCGCTTTCCGCCAGATTCCGCTGCTCCTCAGCGGTTTCTTCAACCAGTTTCCTTACCGCATCGATCTGCTCATCGATCTGTTTGAGCGCCGCGCTTTGACCGGCTACCTCGGCGCGCAGCTCAATGTGCTGTTTTTCAAGCTGGGCAAGGCCCTCCTGCAATGGCAAAAGCGTTTGCGTGACCTGCCGCGGAGAAATCTGCGGGCCGATGAGATTCGAAACCACCGTGCCAACCTGACCGTCGATGAGCGGCAGGAACTTCTGCGCGAGCGGCAGCACCGTCCTCAGCACGCCTAAGGCCTTTTCGAGCGTGGAGTTCTGTCGCGCTGGACGCACAATCTCAACCGGGCCGCGAGGCCTCGCTTCGGCCTCGGCCGGTTTGGGCTCCCCGGTTGTAACCTCTTCAGATCTCAGCTCTTCCATTCCATTCTCCATTCACCATGCGCAACCTCCCAATATAGATGCTTGCGGCGAGCTTGGGCAGTTCCGGCTGCGCGCCGTAGGCCCGCGCTGGTTGTTAGCTCCGCGCTTCAGTCGGGGAGAGAGAAAGCCGGAAAAGGAAAGTAGCCTCATAGGGCCTGCGCCAGCCCGCTGGCTCCCGTCGCGTATTCTCAAATCGGAGAGAGAAGCGTGAAATCACTGTTCTCAAGGTCCATTCGCAGTGTGCAGGGCAGCATCCTCGCCGGAGTCATTACCATCGGCCCTCTTTTTGTCACTTACCTGATCTTCAGTTTCCTGTTCACGTCGCTGGCCAAGGCCGGGCTCCCGATGGTGCACTTCTTCCAAAGTGTGTTCGACGCGGACTGGCTCAGCAACCCGTTCATCGCATCGGTTTTGGCCATTGTTCTCACCCTCGCCGTACTCTATGTCGTTGGCCGCGTGTCCTCGGTGGTCATCGGCAGGCAGGCTTTCCAGCTCTTCGAGTCGGCTCTCGAACGGCTGCCCTTCATCGCCAAGGTTTACTCTTCGGTTCGCCAATTGATCGACACTATGATGGCCAAAAAGCCCTCGAGCCAGCGCGTTGTGCTGGTCGACTTCCCAATCGAAGGCCAGAAGAGCATTGGATTTCTGACCCGCACGCTGGCTGACTCCGAGACGGGTGAAATCCTGGCTGCCGTCCTGCTCCCGAACGCCATCAATCCGACCTCGGCCTTTCTGCAGGTGCTGCCCATGAAGCGGGTTACTGAAACGGCAATGACCATGGAGCAGGCCATGAGCATGCTCCTGACCGGAGGCGCGGTGGGACCGGAGACGATTCGTTACTCCGCCAGCCCTGTTTCAGCCGAAGAACCCGCTCAATCTCATTCCCCAAAAGGGTAAGACCGGTTCCGCTCCGCACCGGTTACACTTATCTCCAAAACATGAACAAGCGTCCGCCCACCATTACCGCTCTTTCGATTCTCTATATTGTCGTTGGTCTGGTTTCCACCGGCTATCACCTCGACCAGTTCAAAGCATTCTCACCAACATTCCTTCAAGCCCTGGAAACCATCCTGGTGATCGTGCTCGGCGCAGCCGCCGTCGTGGCGGGCTATTACATGCTGCACGGCAAGAACTGGGCGCGCTGGCTGGCGCTCGGCTGGACCCTGTTTCACGTGATCGTGAGCGCCTTTAACAGCCCCTTGGGCCTCATCTTTCACAGCGTCTTCGTATTCCTGCTGGCGCTTCTGTTATTCAGCAAGGAAGCCAAGACCTGGTTCACGCCACCGCCGGCAACTGTGCTTGACGCGCCGCCCCCGGCCCAACCCCTGCCCTGAAGAACCTTCACTCCGCGGCTTCGGCTGCAATCGCCTCATCCGCATGTTCGCTCTCAACCGTCACCTTGCGCAGGTTTACATGGTCAAACTGCGCCCAGATCAGCCCCACCGGAATAATGCTAAGAAACGTGATCAGCAGCAGAGTCGCGCCGCAGGCTGTTGCAGCTTCAGGCGAGGCGCCCAGCACCGCCACCAGCGCTACCGCCACCAGGCCAATCTGCGAAAACCACCCGATAACAGGCAACTGGAGCACGCTGGCTCCGCCGCTGGCAATCATTAGCAGAATGCATTTCGGCGGCGTGACCGCCACCAGAGCCGGGCTGGCCACAAACGCCTTGCACCCCAGGAAATAAGCCAGCGCAATCAGGATCCACATCGAAATCGACAGGCTTGCCGCAGCCGCAAAGTCGCGGAATGAGCGCATGGTGTCGAGCCCGGAGTGAAATGTCCGCACCTTGTTTCCAACCGCATGACCCAGGCCTTTTGAGATCGTCCCCAGGCTGAATTCAAGGAACGAAGCCACCCGCTCACCCGATAGCCGCACCGCCACCAGAAACAGCGCACCGAGAAGTGTGAAAACCAGCCCTCCATACCGCACCACGAACAGTGCCAGGAACGGACTGTGATGCGTAAGCTTGGCCATAATGCCGGCGTGAGTGGTTCCACGAATGATTTGCTCGGCAGGTATCCAGAACATGGCGATGGAAAAGATCAGCGCCATCGATCCCATATCCAGCAGGCGCTCAACAATGTAGACGGCAAGCTGAGAACTGATTGGCAAACCGGTCTTGCGCGCTACCAGATAGGGCCTGACAGGATCTGCAACCCGTCCGATCAGCGCGACCGCAGTAAACCCCATCACCTGCGATCCCAGCAACCTGAAGGGACCAATCTTTTGGTTGTGCCGCACCAGCAGCGACCAACGCGCTGAGCGGAAGACATAACCGACATAGATGCACGCAACAGCAAGCGCGATAAGCCACCAGTCAGCCAGCGAAACCTGTCGCCAAAAGAGCGCAAAGCTGAACTCCCTTTGGATTCTTTCGCGGCCCCAATACGCAAAGCCGGCAAGAACCGCCAGGACAAACAAACCCAGAATCCACTGTCTTTTTTTCAAGCTTTCTCCGTCCGGCGGGAAATGACTCAGGAATTCAATCCAAAAATTGCAGATCCCCGTTTGCCCGGTTTCGTCGCGTTCCAGAACTGCGCTTGGGGCAGAACCGTTGAAGCTGAGGAACTGACGTATAGATAAGAGTGTAACGGATGGATGGATCGGGCACAGCGGCGCAAACTACCTGCTGGCTGACTTCTCGGTTCCCGGCGCTGCCTGCTTCACTTGCGCCTCGCGAGCCAGAACTCTGCGGTTGAACTCGTGAATCACCCGCGCCACATAAACTCGCGTTTCCCGGTACGGCGGAATCCCGTGATATTTATCCACCGCCGCGGGACCAGCGTTGTAGGCCGCCAGCGCCACCGCCAGATTGTCGTGATAGTGCGCCAGCAACTGATCGAGGTAAGTCGATCCTCCGCGCACATTCTGGTCCGGCGCAAAGCTGTTGTTTACGCCCAGCTGGTTTGCCGTCCCGGGCATCAACTGCATCAGCCCCTGCGCTCCGGCGCTGCTCACCGCGCGGGGATTGCCTCCGCTTTCGGCCTTCACCACGCTGGCCAGCAGATCCACGTCAATGTTGTGGGCCTGGCTGGCTCGGGAGAGCATCTCTCCCAAATCTCCCGGCGTAAGCTGTGCTGCCGGCTGCCGTGCCGGAGCAGCATCTGCAGTCGGCGCCGGCGGATCGGGTACAACCTCCACCGAAGCGATTTGTCCGGGCGTAAACTCGATGTAGTTGTCTTCGCCCGCGCTCAGGTAGAGCCGCACCCGCCCCTCAACCTGGACGTGATGATCGCAGCGCATCACGAACCCGTTGTTCAGCGTGATCTCTTCGGCTGCGCGAAGCGCCGGCGCCGGGCTCATCATGCCCGCAATCGCCGCCACCGCCAAAAATCCCCGCCTGTTCATCTCAACAACTTCTCGCCCGCTGCCCGTCAATCCATCCTAGCCGAGGTTTCGAGATTTGCGCGCATCTGTTTGCCGATCGCCCCTTCAATTGCAACTGCCGCGCCATCATGATCGCTCGATGGTACCTGCTTCCAGCCGCGCGTCCTGGCCAGTGTGCGCAACTCCATGGCTGCATTCCCCATCACCACGGCTTGTCCGGCCCACTCCAGCATTTCAACGTCATTCCAGTTGTCGCCGATGGCCATGGTTTCCTTGCGGTCCACCCCCAGCCGCGCAGCCAGCCGCTCCAGCGCCCATCCTTTGGTCACCCCCAGTGGCAACAAATCCAGGATCGACAAGTCGCGCCCCGCGTACACCGTACACGCCCAACCGCATTCCGCAGCCCATTCGCTTGCCTTCAGTGCCGCTTCAGCGGCGCGCATCTGGCCTATCGATCCCGCCACCATGCCTTGAATCGGATCTTCGCCGTCCGGTATCGCATCTTCGAGCGGCTTCACCACCTCAATCGCATTCCGGTTGGCCTCGATCCAGAGCGAGATCCGCCCATGAGCCTGTTCCAGATTCTCGAGCACCAGCTCGCCCCGGCCGGGCCGGTCGAAGGTGAAAACCACGCTCCCAAATCCGCGCAATAACCCGCAAATACCCCGCGCCACGCGCGCTTCCATATGGCACCGGTCGATAGTCTCGCCGCCCAGCGTCTTTGTCACTGCACCATTTGACGTGATCAGCGGCGTATCCGCTCGCAGACCCAGCCCATCGAGCAGGGGTGTGGTGTACGCCGCCCGCCGGCCAGTCGCGATAGCCACCGTCACCCCCGCCTTCTGGGCTGCGCGCAGCGCCTGTGCACTGCGGCTGCTGACCGTCTGTGAAAGAGAAGGGAGTAACGTTCCATCCATGTCGATGGCAATCAGGCGGACCGGAGGATGCATGAATCCAGTGTACCGGGCAGTGGGCTTAATTCTCTGCAATTCCAATTCGCCGCAACCCGCATGATCTATCGTGATCCGAGGCACATACGCGCGTTCCAGGCCGGGTTCACAATGCGCAACTGAGGTTCCCCTCCGTGCTTGATCCAGTTCTGGTTGCTTATTCCACGCGCAGCGGTTCTACCGGCGAGGTCGCCAAGGTCATCGCCGGGGTAATGTGCGAAGCGCAGCTTCCGGTCGAGCTCGCTCGGATGCGTGAGCTGAAGACGCTCGGCCAATTCGGCGCCGCCATCCTCGGCGCACCGCTCTATTTGGGTGCAATGCCCTCTGAGATGCACAAATTTCTCAACCGGCATCGGTTGAGTCTTGCCGGGCTGCCCACTTGGATCTTTGTGCTCGGACCGGTCGCCGGCAAAGCGGACGAATTCTTAACCGCGGGCGAAGATGCCGCCGCGCAATTGGCGCGGTTTCCGTGGCTGCAGCCGACGGAAGTTAAGATCGTGGGCGGGCGTTTCGATGTGAACCGGATGCCGTTCCCCTTCAGCATTGCGCGCCGTTTGCCGGCCTTTCCGTTAAAGAACATTGCAGCCAGCGACATGCGCGACTGGAATGACATTCGCGCCTGGGCTTGGTCGGTTGCCCGGCTGATACAGCCCGCCGCGTGATCCCCGCTGCGCAAGTTAGATTCAGGACCCGAAGGACTGTGCGTAGAGTCGAGCGCGGTCCGGTCAGCTTGCACAGCGGAAGCGATCAATGACGTGACCTAAGTCACATCCCCCAGCGACAGAGACAGTGGAGAATTTGGACTGACAATCATCCAGATCTGCCCCAGCCGCATGCCGCAAGGTCGATCTGGCCGTCTGCCGATACCCTCCTTAACGGTCCATAGAGAACGCGGGAAAAGATCATCGGCCCTTCGCTGAATCGCTTGCTCCTCGGTTAGAGATTCTGCGCTGTTCAAGAGGTGCTCCGCGTGCCGTTACCCATTTTGGTTTCCTACTCCACGCTTAGCGGCTCTACCGGCGAAGTAGCCGAGTTCATCGCCGCTATCATTCGTGAGTCGCTACTTCCCGTCGAACTGGTCCGCATGCGCGATCTGAAGAAGTTCGGCCAATACCGGGCGGCCATTCTTGGAGCGCCTCTATATTGGCGCGGCATGCCCGCCGAAACGCACCGTTTTCTCAGTCGGCACCAGCAACCGTTGTCTGCCCTCAAAACGTGGGCATTCGTATTGGGTCCGATTCGAGACAAACCCTGGGATTTTCGTCACGCCGGGTGGAAAGCGGCAGAAGATCTTAAGCAACACTCCTGGCTCCAGCCGGCCGAGGTAAAAATCCTGGGCGGGCGATTCGATGTGAAACGCCTGCCGTTTCCCTTGAGCCTCGCCCGTTTCATTCCCACGGCAGGCAAGAACCTGCCTCCGTCAGACATGCGCGACTGGAACGAGATCCGCGCATGGGCCTGGCATATTGCCGGAAAACTGAATCGGCGTAAGGAGTGGCGCACACGCCCCGCCGAAATCCAGCGCACAGCTGCGATCGCCTAAACCGTGTTTCTCATAAGCCGGCGAGAATTGCAGCACCGGTCTCAACAGGTTCCCAAAAAACTCGAACAATGCCGCCGTTTTGAAAGGGCACGGATTTATCCGTGCCAATAAGCTCCATACAATGAGTCGGGGTTTTAACCCCTGAGGGATGGTCTTCGCGAATTCCGCCGAGTTCAATCCCTTTTTCTGCAGCCTCTCCAGACCGGCTGTACGGGGGTCTCCAGACCCTCTGACGAGATCCTCAACCCATCAATCTTGTTTCTTGCACCCTCCGTGAGAAATGCCGGATAAACTATCTCCATGGAACGGCTCTGCACTCAATGCCATGCCGTGCTGGCCGATCAGGTTCGAACTGACTGGTGTCCGGCCTGCGGTGGAGCGCTTGTGGCCCGCAACAGCTTGTCGGAAGAATCAGACCGCCAAGCGGAAGTTGACCATCGCGGCATCGTACTTCCGCGCCGCAATCCGGTCGGCGGCATCATCACTCCGGTTTAGGCTTCCCGCGATTTTGATTTCAAGAGGTCGTGTCGAGCCCTGCTGCTTCAACATGTGCCACATTGCAACTTCATATTCATTCCAAATGGACTATTCGTACCTCAGCGCCTCCGCCGGCAGCACCCGCGCCGCCGCCCAAGCCGGGTAAAGCGTTGCCAGCAGCGAGATGCCAATCGCCACCACCGCCACGATCACGCCGTCAATCGGGCGCGGCGCAAAGGGCAGCGTATCGATCGAGTAGACATCCGGCGACAGCGGTATGTGGTAATGGCTGCCGGCCCACGATGCCAGGTAGCCCACCACCAGGCCGATCGCCGTTCCAATCACGCTGATTAGCAATCCCTGCAGTAGAAAAATGCGCCGTATCTGGCCCGGAGTAACGCCAAAGCTCATCATTACCGCAATGTCGCGCGTCTTTTCCATCACCATCATGGTCAGCGCGATCAAAATGTTGAGCGCGGCCACCATCACGATCAGCCCAATCACAATGAAGGTAACGATCTGTTCGAGCTTGAGCGCCTTGAACAGCTCTCGGTTGTTCTCAGTCCAGTTCCTGGTCATGTAGCCCGTGCCCGCGGCCTGCTCAATAGCTTTCGCAATCACCGGCGCGTTGTTCGGGTCGTCCACGCGAAACCCGATCACCGACAGCAGATCGGGCTCGTCGAACAGCCGCTGCGCGTCGGCCAGCCGCAGAAAGCCCATCTGCGAATCGTATTGATAAAAGCCCGTGTGATACGTTCCCGCCAGCCTGAAGCGAACATATTTCGGAATCTCACCGATCGGTGAAAGCTCGCCCTGCGGGCTGATCAACATTACCGAGTCGCCCACCGCTGCGCCGACCGTATCCGCCAGGTCGTCGCCCAGAACAATCGGCGGTAACCCCGCATTCGCCGGTGCTCCTCCCGGAACGGGCTCGAGTGCCGCAATCGCGCCCGGGGTCGCGTGATCGAGAATGTGGCTGACCTTCATCTCATCGTCAGGCAGAACACCCTGCACCAGCGCGCCGCCGTCGCGCGCTCCGCGCGCTACCAGCACCTGCTCCCACAAACCCGGCGAAGCCGCAACCACGTGCGGTACCTTCTGGAGCCGCGCCAGCAGCGGCCGCCAGTCCTTGATGCCCATATTGTCGGCCTGCAATAGCTCGATATGCGCGCTTGAATCCACCAGCTTGCCTTCGAGATCTCGCTGCATCCCGTTGGTGATCGCCAGTGCGATAATCAGCGCCGCCACGCCCGCCGCCACTCCGGTGATGGAGATGAGGGTGACAACGCCCACCACGGCCTGCCTGCGCTTGGCCTTCAGGTATCGCGCCGCAACTCCAAGCTCGAATCGCATGGTCTACTTTGTGCCGGCCGGAACTACGGTTTTGGCCGCGCCCACGTTGTCATAGCGGTCGTAGGCCCGCACCGTAATAAGATGCTCGGCGCCCTTTGCGCCGCTTTCAAGCGGAATCGAAAAATCGTATTTCTCCTGCGTCGAATCGGAGATCTCACCGACCGGAGCGATGAACTGCCATGGCCCGGCATCAAGCGAATATTCCGCATGAGCAATCGGCGAAGCTGAATCTTCGGCTTCGAATGTAACGTGAATGACCGGCGGGCAACCGCTGTGCCCGCATGAGCTCGACTCGGCAAGTGCCTTCAGGTTCGAGACCACCGGCGGCGTTGTATCCACCACAAACCGGTCGCTCACTTTTTCCCCCGTCAGCGCATCTGCGAGCGTGTGCGACGGCGAGTCCGATGCAACCACCTTCACCTGGTATCCGCCATCGGGAATCAGCTCCGCATCAAAGCTGTACGCCTTCTCGGTGATCTTGTCTTTCAGCAGCCGCCAAACCGTCTCGCCATCTCCGCGCAGATAAATCGAGTAAATCAGGTCGTCACCGTTATCGTCGTGAGCCGCCCAGCGCACGGTCACCGCTGTCCGGTCCTTCACCGCCTGCAATGGCGAACTCGAACTCGTGCCCGCGTCGTACGTCACTCCCTGGCCTGAAGACGGCAACGAAATGTTTACCGTTGGCTGGTTGGGAAGTGGCTGCTGCGGCGTCCAGCGAGCCCCGGGCACGACAATTAGCTCGTCAACCACCGGCGCCGCGTTCACGGGCAGATAATTCACTCCAACGCTGCCCAGCATTCCGTTCGGCTCGAGCACCGCCTTCCATTGCAGGAATCGTCCCGCCGGCGACGCGACTTCGCCGTCACGCAGCGCTTCCCAATCGGTCCAGCCGCGCACCGGCTGTTCAATGTTGCCGGTGCGTGTATAGATCTCGTATCCCGTCGATCCGGGCTCAATCTCAATGCGGCCGAAGCGCGCCATCGCGCCCGTGTCCAGCACATCGCTCGCGTACTCGTGCTTCTCCACAACGCCGAATTCCACTAGCTTGCCGGTATTTCCGGTGCCAATCAGGAATCCGTCTCCATGCGCCGTCAGGCACAGCCCCTGCTGCGCGTCCAGATGTCCCACATCGGCAAAACTTTCATCGTCCTTGATCTGGTAAATGTGGCCGCGATTGCCGCTAAGCGCCAGCAGCCCATCGGGTCGCGCCGAGAGCGCGTACACAATGTCGTCCTTGCTCGCCCACAGTTTGCGCGGCGCCTCACCCTCTTTGATCGCATAAATCTCGGTCCCCTCGGGAACCGACGAGCTTTCATTCGCCGCCTGCTGCGATTGCGGGCTCACAATCGTGATGCTTATCTGTCCTACTCCCTGCACCGGAAGCGGGGGCAGGGGATTGTGACTCTTGTCTCCCACGCTGGCTGCATAGATCGTGCCATTGGCTGCTACCGCAACCGAAGTCGTCTCCCTTCGCGGAGCCTCAAACAGAACGTACCCTTTGCCGTTGGGATCGATGCGATACACCAGCCCCGATCCATCCGATCCTGCAATCAGGTTTCCTTTCGCATCCCATGCCAGGCAGCGAATATGCGCCTCGTCGCTCTTGAAGAACTCTTCCGGCGCCGCTCCCGGTTTCGAAAGCGCCTCCGATTTCGAGACATCCACGCGAAATACCGCGGCCGGGTTTCCCGTTGCGATGTACATGCGGCCGGCCCGATCGAAGGTCAGGTCCCAGACGTAACGCGATTCCTGCTTCGGTTTATCCGGGTCCGACCCGTCGCCTGACGGTTTTTCTGCGCTCTTCTCGGCAGCGGCGCTGGCCAGGTCGAACACCACCGTCGCATTGTCGTCAGTCTGCTTCACGTCGGCCGCGGGGTTCAGCCTGAACACCCTGCCACTCGGCAGTGTCGCGGCGTAAAGCGCGCCATCCGGCCCCAGTTTCAGCGCCTGCACACTCACGTCTTTACTTTCAAACAGCGTGAAAGCCTTGCCGTCAGCTCCCACCCGCAGAACAGTCGCCGGCGAGCCCGTTCCCAGATACGCCACGCCGCTTTTGTCCACGGCAATCGACCAGACAAAGGTCGATGGGGACGTGAACAGATTCCTTAGTCCGGGCCCCTGGCGCAGGTGTCCGTCGCTCTCAATCGCAACCCCTTGTGGCGTGCCTTTCTCAAATTCTTCGAACTGCGACTGGGTCCAGAGGTGGGTCTCCTGGGCGGCGCCGAGGCGGGGAAGAGAAGCGCCGGCAGCCGCCAGCGACAGAAGGGTCAAACAAGATCCGATGCAGTGGGTCAACCGG
>Ga0335072_10010549_pt1 | contig 13289 bp, 7 predicted proteins | sample Lox_Sample_21_FD_206725 | JGI IMG/M metagenome (GOLD analysis project Ga0335072, IMG submission 206725) | Soil microbial communities from Loxahatchee National Wildlife Refuge, Florida, United States - Lox_Sample_2.1 | ecosystem: Environmental > Terrestrial > Soil > Wetlands | place: USA: Florida...
CGAAATGGGTCCGGCCCAGGGTAACGTGTGGGACCCAGCCGCCTACCTCGTAGGTCGGATGTGTGGGCAGGTCGGTCATTGCTCGATGCAGGTTTGCGTGCCGCGTCAGTAATTCGATGGTCGGCACGACGGCCAGCCAGAGCGTAGGCGGGTCGCCGGGAAACACCCCGATGCCGGCCAGCGTGGCCGGCAGAACGTTCCATGCCCCGACCAACGTCGCGAGTGCCTTGTCAATGTCCCCGGGGTCCACCGCGTCGCTGTAGACCGCCAGCCTGAGATGCGGGGGGTAGATCTCGCTCGGGTTGCGGTGGCAGCGGTCGGGCAATGCCTCTGCCATCGCGTCAATGTAGCCGCAGGTCTCCGCGTCCAGCCGCAGAACGATCGCAATAGTCATGATCAAGGCGCAGCGTCGTTGGTCGGCATCATGATTGTACAGAGGTCGATGACGTTCGGGGGGAATGCTGCGAAAAGCCGAGCCGTTGGGCCAATCTCAACGCCAGCCGCCGGTGCTGCGTGCGCGCCCGCACAGTCAATGGGCACGTCTCCCCGACGGATCCATTATGTGTCATGGTTTCGTGGGCCAACCAAAAATGCACGAATGGTCAACGGCCGCTCGGCGCGGCGCCACACTGCCGTCAGGTCCCGCGTGGATAAGCGAGCGTGGCGGACGGCCGGGCCGGGGTTCCAGGCCTCAAGCGCAAGCGCCGCGGGGCCGTCGGTGCTTTACAATTCGGGACAAACCCCGGGCCTTGGGCCGAGGCTACCGGTGCTCTCAGGAGCAGCCGCGGCGTGCTGTTTAGCGTTCGCGGAACAATCGTCGCCGAAGCAGACCCTCAGATGCAGCGAGCTTTCACCCGACGGTCGATGCACAGCCGCGACGCTTCCGCCGATCCGCTGCCCGGATCATCCGGGCCGCCGATGGGGTCGTGTCCTATGCCAAAATCGCCGAGGACACTTCCGTTGGCGGTGGCACTCGGTCTGCTGACGAGATTATCTGCCACCATCTCTGATCACGCAAGCGTCAAAATCAGCAAACCGATAGGACCCGGTCGGGTTTCAACGGGTGGCCGCGCCCGGGCCGAACCGGACTGTCTGGCACAGGCATCGGTTGAGCGGGCTGTTATCGTCGCCTGTGGAACGGCGGACATCGGTGCAAGAAATTCGCAGCCAGTCTGGCTGACCGCCTGCCGAACCCAGCCGCCGCATCCGGCCGATCGCGGCGATCATGCCCCAGCCCGTCCCCACAACCGGCGCGAAACGATGCGCGCGCCCTCGGCGGCGGCGGCCAGCTTCGCCCAGACGACATCCTCAGCCACATATTCCCGGCCCGCGAAGGTGCCAAAGCCGCAATCCGTACCCACGATCACCCGCTCCCGGTCGCCGACCACGGACACCGCTTCCTCCAGCCGTCGCGCGACAACTTCCGGGTGCTCTACGATATTCGTCGTGGTGTCCAGAACGCCCGGCATCAGCAGCATATGCGCAGGTAACGGATTGCGACGCAGCGCATCATATTCATGCTGATGCCGCGGATTGGCGAACTCGATCGACAAAGCCCCGACATTGGCCCGATACAGCTCCGGCAGGATGTCCGCCATCGCAATATCGTAGACGTGCGGCCCGTCATTGTTACCCCAGCAGACATGCAGCCGCACGCGGTCGCGCGGAATCCCCTCGATCCCCCGATTGATGGCCGCGATATGCAGTTCGAGCTGCGGCATGAACTCGGCATCCGTCAAATGGTCGAAGAACCGATGCCGCTCCATCGCCAGGTCCGGCGCATCGATCTGCAGAATCAGTCCGGCCTCATGAATCGCCCGATATTCGTTCGCCAGCGCCTTCGCCAGCGCCATCACATACGCCTCGTGGCTGTCGTAATGTTGGTTGAGCATCGTCGTGGCAACGATGCCCGGTGAAGGCGCCGTCATGAAACATTCGCGAAATCCGCCCCCCAACCGCTTGAGCCGCGCAGCGTCCTGCTTGATCGGCGCGCTGTCGACGTACTGCACATCCGACAGCGCCGCCGGCGCGTTCATCGCCCGCGCCGCATGCGGAAAGCGCCGGGCCGCCTGCCGGACATAGCTTGGGAATTCAATCTGGTCCCGCGCCGGAGGCCGTTTCGACTCACCCCCAAAGCCGCACATGCACCGCGGCACATAGGTCTGAAACCCAACCCGCGATTGTTCGCCATCGTTGCCGACATCAACGCCGGCTTCGACCTGTTTATCGATCACATGCGCGGTCGCCGTCTCCACCTGGCGAGCCAGTTGGGCGGTGTCGATCGTCTCGCCGGCTTCCTGGCGGATCAGCAGATCGGACAACGCTTCGGCCCGAGGCAAACTGCCGACATGACTGACCAGGATGCGATCGATACTTTTCTGCATGGGCGTTTCCTCGTCGCGTTGGATCGGGAAACATCATGCCGCAAGTGATTGCACCCGCAAATGGGCCATGGCGCTATCATTGCGCAAACGACCGCGCCACCCCCATGCAACGGCCGGATTGTCCCGCTACTCCGCCGCCGCCACGACCTCACTCTCGTGCGCCGCAACCTCCCACAACTCCGGCTGCAGCTCCTCCTTCCGGTCAGGAAAAGCCAGCGCGCAGCCCAGCGTCATTACGCCAAATCCGGCCATGACCAGCGTCACGGTCGCCAGGCTGCCGGTCCGGTCGTACAGCCACGCCACCAACGGTGCCGACGCCGCCGCACCCAGAAACCCAACAAAGAACCGCACCGAGTACATCCGCGCCCGCAGCGCCGGCGAAATATACCGCGCGGTCATCGTATCGTTCACCGTCACCTGCCCGAAGATCGCCGCCGCCACGACCGCCGACATGGGCAGCACCAGCCAGCCCCGCGCGTAGGAAACCGCCAGCAGCCCCGGTACCAACAGCATGCTCACCGGCAGGAACACCCGCTTCAGCGTGGTGCGATCGATCATCCGGCCCACCGTGAACTGCGTCAGCGCGCCGCACAGCGTCGCCAGGAACGCCGCGGCCCCCACCAGAGGCACCAGGCTCGGGCTGTCGCCCAACCGCTCCTGCATCAGCTTCGGCAGCAGCAAGGTGAAGGAATTGAACACCAGCCCGGACACGATCGCGATCAGCAGCAACACCACCACGGCTCGCCGCACCAGGTGGCGTGGAATCTCCGGGAATGGCCGTGACGCGTGATGCACCGCCGCCTCGGGCGACTTCACGCGCAGCCATAGCAACCCAAGCGCGATGCTCACGGCACCCGGTCCCAGGAACGCCGCGCGCCAGCCCATCCGGTGCGCCAGGAACGCCGTCACCACGGGCGCCAGCGCCACGCCCAGATTGCCGAACATGCCATTCACGCCGATCACGCGCCCAGGCTTGTCCCCCGCCGCGTCCACCAGCATGGCCGTGCCGATCGGATGGTAGATCGCCGAGAACAATCCGATCGCCGCCAGCCCCACCGCCAGCGTCAGGCGCGAGGCAGCAAACGCCGTCGCGGCCATCGCAGCGCCGGTACCAAAGAAAAACACCGTTATCAGCGCGGGCCGGCCGATGCGCTGGGCGATCCACCCCTGCGGCAGCGAGAACATGCCGTACGCCACGAACATTCCGGTCGCGAGCGCCAGAATCGGCCCATAGTGGTCGCCAAACCGTCCACCCGGCGCGACCATGACCAGCACCGCGGTCGGCAGGATCAGCAGCGAATAATGCGTCAGCGTGTGTGCCGCATTGATGAAGGCAATCAGACGGGAGTTCTGGGGATGCATCGGTCGGGTCCCTCACCGGCTGGCAGGTTCGTGTCCGATAAGCTAGGCTGTCTGTCCTTCGACGTACGGCCAAGTTATGTCGCACACCGGACACCCTGCCGACCGCGGACGTCTGCTCCCGTTCGAGCAAGCGCCGCGCCCGCTCGTCGGCTACGCCTACGACTACGCCGCCGCCCACGACACCGGCTGGCACCAGCATCCGCGTGCCCAGTTTCTCTTCGCCATCGCCGGCGTGACCCGCGTGGCCACCGAAACGGCATGGTTCATTGTTCCGCCGGGCACCGGGTTATGGATGCCGGCGCAGACACGCCACGTGACGCGCATGCCCGCAGGCTTGCGCATGCGCGCATTGTTCTTGCGTGAGGACGCAGCCCGGGCAGGCCCCGGCGTGGTCACAGTGGTTGCCGTTTCGTCCCTGTTGCGCGAACTGATCCTGGCGGCCTGCGAGGAACCGGTGATGTGGGACGAAACCGGCCCAGTGCAGCACGTCGTCGCACTGGCCCTGCATGAGATCGGCCGCGCCGCCACGCGGCCGATTTCCGTCCCGGCCTGCCGCGATCCGCGGCTGCAACGCGTCGCCGACGCCTTGCTCGCCGATCCGGCCGATCCGCGCGGCCTGGAAGCCTTCGCCGACATGGCCGGCGCCTCCGCCCGCACCTTGGCGCGCTTGTTCCGCCGCGACACCGGCATGAGCTTCCAGGCCTGGCGGCGCCAGTTGCGCCTGACGGAAGCTCTGGCATCGCTGGCGCAGGGCGAGACCCCGGCACGGGCCGCCGCTGCGGTCGGCTATACCAGCGGCCCAGCCTTCGGTGCGGCGTTCCGCACGGCGTTCGGCACAACCCCGGGACGGTCGCGATACGAAACGTCGCCGCCCTAGCGATTCTTGGCAGTTGCCGCCCAGCCCACCAACATGGCGTGGATGATCGCCTTCGCCGAACTCTTGGAACGCCTGGCCTTCACCCCCGCCCGCAACGCCAAGATCGCGTTGCTGAAGCGCTACTTCGCGACCCAGCCGGACCCGGATCGAGGCATCGGCCTCGCCGCCATCACCGCCGAACTCGCCTTCACCACCGCCAAGCCCGGCCTGATCCGCGAACTCGCTGCGGCCCGCACCGACCCGGTGTTGTTCGCGTGGTCCTACGATTACGTCGGCGATCTGGCGGAAACGGTGGCCCTGATGTGGCCGGCCGCGCCCACCAATGCCCCCCCGCCGAGCCTTGCCGAAGTCGTGGAAGCGCTGGAATCCGCCCCCAAATCGGCACTCCCCGGTTTGGTCGCCGGTTGGCTCGATGCGTCCGATCCCTCGACGCGGCTTGCGCTGCTGAAGCTGATCACCGGCGCGTTGCGCGTGGGTGCCAGCGCTCGGCTGGCGAAGATCGCACTGGCGGAAATCGGTGGCGTCAGTCCCGACGAGGTAGAGGAGGTGTGGCACGCGCTTGCGCCGCCCTACCTGCCATTGTTCGCGTGGCTGGAGGGCCGCGCCCCGCGCCCCGATCCAGCCGAGCAACCGGTCTTCCGTCCGCCCATGCTGGCGCATCCGCTCGAACAAGCGGACCTCGCCGCCCTGGATCCCCAGGAGTGGCGTGCGGAATGGAAATGGGACGGCATCCGCGTGCAGCTTGTCGCCACGTCCGGCGGGCGCCGGCTTTATTCCCGCGGCGCCGACGATATCTCGGGCGCGTTTCCGGAAATCATCGAGGCGATGGACTTTCACGCGGTGCTGGATGGCGAGCTGCTGGTGATGCGCGAAGGCAGGGTGGCGCCGTTCGGCGATCTTCAGCAGCGGCTGAACCGCAAGGGCGTAACAGCGAAAATGATGCAGGACTTTCCCGTCGGCATCCGGCTGTACGACCTGTTGTTCCATGGCACCGAGGACGTGCGTCCGCTGTCCTTCGATGAACGCCGCACGCGGCTCGAATCATGGTACGCGCACAGCCACCCTGCGCGCATGGATTTGTCGGAGCTGATCAGCTTCGGCTCGCTGGATGAACTGACGGCATTGCGCGACGGCGCGCGCGCGGCCTCGATCGAGGGGCTCATGCTGAAGCGCCGCGATTCCGCGTATGTGCCAGGACGGGTGAAGGGGCTGTGGTGGAAATGGAAGCGCGATCCGCTGACCATCGATGCGGTGCTGATGTACGCGCAACGCGGCCACGGCAAACGCAGCAGCTTCTATTCCGATTACACGTTCGGTCTGTGGCGGTCGGGCAGCGCGGGCGACGATGAGCTGGTGCCGGTCGGCAAGGCGTATTTCGGTTTTACCGACCAGGAGCTGGCGTTTCTCGATCGCTGGATTCGCAATCATACGATCGCGCGGTTCGGTCCGGTGCGCGAGGTAGAGAAGGCGCTGGTGCTGGAAGTCGCATTCGATGCGGCGCAGCTTTCAAACCGGCACAAGTCGGGCGTGGCGCTGAGGTTTCCGCGGATCGCGCGAATCCGCACCGATAAGCCGGCAGCGGAGGCGGACCGGTTGGAGAGCTTGATGGCGGTGATAGAGGGAAAAGTGGCTGGGGCCGAAATAGCCGCAGGGTAGGGCAGGGGATGCTGGCACCCCACAACTCAGCAGTTTGATCGATCCCGCAGGTGCGATCGGCTCAGGGTCGAAGTAGCATCGCACGCCCTATGGAACCGCAGATGAACGCAAATGAACGCAGATCGAATGCTCGCTCCGTGCACATCTTGGTCCTTTGCTCTGTCTCCGTGCTGAATACTAAAGCCGACCTTGCGGCACGAGCGTCCCACGACGAACGGCAGCACTTGCTTTGCGGCCAGACCGCTTGATTCACGTCGCGGCTCAATCCCGCCCAGCGGGCGAGGTTCATTTGCTGCCAGAGCATACGAAGTGCGGGTTCTCCCACCCCGGCTTGCCGTAACGCAGTGGTGCACCGTCCAGCGTGCAGACACTCCCGCCCGCAGCTTCCAGCACCGCCTGCGGGGCGCCGGTGTCCCATTCCATCGTACGGCCAAAGCGCGGATAGAGATCGGCAGCACCCTCGGCCAGGCGACAGAATTTCAAACTCGACCCGAAATTCAACATCCGGGCGACCTGCCGGCCCTGCAGGAATGCGTCCAGCCGTGCGGAATCCCCATGATGGCGGCTCGCGACAACCGTCACACCCTCCACCGGAGGCACCCGCGCGCTGATCGCACTCTGTCCTGCCGCTGTTCGTTTCCAGGCGCCTACCCCGACGATGCCGGAGAACATCTCGCCCATGGCCGGCACGCCGACAATCCCCAGCACAGGGCGGCCGTCCCGCATCAGCCCGATATTCACGGTGAACTCGTCGCTGCCGTTGGTGAACTCGCGCGTGCCGTCCAGCGGATCCACCAGCCAGAACGCCGCGGCCGGCGCGGCGACGTGGCCCGCGGCGATTTCTTCTTCCGCAATCACCGGGATGTCCGGCAAAGCCGACCGCAACCCCGCAACGATCATCGCCTCGGCGGCCTCGTCCGCCTCCGTGACCGGCGAGCGGTCTTCCTTGCGCCGCACATCAAACCCGCGGCGCCGCACATCGAGGATCGCTGCACCCGCCTGTGCCGCCAGATCGGCCGCGAGCGCAAGCAGGCCATGGTCATCCATGCAGGTTACGCCGACTCGCGCTGCCGCCGGCCGCGCGACTTCTGTTTCCGACCGACCGGCGGAGCATCGCCCGTCGAAACAAGGTCACGCTCCGTCTCGTCAGGCTCCGTCTCCTCACGTTCCGCCACCGTTTCCGCCACACAGTCGCCTTGCCCAGCCACCATCTGCTCCGGTTCAGTCGCGACCGTCGCGGGTTCATCCGACGCCGGCGCCGGTCGATCTGGCCCCGATACGTCGTCGGCCAACTCCGGCACCAACCCATCCGTCGCCGGCGTTTCAGCGCGCCGCGCCGCCGCCCTCACATCTTCCCGGTTCGCCACAAAGGCGGCTGCCGCCGCTGCTTCATCTATCACGATCGCAGCCTTCTCTGCCACCGGCCGCGCCAGGAGCATCGTCGCCGCCTGATGCACCACCGACGGTTCAAGCTGCCGCAGGCAGGACAAAGACCGCGGGCAATCCTCCGCCTTCGCGAGGTAGCACGGCCCGCACGTCATGTTCCGCTGCAACGCCACGGCGCGAGGCCCTACCGGCCCCCATTCGAAGGCATCCACCACGCCGGAATGAATCCCGATCGTCGGCACCCCCAACGCCGCGGCGATGTGCTTCGGACCGCTGTCGTTGCCGATATACAGGCAGCAGGCCGACAGCAGCCGCGGCAGCGCGTCCAACGATGTCAGCCCGGCGACCGAGCGCACCGCCTCTGGCCGCAACAACGTCTCCAGCAGCGCCTCCGAGGCCTCGCGGTCGTCCGGTCCCCCGATCAGCATCACGTTGACGCCGTTGGTGTCCGTCAGCAGATCGATCAACGCGCTGAAATACTCGGCAGGCCAGGTCTTGGTGACGTTGCCGGCGCCGATATGCATGGCAACCACCGGCTTTTCGAACATCGGCCGCATCGCTTCCGGCAACGTCTCCGGCTCCGGCCGCGCCGCCACCGCCGGCAGCAAATTGCGCTCGGTGCCGCAGGCGGTGGCGATGGCTTCCACCAGCGCCAGCAGGTCATCGACGACATGGCTGCGCTTGCGTTGCAGGTTCTTGTCGCCGTCCCATTCCAGCGCGACGTCGAGGAACGGGCACTGGCCCATATAGTCGTAGCCCGCGAGGTAGCGAGCCCCGGTGTATGGCAGCACATCGCGCGTCGAGAGATGCTTGCGCAGATCCACGGCCAGATCGAAGCGATACGGCGCCAGCCGCGCCCGCAGCGCCAGCAGATCGTCCCTGGTCACTTCTTTTTCGCCAAGCTGCGAACGGGCATGGAAAAATTCGAATTCCAGCAACTCGTCGATCGCCGGTTCCATGCTGGCGAAGCCGCGCGCGTGGCGGCCGGCAAGAACCGTGATGCGGGCCTGCGGAAACAGCGCCTTCAACCGGCGAATCGACGGCAGCGCCGTCACAAAATCGCCGATATGGTCCAGCTTCACCACCAGGATGCGCTGGATCTCCTCGCGCAGGAACAAGGGATGCGCGGCGAAGATCTGCTGCACCGCCTCATCATCGGGCCGGTAGTCGTCCGAGAAGCGGGACAGCAGCGGACTGAAATACGGGTCGCCCGAGGCGAACAACGTCTTCCACCGGGTGGTGAAATGCGAGGTGTCGAACACGTCGGGCAGCCGGTCGCGGCTCGCCAGCTCGTGGTGCAGCAGGCTGACATGCGGCGTATAGATGGTCAGTTTGCCGGCCTCGTGCGCACGCAGGCAGAAGTCGAGGTCGTTGTTGATCACCGAATGCGCTTCTTCGAACCCGCCGAGCGCATTGTACAGGCTGCGGCGCATCAGCATGCAGGCACCGGTGACGGCAATCACGTTCCGCTGCGTCAGCGCCAGCCCGAAATAGCCGGGCTCACCTGCGTCAGCGAAACGGAACGCATGGCGGCCGATGCCGGCGCCCAGGAACATGCCGGCATGCTGCACCTTGCCTGACGGATACAGCAGTTGCGGCCCGACGATCCCGACTTCCGGCCGCTGTGCATGCTCTAGCAGCCCCTGCAGCCAGTCGTCCTGCGTAATCTCGATATCGTCGTTCAAGAACAACAGGTATTCGCTGTCGACCGCGTCTGCCGCGATGTTATTGAAGCGCGACCAGTTGAATTGCTCGTCGATGTTGACAATGCAGTCTGCGTTCTGTTGCAGCCAGAGCTTCCAGGCCATCTGGCCTTCCGGGATATTGTCGATGCAGACGATTTCGTAATTCGGATAGGACGTGCGCGCGCGCAGCGTGCCAATGCAGTTCTCGATATAACCTTGCGCAGCGCAGGTAGGAATGATGATCGCCACCTTGCCGTCCGCCCGCGCCGTGCGCTTCAGGCGCCATGTATGGGGCAGGCAGCCATCCACGACCTCGGCATCGATCCCGCGGCGGCGCGCGGCATTCACCAGCGCGACGCGGCCGGCTGCATCGTCATCGAGCGCTTCGGGGCCGCGCTGTGCCAGCAGTTTCGCCACGTGGCGGATCGCCGCGGCTTGCTCGGTGCAGCGCAGAACCAGATCGTATTCGCCGTCGCGCAGCAGCGTCCGCGGACTGGCGCCCGTGCGTTGCAGCAGCGCTGCGGCGGCGAACCACGGGCGGCCGATATAGTTGGTGGATAGCAGCAAATCGGGGGAAAAATCCGGCTTGAAGAATTGCTCGCGCTCCTGCGTCGCGGGGCTGACGCGCGCTTCGTCGGCGTAGAGAAAATCCGCCTCGCGGTGCAGCCCTCCGGCCAGGGCGATCTCCGCCAGCGCATCGATGCCGAGTTCATCGCCCGGGCACAGCAACCCCGCCAGCACCGGACCGTCGGCTGCATCGCCTCCCAATGGCGCATCGAACGCCGCGTCATCCGGGCCGATTACGCTGACCCGATCCGCCCACATCCCCGCATCGTCGGCAACCCGCGCGCGCAGATCGGCAGCCAGATCATCCGCGTCAGCCAGAACAACGAGTTCCCATTTCGCATGGGTCTGGCGCGTCAAGGATTCGAGCGTGGCGCGGATACGCTCCGGTGCCGCCGCACTGTTGTGCCGCAGCAGCAGACGGAAATGCGGATGGTGGTCGAGGTCTCGCAGCACGCCCGCCAGCACCGCGGTTTCCGCCTGGCTCTCGCGGCGGCGGATCGAGTTCCGGCCGTCATCCTCGTCCGACTTCTTCACTTCGATGGTGAAGCTGCGCACGAATTCCTGGCGGTTCTTGGCCCGCACCACCATGCGCACGGTATGCCGTCCGTTGCGCAAGCTGCGCGGCGGACAATGAAACGCGTAGCCGCTGCGCAATGCATTGGGCCAGTCGGGATACGCCGCGCCGACATCCTGCCGCGCGAGTCCGTAATGCGCCTCGCCCAGCCGCTGGTCGTCGAGGCATATGTCGATGCCGGCGATACCCGACCGCGCCAGCACCCACCCCTCGATCGCCAGCCGGCCAGTAACTTGCTCCAGTGCAATATCGTTCTGTATCGTCGGCCCGTCGAGCTCGAAGCGGAATTCCGATTGTTCCTCGGACGCCGTCGTTGACGCGGGAGTATCGGTGACCACCGGTTCCGGCCGACGGAAGACGACGGCCTTGGTCTCTTCATGCTCGTCGTCCAGACCATTGCGCACCACGATGCGTACGCCATGCTCGCCGTCGGCGAGATCGTCCAGTTCGAGAAGATTGCACCCGAAGCGGTAGCCGGAAAACCGCGCCAAGGGGATGTTGGGGTATGCCTCGCCAACATCAGGCCGCAGCAGACCAAGTTCCGCTTCGCCGATTTTCTCGCGGCCGAGATAGACGCTGACGCCCGCTATCCCCACCGCGCACACCGCCCAGCCATGCACTGTCAGCTTGCCGTCCGGTGTGACCACCGCCTCGTCGCAGTAGCCGGGGATTTCCCGGCGTTTGTCCATCGGCGGCTGGGAAGGTCCCGGCGTCGGCGTCTCCTGGATCGCGACGGCCGCCAATGGCGGTCCCATGCGCGGCGGTCCCATGCGCGGCAGACCCTGTGCCTCCGGGAAGGTTTCGGCGCCCGCAATGAGTTGCTCGCCCGGCTTCGACGCCGGACGGACACCGCCTTGCGATTGTGGCGCTGGCTCCGCCACCGGCGTCAGAGGCCTCAGCGCGACACGCTCCACCGGCACAACCACTTCCATGGCAAAGCCATGCATGCTGATCGCCTGCACGCGAACGCTGCCGAGGCTACGCACGGATTGGGAAAGCTGCGTCTGCAGGATGAAGCCGGGATACCGCGCGTTCGGGTAGGTCGGATAGAAATCCGCGACATCGTCGCGTTGCCCGCCAAGCTGGGCCGCAGGCAGGCGGTCGTTGTCATCCGCAAACACCTGCACCGTCACGATCTGCGTCATGGCCACCGCCCAGCCATGCACGGCCAGGTTGCCGTCGCTGTCGAGCAAGGCGCGTTCCACGTACAGCACGATCTGCGGCCGGCCGCCGGTGTTGGCCAGGCTGGCGAGGGTCGCGCCCGACCGCACCATCACCGGGTCGGGCGCGGTTGGATCGATCGCGAGGTCGAAGGTTTCGGTATAGCGAAAGCCCTCGCTCGTGCGCGCATGGATGGCACAGATGCACGGCGTGTCGGCCAGTGCTTGCGGGCGGGCCAGCGTAAGCCGGAACGGGCGATGCAGGCCTTCCGACCCGTCCGGCATGGTGACGACCGCCGCGCGCTGCGGCTGGCCAAACGTCGCCCGCCCCAGTGTGGTGCCGTCGGCCTCCAGCGCCACCTCCTCCACGATCGCGGACGAAGCCACCCGGCCATGAATTTCGACATCGAACCGGCCGTAGATGTAGCCGCCGCTGACCGCCGGATCGATTTGAATGAGTATTGGCGGTGCCGCGCCAGCCGGCGTCGCCGCTTGCTCATCCGTCATGAAAATATCACCTGGCGCCTGAGCGGAGGGCGCCTCGCCCATCGCCGCAAGCGGTGTCTGCCTGGCACGCGTCGACACCCGCTTTGCGGCCTGCATACCCCGCCGATCGGCGATCGTCGCGCTGGCGTCATGAGCCGCCTGAGGACGGCCCGGTTTTTGGACAGGCTTCGCCCTCTTCATCTGCCGCAGTACCCCGCCATTCGCCCGTTACCCAAGTTCTATCCGGCCGGACCGCCTCAGTGAGCCCGCCCGGATGGTTGATCCGGAGCAGACCGGTTACAAAACGAAATCCGCGGCCGGCCGGTCCATCATGCAGGACCGTATCGGCACCCATAAACAAGATTGCTACAGTGGAAACGGCAAACGTCCCTCGCGGTAGCCATCCTCATCAAAATGCGCCTGCGCCGACGGCAACGCGTCCCGTCGAATGCTGTCGGCGACATCCGGGTACTGCTGCAGGTACCATCGCTCATCCACTCGCATCGGGAACGGCAGCCGGCCTTCGAAATAACCGTCATCCACGAAGTGCTGCTGCGCCGATTTCACCGCACCGTCCTTGATTGCCTTGCCGATATCTTCGTACGTGCCGGTATACCAATCGTCATTCACCTCGACTCCGGAAATCATCATTTTCAAAATCCGGATGAACTCTTCATAGGACACATTAACCCGCAACTCGCCCTTGACGGTCGAAATCTCCACCGAGCGCCGGATCAGATCGAAGGGTGGGACGTATCTCACGAAGCCTCCTGCACGATTGCGGCGACCACCCCGCGGCCGCAGCGGATGACAGCGATCAATACCCGTACAACTGGCTCAATGGAACAGGAAATCGGGTTTTTTCGACGAGTTGACGGAAACGGTACGCGACAGCGCAATGACACTTGGCGCTCTGCCGGAATTCTGTGCTAACTCTCGCGCTATATGCCGGCGGCCCAAAAGCGGTAGTCTGCCAGCGCAGGACGTTCTATATGAAAACCGACCAGGCAGCCCGTCCGGGTCCCGCCGCAAACGACATCGAGCTTGCAGACCGTGTACGCCATTTTCCGGACGCACGTGTAGCGGTGCTGGGTGACGTCATACTCGACCGCTACGTGTCCGGCAACGCGCATCGCCTGTCACCCGAAGCGC